>Ga0137403_10009464_pt1 | contig 10834 bp, 14 predicted proteins | sample CZOMad2_1_16fung_FD_122057 | JGI IMG/M metagenome (GOLD analysis project Ga0137403, IMG submission 122057) | Vadose zone soil fungal communities from Angelo Coast Range Reserve, California, USA - CZOMad2_1_16fungal (Hybrid Assembly) | ecosystem: Environmental > Terrestrial > Soil > Vadose zone... | reverse complement strand
AAAAGAACGCGAACAATTACTTTTGAACGGCGTTACTAAACAAAAGAACGCGAACAATTACTTTTGAACGGCGTTACCAAACAAAAGAACGCGAACAATTACTTTTGAACGGCGTTACCAAACTGTTACGCAGCTGATTGAACCAGTATTAGGAAGAGTTCCGGCATCATCCTGATTCAGGATCGCCGCCGTTCCCAGATCGAGATTTCCTGCCAGAGCCCGCCGCGACACACACGATGTAAAGATTTGAGTAGGATGATTGCCGTCTTTTGAGAAGGGAAAGGCGGTGATTGAGGCCACGCTTTCTTTTGGCGAGACGGCAAGCCAGCAACCACCGCCCATCGAGACAGTGGTCATTCTACACAGCCTCAGTGTTGGCGTCGAGCAACTATGTGCGCAAAGTGCGGGCTCGCCTTCCATTGAAGAGCTTCGGCCGCGATTCTGTGCACAGTGCGGGCGATTGTCGCGCGATGGCGGACGGGTGCGGGTGCAAGGGCATGGCTTCTACAGTCGTCAGGTCTGCGGTCTAAGCGAGGGATGGATGGTGATTTGGGTGAGGCGGTACGTGTGCCGGGATTGCGGCCACACGATGAGCCGTTTGCCGGATTGGCTGCATCCGTGGCGGTGGTATGCGGCGGCGGTCATCATTGAAGCGCTCTACCGGCACTTGATTTTGGATGAGACGGCGGGCGCGATCGGCGTGCGGTTCGGGCGCAGTGGTGATGTGAGCGAATGGCGAAGTCTGCGGCGGTGGCGGGCACAGTTGTTGGTATCACCGACATTGTGGGGTTGGCTGGGATCGCGGCTGGGCATAAGCCAGCCGGCCAAGAACCGGAACCAAGGCCGGCTGCATCTGACGCGATGGTTCGGTGAGATGCGGACCGCCTGGGAATCGGGGACGAAAGTTGTTGGTGAGTTAGTGGGGACGGTGCGGGCAAGTTTGAGGGGACTGGTTCACAACCGGCGGCAGGCTTGGCCGATGACTCAGTTCCGTCCGGGAATCGCTTCAAGGTCTGGTTCTGGATCAAAGCCAACGGTACTGCCCACAGAGAAAGACTCTGGCCGCGGGCCGCCGCGCTAATCATGCTGGGTTCCATCACGTGAACGACACGAGGAGGGACTCATGACGGACGAGGAACGGAATCACGAAGCGCTGTTCCGGCACGCGATTCTAGGCGATGTGCTCAGCCGGACTCTGCGACGGGGACAGCTACGCCCTGCGCTGAAGCAGCTCGCCCAACAAACCTGGCAAGATCACCGTGGACGATCACGCCGGGTCGCGTACAAGACGCTGGAGGAGTGGTTTTACAAGTACCGCCACCGCGGCTTTGATGCGCTGAAGCCGAGGCCGCGCAAGGATCGCAACCAGAGCCGGGTTCTGGCTCAAGATGTACAACAACTGATCCTGGATATGAAACGTGAAGATCCAGGCCGCTCGGCGCATCTGATCTTGCGGGAACTGGAACTGGCTGGACGGATTGGGGCGGGCCAGGCCGGCGTGTCCAGCGTGCAACGGCTGCTTCACCGGCATGGTCTGTCGGTTCCACGCATGGAGTGGGATCATGCCGCACGATATCGGTGGGAGGCCTCGAGCTGCGGAGAACTCTGGCAAGCCGATGCGCTGCACGGGCCCATACTGATGAATCCCACAACCGGACGAAACCAACGGGTGATCGTCTTCGGACTCATCGATGACCGCAGCCGGCTGATTCCTTATCTGGAAGGCGGTTTTGGCGAAACCGAACAACGTTTCCTGACGGTGCTCTATCAAGCCATGGCCCGGCGTGGCATCGTGCGCAAACTGCTACTGGATAATCATGCCAGCTTCAGCGGCTATGATCTGCGGCTGTTGTGCGCACGGCTTGGGATTCATCTGGTGCACAGCCGACCCGGCGACGCGCCCTCGAAAGGAAAGATTGAACGAGTCTGGAGAACGCTTCGAGGTCAACTCATCGAGCGGCTGGATCTGGAACGGGTGACAACGATCGATGAGTTCAATCTGCGTCTCTGGACCTGGGTCGAGAGCGAGTACCACCACCAGCCGCATTCTTCGCTTTCGGGCCGCACACCACTGGAAGTGTGGGAAAGCGATGCGGCCCAGATCCGGTGGGTCGAGGATCATCAGCAACTCGAACAGAACTTTTACGGTGAAGTCGAGCGCTTCGTCCGCAACGATTCGACCGTGCAGTGGCGCGCTGCCTTCTATGAGGTTCCGCCTTATCTGCGCCGCCAGCGAGTGCGTCTGCGTTATGCGTTGTTGGATTCCACCCGTGTCTCGGTGCTCGATGGCGGAACCGAGATTCCTGTCCGCCGCGTCCGGCCCGTCGATAACGCACACCGCTCGCGCGCGGCTGCCAGCACGACTAGGCTCGCCGGCGATACACCCCAAACGGGGCTCAACGCGGCCGAACTGATTCTGGCCCGCGCCGCGGGCATCGGCCTCAAAGGAGGAGGCGATGAATAAACTGCTATCCACCTACGGTCTGACTCGGCCTCCCTTCAGCAAGGATATTCCCGCTTCAGAAATGCTCGATACCGAAGCCTTGCAAACGGCGCGTGAACGTCTGAAAGCTGCGCTCGAAGGCCGCGCCTCGGCAGTGGTCACCGGAGAATCCGGTTCCGGCAAAACTTGTTTGCTGCGCGCGATGGAAGAAGATCTTCCTCCAGGCCGCTACCGTATTCATTACGTCCACAATGCGACGGTCAACCGCCGCGACTTTTATCGGCAACTCTCCATCGGTATGGGACTGGAGCGGCGCGCCAGCTTTGCCTCGCTGTTCTGCTCCATCAGCCAGCACATCGAGGATCTGGCCAACCAGCATAAGCTGCGGATGGTGCTTTTATTGGACGAAGCGCACCTGTTGCCGATCCAGGTTCTGGATCAGTTGCACATTCTCTTGAACTTTCAACGGGACTCAAAACCCTGGTTGTCCATCATTCTGGTCGGTCTTCCCGAGTTGCGCGAGACACTCAAGCGCAATGTCCTTCAGTCGCTGACCGGCCGGATTCCCATCCGCGTTCACATTCCGCCGCTGGATCCGGACCAGGTCCGACAGTATATCCGTCACCGCATGTCGGCGGCCGGTTGCCGTCGTGAAGTCTTCGCCGACGATGGCTTGCTGTTGATATCGAAAGCCACACACGGCATCATGCGCCGGATCGATGTGCTGGCGGTGCAGTGTTTGGAGTTGGCGGCTACCGGCAAGTCGAACCTCGTCGATGTCACGGTTGTCGAAGCGGCCATCCGCGATTGCGCGGAGGCGTTACTGTGAACGCCCCAACAGCTCCGGCGCCTTTTCCCGCTGTGCGGCCTTCGGATCTGAGGACATCGGCCGTCTCCACTACGCCATGGCTGATTGATCAACTCTGGACGGCGAATGCCGTGGGAATCATTGGTGGCGCGCCGAAGAGTCTCAAGACATGGATGGCTTTGGAAATGGCCGTATCGGTGGCTTCCGGGTCAGCGTGTCTGGCCCGCTTCGCTGTCCCATCACCGGGCCCTGTCCTGCTGTATGCCGCTGAAGATTCCGAATCCGCCCTTCGCTCGCGCCTGGAATCTCTGGCCCGGCATCATGGCCTCGATCTGGCCTATCTCGACATTCGTGTCATTACTGCCGATTCCTTGCGCCTCGACCGTACCACCGATCAAGAGCGGCTCGAAGCCACGCTCACGCTTCACCGTCCGGTTCTTCTGATTCTCGATCCCCTGGTGCGGCTTCATGCGATCGACGAAAACGCGGCGGGAGAGATCGCCGCATTGCTCGGCTACCTCCGCCTCCTGCAACGCAAAACCGGTGCCGCCATTGCCCTTGTGCACCACGCACGCAAGAACGTCTCCGCTAACGGCGGCGCCGGCTACAGTCTCCGTGGCTCCTCCGATCTCTATGCGTGGGTCGATTCGTTCCTCTACTTGCGGCGACACCACGGTCAGCTGTTGCTTTCCGCCGAACACCGCTCCGCCTCTGGCTCTGAGCCTTTGGCGCTGGAACTGGCGACCCCCGAATCGGGGCCATACTTGAAACTGACATCCACGATCCATGCAGCGGAGTCCTCATCCCGCGATCCTCTGCTGGAACAGATCCTCGCCTTGCTCGGCCAATCTTCCGAGCCCCGCACCGCCGAAAGCATCCGATCCAGTCTTCAAGTACGCAATCAGCGTCTCGTCGAAGCTCTTCGGCAACTCTCAGAACAACGCAAAGTCGTCCGCTTACCTCAAGGCTATCGGCTGGCGTCCCACTCCAACCTGCCGCTAATGATGATCGAATCCAGTTCGCTGCGGGTCGCGCCGCGGTGAAACCTGCCTGCCGGTTCAGGCAGGCCCGAGGGCTGAGGCGAGGATCCGAATACGGCTCATCCGTCCAGTCCACAACAAGCCCCGCCGGACTCTTAAACTCCGGCGGGGTTCTCTTCTTTCCTCTCCCAGCCGGTTCGGTTTCCGAGCTGAACGCCCTTCGGAAACTAACGCGACGCCTGCCGGCGTTCTTTGCCGGCACTCCCTATTGGTTCCTTCCAACCAGACTACCGCCTTCCGTTCCCGCTCCCTTAGAGAAGAACGGGAACGGAAGGCTCACTGCTGCCCTTGTCTGTTGAGATGTTCTGATGGCGTTTCACCACGCGTTCGCGCTGTGGTTCGACCCTGAACCAGCCTGTTGTTGAACACCTGCGTCAATGCGTTGCGTAACACCAACATTGTTTGCGGCAAACAAAACATTCTTCGCCGCAAACGAATATTTGTTTGTAGCAAACAAAACCTTCTTCGTCGCAAACCAACATTTGTTTGCGGTAAAACAAAACATTCTTCGTCGCAAACGAATATTTGTTTGTGGCAAACAAAACTTTCTTCATCGCAAACCAACATTCGTTTGCGACAAGCAAATGTTTCTTCGGCACGGACTCAATTAGTTCTGGTTCGGAGGAAGACACATTGCTTTGTGACATCCTTTGCTCTGTGACGAGGACCCGTTGCTTCGTAACAAAGACTCCTTGCTCCGTCGGGAAAGCCTTATTGTCCGGTACGGAGAAGCTTTCACCACTGTTCGTCGAGGTTCAGCAGGTTGAAGATGGATCCGTGTTTCTCGACGGGGCGTTTTCGTTCAGGAGTACGTTCCTTGTTGCCCGTTGGTTACAAGGTTCAGTTTCGCCAAAAAGCGGCGCGCTTTTTCATCGTGGCTCTTACTGTAGCGGCGGTCTATCCTGTGAACGAATTCGCAACCAGGGGGAACTGGTTTCTTCCTCCTGCCTTCCAATTCATTCACACCTTCATAGACCGCCGCTACAGTTTTTCGGCAGCCTGGTAGGTTTCCCGGTGTCCCTTCGCAGCGATCTTTAGTTGACCCTGGCGGACCAGAGCGCGGATCGCTTCTTTGATTTCGCGAGCGCTCTTTTTGCGGAACTCTCCGGCGATCTTGGATTCGGTTCGGGGTATTGAGCAGAAGGCGAGGATGTCTGCGGCGAGTTGGTTCTGACAAGCCGGCAGGATTTTACGGGGAAACACGATGGTAACGCCGGGGTTTCCTTCGAGATCCTCTCCCGGTGTCCAATCCAACTTGTCCGCGGCGCCTTCAAGAAATGCGCGTATCTTCCGGCGAATTTTTCCCCCGTCAAGCCCCTCGGTTGCTGACCCGTAACCATGAATGACCCGTAACGATTCCTCCGATCTGCTTCGCACGTGGCGGTTATAAACGTCGATGAAGATGCGGAGCGCTTCATCCACCGTGTGGCCATGGAGGTCGAGTTCAGCCATTTTCGGAACGCTTTACATTGAATGGAGCGCGATGCGGTTTCCTTCGCTATCAAGCACGATGGCGCGGAAGCCGAATGGCGCGATCGAATGTCTGGCCGAAAGCACTTTGCCGCCGTGTTTCTCGACCGCGTTGACAGCCTCGTCGAGACGGCTATCCGTATTGAGGTAAATCAGCGGTCCACTTTCCGAAGGCCTGGCGTCTATGTTCAGTACGAGGCAGCCACCGATAGAACCCTCGGCATGCGGCAGCACGGCCAGCGCCGCGCCCGGTCCGGCCTGCTCCTTCTTCAATTCTGTTCCCAGGACAGCGGAGTAGAAGCGCACTGCGCGATCGAGATCGCGAACGGGGATGTCGAACCACACCACCTGATGCCGCACCGGCGACGTCTCGACGCTTCGCGTGGCTTTTACCTCCGGTGGCGCGCTCACAGTTACCGGAGGCGGTGGCACCACCTCCGCCGTGGTCGGTGGAGTCATCGTTGTCATGGGTGTCGGGTGCACCTCCGTTGTGCCAGTCTCGGGCTCGGCAGGCGGACTCTGTTGCTCGCGGCGCACCGGCCTGGCCTCTGCCGCCGCCTCCCGCCGCAACTCAGGTGGCGACTCATCCCACACGTACCAGCCATTTTGTTGTACCTGACGTCGAACTGTGCCGGTATCGACGGCGAACCGCAACGTTCCCCGGGCTGCCAATTCCACTCGCTCGTAGAACTCCCACCCACCTGAACATTGATCGGTCGGTAGGTTGGAGGCTGTTTCGAAGCGTGTCGCCCCGTACATCCTGCGTCGTGCCCGGCACCTGAAGATATAGAGCTTCATGCTGAAGTTCCTCGGCTTTGGATTGCGTACCCGAGTCTACGAGAAGCGCGCAGGGAAACAAAAAAGACTTTACCTTTGTTTCGCTGTGAAGCTTGCCTGCTCCGGCCATAAGTCCTATGATGGATGCCACATGAACAAGCGAGCGGTGGTCTTGTTTGCGTTCTGGAGTTTCCTCCTGGCGCTTCCAGCCCTGGCGCAAGCGCCGGCGCGGGGCATTCCGCGCGCCGCCGACGGCAAGCCCGACTTCAACGGCCTCTGGCAGGTGCTGGGCACCGCGGCGTGGGATCTCGAGGATCACAATGGTTCGCTGCGGATGCCTGCGGGGCAAGGCGTAGTCGAGGGCGGCGCAATTCCATATCAGGCCTCCGCGCTCCCCAAGAAAAGAGAAAACTTCCAGACCCGGGACATCAATGATCCGGCCGAGGCCGCCTGCTATATGCCCGGTATTCCCCGGGCCACATACATGCCTTTTCCGTTCGAGATCATTCAGAACCCGAAGCTGATCACGATGTCCTACGAGTTCGGCCACGCGCGGCGGAGCATCTTCACCGACGGCTCGCCGCATCCCGACGGGTTCCCCGATTTCTGGATGGGAGATTCGCGCGGCCGGTGGGAAGGGGACACGCTGGTAGTGGACGTGACGAACCTGGATGACCGCACGTGGCTCGATCACGCAGGCAACCATCACAGCGATGCCTTGCACGTGGTGGAACGCTACACGATGACGGATCCGGACCACATCCTCTACGAAGCCACTCTCGAAGATTCGAAAGTGTTCACCAGACCCTGGAAGATTTCGATGCCCCTGTACCGCCGCATGGAGAAGAACGTCAGGATCCTGGAATACGAGTGCGTGCAATACATTCAGGAACAGAAATACGGTAACGCGAAGCCTGTAGGAGCCAAGTAATGAGACGAACACTATTACACATCGCGGTCGCGAGCATTCTGGCGGCTGGAGTTCTGCCGTCGCTCCATGCCCAGAGGCCCCAGGACCAAACACCGGCGAAATGGACGCCGGCTCGCACGCCGGACGGGCATCCCGACATGCAGGGATTGTGGGCACGCCGCGGGGCAGCCCTGACCGAGGCCAACGCTCCCAAAACACCGCTCAGCGAGTTCGGAGCTACGGGGCAGCCTTACCCCACCGTTTTCAACACCGGTGTCTCCACCCCGCAGGCTGCGGCTGCGCTGGCGAACCGGCCCGCCGGCGTCATTGAGCCGGCCAACCGCATGCTTCCCTGGCGGCCTGAAGCGGACGCCGCGCGGCGCGAATTTCTCAGTAACATGATCCCGCCCGCGTCTCTCAAGTATGTCGAAGCGTCCGCCCGCTGCGTTCCGCCGGGATTGCTGGGAGGCGACGACCGGCACCCCTACCAGATCGTTCAGCGTCCCGGATCGTTCGTGCTGATGTACGAATACAATCACGTCACGCGCGTTGTTTACACGGATGGGCGTCCGCATGTCGGGCCGAACATCCGGCTGTATATGGGCGACTCCATAGGCAAATGGGAGGGAGACACGTTAGTGGTGGACACCACCAATTTCAATGACAAGACGTCGTTTTCCCAGGCCATTCCCTTTCACAGCGATGCCCTGCATACCACGGAACGCTTCACGATGGTTGATCCCTATATCATCGACTACCAGCTCACCATCGAAGATCCCAAATTGTTTACTGCTCCGATCCGTATCGCGGGCGCCTTTGCGGCCGCGGCCAAGGGAAGCGAGATGCTGGAGTTTGCGTGCGCCGAGGGAAGCCAGACACTGCCGAATATCTTCGGTTTCGGGGAATTTCCGGGTCAGTAAGGAGATCATTTCATGCGAACCAAACTTTGGGTAATCACCGCGACTGCTGTTATACTTGCGATGGCGATTCCCGCCGCCGCGCATCATTCTTTCGCCGCGGAGTTCGATGGTGACAGGCCAGTAACCCTGAAAGGCACTGTCACGAAGATGGACTGGGTGAATCCGCACTCCTGGATTTACGTCGACGTCAAGGACCAGAGTGGCAAGGTGGTCAACTGGCGCTTCGAAATGGGCCCCGTGAACGCTTTGCTGCGGATGGGTTGGCGGAAGGACTCCATTCCAGCCGGGACGGCGGTGGAGATTCAGGGCTATCGCGCCAAGTCCGGCCAGCCCGTCGCCAACGCCAAGCAGGTCAAGCTGCCGGACGGCCGGGAGCTGTTTTCGGGCGGCTCCGCTCCCAACCTCCCCTGAGCCCCGGAGTCGAACAGTAGGGAGTCGCAGGCTCAGGGCACCTGCTCGGTCTGCGGCTTGTCCTTGTCCGTGATGTTGAGCTCGATCGAGCGCGCCGGACTCTTCGAGACGTTCTGGTTCCGGTGAATCGTGCCCCGCGGGACGTAGACATAATCGCCGGCCTTCATCAGACGTGGCGGTTGGCCCCTGACGGTGAACGTGACTTCGCCTTCCTGCACAGCCCACCACTGGTCGCCCGGGTGGCGATGGAACTGGTTACCCGCGCCCGGCGGAATGACGACGGATTGCAAACGCACCTGGCGTGACGGGTCCTTCTCGAGCGGCATCTCGAAATAGGGCTTCGCCTGGAAACCCGGTGCCGGCGGCTGCTGCTGCCGCTGCTGCGACAACGCGGCTGCAGCGATCATGCCGCAAGCCACGATAACAGCCGCGACTATGAGTTTGTTCATCACTCCTCCTTTTACTTACTTTGTCCGAAGATCGCTCAAAACGTTACGCGCGCGACAACCTGACCGGATCGCGGTGCGGATCCGTTGCCGTTGACCCAATTGACATATCCAAAGCCGCCCGTCAGACGGGTCTGATTGTCTTTGGTGGTAGGCGCTGCGGGATTGGCGCCTACCAATATTCCACCGCCGCCGCCGCTGAGCTTTACGGGCTCCGGACTGGTCAAGAACAGACGGTTAAACACGTTGTAGAATTCCGCCCGGACTTCGAACTTGACGTTGCGCTCGCGGTTCACGAAAAAGTTACGACCCAGGCTCACCGATTCTGCAGGCTGCCGCTGCCAGCGGTAATCGTTGAGGTACGGCGCCGTTTTTCCGAACTGGCCCGGAGGCGCATCGACCCAGGCATTCGGGTTCAACACAAGATCCTTCGTTGGATCGATGCAATGGCAGTTCGGATCTTTCAAAAGCAGAGGCTGACCGTCAATTCGATTAAATAACGTCTTTCCTCCGCCCCAGACCGCGGGGTTGTTTTCCGGCCCACGTCCCAACTGGCTCAGCAGATTGTTATTTGAAGCGGGAACACGAAGCACTTCACCACTCTGGGCGCTATGGCAAAGGCAAGAACGGCAGCCGAGTCCGCCAGCAGCCCGGCTTTGGTCGCCGATTGCCTAGCGACGATAGTTGTCGCGCATAAGCATGGGACTCAGCCCGCACCACGTGCCACTCCCTATGGAGGCGCTCCGGATGTGGTGCTTGGGGATGTGAGTGACGGTGAACCACCGACACTGGCCAAGTTTGGCGGGCTTGAGGTGAAGAACGCAACCGTGGTTCGCACGATTGATGCAACGGCCCACACAGCCAATCTTGAGGTCAAGCTCTCTGCCTACCCGCAGTTCCGATGGGAGGCTTCATACGACACCGGTTCGACTGCCTCAGGGATTCCCTTCCATATCAATCCTCGTTGAGCGAGTGATCCCACCAGGTCTTCCGCGAATTAGACTTGCGCGATTCGGCGCGTCTTCGTAAAAGCGGTGTTCTCCAAGGCCGCGAAACCACAGGAGAACACCACATGGGAAAGCGACGCGCGATGCGCCCATTCAACCTGCCCCAACCCGTCGGACGGGTTGGGGTTCTCATTTGAGCCTTGATACTTTGAACACCGACACACTGATGGAGCGGGAGACGAGGCCCCTCTCCCGCTCCAAACCTCACCCTCTACCCCCCCACGAGCATGCCGATGAAAGCCAAGCGTAGCTACTCGTCATCGCACTCTTTGCACTCTTCGCACTCATCGCACCCGCTGCACTCAGCTGCCTGCTCGGCATCGATCCGGTAATCTTGCTCCAGTTCTGGAAACCGCGCTGCAGCATCGCCACGCTCTTCGAGCCATCCTTCAGCCTCCGCGCCCAACTCGGCTTCAGCCTCTAGGTCGTCCGGGTCGAACGCCGGCGCCAGTTTGGCAAGGAAGGCAGCGAGCCCATGCCCGTCCGAAACATCTACCAGGAAGAGGAACAGGCCCTCGCCGAACGCCCCTTCATCGTCCTGGGTTCGAATGGAGTGGCAGAACCCGGCGATCCGCTCGCCGATGTACCACGCCTTGAGCGCC
>Ga0137403_10009463_pt1 | contig 10836 bp, 8 predicted proteins | sample CZOMad2_1_16fung_FD_122057 | JGI IMG/M metagenome (GOLD analysis project Ga0137403, IMG submission 122057) | Vadose zone soil fungal communities from Angelo Coast Range Reserve, California, USA - CZOMad2_1_16fungal (Hybrid Assembly) | ecosystem: Environmental > Terrestrial > Soil > Vadose zone... | reverse complement strand
CAATGTGAGGGTAGAGGGTGCGGGGATGATTGAGAATATGAAGTCTTGATACGCTCGCACGCGGGTGTCATAGGCGACGCTGCCAAACCGCGACTGATCATCGGAACCAGAGGACGTAATCCCCACGAGGATCCATGGACTCCCCCCCTCCAGACGCTGGAACATCGGCCCACCAGAATCCCCCGATGCTGGGCTCCCTTCAAAGTTAATGAACCCACAGCATTCGAGATGAGTGTCTCCGACGGCTCCGCTCTTCGTTGGATCTTTGGCATTCCTCAACCCGGTTGACCCGTTGTTGCCAGTACTCGGATCGTCGAAGTCGTAGACCAGCGTGTTGGCGGGCGGGTTGTTGCGTCGAATTCCCACTGCATCATTTGGTAGGTCTATCGGCCCGAATTGATCCACCGTGTTGAGCATGTATCGCTTCTCGCCGCTGGGGCCCGTGGCCCCCTGGCCGTTCCCCGAGATTCCAAATCCAACCTTGACGGTCGTGAGAGCGGGGTCGCGTTCATCAGGGATCTGCCCTGTGTTGATCGGGTAAAACGTGACCCCTGGAATCGGGGCCGCGAGCGTCATGATTGCCAGATCTTTCCCGACAACGCGATGACCCTGACCCATGCCATTCATATCGACATATCCAGGAGCCAGATCCACCCGAATCGGGTTGAACGGCTGGTCTCCAAATTCCGGAAGTCTGAATGGCGAGACAGCCTGCAGGGGGGCCTGTGGCCCCATTCCGTCAGCACCGAAAAAGCAATGGGCCGCCGTCAATACATGCCTCGGATCGATGAGCACGCCCGAGCACCTGCCGAATCCGACAGCATAAAACCCGACCCCTTGGAAGAGCTCTCCCTCGATGGGTGAATTCAGCGACTCGGCGAAATCCGGGGCCGTGGCTCCCGCTATGACAATCGCCCGCACCGGATCAGGGAAGCTCATCACAGCCAATAGTGCTATGAGAACGATCCAACCAAGAGAAGTTCTACGCCGAAACTGGCGCTTCATGGCGATCCTCCTTGCAACAACCGGTCGCTAATCAGTGCCAGAGCCTGGCTCATCGCGAGGCTTGAACCGGGATTTGCGATTTGGACCCATCTTCTTCCTCGTTTCACCCTGGCGGGCGGGCGACGTGACACCTTCACCGCCGTGCTGCCCGCTCGTTAGCAGGTGAACGGCTCGTTTTCGCGGCGCCAGCACCCTGATCTCGCCTCTTCCGAGAGCTGGCCGCCCTCCGTGGCGACACCTCCGCCGCTGCCGACCCGGCTCCCTACCTGAGCCGTCCACCCGATCACGTCGGGTGCCACGCGAGCCGCTCGATGCGCACAACGATCTGCCGGAACAAGGATCGTGTCAAGTAGCTTTCGGCAAGCTGCAGCGTGAAGTACCGAGCATGTCGGATCAGCCGCCCGCCTGTCTTGAACAGCCGCTGCTGGCGGCTCGTGAGGGACCAGGTCTGGATGGCGACGGGCAGTACAAGCCGGCGGAGCAGATTGCCGAGGCGAAATCGCACACGTTCAGGGCTTCGTTCGGTGTCGCGATCGACGCGCGTTTCGGAAGGTCGCTCTGAGCGTCAGCTGCGTCGGCAAAGCCGGCCAGCCACTCCGGGACGCCACAGGCCAGCAAGGGGCTCGAGGCGAGAAACGTCAAGAACCGCCGCCGATGGGCCCCCCTATCCATCACTTACCTCCTGCGCGCCGTCGGCTGCATGCGCTTGTTCGGCACCCGCTGGAAACTGGGAGAAGACGCTGGTATCGAGTCATTGGATGATCTCGTCCGCCCGCAGCAGCAGCGACTGCGGGATCGTCAGGCCAAGCGCCTTCGCCGTCTTGAGGTTGATGACCAACTCGAACTTCGTCGGCTGCTCGACGGGTAGATCAGCGGGCTTGGCACCCTTGAGGATCTTGTCCACGTAGACCGCCGCACGCCGCTGCATCTCGGAAGCATTGACTCCATAGGACATGAGCCCACCAGGGTCAACAAACACCCGGAGCTCATAGATGGCGGCAATCCGATGCGCGGCCGCAAGATCGATGACGGCCTTTCTATGCACGAACATAAAGGCAGGCGACATCACCACCACACCCTGATCGTGATTCTTCTTCATGCCGAGGAACGCGGCGGCCAAGTCCCCCCCGCGGCGCACGGTGAACGTATGAACCTCTATGCCGAGGCTCCGAGCCGCGATAGCGATCTCTTCACCGTCCCGAACGCGTATCTGGGAGAGTACCGAGGTTGTGACATCCTCTCGAAGCAGCGCGACCTTTGAAAGATTCGGTACGAGCGCCTTGAGAAGCTCGAGACGCTTCGGGATGAGATCATCGTTCAGGAGCTGTGACCCGGTGATATTGCCCCCAGGCCTTACGAGGCTGTCGACGAGTCCTGCGGCAACAAGATTCTCGTCGGCGCGACCAACCACGATGGGGATCGTTTTCGTTTCGAGCTGCAGGATCCTTGCCAGGCCAGCACTCGACACGAAGAGCACATCGACCTTGAGGCGTACGAGCTCGGCGGCGCCTGCGCGAAGCTGATCGACTGATTCGCCGAACCGTCGCTCGACGACCATGTTCTGGCCATCGACCCAACCGAGCTCTCTCATCGACAGCCAAAACGGGTTGGTCGCGACTGACTTCGCCAGCTCCTGGGGGGTCGGAGCTGTACCGATGCCGAGAATTCCCACGCGAGCCATCTTCTCTGACTTCTGCGCCTCGGCGGCGAGCGGCGCGGCGAGGAGGCCGCTTGCAAGTGTGTTGATGAACGCCCGTCGACTGATCATCGGGGCACCCGCCCAGCAGCGTGCACCATACCAGGACCTCCACACGAGCCGAGCGGGGAGCGGTGGGCCAAGTGGGCCGAAGGTAGCGCCGGGCTCAGAACAGGTCAAGTTCCTCAGAGCTCAGTCAGCGTGCTCAGGGCGCCCGAGACGATATCCTACCCGATGCAGCCTCACGGAGAATGAGGCCGAGGACTAGAACTCCTGTGCTCCCGTCGGTACGCCCCGGTCACCGGATAAGCGACACGCTGCTCTGTGGCGACCGGTGGCTCCTAGGTTAGACTGCCCCGTCGCTTGTGATGCTTCACGGCTCGCTCACCCAACATGACACGAGGGAGCACTCTCACTGGAGGTCGCAATCATAAGATTATGGAGAGAACATTGTCGAGATAAGCAGTTCCAAACCCTCTGGAGCTCGGAGGGCATGGGAAGCTTGACGGTGGCCATGGGGGCCTCCTTGGCTGGGTGTGGCGCAGACAGCGCAGGGAATCCTCGAGCGGCTGTGTGGGTACGCATCCTACCACCGGGCCCAGGAGCGTGCCGAGCCGGCTCGTGCCAGTCACGGTATATACTCGGCACGCCATGCGCATCCTTAGCGTCACGCCGATCCTCGTCGAGGTGCCGCTCAAGAGCGCCGTTCACGGTGTGCACGGACCGACCGCCGTGCAGCGCAGCGTGCTCGTGCGCGTCACGACGGACGATGGCGGCGAGGGATGGGGCAACGTCGATCCGACCCCGGGTTATTCGCTCGTGTCCGCGACCGATATCCACGACGCCGTCGCGCGACTCGCCCCCGCCCTCATCCGCGCTGATCCCTTCGATCTGCATCGCGCCCTCGCCCTCATGGATCGCGAGATCGGGGGGGGCTTCGAGGCCAAGGCCGCCATCGAGATGGCCCTCCTCGACGTCAAGGGCCGGGCGCTCGGTCTTCCCATCCATTCACTGCTCGGCGGCGCCCTCACCCACGAGGTGACGCTGAACGCGTGGATCGGCACCGTGCCGCCCGAGCAGGCGGCGCGCGAAGCCACCGGGTGGCTGCGGCGCGGGTTCGTCACCGCGAAGATCAAGATATCGGGCGCCGGCCCCGAGGGCATCGCCCGCGTCGCAGCCGTTCGCGCGGCCGTCGGCGACCGCATGGGACTCCGGGTAGATTTCAACGAGAGCCTCGGCCTCGCCGAATCGGTGGCGTTCATCCGGCGGCTCGAGCCGTACGCGCTGACCCTCGTCGAGCAGCCGATCACGCGCACCGACCTCTCCGGCCTCGCCGAGATCCGCCGGGCCATCCACATCCCCCTCATGGCCGACGAGAGCGTCACGGGGCCGGCCTCGCTGATCGAGATCATCCGCCGCGAAGCCGCGGACATCGTGAAGGTCAAGGTCATGAAGCAAGGGGGGCTCCTGCGCACGCAGCAGATGATCGAGTGCGCCGCCGCGGCCGGGCTCCGTGTGGTCGTCGGCCACGGCTTCGGCCTCACGCTCTCCACGCTGGCCGAGGCGGCGGTGGCCGCGACGTGTGACGCGGTCATGCCGGGGTGCGAAGCCGTCGGGCCGTTGAAGATGGCCGGCGACGTGGTCAGAGATCCGATCAATCTCGAGGGTGGCGTGATCCGCCTCACGGATGCGCCCGGTCTTGGCGCCACGATCGATCCCGACGCGCTCAAGCGCTATCGCGTCGAGCGATAGGCGCCATGTACTCGAGCATCCTCTTCGAGCGGAAGGCCGACATCGCCGTGATCACCCTCAACCGCCCGCGCGTCCTGAACGCGCTGAGCCGGGCCCTCAAGGGTGAGCTTTCCGATGCGCTCGGGCGCGTGGCGAAGGATCCGGACATCCGCGCCGTCGTCCTGATCGGCGCCGGCAAGGCCTTCAGCGCGGGACAGGATCTGAACGAGGCCAAGGACATGGACGGGGCCGACGCCGAGGAGTGGGTGCGGGAGTTCGAGCGTCTCTACGACCTGATCCGCGCCCTGCACGTGCCCGTCATCGCCGCGGTGAGCGGCTGGGCCATGGGCGCGGGCTGCCAGCTCGCGCTCCTCGCTGACATCCGCATCTCGTCGACCACGGCGAAGTACGGAATGCCCGAGATCCAGGACGGGATCCCGGCGATCTTCGGCCTCGGGCTCCTCTGGCACCTCATCGGCATGAGCCGGAGCCTCTACCTCGTGCTGAGCGGCGACACGCTGAACGCCCGCCAGGCGCTCCAGGCCGGGCTCACCTGCAAGGTGGTCCCGCCGGCCCGGCTCCGCCGCGAAGCGCTGGCCCTGGCCGGCAAGCTCGCCGGCTACGCCCCCCTCGCCCTCAAGCTCGACAAGGAGTGGGCGCGGCGACTCACCGAGGAGCACTTCCGCGCGACGGCGCGCTTCTGCGTCGAGGCGCAGCACGACGCGTTCGCCGCGGGCGATGCCAAGCGCCACATGGAAGACTTCCTCGCCAAGCGGCGGAAGAAAAGCTAACAGAACGCCATCACGAAGCTGGCAGGAGTGATCTGCCGCCGAATGAAGCCCGCCGCCTCACGCCATGCTGTGCTACGGTCGCGTCTGCCAATGACCTCGCGGCGCACCTTCCTGGGTACCCTCGCCCTCGGCATCGTCGCCGCGGCCCTCGCCGCCAACGCGCAGCAGACTTTCTCTGGTTCATGTCAAGCGATTTGGTTCTGACCGTGCCGCAGCTGCTGGCGCGTCATCGTCGCGAGGTGGTACTGCTCGTCATACGGGACCCGGTGTTGCCACATGACGAAGATAATCTTCAACCATTTCGCCGCCAGCGCCCGGAGCGCCTGGCGATGAGAGTGTCCCCGCGTCCGCTGCTGGTCGTAGTAGGCGCGTGCCCACACACTCGAGTGCAGGGAGAGGAACGCCACGTGATCGATCACGTACCGCAACGCCTTGTCGCAGGCGAAACGGAACTGGATGACGCGCTGCTGCTTGCCGCTCCGCTTCGTCACGGGCACGGCGCCGGCGTGCGCCTGCAGATGTCGGAACGACTCCCAGCGTCCGGGGGCGTCCCCCAGGCGAGCCCAGAGCGTCGGCGCGGTGATGCCATGTTTACCAATCGGGAGCGTCCGCACCCACTGCGCCGTCGGCATGCGTGCGAAAAAATCCTCGATCGCCTCCCGATACTCCTCGACGGCCGCCCCCACCAGCGTCAGCTGCGCCACCAGGCTTCGCATCAGCCGGGCCTTGGCCCGCAGGACGTGACCCGGCACGGGCAACTGCGGCTGCTGCAAGACGTGCCAGAGGGCCTGGGTGCGAGTCTCGCTGAGCCGATGGGCGCGCGCCCACCGCTGCCACTGGCGTTCCGTGAGGGCCGCGACGGCTTCCGGCGTGGGATAGGCCTGCAGGAACTCCCGCGCCAGCGGCGTCGGCAACGCGGCGATCTCCAGCGCCCGCGGATAGTATGCCTTCAGCGTGGCCGTCAGCTGGTTGACCAGGCGGGTCTGCTGCCGGATCTGCTGCTGGTAGTCCTCCGTGAGGAGTTTGAGCTCCTGGGCGGCGGCCGAGCTCGGCTGCAGGACCTGGAGGTGCGCGTGATCCGTGCGCAGGAAGTCGGCCAACACTCGCGCGTCAAACGGATCGCTCTTCGCCCCACTCTGCCGAAAGCGATCGCGGGCTCGGTCCAGAGCCTTGGGATTCACGGGATAGACCACGACGCCATGGTCGAGCAGGAAGTCCACCACCCGGCCCTCGCGCCGCTCAATCGCCGCCCACAGCTCGATCCCCTGCGCGCGCCACTCGTCCAGCTCCCGACCCCACTCGTTCAAGCCCTCCGCGGTGTGCGGCACCGTGCGTGCGGCGGTCTTCGTCCCGTGCTCATCCACGACCCAGACCGCATGCGTCTGATCCGCCCAATCGACTCCGAGGTAGTAGCGCACTCGTCCACCTCCTTCTGGCCCTTGCCTTCTGTGCCGAGGAGCGGGAACGGCGAGGTTAGCCTTATACCGGCCCTCCCGGGGGCCACTTTCTCTTGAACCTCTGGCGCCGTTCTCTTGCTGACCGGGACAGTCTGCTGCGGAGCCTCCGGGGGCTCGGCGGGAAAAGGTCCTCTGGTCAGCAAGCTCCAGGCCGTCATGCGTCGGCCGCCTCTCTCTCGAATCACCTCCTCGTGTTCTCGTGGCGGGAGCGTATTTTCTCCTGCGCGACTCAGGATGCACAGTGATATCCCGCCGCCGCCTACTCACAGGCTTCGTCCTCGCATGGGCGCCGCTTCGCGCCGCCGCCGCGCAGGAGTATAAGGCGGGGAAAATCGCCCGAATAGGTTACCTGGGCGTCTCCTCGCCTTCCCTGGAGCCCCATCTCGTCGAGGCATTCAGGCAGGGACTCCGTGAGTTCGGCTATGTAGAGGGCCAGAACCTCACCATCGACTACCGCTGGGCGGAGGGTCAGGATGATCGACTGCCCAGCCTGGCGGCCGAGCTGGTCCGTCTGAAGCCGGATGTCATCGTGACGACGGGCACACCCGGCACCCTTGCCGCCATGCAAGCGACCAAGACCATTCCCATCGTCACGACGTCAAGTGGGGATGCTGTCCAGGCCGGGCTCGTGGCCAGTCTCGCGAAGCCAGGCGGCAACGTCACCGGGCTTACCATCTTTGGACCGGAGCTGGAAGGCAAACGCATGGAGCTTCTCAGAGAGGCAGTTCCCAGGCTCTCGCGCGTGGCGGTGCTCTGGAATTCAGCCAATCCGGCGATCACCAGCGTTTTCAAGCAGACACAGATCGCAGCCCAGAAGTTGCGCGTGACGCTCCAGCCCGTGGTGGAGGTTCGCCGAGTGGAGGATCTCGAGCTCGCCTTCGCCACGATTGCCGGCGCGCGCCCCCAGGCGCTCATCGTGTTGGTGGATCGCCTCTTGCTCGCTCATCGAAAGCGGATCGTGGATTTCGCGGCAAGCCGCCGGCTGCCCGCGATGTACGGATACAGGGACTATGTGGCCGACGGGGGGCTCATGTCGTATGCGCCGAGCAATACCGACCTGCATCGGGGCGCGGCCGTCTATGTGGACAAGATCCTGAAAGGCGCGAATCCCGCCAACCTCCCCGTGCAGCAACCGGCGAAGTTGGAGCTGGTCATCAACCTCAAGACCGCGAAGGCCCTTGGTCTCACGATCCCGCAGTCGCTGCTGCGGCGGGCGGATGAGGTGATCCGGTAAGACCTTCCCCCTGCAACGGGCTTACTCGCGCGCGGCGCCGAGGGGCGCGAGACGCACGGGCACAGACTGCGCGGGATCGCGAAGCACCCCCACCAGCCGGTCGGCGGTCCCGTACTTCGCGCGCATGAGCGCATGGATCCGGTCGCGGACGCGCGGCTCGCGCACCGGAACGGCGCGGAAGCGGATCAGCCGCCCGCCGCGCTCGATCAGAACATCGGGATTCCGCTCGATGCGCGCGAGCCAGCCCGAGCCGGACATGCCGGCACGAAGCCACGCAGCGCCGGCGTCGTCGACGACCCACAGGTGCGTGCGCTTCTCACCGCCGCTGGCCGTCTGCGTGTGCAGGGTGACAACCTCGCCGCCGAGCTCGGAGGCGATCAGCACCGCGCCGAAAAACCCCACCACCAGCACGATCAGGACGACTACGCCCCTGAGGACATACTGTACGAGCCGCCTCACATCTTCCCCTCACCCTACCCTCTCCCCCAATGGGGGAGAGGGAACCAAGATCCTTACGGCTCTCTCCCCCAATGGGGGAAAGGGATCCGAGAGCGTTGTTGCCCTATCCTCAATCGTCGGGCGCTCCGGCCGCCTTTTCGAGAATCTCCGCGACGAGGGCGTCCAGATTCTTCCCCTCGCGAATTGCCCGGGCCGTCAGGCGCTCAGCCTGCGCGCGCTTCAGCGTGAGAGTCAGGGGGACCTTCACCTTGTCGCCGGACGGCCCTGCCGGTGCGTCGTGGGCAGTGGCGGCCCGGGCGAGCTCCGTCGGAGTGTGCGGGGTGGGCTGCTTCTTGGTGCGCTGCTTCGGGCGCTGACGGGTCTGACGTCGCGTCACATCTCCCCCTCACCCTACCCTCTCCCCCAATGGGGGAGAGGGATCCTCTCAACCGTAGAGTTTGCGCGCGGTTCGCAAGTGCGTCATCGCGAGCGCGCGCTTGCCGAGCGCGTCGAAGAGGAGGCCGAGGTTGTAGTGGGCATCGGCGAAGCTGGGGTCGGCCTGTAGCGCGCACTGATAGGCCTGGATCGCGTCGCCGCTGCGCCCCACTTCCTCCAGCAGCACGGCGAGGTTGAAGTGGACGATCGCGTCATCGGGCGCCTGCCGGGCCGCGGCCCGATAGTGCGCCTCCGCCTCGGCGGCCTGGTGGGCCTGGTGGTACAGGCGGCCGAGATTCACGTGGGCGTCGGCCAGCGTGGGGTCCAGCTCGAGCGCCTGCTGATAGGCGTGACGCGCTTCCTCCGGTGAGGCGGCATCGAGCTCGCAGCCGAGGTCGAACCACTGCTCCGCGGTTCGCGTGGGCTCCTTGATGTCGGCGAGAGGCGGATCCGGCGGTCGCTCCGGCAGGTCGATCTTGGCGGCGACCGTCTGTACGTCGAAGGTGAAGAGGAACTGGCCGGAGTCCGGCTGCCATCGCGCGGCGCCGTCCCAGGCCACGACGCGGCGCCCGTCGGCGTAGATCGTCAGGCTGGACAGGGCCTGGTCGTCCGGCAGCTGCCGCTTGAGCGACGCCATCATGCGCCGGATGCGCGCCATGGGGATCCGGGCGTCGAGCAGGCCCTTGGTCGTCTTGAGGAGCAGCAGGTCCTGGAAGCTCCACTCGAGCCGGCCCTGGCGCCCACGACGCGGCGCGAGCAATCCCGCCCGCACACACGAGCGGATCTGCGCCTCCGGGAGGACGGCGATCTTCGCCACCTCTCGGGTGGTGAACCTCGTCATTTCTTTCCGGCTTGGGCCTTCTTCTCCGTCTTGTCGGGAGCGGCCGCCCGCTTCTCGGCCTTCACGGGAGGCTTCTTGGATATCGCCGCCACCGCGCCCTTCCGCTCGGGCTCCTCGGCGCGAGAGCCCGCGCGCTTGGCCAGGCTCTGCTTGAGGGCATCCATGAGATCGATGACCTGCGCCCGGTGCACCTCGGGCGTGACCGTCGTGACTTCCTTGCCCTCGACCTTCAGGTTCACGAGATCGAGCACGCGCTCGCGGTAGTCGTCCTGGTACTGCTCCGGCTTGAACTCGTCGTGCGAGAGCTCCTGGATCAGCCGCTCCGCCAGGCCCAGCTCGCCTTCCTTGAGCGTGGCCGATTCGCCCTTGCCGACCTCGCCGAAATCCCGCACCTCGTCGACGAAGTACATCGTGTGCAGCATCAGGCCGTGCTGAGACGGCCGGATGAGCACGAGGCTCTCTTTCCCGCGCATGACGTACTTGGCGAGGGCGACGCGCTCCATCTTGGTCATCGCGTCGGCCAGCAGCCGGTACGGCTTCTCGCCACCCTTGTCGGGGCCCAGGTAGTACGTCTTCTCGAAGTAGATCGGGTCCACCGACGTGAGCGGCACGAACTCCGCGATGTCGATGACCTTCGACGCCTCGCCCTCGAGGCTCTTGAGCTCCTCGTCGGCGACGCGCACGTACTGGTCCTTCGCGAACTCGTACCCGCGGACGAGCGCCGCCCGGTCCACGACCTCGTTGCAGACCGGGCAGAAGTTCTGCAGCTTGATGCGGGAGCCGCACTTGGCGTGGAGCAGGTTGAAGGAGACGGACTGCGACGCCGCGGCCGTGTAGAGCTTGACCGGGATCGAGACCAGCCCGAACGAGATCGTCCCGGACCCGGTGGCGTGTGCGGGCATCGTTTGCACGATAGCACGATGCTCCCTATGATGCGCGAAGGCTTGACACCTCCAATGGATAGCGTGCCCCTCCCCGTCGAGAGACGACATCTCGGGGTCCGCACGTCCCTCTCGGCCCTCGTGCTCCTCGCCCTCGTCCTCCTCGTGGCGTGGCTCCACGTCACGGGCTCGCCCGTCGCCGACGTGGCTGAGCCCGAGCGGGCCCTCGCCGTCGTCGTCGGCCATTCGCTCGACCTGGACGACGGGATCGACGGCGCGCCCGCGTGGGAGCGACGTCTGTACCGCGCGCTGCTCGGCAGCCGCGCC
>Ga0137403_10009460_pt1 | contig 10838 bp, 8 predicted proteins | sample CZOMad2_1_16fung_FD_122057 | JGI IMG/M metagenome (GOLD analysis project Ga0137403, IMG submission 122057) | Vadose zone soil fungal communities from Angelo Coast Range Reserve, California, USA - CZOMad2_1_16fungal (Hybrid Assembly) | ecosystem: Environmental > Terrestrial > Soil > Vadose zone... | reverse complement strand
GCGCCGATTGAATTCACCACCGGGCAGGGCCCGGCCGGAATAGTGGTCGCCGATTTCACAGGCGACGGCAAACCGGATGTTATCACGGCAAACTACGGCGGTTCGTCGATTTCGATTCTCAGGCATAACGGCTTGACCGGCCAAGCGGTCGGATTCCTGCAGCCCGTCACATTCAATACCACAAATCACGCCGAAAAAGTCGCTGCTGCCGACGTTAACGGTGACGAAGTTTTAGACGTGGTTGCTGGCGGACAAGTGGGCACCGGCTTTGCGGCGGCCCTTGCCGTCATGATCAACACCGGCAACGGCAATTTCGCTGCGCCGGTCGCATACGATGCGGCTCCTGGCGGGCGTTTCGGTTCGCCTGCCGTGGCACTAGCCGATCTGGATAACGACGGCGATGTCGATCTAATCGGAGGCGGAGATTACGAGAACGGTTCTGTGGACAACGGGGCGGTAACAATCCGGCGAAATAATGGAAGCGGCACCTTTGGCTCCGCAGAAATAATTTTGTTCGCCAACTTCGTTCCGATGCCAAAAGAGATTACCACCGGTATCGTCAACGGTGACGCTTTTCCGGATATCGTTGCCGCAGTTCCCTCCGGAAGGGCGATCGACGGCTTTGTCGTCCTGAACAGCAATGGTTCCGGCGGCTTCAATACGCCGATTTATTACGAAGCGTCGCAACAAACATTCGACGTCGCGATTGTTGACCTCGACAACGACGGTGACGGTGACGTTGTCACCCTCGCAAGCTCCTCAGCGGCAGTCACTGTTCATCAAAATACCGGCAATGGTTCGTTCCCGGTGCTCACGCGATATGAGGTCGCATCACTTTCCGATGCGGTCCAAAGTGCTGACATCGATCATGACGGCGATATCGATATCGTGGTGAACGGCGAGGTCGACATCGCGTCGAACGATGCTGTCGTAAAGATCCTGAAGAACAACGGTAACGGCACCTTCGCTCCCGCGATTGATTACATGCCAGTGCGAAACTTCGCCGATATGAAGCTGCGCGACATCAACGGCGACGGCTTTGTAGATCTGCTCTTCGCGCCCGATGGAAACTTTCCTTCATTTCATTTTGGTACGGCGGTGAATCTCGGGAATGGAACATTCGCGCCGACGGTTGTGACAAACGTCTTTTCCTGCGGTGAAGGAACCATCGATGCTGCAGATCTCGATGGCGACGGGGACCTGGACATTGTGCTGACCGAAGAAGAAACCTGTCCCAGCACAAGCCTGGCTCACATCTTCGTTTTTCGGAATGACGGAAACCAGAACTTCGTTCGAATGCCCGATATCGAGCTTCCCGGTCGACTGCCTCACGGGCTGGCTCTGGCGGAGGTAACCGGTGATAGCAACATCGACATCATCACTGCGATGCCAGACGGTATGGGTGTATTGCCAGGCAACGGAAACCTTACGTTTGGAGCTCCCATTATCAGTACTACCAGGCCCTTCAAATTTAAGATGGCCGACTTTAACAGGGACGGTTTGCTCGATGTCGGGATGATATTGCAGCAGGAAGCCTTCGGCACGGATACGATCGCGACTGCTCTGGGTAATGGCAATGGAACCTTTCAAGCGATAAGAACGCAGACCGGTTCAAGTGTTCTGGAAAATCTGCGGATCAGTAACGACTTGGAACCTGGTGACGTGAACGGCGACGGAACGCCCGATCTTATCGTATTTAATTATGCATCGAATGATGTGTCGGCCTTCATCGTAAACCCGGACGGCAGCCTGCGCCCGCACCAGCGGTACGGCATTGGCAATACGCCCATCCTTGGGACCCTGGCTGATTTTGACGGAGATGATCGCCTCGACGTTGCGGCAGCGATAGGATTACCTCCGAGCGGACTTCATAATGCGATCGTGGTCCTTCGCAATGTGGGCGGCACGCCACAACCAACACCAACTCCGACTGCAACAGGGACGCCGCCCTCGCCGACGCCAACTCCAACGGCGAGTGCTTCGGCGACACCGACGGCAACAATGACGCCCACGTCAACTCCGACTGCGACAGCAACGGTAACGCCGACTGGAACTCCTAGTTCGACTCCGACGGCTACGCCGAGGCCAACGCCGACTGCCAGGCCGCATGCAACGCCCAGGCTGAGACCCACACCAGCTCCCCGGCCGTAAATGTACCTGTCGGCGAAGCGCGGGCACGCGTTAGCTCGCGTCCGGATAGATGCGGGGCGATTGAATGCCCAAAAGCGGACCATACTGCGGAATATTCGGACCAATTCCGGATAAACACTTCGAAGTTTTTCACGGATTTTTTAATTCGTCTGAAGTCTTTGGGATGTTCCGGGCCTTTCTTTCGGCCAGTCGCTTCGTGCGCCGACGCTCGACAGCAGGAGTGATGCTCTCAACATCCTCGTGATGGTTTGCAAAATCTGGGCGAGCGCCAGCTCGCTTTTCCGCTTGCTCTCCTCCGGACTCGTCGCTAAAAAGGTTGCCACGAAGTAATTGCGGAGGCCGTTTGAACATGAATAGACAAGACCCAAACATCCATGTAGTCGAGTCGGTTTGGCGTCGACTCAAGAAGAACATTAAGGACGCCATAATTCGTGACCTGCAACCCGCAAAAGACGTCAAAGGTGGCGGCGGTGTTAAGGGCGAATCCAAACCAACCACAGGCGGCACTGGCACCACGCGCAACCACTAACAGGGATAAAGACAGCACTATCGGTAGATTCGCCGAATCCAATTCGGATTAGGACATTACCCGCTCCGCCGCGCGCGCGGACATTATCCTTGCAGCGCGAATTGAAACAAGAACAGTTGGCCGTCGGCGCGCTGATGAATCGCGTCGCGCACCACAGACTCTCGCTAAGAAAAGCAGGAAAATCCTAGATTTGGTTCCTGCGTTCCCGAGTTCCTGAGATATCGGATTCAAGAAATCAGGCAGGTTCGTTTTCAATTTCGAAAAAGTTCCTGCAACTCGACAGAGGTCACATGGTTTCGAGCCGGCTTTAAATTGGCAGAAATATGGTGATACTTGTCATTGCTGCCAGTCGCTCTGTTCTGTCAAATACGTTCATGAATGCATCAACTAATGTCCTGAATCGAAGAGAAGTACTCTACGGCGTAACGAAGATCGGCTTCATCGCTGCAATTATCATCTGGATCATGAGTGAGGTTTCGGTGAATGCAGCCGAACCAAATTCGCTGAAGCCTCCCTCGAGCGGAAGTATTCCGGTCGCCTTCGTCATTTCAGAAGGCGCAGTGGTGATTGATTTTTGCGGGCCGTGGGAAGTTTTTCGGGATGTCATGGTTCCCGGCGGCCAGGATCATCCCTTTCGTCTTTATACCGTCTCAGATAAAACCTCTGCGATTCGCGTCGGCGGCGGAATGAAGGTTTTACCCGATTACACATTCGCAAACGCGCCGGCGCCGAAAGTCATCGTTATCCCTGCGCAACACGAACCGAGCCCGGCAATGCTGGAATGGATTCGAGAGAATTCCAAGAACGCGGATCTAACGATGTCAGTTTGCACAGGCGCATTTGTTCTGGCTAAAACCGGACTGTTGTCCGGCAAGAGCGCTACCACGTTTCACGGAGCCTTCCGCCCTTTCGCGATCGAATTTCCGGATGTCCATCTTAAGCGCGGCGCCAGATTCGTTGAGGATGGAAACCTTGCGACAGCCGGTGGACTCTCCTCCGGCATCGATCTCGCGTTGCATGTGGTCGAACGCTACTTCGGACATGAGGTGGCACAGAAAACTGCCTATGAGCTGGAATATCAAGGGCAAGGCTGGATGAACGCGGACTCGAATCAGGTTTACGCCAGTATGCCCGTTTCAACCGCCGATCATCCGCTCTGCCTGGTATGCGGAATGGATGTGGATCCCAAGTCCTCACCGAAATCTGTCTTCAATGGCAAGACTTACTATTTCTGTTCCGACGACGATAAGAAAACCTTCGACGCAGCGCCGGATAAATTTGTAACTGCTGATAAGAAACTGTGAGTCCGCGCACAGATCCCGTCAGCCTTTCTCCAGCGACGCGTAGAATCGTTTTTGTTGCCGCGCCTGAGGTCGAGATTCTCGACTTGGTCGGACCGCTCCAGGTTTTTGCGCGCGCTGCCGACTTCTTTGATCGCGAAAATCCGGGATCGCAGCCGATATACTCTGTCGAAGTCGTAACCACATCGTCGCGACGTTCGTTGGTGGCCAACTGCGGACTTCGGATCATCGCGCATAAGACGTTTCGCGAATTGCGCGGAAAGATTGACACTCTACTTGTCGCTGGTGGGAATTCGATCGAGCGCGACGAAATCAACCCGGAAGTAGTGCGCTGGCTGAGGAAGATTGCCGGGCGAATTCGCCGGATCGGCTCGGTCTGCACAGGGGCGATGCTTTTGGCGCGGGCCGGTTTGCTGGATGGCCGCCGGGCGACGACGCATTGGAACTGGTGCGAGGTTTTGATCAGGCGAGCTCCGCGCGCAGAGGTTGATCCCGATCCAATTTTTATCCGGGACGAAAACGTTTACACATCCGCGGGCGTTACGGCGGGAATGGACCTCGCCCTGGCACTGGTCGAGGAAGACTACGGCTCACGTCTGGCGTTGCAGGTAGCGCGCAACCTGGTGCTGTACTTGCGGCGGCCTGGTGGACAATCGCAATTCAGCGCCGCGCTATCTTTGCAAGTCGCCGATCGACAACCATTGCGCGAACTCGAGGCCTGGGTGCTCGATAACCTGAACAAACCCCTAACCGTTCCGATGCTGGCGGAACGAGTCGCTATGAGTCCTCGTAATTTCGCGCGGGTTTTCACTAAAGAAATGAAGACGACGCCCGCGAAATTCGTGGAACGTCTGCGGATCGAAGCCGCTCGCCGACGACTGGAAGAAAGTCAGAACAGCATGGAAGCAATCGCGGACGAGTGCGGCTTTGGGAACGTCAATTCGATGCGCAACGTCTTTCAACGCGCGCTAAAAATTCCACCCGGCCATTATCGCCGTCACTTTCGACACGCGAAACGCCCGCGAAAACGGAATACAAGTTCGAAAGGAAGAACCTGATTGAGCTAGACGAAGAGAGTGTGCTCTGTCGTCAAATGCCCAAAGCGCTCAAAATCGTGGAATATTCGTTCACAAACGCGGTGAGCTTTGGATGAGACGCTTCGAAGTTTTCGACTGATTGTCTTAATTCATGCGAAAGTCTCTTGAGATGTTCCGGGCGTTTCTCCGGGCGAGTTGCTTCGTGCGCCGAAACCTCGACCAGACGAGCGATGCTCTCGGCATGCTCAGGATGTGTTTCGGAAATCTGGTCGAGCGCCGGCTTCAGTTTCGACAACGCTTCTGATAGCGCAGCTTTCTTGTCGGCCGGAATATGGCCGGCAGAGTCAATCGCTGATTTGGTCTTTTCAATACGTTCCTCGCTCATATGAGACAGCTTCGAATACCGCAGACCATAGCGCGATCGGAGAGTAATGACGAGCGGGGACTGAGATTTCAGGCGGCTAAATTCTCCTTCCACCAAACCCCATGCAGTCTCGCGAACGTGTGCGGTTCCGGGCGTTTCTTGCTCTCTCGCCAACGCTGTGGCACTAGACCAAATCGATGAAGTCGGGGGGCAACTTTTTCGCCGAGCTTAAGCGGCGCAATGTATATAAGGTTGCCGTTGCCTATATCGTCGCTGGGTGGGCGCTGTCTCAGGGAATCGCTCAGGTGTTTCCAGTGTTCGATGTTCCGGGTTGGGTCGTCCGACTGATCGTTGCCGTGATTATCATCGGCTTCCCCTTCGCGCTTATCTTCGCGTGGGCATTTGAGATCACATCGGAAGGGGTCAAGTCCACCGAAGAGGCCGATGCCATGCCACCTTCCGCGCGACCAAAGAATCGCGCCTGGATTTACGTCATTGTCATCGGCGCGGTCGTCTCCCTCGCATTGTTTTTCATTGGTTACCACGCTGGAAACAAATCAGCGTCATCCGACAATGATAAATCAATAGCGGTCCTGCCTTTCCAAAGCCTGAGTGAAGACAAGAATGACGCTTACTTCGCTGACGGAGTCCAGGACCAGATCCTTACCAATTTGGCGAAGGTCTCCGACTTGAAAGTCATCAGTCACACAAGCGTGCGCCAATACGAGACCGGGGCCGAACGCAATCTGCGCGAAATTGGGCGGCAGCTCGGCGTCGCTTACATTGTGGAAGGTTCTGTGCAACGCGCGCGCGATCGTCTTCGTATCAATGCGACGTTGATAGACGCGCGCACCGACGCTCACATTTGGGCGGAAACCTACGATCGCACCGCGGCCGACTTGTTTGCCATCCAGAGTGACCTTGCGCAATCGATCGTCACTCAACTCAAGGCGAAACTTTCGCCCAAGCAGAAGGCCGAAATCGAAGAACGCCCGACGAAAGACCTGGTCGCGTTCGAACTTTACCTTCAGGCCAAGGCAATCATCGATAGCTATATTAATGCGACAGACGTGCGGGCGGCATTGCTCCAAGCGTTGAAGTCACTCGATGAAGCGATTCAGCGAGACCCGAACTTTGTCTCAGCATATTGTTATGCCGCGCGCGCGAACGACCTGCTCTACTTTTTCGACCTCGACCCAACCCCGGAGCGCATTTCCCTCGCAGATGCTGCGGTAAAGGCAGCTCTGCGGCTGCGCCCCGACTCGGCGGAAGCGCATTTCGCCCGGGCCGATTATTATTTCCGGTGTCTGCGCGACTACGATCGCGCCCAGGAAGAACTCGCGATCGCGCGGCCAGATTTACCGAACAGTTCGCCATTCTTCATTCTCTCCGGCTACATCAATCGACGGCGCAACCATTTTCCCGACGCGGAGCGCGATTTTTCCACAGCCTTCGCGCTCGATCCACGAAATCCTAATGCTTACAATCTTCTGGCCGACACCTACGTGTTGGAACGCCGATTTCCTGAAGCGATCCACGTTTCTGACAACGTGCTCGCTGCTGGCGAACAGGCTCCAATCGTGCGGTTCCGGCGGGCCACAAGCATTTTATTCGGCACCGCCAACACTGGACCAATGCGTGATGTTCTGGCGAAATTTCCGGACATGGAGTTTGCCGGCGGACAAACGCCGTACCGCGTGTTGATGGCAATGCTCGACGGCAATTATACCGAAGCGGAACGGGTCCTCGCTGCTTCACCCCTGCAGGACTTTCAAGACATCGACTTCAGCTTCTACTATCCGAAGGCGTGGTTCGAGGCGATGATTGCGAGGGCAAAAGGTGATTCTGCCGGGGCAATGGCTGCGTTCCGCGAATGTCGCGCAATTTTGGAGCAGAGATTGGTTGTCAAACCGGAACACGCGCGGACGATCGCTGTGCTCGCTCAGGTCGATGCGGGACTGGGCCAGAAAGATTTGGCTATCCGCGAAGCACAACACGCTATCGATCTGATGCCGATCTCGAAGGACATTTACGATGGCGCTTTGGTTCTCGAAGGTCTCGCCCAGGTTTACACTTGGAGCGGCGATCGCGATCGCGCTACCGAGCTGGTGCAGAAACTCGTATCGATGCCTAGCTATATTAACTATGGCCGTTTGAAATTACATCCGCTATGGAGCCCGCTCCGCGGCAACCCGCGATTTGATAGAATCGTGAATTCTTTGGCGCCGAAATAAACGTTCGCTTTTCCGCCCAGCCAATACCGTCGTCAGTTGGCAAATGATTCGCGTTCATTCGTATCTATTCATGGCTAACACGACCCTTGAAGTTCCGCTATTTACTCACGTGATTTGACAGCACACCTGTTGAGCACTTTAAGTCTCGCTCCATGAAACTCGCTGAGATTCGATATTTTTCGCATGTGGTTGTGATTGTTATCTGCTGCTGCAGCATAAAAGCATTAGGATCGAATGCGGCGCTTGCTGGTCCTCGTGCCTTTTGGGTGGAACTTTTTCCGGCTACTTCTCCTCCAGCGCGTTCTTATCTGGCGATGACCTACGACGCTGCCAGTAGGAAAGTAATTGTGTTCGGCGGATTCGACGGCACGACATACCTCAACGACACCTGGACGTTCGACGGAATTTCCTGGACACAGGTCGCCCTTTCGCCTTCGCCCCCTGTGCGCGCGAACGCCCAGATGGCTTACGATTCTGTCACGCACAAAGTCGTGCTTTTCGGCGGGTACAACGGAACAAATTATCTCGGCGACACCTGGCTTTGGGATGGAACAAGGTCGCGGTGGACGCCCGTCAGAACTGTACATCGGCCGCGGGCTGTTACCGGTCCAATGCTTTTTCCTGACCCGAATGGGCGCGTCGATCTTTTTGGCGGATTCGATGGGCATTTCTACCAACTTACGATGTGGCAATGGAACGGGTCCGATTGGACTCAGTTGTTTCCAGCGATGGTTCCTTATGCGCGCTCTTCAGCGGCGGTTGCGACGAATTATTTTACCCACCAAGTAGTTTTGTTTGGTGGTCTTGCCGACGTCAACCCGATCAATACCTGGACCTATGACGGTAAAACGTGGGCTCTACAATCGGCGCCTACTCAACCTGATTGGGTGTACGCAGGCTCCGCCGCTTTCGATCCGAACCTGAATGCGGTAGTTCTCTTCGGCGGTGGCAGCGGTGGTGTCGATCAGAATACCACATGGGAATGGCCGCGATTTAATTGGAGACAACTGCTAACGACGCAGTCCCCTCCACCGCGCGAAGGCGCCGGTATGACATATGACGCAGCTTTAGGTCACGTTATTATTTTCGGCGGACAAGACAGTGACACGCCTCTGAGCGACACCTGGGAACTCATCCCGTAGGACCCATAAAGTGCCAACGCCTGCCACATCAAATGTGGGCGACGCAATGGCAGTCAATCTGCAACCAAATCTAAAAGGCGAACTGCTCGAGCTTCGGCCGGTTACGCCCGGAGATTGGGACGATCTTTTTGCAGTCGCTTCGGACTCCCTGATCTGGGAACAGCATCCGGAGAGCAATCGCTACGAGGAAGAGGTATTTAAAGTCTTTTTCAGAGAAGCGCTGCAATCTGGCGGCGCCTTTGTCGTAGTCGATCACATGACTCAACAAATCATCGGATCGACACGCTTTTATGGCTACGATCCGGAGACATCAGAAATCGAAATTGGTTGGACGTTCCTTGCGCGAGAATATTGGGGCGGGCAGTACAACCGCGAAATGAAATCGTTAATGCTGAATCACGCTTTCAAGTTTGTTGAGAACGTGGTGTTCCTTATCGGAGAAAAGAACATCCGTTCGCAAAAGGCGATCGAGAAGATTGGCGCGATCAGAGTTGGAATAGTCACAAGGGCGTATGGAAACCATCCGCCCGCTCCCAACGTGAAGTATGTGATCAAGAAGCCGCGGACTGAACCAATTTGACCGGTTCTAGCTTTCCTAAGGCAGCTCAACTAAGAACGAGCGCCTACCAGTGGATGCGGCTAGTCATCATTGGAGTCGCGGTTCCACCCGATATCGTCCCTTATGCCTCTATAATCTCCGTACTCGTCGCCATTCTCACGGTGATATTTCTTCCATTTCACTTTCCACTTTCCGTGCTTGAACTTCGTGATCGGCACCCAAACCTCGGACGAGCGACGTGCTGGCGCGAAGTACGCCAGATTCTGATTGGACAGTCCCAACGCGTTGAGGGTGCTCATATCGAGATGACCCGTTGGCGGAAGTCCCGCGCCCGATTGGAATGCGCGCAGGGCGAACGCCGTTCGCCGGCCATACTTGCCGTCAACGTGACCTCGATAATATCCGCGACTGATGAGTTGGCGCTGGACTTCCGCAAAGGCCATACGCTTGCTAATTTGAGGCGGCACCGACTGGTTCGGTAGGTCGGGGAGAGCCTGGTTCGCCTCTGGCTGGTGATCTGGTTCAGTAAACGAGTGCGGAGAGGAATCCTGACCGGTGCGCGAACTCTGAGCTGATCGAACGTTGTTGGACTGAGTAACGGGAGATTTTGAACCCGGTTCCGATGAGACCGAATTCGAATTCACGTTGAGCGAGCGGAGAGTTTCCGAATCCATCTCGCCAGTGACTTTCAACCCGCTGCGAATCTGGTAGCGCCGAATTGCGGCACTGGTCTCCGCGCTTTTGTCGCCCGTAATGTTTCCGTAGTAGAGATCCTGGTCCTTCAAAGAATGCTGCACCGATCGGACCGTCTCGTCGGCGTGTACGAATCCAGCGATGCATACAACCGCAGCGAGATGAACAATTGTCCGCTTCATATGGAAGATTTCACGAAGTGCTTCCAACGTGAGATTCGCATGCGCTTCTTCAATTGGGCGTGCGACCCTGGCCAATCATCCAGCTTCCGGTCTTCGCTTGCGTTGCGGTGAAATTCCACGGCATCCTCGCAAAAAATTTGCGGATCTTCATTGACGTACGCTCTCACTGAGCTATTTTGGGAGTTCCGCGAAACGCGGACCGGCCCCATGGGTGGAGCTGGTGTTCTTCGAGGCTCAGGGTCGAGCCGACTTTGGTCAGATCGATGACGAGGGTCGGATTTTGCCTTGTACCGAAGAAAAAGCAGGATCTTTGACAGTTTGGTCGCGGATTTGCCGCCGACGCCGAGGCTATGGCAGCCAGGCGTTTTGGGCAAGTTCGGGATGTGTAAAGCCAAGTCAGCAAACATTGAATTGTGCGTTATCTGTCGATTTTCTTTGAAATCAAAGATTTAGATCGGACAAACCCCAGCCACTTTGCTAGTCAAAGTGCTGGGCAATGGGAAAGGTCAGATCAGTCCCACTCGCGTGGGACTTTAAACTTTCGGTTTCCCTCAGGGGGACCGAGCCGTTTTTAACGGAGAGTTTGATTCTGGCTCAGAACGAACGCTGGCGGCGTGGATAAGACATGCAAGTCGAGCGAGATTTT
>Ga0137403_10009459_pt1 | contig 10838 bp, 10 predicted proteins | sample CZOMad2_1_16fung_FD_122057 | JGI IMG/M metagenome (GOLD analysis project Ga0137403, IMG submission 122057) | Vadose zone soil fungal communities from Angelo Coast Range Reserve, California, USA - CZOMad2_1_16fungal (Hybrid Assembly) | ecosystem: Environmental > Terrestrial > Soil > Vadose zone... | reverse complement strand
GCCGGCCACGGCGACCCCCGCGAGCAATCCGGCGAGTAGCGGGTCGCCCGCGGCCTCGCGGTAGCGGTCGGGCTCCAGCCGGCCCTGCAGCAGCTTCACCACCAGTTGCGCGAGTGTGATGGTCGCGCCGCCGAGTCCCGCCCCGCAGGCGAGGGCGCCGAGCCCGATGGCCAAGGGGTCCCTGCGGACGTCGGTCACATGTCCACCACTCGACCGAGCGAATCGAGCGCGGCTTGAGCCACGGCTTCGGACATGGTCGGGTGCGCGTGAATCGCCAGCTCGACCTCTTCCACGGTGTATTCGTTCTCCCGCGCCACCGCCAGCTCGTGGATGATCTCGGACGCGTGCCCGCCCACGATGTGTGCGCCGACGATCTCGCCGTACTTCTTATCGCGCAGGATCTTGACGAACCCCTCGGTCTCGCCCGTTCCACGCGCCCGGCCGTTCGCCGAGAAGGGAAACCGCCCGGCCACATAGTCGAGCTTCCGCTCCTTGCACTGGTCCTCGGTGAGGCCGATGCTGGCCACTTCGGGGTGGCAGTACGTCACGCTGGGCACGTTATCGTACTTGATGGGGTGGGGCTTCTTGCCGGCGACGAGCTCTGCGACGGTCACGCCCTCCCGCATGCCCTTGTGGGCGAGCATCGGCGGCCCGGCCACGTCGCCGATGGCGTAGTACCCCGGCGCGGTGGTCTGCAGGTTCTGATCGATCTTGATGAAGCCCCGGTCGGTTACCTGCACGCCGCATTCCGCGAGGCCGATGTTCTCCGTGTTCACCGCGCGACCCGCGGCCATCAGCACCGTCGCGACCTCGATCTTCTGCGTCGCGCCGCTCGCTTCCACCTCGAGGGTCACCTTGTCCTTCGCCGCTGTGCCCTTCTTCACCTTGGCGCCGGCGATCACCTCGATGCCCCGCTTCTTGTAGCTCTTCGCGAGGGTGTCCGACGCCTCGGCGTCCTCCAGCGGCAGGATCCGGGGGAGGGCTTCGATCAGGGTCACCTTGGTGCCGAAGGCGTGGAAGATGTTGGCGAACTCCATTCCCACGGCGCCGGCGCCGATGATCGCCATCGACGCCGGGGCCTTATCGAGGAACAGAGCCTCGTCCGACGAAATGACGGTCGTCTTGTTGATCTCGAGCCCGATTTGCGGCAGGCCCTTCACACGCGATCCGGTCGCGATCAGCACGGCCTTCTTCGCTTCGTACACGTCGTTCCCGACCTTGACCTTGCGGCCGGATTGGAGCACCCCCGCACCCTTCACGACGGTGACCTTGTTCTTCTTCATCAGGAACTCGACGCCCTTCGAGTTCTGGTCGCTCACCTTGCGGGAACGCTGCATCGCGACGCCGTAATCGGTCTTCACGGCGCCGGCCTCGACGCCGAACTCCTTGGCTTCGCGCAGCAGGCTCGCGATGTAGGCCGAGTGGAGCAGCGCCTTGGTCGGGATGCAGCCGATATTGACGCACACCCCGCCGAGCTTCTCCTTCTCGATCAGGGCGGTGCTCATGCCGAGCTGGGCCGAGCGGATGGCGCCGACGTAGCCGGCGGGGCCACCGCCGAGAATGATCACGTCAAACGAGTTGGCCACAGGTACTCCTCACAAGAGCATCGCCAGCGGGTTCTCCAGCATCTGCTTGAGCGTCTTGAGGAACGCCGCCCCCGTCGCGCCGTCGATCACCCGGTGATCGCAGCTCATGGTGATCCGCATGCGGCGCCGCGGCGTCAGTTGCCCGTCCACTACCACCGGCTTCTGAACGATCGAGCCGACGGCGATGATCCCGGCCTCCGGCGGATTGATCACCGCGGTGAACTGGTCGATGTCGAACATGCCCAGGTTCGAGACGGAGAACGTCGAGCCCGTGTACTCGCTCGGCTGCAGCCGGCGGCTGCGGGCCTTCTCGGCGAGTTCCTTCGCCTCCCGGCCGATGTCGGCGAGCGGCTTGCGCTCCGCGTTCCGGATCACCGGCGTGATGAGGCCGTCCTCCACCGCCACAGCCATCCCAATATGCACCTCGTGCCAGTAGCGGATGTGATCCTCTTGGAACCAGGCGTTGCAGGCCGGATGCTTGGTGAGCGCGTGCGCGGTCGCCTTGATGATGATGTCGTTGAACGAGACTTTGCCCCCCTGATCGCCCAGCTGCTTGTTCAGGGCGTCCCGCGCCTCGCTGGCCCGCTCCATGTCCATTTCGGTCGTGAGGAAGAAATGGGGAATGGGACCGAGCGACGTCGCCAATCGTTTGGCGATAGTCTTACGGATCTGGGTGAGGGGGACGTCTTGGTACGGCTCGCCTCCCCGCGTCACTAGCGGAGAGCGGGGAGCAGGGAGCGGTACCTCCCGCTGCGGGGCGGGCTGCGCGGCAACCGCGCGGGCTTCGAGGTCCCGCTTTGTGACCCGACCACCCGGACCGGTCCCCGCCACCAGCTTGAGGTCGACCCCCGCTTCCTTCGCGATCCGTCTCGCCAGCGGGGAGGCCTTCACCCGCGTGGCGTCGGCCGGCACCGCGGCGGAGGGTACCGCTCCCCGCTCCGCGCTCCCCGAGGGCGGCGCTGGTGCCGGCTTGGGAGCGGACGCCGCTGCCGCGGTGATGGCCTCGCCCGGTGCCGCGATGACCGCGACGACGCTCCCGACTGCAACGGTCTGACCCTCGGCGGCGGCCACCTGGCGCAGCACGCCATCCGCGCGCGCCACCAGATCCATCACCGCCTTGTCGGTCTCGACCTCGGCCAGCGTCTCACCCGTTTTCACGGGGTCGCCGTCCCGCTTGAGCCATTTCACCACGCGCCCCTCCTCCATGGTGGGGGAGAGCGCTTCCATGTAGACGTTGGTGGCCATGGGTGGGGGGATCAGTCGAGGTAGAGGACGCGGCGCGCCGCGGCAACGACCCGCTCGGGGGAGGGCTTCGCGAGCCGCTCGAGCTGCTTGTTGTAGGGCATCGGGACGTCGGCCTGCGTGACCCGCAGCACCGGCGCGTCCAGCTGGTCGAAGGCCTCGCGTTGGATGATGTCGACCACCTGCGCGCCGATCCCGGCGTGAGGCCAGCCTTCTTCGATCACGACCGCGCGATTCGTACGCGCGACCGAGCCGACGATCGCCTCCTCGTCGAGCGGGCGCAGCGATCGCAGGTCGAGCACTTCGGCGGATACACCCTCGCGCTCGGCCAGCTGCTCGGCGGCCTTGAGCGCTACCGCGACGGTCTTCGAGTGGCAGACGAACGTCACGTCGCTCCCCGGCCGCTTCACGTCCGCCCGGCCGATCGGGACGATGTGCTCTCCCTCCGGCACCTCACCCTTGAGGTTGTACAGCATTTCGCCCTCGAGCACGATCACCGGGTTGTTGTCCCGGATGGCCGATTTGAGCAGGCCCTTCGCGTCCGCGGGTGTCGCGGGGGCCACGACCTTGAGGCCCGGGATGTGGGACAACCATGACTCCCACGCCTGCGAGTGCTGCCCCGCGAGCTGCAGGGCCGCGCCGTTCGGGCCGCGAAACACGATGGGTATGGGAATCTGGCCGCCCGACTCGTACAGGATCTTCGCGGCGGAGTTGACGATCTGATCGAGGGCGAGCACGGCGAAATTCCACGTCATGAACTCGATCACCGGGCGCAGGCCTCCCATGGCGGCGCCGACGCCAATGCCGGCGAACCCCAGCTCGGCAATCGGGGTGTCTACGATCCGCGTCGGCCCGAACTCCTCCAGCAAACCGCGGCTCACCTTGTAAGCGCCCTGGTAGACCCCGACCTCCTCGCCCATGAGGAACACGTTGGGATCGCGCTGCATCTCCTCGCGCAGCGCCTGGTTGAGAGCGTCGCGGTAGGTGAGGGTCGCCATCAATCGGCCAGCACGTGGGTCGTGAGCTCGCCGGGATCGGGATCGGGGCTCTCGTCGGCGAAGCGCACCGCTTCCTCGGCCTCCGCCCGCGCCCCGGCATCCAAGGCCTCGAGCCCAGCCTCATCCAGAACGCCGTCTTCCTTCAGCTTTCCGGCGAGCTGCGAGATCGGATCGCGCTTGCGCTGCTCCTCGACCTCTTCCTTGGTGCGGTACACACCGTGCAGCGGATCGGACATGGAGTGGCCCATGAAACGGTAGGTCCGGACCTCGAGCAGGGTCGGGCGGCCGCCGTTGCGTGCCCGCTCGGCGGCGCGCCGAGTCGCCTCGTACACCGCCAGCACGTCCATGCCGTTCACCAGCTCCGCCGCCATGTCGTAGCTGCAGGCGTGCTCGACGACATCGGTGACCGCCGCGACGCGCTCGAACGCCGTGCCCATCCCGTAACGGTTGTTCTCGCACACGAAGATCACCGGCAGCTTGTACACGGAGGCCATGTTCAGCGTCTCGTGGAAGGCGCCGATGTTGACCGCCGCCTCGCCGAAGTAGCAGATGCAGACCTGGTCCCCGCCCTTGTAGCGGATCGCGAATCCGAGGCCGGCGGCGAGCGGAATGTGCCCGCCGACGATCCCGTGGCCGCCCATGAAGCGCCGGCCGGCGTCGAACAGGTGCATCGAGCCGCCCTTCCCTTTCGAGCACCCCGTCGCCTTGCCGAACAGCTCGGCCATGATCGCGTTCGCCGGCACGCCGCGGGCGAGCGCCTGCCCGTGCTCGCGGTACGAAGAGATCACGTAGTCGTCCTCGCGCAGTGCCGAGAGCGAGCCGACCGCCACCGCCTCCTGGCCGATGTAGAGATGACAGAAGCCGCCGATCTTGCCCAAGGCATACGCCTCGGCGGCCTTCTCTTCGAAGCGCCGGATCAGGAGCATCTGGCGCAGCATGCGACGCTCCAGCTCGCGCTGGGCGGACGTGTCGGTGGTCTGGGCGGTTGCCGTGGCCATGGCGATGGATGAGCGGTCTAGCGGGTGGCGGTCGCTCGCTCCACCTGCTCCCACGCATGGTAGCTCGAGCGCACCAATGGACCGGCTTCTACGTGACGATAGCCCATCTCGAGACCGTGGCGCCGCAGCGCGGCGAACTCGTCGGGCGTGTAGTACCGCGCGATGGGAAGGTGCGCGGTGGACGGTCGGAGATACTGGCCGATGGTGAGGATGTCCACGTCCTGCGCGCGCAGGTCGCGCATCGCGACCAGCAGCTCGTCCCACTCTTCACCCAGCCCGCAGATGATGCCCGACTTGGTGAGCGTGCCGCGATCCATCTCCTTGGCCCTGCGCAGCAGCTCGAGCGCGCGGGAATACCGGCCGCCCGGTCGCGCCAGCCGGTACAGGCGCTCGATGGTTTCGAGGTTGTGGTTCACGATGTCGGGCTTTGCATCCACGACAATGCGCAGCGCCTGCTCGCTGCCCTTGAAGTCCGGGATCAATACCTCGACCGACGTGCCGGGCCGCCGCCGCCGGATCTCGGCGATCGCCGCCGCGAACATCTCGGCGCCGCCGTTCGGCAGGTCGTCCCGGTCAACGCTGGTGATGACGACGTGCTGCAGCTCCATCTGCTCCACCGCCGCGGCGAGCCGGGCGGGCTCATCCGTATCGAGCGGCGCCGGCGTCCCGTGGGCCACCGCGCAATACGCGCAGTTCCGCGTGCACACGTCGCCCAGGATCATGAACGTGGCGGCCCGATGCTCCCAGCACTCCCCGATGTTGGGACAGTGCGCTTCCTCACACACCGTGTGAAGCTTCAGGTCTCGCATGAGATGCTTCAGGGCCAGGTAGTTAGGGCCCCCGGGGGCGGGCACTTTGAGCCAGGCGGGCTTACGGGCGGCGAGCTGGGTGAGCGTAGTGGCCATGAGGATTGTGAAGATAGCTGAGGTCCGAGGGTGGCAAAAGACTGAATTTCAACTAGACGGTTGATCGCCCGTCGGGCCCTTCCGCTGTTTCAGGCGTCGTAGCTCCTCCTCCAGCTCCGTCGTGGTGGACAGCATCCCATCCGAGATCTCGGCGATCTCCTCGGCCTCTTTCCAACGGCGCTCCAGCTCGTCGACTTCCGCGCGCTCGTCCACGGCCATTTCGAGCGCGAGGCGCCGCTCCGCGCCCAGGCTGCGCAGGGTGAGCTCGCGACGGGCCACGTCCCTGATGAGCTGGTCGGGCCCGCCGACGGTCTCAACCAGCTTGGCGGCATCCTCGACGCGTTGCCGGCTGCCGCGGGCGAGTGCGAGATAGGTGAGCCCCTGACGCAGTGCGGCATGCGCGTCGGGGCCCACGAGTAGCGCTCCTTCCGAGCGGCAGTTGGGGCAGCTCAGAATCACTGCGACATCGTGCTGCGCTTGCGGGACCACCCGCGCATAGGCCACATGCTTGGCTCGCAGCTGCAGCACACTCCCACAGCGCTCGCAAATCGGCGGCTCGACCAGGCTCACGCGGCGCCGGCCGATGATGCCGGTGTACATCACGCGCGCGAAGTTGGGCATGTTCCACACGAACACGCCCAGCGAGCCGCCCGCCGCCACGTTCACCGCGACCGCGAGTCCCACCGCAGCGACCGTCACGGGTATGACGAATTTGAGCTGATCGCGGCGTCGCGCTTTGAGCCGCTCGCCGTAGCGCCACGTCGCGAACTCCATGCGCCGCGGCTTCCCCACTCGCACCAGGTCGTAGCTCTGCCAGCGGATCAGCGCGACGTGCTCGGTGGCGGCGGCCACGCGACCCTCGCTCGCGGCGCGGGCCAGGGCTTCGATCTGCTCCAGGCGGTCGTCGAGGGGGGCGAGATTCCAGCGCGAGCACTTCGGGCAGATTACCCACAGGCGGCCCTTCCACTCGTCGAACGCGAGCCGTCGTCCGACGCCGAGCCCCGAAGGGCCGCCGTCACCGTCGAGCTTGCCGTTGCAGAAGGCGCAGGTGCGATACATCAGTCGCAAGCCGCAGGCCGTAAGCCGCAAGCGGTTGGACTCACCTTACGGCTTGCGGCTTGAGCCTTGCGGCTCGTGGAAGCGGTCAACGCTCAGCGGAGCAATGTCCACGTCCGGCACTCCGCTCGTGACCAGGTCCGCCGTGATGTCACCCGTCAACGCGGCGAGCAAGATCCCGCTCCGGCCGTGCCCCGTCGCGTACCACAGGCGCGCCACCTCGGGGTCCCGGCCGAGGATGGGTCGCCCGTCGGGAGTCGCGGGACGGAGTCCGGCCCACATGCGTTGCACCGGCTGCGTCATGAGCGCAGGGAGCAGCCGGACGGCGCCGCGGAAGATCTGGGCGAGCCCCTCGTTCGTAACGCGCGCATCGTACCCGGCCCGCTCCATCGTGCTGCCGAGGACGGCGTCGCCGCCGCGGGCCAGGACGTAGCCGTGTTCGTGATAGAGGATCGCGGGCGGGCAGCCGTCGGGCCACGCGGTGGCGGCCATCTGGCCGCGCAGCGGCTCGACCGGCAGGGGGCGCGGCAGTCCGCGGATCTGCGGTGACCACACGCCGGCGGCGAGCACGGCATGCTCGACCGGGGCGGTGCCGCGGGCGGTAACGACGCCGGTCACGCGGCCCTGCGCGATGGCGAGCGCTTCGACTTTCTCGGCTTGGAGGGTGGCACCCAGGCGGCGCGCATCCGCGAGGCAGGCGCGCGTCAGCGCCTGCGGGTCCAGCGCGCCGTCTTCGGGGGCGAGGAGCGCACCCTGGCAATCGGGCGCGGCGCCGGGCCAACGCTCGTGCACCTCGTCGCCGTCCAGCCAGTCGCAGCGGAGGCCGGCTTGCCGCTGCCGGGCCACTTCCTCCTTGAGGCGGTCGGCCGCCGGCTCGTCGAAGGCGATGGCGGCGATTCCGGAGCGCCAGAACCCGATGTCGATGCCGGTGGTTTCCCGCAGGGCGGGGGCGAGCGGCTCGTAGAGGTCACGGGCGCGTACCGAGAAGGCGACCAGCACGTCGTCACCGGGCTCGATTTGGGCCGCGAGCATCCCGGCGGACGCGGGCGACGCGGCGGCGGGGTCGGGGCCGGGCTCGAAAATGGCGACTTCCAGCCCCCGCAGGGCTGCCGCGCGAGCGCACGCCGCCCCCACTGCACCGCCGCCTACGATCGCGACATCGACGCCCTTCACCGCCTGGCGCCCTCCTGAAACCTGCTGCTACATTGCGACGTACGGCCCGAGCGTCGGGCCACACGGAGGAATCCGCCCATGTTCCGTAGCATTCTCGGCTTTGCCATTTTCGCTGCCTTGGCGTTCGTCGCGCTCAACATCTTCTTCGGCCTCCTCGGCGGCTTGTTTGGACTGGCCCTGTGGATCTTGAAGCTCGCCGCCATCGGCTTCGTGCTCTACTTCGTGCTGCGGCTCATCAGCCCGAGCACGGCGGACAAGATCCGCGACATGATCAAGGGCCGCCCCGCGGACGCCTAGCGGTCCCACGGCAGGATCTGGCTGGAGTGCACATGTACGATCCTCCAGCCCTTCGGCTTCTGCTCGCACACGAAGGTGGCGCGACCGGCCTCGGCCTGTTTGCGCTCTGAATTGATCCACCGGTAGTCCACGAGCACCCATGCAAAGCGGCCTTCCAGGGTCACCGTCGCCGCCGCGACGGTGACCCGGCCGCCATAGCCGACCCCGGCGAAGCGCGGCGTCGCCAGGCGTACGCGCGCATTCGCGACGACCAGCGCTTCGGGCGCGTACAGCGTGTCCGCGGCCCGGTCCCCGTTCGCGTCCAGGAGCAGCGCCTGTCGCGCCATCTCCTGCACCATGTCGGGCGTCCCCAGCGCCGCCGCCGTGGCGCCGCTCGGCGCAACGCGGCGCGTGCGGGTCACGCAGGCCGCTCCGAGCGCCGCCGTGAGGAGCACCGCCCGGCGCGCGCTAGCGCGCATCGAGCTCGCGCAGTACGGCCCAGGCGAGGAGCGGGATCAGGATTTCGTGGTGGCCCGTGAGCTGGATCCCTTGGCCGCCGGCGAGCGTCGGGCGCTCGACGACGTTCACCCGCGGGCGGTAGTGGCGCTCCATGTCGCAGTCGCAGGCCGTGAACCCGGTGGGCTTGCCGCCGCCCAGGTTGCGCGCAACGGTGAGGGCCTTGAGGAACACCTCAGGCATCACCACCGCGCTGCCGATATTGAGGACCACGCCGCCGTCGTGGAGTGCGGGAAGCGATGCGGCGAGTCGCTTGAAGTCGCGGTAGCTCGTGGCGCCGAGCGCGGCGCCGTCCGCCGCTGGGTGCTGATGGATAATGTCGGCCCCGAGCGTGGCGTGCACGGTGACGGGGATAGCCTGCCGGGCCGCGGCGAGCAGGACGGAGACGTCGCGGGCCGCGAGCTGCGGGCGGCGCGCGAGATAGTCGGTGAGCGCCTCGCCCATACCCTTACCGGCGCGCGCGCCGTCGGCGATGGCGGCGTTCATCTCACGGCCGGTCTCCTCCACCATGCCGAACGTACCGTCCGCGAGCCCGGCGGCGACGTCCTCGCTCGTTCCCCCGTATGCCGCCAGCTCGAAGTCGTGGATCGCGGCGCTGCCGTTGAGTGCCAGGTGCGTGATGATGCCGCGGTGGATGAGCTCGCAAAGCAGGGGGCCCAGGCCGACCTTGATGACGTGCCCGCCGAGCATCGCGACGACGCCGCGACGACCCGCGGCCTTCGCCAGCTGCCGGGCAAGAGTGCGAAGGTCCTTCGCGGCGAGGATGTCGGGGAGCGAATTCCAGAAGGCGGTGAAGCTCGGATCGCCGCCGGGCGGATGGGCGAGCAGGGAGGGGTCGACTTTGTTGGGGCGCTGCGCGATGGGGACCGTCTTGAGCCGGGAAAAGTCCGCCTCGCGGTAATCGGTCATGGGTGCCCCGGACCGGAGGCCGAGTCGGCTTTGGTCGAGCCGATCTCCTTGAGCTTGAGCGTCACCTGGCCGAACGAGAACTTCGACTGCAGCGCCAACATGACGCGCAGGCTGTCGTCCGAGAGCCACATCCGGGCGTCCGCTTTCTCCGCGAAGATGCCGCCGCCGTTGGGGATCCGTGGCCGGACGACGAGCGCGTCCCACTTCTTCCCGGCCACGCCCACGCGCTCGCGCTTCAGCACCTCGACGATCACCGGGTTGCGCTCGGGGCGGAAATAGCGGCGATACTCGTAACGCTTCCCGACTTCGAGCGGTACGGTGCGGATCCAATAGAGGAAGGCGGCGTCGTCGAGCGGGTCGGGCACGGTCGCGACCGTCGTGTCGCGTCCGGCTTCACGGTAATACCCCGAGTCGGGATAGATCTCGAATCTCCGCTCCCACGCTTTGCCCTTTTCCTCGGTCTGATTCAAGAAGCGACGCGAGCGGAAGTCGTGCCGTCCCACCCACGACTCGAGATTCTGGTGGATGTGGTACCACAGCGCGCCGCCGTCGATCAGGAACACGAAGTGGACTGCCTCCACCCCGCGGACGGTATCGATTCCGGCGACCTCCATCGTGGCCGTGCCGACGCTGAAGGGGCCGTATCGCGCCCCGTAGATCAGTCGCTCGCCCACCGGGAACGGTACGCTGACGGGGACGGCGGCCTTCGCCGTCGTGTCCGCGACCCTCGCCGAATCGGTCCGCGAGTCGCGCCGCGCCGAATCCGGTCGAGATGCCGTGTCCGACTGCGCGTGCAGCCCGACCGAAATCAGCAGCAGGGCGACCGCGCTGCGGGCCGCGCGGATGACCGAGCGGGCCCGCCACGCCTCGAGCAATTGGCGCCACGGCTTCACGCGCGATGGGCGCTGCACCAGATCGTAACGCGCCGCCGCCGGGACGGTGTCCAGACGGCGGGCATGCGGCGCCAGGCGCGCGACCAGCTCCGCGCTCGCGCACCAGCCTTCGGTCTGGAGGAACTGCGGCGTGTCCCGGCGCAGCGCCTGGCGCAGCACGATCAACCGCAGGGCCAGGAACCCCGACACCGTATCGCGCAACCCCGCGACGCGCAACAGCCGAGGGGTCCAGCGGCGCGCGAGTCCGAGGGCTCGAGAGATTCGTCCCCGTTGCTCCACCAGCTCG
>Ga0137403_10009458_pt1 | contig 10841 bp, 10 predicted proteins | sample CZOMad2_1_16fung_FD_122057 | JGI IMG/M metagenome (GOLD analysis project Ga0137403, IMG submission 122057) | Vadose zone soil fungal communities from Angelo Coast Range Reserve, California, USA - CZOMad2_1_16fungal (Hybrid Assembly) | ecosystem: Environmental > Terrestrial > Soil > Vadose zone... | reverse complement strand
CCTCACCTCGAATCCGTCCTCGCGAATTACCGTAGGCATGAGTATACCTAACGCCTTAGGTTATTTCAACCGTGCCCAACGCGCAGCACGCGCGAAGGACTTTACCGAACTCTGCCGAAATCGACCAAGGTGACCTGAGGACCTTGCTAAGGAACTGGATGCGGTGCTCGATGGGATTCTGCGCTCGTTGAGCGCCCGGCAGAAACCGGGCGCCATCGCCATTCCGATCACGGTTGTGCGAGGGCGCCGCGTCTGAGCCGTGTCCGATCGCTTAGAGGTGCTCTGGCCAGCGCCGGCGCCCATGGAACACTGCGATGATCTCCAGACGCTCGCCGCGCACTCGGTACGGAATGACGTATCGTGTGCTTGGCACCACGAGCTCACGAGTGCCGGATACCCGACCGGGCCGCCCCAGATTCGGTAGGTCCGCCAAGCGATCGACCGCAGCGAGTAACGTCGTAGCCGTGCGAGCTGCCGCGCCAGGGTTCTCGCGGGCAATAGGGGCACGAAGGTCAGCGAGATCGCCGATCGCCCGCGGCGACCAGACGACAGTCACGCGCGAGGTGCCTTTCGCTCACGCTTCTGGCCCCAGGATCGGAGCCATTTCGATACATCCTTCTGGGCAACACCGCGTCCCTTATCAAGCTGCTGGAGACCAGCTTGAATCTCATCCAGTTGCCATCTCTCCGCTTCCACATAGGCGGCAATGGCTTCAGCCGCGAGAAACGATTTGGAGCGACGTGCGCGCTTTGCGAGCGCCTCGAGTTGGTCCTCCATGAGGTTCTTCGAGTCGTAGAGCAGGCGGCCGATGAGCGTGGACTTGCCGTCGTCCACCGAGCCGCAGGTGTTGAAGCGAAGGATTTCGATTGGATGCTGTGAGAGTGGCATGGGAAATTTTAAACCACGGATGAACACGGATAAACACGGATGAAAGCAGGGAGCCGCAGACGTTGGATTTGCGAATGAACACGGGCGCTCTTCACCGAGGTGCAATGTCGGCGCGGTACTTTTAAATTGTTATCCGTGTTCATCCGTGTTTATCCGTGGTTAGAAATAACCCGCCTTTTTGCGATCTTCCATCGCGGCCTCGCTGGATTTGTCGTCGGCGCGGGAACCGCGCTCGGTGACGCGCGCGGCGGCGATTTCGGCGACGATGTCATCCACGCTGTCGGCGCGGGATTCAATCATGCCGGTGCTGATCATGTCGGCGATGGTGCGCACGCGGACAACAAGCTTCTTGGTCAACTCGTTCGGCTTGGGACGTCCGCCGTCAAACGGGTCGGGCCTGGTCGAGTCTGTGTGGACGGGGGGGACGGGCACCCATTGGCCGCCGCGACGGAAACATTCGCGCTCGTGGCTGAAATAAATGTTGGGGACCTCCAACTTTTCGCGGCGGATATATTCCCACACGTCCATTTCCGTCCAGTTCGAGAGCGGAAAGACGCGCATGTTTTCGCCGGGATTCAGGCGGGCGTTATAAAGATTCCAGATTTCCGGCCGCTGATTTTTTGGATCCCATTGGCCGAAGCCATCGCGGAAACTGAAAAAGCGTTCTTTCGCGCGGGCCTTTTCCTCATCGCGCCGCGCGCCGCCGATGCAGCAATCAAAGCGATATTCCTCAATCGCGCCGAGCAAAGCGGGGATTTGCAGGCGATTGCGGCTGATATCGCCTTTGGTCACGACGGCTGAGCCGTTGGCGATCGCTTGATCCACGGTGCGAACGATCAGTTTCGCGCCGAGTTGTTTGGCGCGGCGATCGCGGAACTCGAGCAACTCGGGAAATTCGTGGCCAGTCTCCACGTTGAGCAGGGGCATCGGAATGTCGGCGGGGCGAAAGGCCTTTTCCGCGAGGCGCAAGAGGCAGATGGAATCCTTGCCGCCGGAAAAAAGAATCGCCGGCCGCTCAAATTCGCCTGCGACTTCACGCATGATGTGAATCGCTTCCGTTTCAAGATACTCCAGGTGGTCCAGGTGGTATGATGTCATTAGCTGAAAAATTTATTTAGACACGAATTTCACGAATTCACACGAATTATAAAACAATCCGCTTCCATTCCAGGGAATCACTTCCGAAATTCACGAGCAGTCCCAAACGGAGTTTTGAAGCGGCCAAATAATTCAAAACCTGCTTCACGTGAGCATCTATGAGCTTTTCAACGGCCTTAGCCTCAAAAACAATCTTATCCCAGACAATGAAATCTGCATTATAGCGATGCGGCAGAATAACGCCCTTATAAGTCACTTCATAACCCTTTTCACGACAAAACGGAATGTTCGCACGACTGAGTTCGACCACCAAAGCATCCTTGTAAAGCATTTCACTCATTCGTGTTAATTCGTGAAATTCGTGTCTAAATCCCCGACCCGGCGGTGACGACGTCCTTGCCCCAGGGAGCGTGGAGGCCGCATTCGCGCTTTTCATCGGCCTTGGCCGGGTCAAAATAATCCCACTCATTCGGCAGGTTATGCTGCTTCAAATACGCTTCCATGTCGGCGTCGCTGAAATAAAACACCGGGCTGATTTTCAGCGCGCCAAAATTTTTGTCCTCGCTGACGATGTCGAGTTCGGCGCGATTAGGATTCTGCACCTTGCGCAACGCGGTGATCCAAACCGCGGGCGCGAGTTCCTTCATGCCTCGCTGAAAAGGTTCGAGCTTCATTTGCGCGCTGAATTGCTTGAGACCCGCTTCATCATCGGTCGTGGGGACCGGACCATAAATGGCTTCGCGATGCGCGACGGTCATTTTGGGAAGGTAAGCCTTGATGTTCAGCTTGAGCATTTTTCGCAACTGCTCGGCGTGTTGATAGGTCGCCGGGCGGTTGTAACCGTGATCCACCCAAAGCACCGGGATATCCGGCTGCACCTGCACGGCCAAATGCAAAACGACGGCTTCGTAGGGACGAAAATTGGTGGAGACAATGGCGCGCCCGTTCGTTTGCGCGATGGCCCAGCGAACAATTTCGAGGGGCGACTTGTTGCGCAGTTCGGCGTTGGCTTGGGATATTTGAGCGGAGGTCATGAAATCTCAGTGATCGGTCATCAGCCGATCAGATATGTAGGTTTTAGTCACAAAATCGGATTCCGGGAACTCGCGGTGGCAGGTCATGCAGCTTTCAATCTTGCCGCGGGCAGTGATCTTCTTTGCATTAGCCGACAACGCGAAAAATTCCCAGTCACCGCAGTCCGGATTGTAGCCCGGTTCGTGTTTGATCATGCCGGTAAACAGTTCCGTGTGTTTCCCCTCTGGATCGCTAAATTTTTCTTTTAAAATAATTGTGCCGACCGGAAATGCAGCGGAGTTGGTCAGCATGGCCGGCGCACCTTGTAGTGAAACAAAAACGTGAACGTATTTTGCGACATGCGGATCTTTTGGAAACGACGGGTTCGCCTGCTGTTTTTGATAGACTCGCAGTTGAGCAGGCGGGATGTAGCACGATACCGCCGAAGGCGCAGACATCATCATTGGCTTGTCGGTCATTCGAACCGCATTCGTCCGCTGCTGTGCAAACGCAATCAGTGATGCGTCACTGGGCGTTTCGCCCGCGAAACTCGTCGCAGTGGCGAAAAATCCCAACAGCATTGGAAGAATGGAAGTCGCTTTCATGGAATCTCAGCCCTTCGCTTAATTAGCCGCAACCGCCTCTTCCTTCCAGAGGACGCGGTCGCACCAATCACCGAAGCGTTCGCCGTTATCCCGTTCCTTCGCGTAGCGCGCGAGAATGGGGCGAAGTTCGTTTTCGATTTCAGGATCTTTGACCACGTCCTTCCAAATGCGGTTCATGCGCGTGCCGGAAGTGTTGCCGCCGAGCCAGACCTGATCACGGCCGGGGGCTTTGCCGACAAAGGCAATTTCCGCCATATACGGCCGGGCGCAGCCGTTCGGGCAACCCGTCGAACGAATGATGATTTCCTCGCCACCCAAACCCAGGTCTCCGCAAAGCTTTTCGAGGCGATCAATCAAGCCGGGCAACATGCGTTCGGATTCGGCAAGCGCGAGGCCGCAGGTCGGCAGCGCCGGACAGGCCATTGAAGCCGCGTGCAACACGCTGGCTTGCTTCTCGGTTTTCACGCCGTGTTGCGCAAATATGGAATTGATGGCGGATTTGTCGCTCTCGGAAACCTTCGCGAGAATCACATTTTGGTTCGCGGATAAGCGGAATTCGAGGTGTGGAAACTTCTGCGCGATTTCGTGCAACGCATTCTTCTGCGCGTCTTTCACGCGGCCAGTCTGGACGAACATTCCGAGAAAGCATTTTCCGTCCACGGCCTTGTGCCAGCCGAGCAAGTCGGCGGTCGTCGTAAATTTGTAAGCTTTCGCGGGCGCAAGTTTTACGTTCGCGCGTTTTTCAACTTCGTCCTGCATGAATTGCACGCCGCGTTCGGCGACGACGTATTTTAGCCGCGCGTGTTTGCGATCCGTGCGGTCGCCAAAATCGCGGTGAATCGTCAGCACGGCTTTCGCCACGTCCACGAGTTTGTCCGGCGTGAAAAATCCGATGACATCCGCCAGGCGCGGGTAAGTCTGCTCGTTGCCGTGACTGCGTCCCATGCCGCCGCCGACGGCGAGATTGTAGCCGATGAGTTTGTCGTTCTCCACCACGGCGATGAAGCCGAGGCAGTTCGTAAAAACATCCAGGTCGTTTACCGGCGGAATGACAAAGGCGACCTTGAATTTGCGCGGCAGGTAGGTCTTGCCGTAAAGCGGGTCAACGAAACTTTTGTTCTCCGCGGCTTCGTTATCCAATTGCACGCCATCGATCCAGATCGAGTGATAGGCTTTCGTCTGCGGCGCGAGTGCGAGCGCAACCTTGTGCGCATCGGCAAAAACCTGCTCGCGCGCCTTGGTATAAGCGGGCGTGGGCGGGGCAAGGACGTTCCGGTTCACATCACCGCACGCGGCGAGTGTGGAGAGCAGCGCGTCATTGATTCCCTTGATGAGCGGACGCAGGCCGGATTTCACGATGCCGTGGAACTGGATGCTTTGCCGGGTCGTGATGCGCAGCGTATTGTTGCCATACCGCGATGCCAAGTCATCGAAAACGGTCCATTGCGCGGCCGTCATCACGCCGCCGGGGATTCTGCCCCGGACCATCATGATATACTTCTTGCCGGTCTTACGCAGGTCACGGTCGTCCTGCTGATAAGAGCCATGAAATTTGAGGAATTGGTTGTCGTCCTCGGTAAAATGGTCGGTATTCGCGTCGGCAATCGTGGACGCGATGGTTCCCGCGAGGGTCGGAATGGCTTCCTTAATCTCCTCGTTATGGGTCACTTTTACTGGCTTTTCTTCAATCACAAGTAATTCACTAATGTTAGTAATGATTATCGTCAAATCCTGCTATCTTGTCAAATCCCTTTTGAATTCGAGGGACGAAACCGTTTTACCTAGCAAAGAACGGGGATAAATTCCAGTCTAACTATTGCGTTTATAGCAAGCGGCAGATTTGGAATGAATCAGCAGCCGATTTATTACTTTGATAACAATGCCACCACCCGGGTCGCGCCGGAAGTGGTGGAGGCGATGATTCCATATCAGCGCGACCTCTGGGGAAATCCTTCGAGTGTTTATGGTTTCGGCAAACAATTGGCCAAGCCACTGGAAGCCGCGCGGGAAAAAGTCGCGGCACTCATCAACGCCGAGCCGCGCGAGCTCATTTTTACGAGCGGCGGCACGGAGAGCATCAATTCAGCAATCCACAGCGCGCTCGCGACGCAACCTCAGAAGCGGCACATCGTCACCACCTCAGTGGAACACTCAGCGACGATAAAATTCTGCGCGCATTTAACCAAGATGGGGTTTGAGGTCACGGTGCTGCCGGTTGATCCCGAAGGCGGCCTGGACATTCAGTTGCTGGAAAAATCCATTCGTCCGGATACAGCAATCCTTTCCGTGATGTGGGCGAACAACGAGACGGGCGTCCTGTTTCCGGTTGAGGAAATCGCCGCGATTTGCCGGAGCAAGAAAGTTTTGTTTCATACCGACGCGGTACAGGCACCCGGCAAACTGAAAATGGATGTGAATGATTTGGGAGCGGATTTCCTTTCACTGTCCGCCCACAAGCTGCATGGCCCCAAGGGGGTTGGGCTGTTGTATGTGAAACGCGGTGTGAAATATCAGCCTTACGTGATCGGTGGTGGCCAGGAACAGGGCCGGCGCGGTGGAACGGAAAATGTGGCGAGCATTGTGGGTTTCGGGCGGGCGGCGGAACTCGCGCTGGCGCATTTGCGGGACGAAAATACCCGCATTCGCGCGCTCCGGGACAAAATGGAAAGCGGAATTCTCAAGAGCATTCCCGGCGCGGTGCTGAATGGCACGCGCGACGCACGTTTGCCGAATACCTCGAATATTTCTTTTGAAGGCATCGAAGCCGAGGGGATTCTGCTGCTGCTCGATGAACTCGGCATTTGCGCGTCGAGCGGTTCGGCGTGCACTTCCGGATCGTTGGATCCGTCGCACGCGTTGCTCGCGATGGGTTGCAGTACGGCGCGCGCGCGCGGCAGTGTTCGCTTCAGCCTGGGGATTTACAATACCGATACTGAAGTGGGTTTTCTGCTGAAGCATTTGCCGCCGATTATTGAAAAGCTGCGGTCGCATTCGCATTCGGGAAAACGATCTCAGACAAAAGCGGCCGTTGCGTAACGTGGTTACGTCGCGGGAATAAAGCGCTGGAAAAGGAGCGCCAAACCAAACAGCGCCACAAAAACAGCTCCCAGTTCTCGCGGCGCATCGGCTACGGCCAGCCAATCCACGAAGACAATTCCTGCCAATAATCCGGAGACGGTCCGGCCAATTTGCCGGTCCATGGACCACAGGACCGCGCGCAATGAGCGAAGGATCCACAAACCCAGCACCAGGCAAAGAAGCGCGGCGCTTTTGCGGTAGTCGCCGGTATTCATGAAATACGCGAGTACCATCGGAGCGGCGAGGAAAGGTATGGGCCAATATTGAATCGGCCCCCGCGCGCTTTCGCGCCGGGCGAGGAAACTCAACCCGATGATGTAAAGCGCCAGGGCGAGTCCGCACCAGATGGCCCAACCCGTCACGCCACCAGCGCCCACGGAAGCGGCCACGATATACACAAATAAACGGCAAGCACCCATCAGCAGCGGAGAAAAAGTGATGACTTTATGAACGATGTCATAGAGGAGAATGCAAACGACCAGGAAAATGCCTAGCTGTCCGGTAACGGTTCCGACCCGAAAGAGGCACGCGAGGCCAAGCGCCAGCCATAGCAATCCCAGTTTCCACACTGCGCCCTCGGAAATTGCGCCGGATGGGATGGGACGCTGCTTGCGATGCTGCCGATCAAAATTCACGTCCACGGCGTCGTTCAAATACATGCCGCCGACGTACAGCAGGGTGATGCCTGCGAAAAGAAATGGGAGCTTGCCGGTGTTGCCATGGCCGCCCAGCCACCAGCCCGCGAGACAATTTGACCAAACTGTCGGCAGGTTTGACGCGCGGCCCAAAACGAGCAAGGTTCGCAAACGAGACATGGCGCGGAAGCTTGTAACTGGAAAGGCCGCGGGGTTCAACCTTTCTAAACTGTTGGCGGTGCCTCAGAATTTGTTTAGCTCCTGAACCCCCAGCCAAATATCTCCGAGAGAATTGCGAGTACAAAACCGAGGATTGTAGCCGCTATGGCCGCTCTCACAAGCACCCGAACGAAACTCTTTTTCTGAATTGGATTCCAAGGCAATTTCATTTTCTGCATCTTTAGAGTCTTTAATCATCCTCGTCCTCGAAATGTTTTTCGAGGACGAGGACGAGAGCGAGAACGAGTAGAAATTAAGCCAACCCGCGTTCCCGCAAGTTCCCAAGCGTCCATTCGTATTCGGCAGTTAGTTGATCCACTACGTCACGGTCTTTTAACTCGGCCGGCAAGACTTCCCAGGTGTAGGTTTCCATTTCGAGATGGGTACAAATGCCGGGATTTTCCGCGAGTATATCCAGGACGCCAAGAATATGATCAGAGGTATTATCAAAAAGCGGCGTTGGCGGGCTGTGCAAGGGAACATGGAAATGAATCCGCCACTCAGCCGCGGACCCGTTCTCTTCCGAGCCGTCTTCAGGCTCCGGCGGTTCGCCGGCCAGAGCTTCGTCGAGGTCGCGATAAATAAAGCGTTGTCCGTCTCCGCGGCAAACGACCACTTGATGCAAATAAACGTCATCCGCGAAAGCGGCGAGCTCCTCGCGGGCTTTCGCCGTGGGGCGGACCTTGAGCGCGGAGCTAATATGGATTTTGCTGATTTTTATGCCGCGTTGCAGGAGGCAGCCGAGCGCATTTTCCGGCTCCTCAAATTCCACCGCGAAATGGCACGTGTCATAATTCACGCCCAGATGCTCGGTTAGTCGCGGATCACGCGGATGATCCCCGCGCATGCGGTCGAAAAACTGGATGGTTTCGCCGCTGCTCTCGAGCAGGCACAGCGGTTCGGGTTCGAGGCCGAGATGCATTTTGCGGCCGGTCTGCTGGCTGAGACGCGCGATGTGTTCGACACAATGCCAAAGGTTTTCGCGAATTTTTTTCATGTCCTCGCCCCGCAGCGGAAAGCCCTTGAAAGAACACGGCAAGGTGCTGACGCTCGCTTCCACACCTTCCGGAGTGAATCGAGCCAGCAGATCAAAGAGTAAATTGGTGTAGGCCAACCGCTCCGGCGAAGTCCAATCCGGCGTGTAAACGTACTCCTTCACTTTCGCACCGTGGAAACGGCCGAACGGAAAGCCATTTATGGTGAAGACGTAGCAATGGTTTTTTGCGAGCCAGCGTTGGAAATCGAGCAGCGTGTCGCGCTCGGCGAGTTCATGCGCCGCCTGGTTGCTCAGGCGCAGGCCGATGGCGTAAGGCTGTTTGGGACAGACGCGCTCGCGCACGCGCAGGGCATACGTGTTGAGAGATTCGAACGTCTCCGCCCAGGTCTCGCCGCGGTGGACATTCGTGCAGTAAGCCAGATGCAAACCCGCGTTGAGTTTCATTCGTAAGACGACTTTACGCCCGGTTTCAAAAACGTGGAAGTACGAAATGAATCTGTTATTTCGTTTTCAGCCTCCGTACAATTCGCTATTAATCGTGAGACAATCAACCGATTCACGTTATGCTTAAAACTGGAATTCTGAACCCGCATATTCTCTCGCTGCTCGCCAGCGTGCGTCATACCAACACCATCGTGATTTCTGATCGCGGTTTTCCTTTCTGGCCCACAATTGAAACTGTGGACATCTCCCTGTGCGACGACATCCCCTGTGTGCTCGATGTGGTGCGTGCGCTGCGCCCAAATTTCGTCGCCGGCAAAGCCTGGATGGCGCAGGAGTTCCTGAAGGTGAATGCCCCGAAAATCCGGGCGCATTTTAGCGAAGCGCTCGAAGGAATTAAAATGGCATACGAGCCGCACGAGGAATTCAAACTGCGCGTGCCGCACGCGATCGGGCTTATCCGCACCGGCGACACGATTCAGTATGCGAACATGATTTTGCAGTCGGCTTAGTATTCTTCAACGTGATTCAAACTGGAGTTATTGAGTTTAATTGCAACAAACTGATCGGAAACTACTTTTCTGTGGCACAGACCTCTATTCGAACGGCCGCCGCCTGAAAAGCAACGTGTTTAAGCGCAGGCCAGACACCGTATCTTTGGAATCTCGTTGGAATTTAACTTCAAACCACCAATATTCACTGGTAGTGGTGGCAAAGATATCTCTGGCGAAGTAGCGCAAGGGGATCTCGCCATGACGGTGGAGTTCGAGTACGAGCCGTCCGTCTCGCAGATGAATCTTGAGGAATGTTTCCAATTCATCGCTCCAATAATCACCGGCGTAAACAGTCAAATCAGGGTGTGTCTCTTCGGGAACATTGATTCGCTTGAAAATCTCTCCCCAGTTATTCGTAAACCGCGATGCCACTCCTGATCCCAGGTCCTGAAAAACCAACCACCTCTTTCCCGCGTCAAATCGGTTGTCACCTTTGGCCGCAAGCACCGAGACTGGATCATTGTCCTCTCGACTCTCGAGGTGGTTGCCGACGCGGAAGATCTCCGCAATGACACCAGACCAATAGAGTTCGTACTTGCCAACATAGCGGTCCAGCTCGGCTGGCGATAGCTGGACGGAGGGTGTTTCGGGAGCTGGATCCGCAGCCTTAATTGGTGACAATTTATCGCCGAGATAGATTTCCGCAGCGGTCAGAGCGATTTCCCTGTTATCGATCGACCCGAGATTGCTCAACAATGCCACTCCGAGGTGAAGCTCAGGAAACCAAAGTACAAAACTGCGATAACCCGCATCAGCACCGCCATGCTGTATCAGCCGGGCTCCGCGGTACTCTTCGATAAATAAGCCCATGCCATAACCGGTCTTTTCGCCGCTGTTGAGCCGGCCAGACTCCTGCATCATGGCCAGCGGCGCGGCATCTCCACGTTTTGGGTTCTGAAAATTGGCTATCCATTTTGCGAGATCCTCGACCGTAGTAAACAAACCCGTCGCGCCGACCGTCTCGTAGTTCAAGAGATTCTTGTGATAACCTCCCCCGACTGACGGGTAATAAGAGTACGCCATATTCTTTACCACTTCCAGGCTGTTCGTGTGAAAATGGGAGTTGGTCATTCCCAATGGCTCGAATATTTCATCCCGGGTAAAATCAACAAAGGATTTTCCTGAGACTTTCGCAACGACCTCGCTCAACAAGGTGTACCCACTGTTGCAGTAGTCAAATTTCTCGCCCGGGGTGAATGTGAGCTCCGTTTGATTCGCCAGCAGTTTCATGATATCCGCTTGAGTAACGACGTCTCCATTTCTTTCTCCGGCCAGGACCATGAGCGTCCACTGGTTTCTCAGCCCGCTCGTA
>Ga0137403_10009457_pt1 | contig 10841 bp, 7 predicted proteins | sample CZOMad2_1_16fung_FD_122057 | JGI IMG/M metagenome (GOLD analysis project Ga0137403, IMG submission 122057) | Vadose zone soil fungal communities from Angelo Coast Range Reserve, California, USA - CZOMad2_1_16fungal (Hybrid Assembly) | ecosystem: Environmental > Terrestrial > Soil > Vadose zone... | reverse complement strand
ACGCCGCTGTGAATTCAGCGGAAACCGGTTTCCCATTCACTTCGTTATGGCCGAGAGTATAACGTTGAAAGAAATGTTTTCAGGTCAATCCTCGCGCGACGTGCAGGGCCGTACCCTAGGGACCGGCCCGGAAAAAGCGCGGAGGCGAGTCATGGTGATTGGACTGGACTGCGCAGCACCTGAGTTGATCTTCGATCGCTGGCTTGATGATTTGCCAAACCTGAAGTCGATCTGCCAGAGTGGGCTGCACGGACCGCTTCGCTCGTGCGATCCGCCCATTACAGTACCGGCGTGGTCGGTGATGATGTCCTCCAAGAGTCCTGGACGGCTTGGAGTTTACGGGTTTCGAAACCGTGCGGATCATTCCTACGACCGCTATTCCATCGCCAACTCGCTTGCGATCAAAGAAGACCGGCTCTGGGATATCCTCTCGCGCAATGGAAAACGCTCCATTGTCATAGGCGTTCCGGGAACCTACCCGCCACGCCCACTGAATGGCTTGATGGTGACCGACTTCCTGACTCCAGACACGACCTGCGAGTACACCCATCCGCCTGAACTCAAACAAGAGATCGAGCGGGTAGTTGGCGAATATATTTTGGATGTGCGTGATTTTCGATCCGGCAACAAGGAGAAGATTCTAGCTGACATTTATGAGATGACCCGGAAACGCTTCCAACTAGCGCGGCATCTCCTGGCGAAAGAAAATTGGGATTATTTCATGATGGTTGAAATGGGCGTAGACCGTATCCACCATGCGTTGTGGGACAATATGGACCCGGCTCATCGCTTCTACGTGCCCGGCAACAAATTCGAGAACGCGATTCGTGACTATTACCGGGAAATCGACCGGGAAATCGGCGAGCTACTCGCGTTTGCCGATGACACGACGGCCGTGCTGGTAGTCTCCGATCACGGCGCCAAGCGGATGGATGGCGGCATCTGCGTTAACGAATGGCTGATTGCAAATGGCTATCTGGCTCTTGTCGAAAAGCCTGCCCGCGCAACGCCGCTCTCTAAAGTCAAAGTTGATTGGTCGAGGACGAAAGCGTGGGGCGACGGCGGATACTACGCGCGCGTCTTTCTCAACGTCGCGGGCCGCGAGCCAAACGGAACCATCGCACCAGCGGATTATGAAAAAGTGCGTGACGAACTGAGCGTCGGACTGAAAGCAATTCCGGATGAAAACGGGCACGCAATCGGCACGCAAGTTTTCCGGCCGGAGGAACTGTACAAAGAGGTTCGCGGTGTGGCACCAGATCTAATCGTTTATTTTGGCGGTCTGTACTGGCGCTCCGTTGGCATGGTTGGCGGCGAGAAAATACACACTTTCGAAAATGACACGGGACCAGACGGGGCCAATCATGCTGAAAACGGCATCTTCCTTTTCCGGCCAGCTAACGGTGATCTGCCAGGTGGACGCCGAATCGACGGGGTTCGTATAATCGATATTGCACCCATGATTTTGCAGTTGTTTGGTCTGCCCGTTCCGGGAGATATGGAGGGGAAACCATTTGCCTCCGTCGATCTATCATGACTGCGCAGCCTCGTAATTTTCTTAAGCAAATAAGAATGGTGCGCGCTCGTGCGCCTCTGCGGCTAAGCTTCGGCGGGGGCGGTACTGATGTCTCACCTTACGCCGACACGCGCGGCGGTTGTGTGCTCAACGCCACGATCTCGCGCTATGTTTATGGTACATTGGTGCCAAAGTCGGAACGTTCGATCGGCTTTCGCTCCTTCGATTACGGAACGGTCGTTTACTGGACCCACGAGGAACACTTGCAGTTCGACGGGCAGATGGATCTCGTTAAAGGGGTGCTGAAGCGCTTCGAACTCGACAAGTTCCGTACAGAGGGTTTCGATCTCTTCGTCCATGCCGACGCGCCGCCAGGCTCCGGGCTTGGAAGTTCCTCGACATTTACCGTCGCGTTGATTGGCTTGTTCCGTGAGTTGCTTGGCCTGCCAATCACCTCTGCTGGCATGGCGCGCTTGGCCTTCGATATCGAACGCAACGATGTCGGAATCAAAGGCGGTCGTCAGGACCAGTATGCGGCGGCCTTCGGCGGCTTCAATTTTATGGAATTCAATGGTGAGGAGGTCGTGGTCACTCCGCTGCGACCTAGCGAGTTCTTGATCAACGAACTCGAATATAATCTCATCCTCTGTTTCACTGGGAGCCGCGAATCCCAGCCGATCATCGACAGTCAGATAGCGAGCGCGGAGAAGCATAAAGAGGAACCGCTCGCGGCGATGGATCAAGTGAAGGCTATCGCGATCGAAATGAAGAAGGCGTTGCTCGGAGGCGATCTCGACCGTTTTGGTGAAATGCTGCACGAAGGCTGGTTACAGAAGAAGAAAATGGCCAAGGGCATTTCCACGCCCCGCATTGACGAGCTCTACGAAGAGGCGCGAAAAGCCGGGGCGATCGGTGGCAAGATCACCGGTGCCGGAGGGGGCGGCCACCTTTTACTCTACTGCCCATTTAATAAGCGGCACATCGTTCGCGAGCGTCTGAGCGCACTGGGAACTTCAGTGACCGATTTTCGATTCGACCCAGTCGGCATGCAGACTTGGAGGGTTTACAAGTGAACGTCGAGCGGCTGTCTCGCCCGCGCAACTTTACGGAAGCTGGCGTGAAGTTTAACGTAATCATCACATGAAAAAGGTTCCTAAAGTAGTCGTCATCGGCTTGGACGCCGCAACTTGGACTGTCATCCGGCCCTTGGTCGCGGAAGGCAAAATGCCGAATCTGGCGAAGCTGATGAAAGCCGGCGTGTCGGGCACGCTGGAGTCCATTCTCCCGCCGATCACTCCACCGGCGTGGACTTCATTTATGACCGGCAAGAATCCAGGCAAGCACGGTATCTTTCATTTTGTCGAAACGGAACACGGCGGTTACGCGATGAACTATGCCAACGCGACGTCGCGCCGTTCCCCGACTATCTGGAAGCTTTTGAACGACGCCGGCTACTCGGTCGGCACGATGAACATCCCATTCACCTATCCGCCCGAACCTCTGAATGGATTCCAGATTTCCGGGATGGATACGCCTTCCGTGACCAGTCCCTTCATTCATCCTCCCGAGTTGCGAGAGGAGCTGGTCAAGCATCTCGGCGGAATCCAACTGGATCTCCGGTTCCTCGGCGCGATGTCGACCGATGAACGGCGCAACCAAGTCATCGCTGAGATGAAAGAGATGGACCAGCAGTGGACTAAAGCCGCTCTCTACTTGCTGGAGAATCACCCACAGGACGTGATGATGTTCGTCTTCATGTCGATCGACACCGTCCAGCATTACTTCTGGCACCATATGGATAAGGATCATTTCATTCACGATCCAAGCCTGGCGCCGAAGTTTGGGGACGCAGTCCGCAACGTGTATGAGCGACTCGACTTTGCGGCCGGCCAGATCATCGATCGTCTTTCGCCCGAGACTACTGTCTTCGTTGTCTCAGACCATGGCGGCGGCCCAGTCGTCGACCGGACTATTTTCCTTAACCGTTACCTGGCCCAGCTCGGCCTCCTGCATTACCACGAGAAAGGGACCTCCGGCATTCGCAGGTTAGGCAAGAAGATCCTGCGCCTCGGCTTCTCCCTGCTCCGCAGCACTCTCACTTCACGTCAGAAAAGCCGCCTCGCTCTGTTCTTTCCCAAAATCCGGCAGCAGAGCGAAATGGCTTATTCATCCTTTACGAGCATCGACTGGAGTCGAACCAAGGCTTACTGCAGCGAGGTGCTCGCTTCGCCTCCGAGCATCTGGATCAATCTCAAAGGAATAAAGCCACAAGGCATTGTGGATCCAGCAGAATACGACGCTCTTGTCGAATTTATCATCGAGAAGCTAGCTGAGCTAAAGGATCCGCGCACAGATAAACCAGTCATTAACCGAGTCTACCGCCGCAACGAAATCTTTCACGGTCCATTTGCCCACGAAGGCGCTGACCTTGTCCTCGACTGGTGGAGTGAGGATAGTCTTTTCTCGGCTCAGCCTAGCTTCCCCGAAGATACAAATAAGCCGGCGCTCATCATTCGGGAACATCGCCCGTCGGAGAAATCCGAATGGGGTGGTACGCACCGGCTCTATGGAATCGTGATCGCCGGTGGACCGGCCCTTAGAAGTGGCGCCGAGATCGCGAACGCGCGACTCATCGATATTGCTCCAACGCTTCTGCATTTACTCGATGTACCTGTGCCGGAAGACATGGACGGCAAAGTGCTGGCCGACGCTTATCAGCTGGACTTTCTCGCTTCGCGGCCAATTCGATCTGGTGCTGCCTCTGGCACGTCCGCGACCGACCGACCAGGTGGTTACACCAATGAAGAGGCTGCCAAAGTCGAGGAACGCCTCCAGGCTCTTGGCTATCTCGAGTAAACCGAAGTAAGCATCCGTATGTTTGAAAACATTCGTGCCGATCTTCGCCGCAAGACCACCGCTTTCGGTGTTCGCCCGGAAGATCAAACCTTTTTTCGTAAACGAATCACACCTTTTCTCGAGTTCGGCACCTTCGCCGTCCTCGTCTATCGCTTCGGTTCTTGGGCCTACAAGGTCAAAATCCCGGTCATCCGCCAGATTCTTATTACTCTCTATCTCTTCATCAATGTCGCGTGCATGATCATCACCGGCATTCACATCTCGGCCGAAAGCAACATCGGGCCGGGTTTGGTTATCCATAACTTTTGTGGCATTCTCGTTTTGGCGAAGAAGATCGGCCATAGCTGCACTCTCAATCAGGGAGTCAGCATCCTGAACGTGCGTGGCGTCGGTCGTGCGACGATTGGAAACAATTGCTATTTCGGGGCCGGTTGTAAGGTCGTCGGAGCGGTCACGATCGGCGACAACGTCGTGGTGAGCCCTAACTCTGTTGTCTTAACCGACGTCCCGGGCGGCGCGACGGTTCTCGGTGTGCCCGCGCGCGTTATTTCGCAGGAGGCGACCAGCGCCTATCTCAAGTATCCCATCAAGCCGATTGGTCCTGGGGCGGCAAAAGATTCCAAGCCGGCCAGCCCGGCGCCGGCTTCGACTTCGGGTGTCTCGTGAGTAACCTGACTTCCACGGAGCGCAGCCGGAAAGGCGGTTACTCGATCGCCGTAGTGGCGGCCTGTCCTTTTCCGGCCAATTACGGCTCGGCCGCGAGTATTCGGGAAATGTCCGATACGCTGTCGGATATGGGCCACGACGTTCATATCGTAACTTACCCGTTTGGTCAGGGTGATATCCGGGTGCGCCGGGCAAAAGTGCATCGCACCGGACCCTTTCACCCCGAGACGAACCCAAAGGTTGGTCCATCGCATGAGAAATTCTCTCTCGATTTTCAACTCCTGCGATTGCTCTGCCGGGTCATTCGCAGAGAGAACATCGACATCATTCACGCCCATAACTACGAAGCCGCGCTCATCGGCATTCTGGCCAAGTGGCTCACGCGGCGCCCGCTGCTCTATAACGCGGTCAATTTGCTGAGTGACGAGCTCGCCGGTTATAACTTCATTCGCCCGGCATGGCTGGCGCACTGCATCGCTTATGGCTTGGACTGGTTTACGCCAATCTTTCCGAATCATATAACCGCCGTGTCGCCTGAACTACGAGATTGGTTGCTGAAACGGGGGGTTCCGGCGAGAAAGGTGGATATGATCCCTGCGGGAATCGAGCCGGATTTGTTCGATCACGTGCAGCCCGAAAAGTTCCGCGAGAAATACCAGCTGAACGGTCGCCCCATAATTATGTATACTGGCGTGCTCGATGCCTACCAGCGGATCGATTGTCTCTTGCGAGCCTTCGCCGTCGCTTTGCGCGAAAAGCCGGACGCGTTGCTTTTGGTCGTTAGTCCTCTGATTTCCGAAGCGTCCGAAAACCAACACAAACAGCTCGCCGCGGAGCTCGGGATTTCCTCCTCCATCGTCTGGATTTCGCCTCACCCTCTCCACGATTTACCCAGCTATCTCGCTCTCGCTGATGTTTGCGTGGTGCCACGGTCCGAGTGCCCCGGTCATCCGATAAAATTGTTGAACTACATGCTCGCTGGAAAACCCGTCGTTTCCTTCGCTGGCGGCGCCAAGGGTCTCACCCACTTGCATGATGCTTTCATTGTTCCTAATCATGATTGTGAAGCCCTTGGCCGCGGAATTGTCACTCTCCTGAGTGATCGAAAGCTCGCAGCCGAGTTGGGGGCCAACGCGCGAACCACGGTCCTGGCCAACTTCGACTGGCGGCATATTTGCGCGAAGATCGAGCGCATTTACGAGAGGCTTCTGGAGGGCGCCAGAGTCCACCCGCATGAAACCACTGAGCTCGCCGCGTCTGCCACGCCGAAACGCTGACAAACTTCGTGGCCTCGCCAATAGCGCACACTTTTGCCGGGTTCTGGACCTTTCTGATCCTGGCAGCGCAATTGAAGACTCGGCTCGCTACACTGTGGCGCGAATGGCTTCCGCGACTCAGCGTGCTGATATTGGTCGCCAATTTGCCTGATCTCGATTTTCTCTTTTACTGCTTCGACCGAAACGCGAAGAATCTGCATCATAGTTTCACGCACAGTCTGACATTCGCTATCTTGATATCGCTGGCTTTAAGCTGCGTATGGCGGATCGCGCCAGGTTTCTGGCGAAGTACCCTTCTCTACTTTACGGCGTACAGTTCACATCTCTTGATCGACTTCTTTACCGGAACCAAGATCGGGTGGACTCATACTGGATTTGGTATGCCGCTCTTTTGGCCGTGGTCCAAAGAGTTCAGTTCACCGTTAATACTAACCTTTGGTATCCGTTACAAAGATTTTGACGCCTTGTTCAGCCTCAGCAACCTGTGGGTGTGCACTTATGAGCTACTAACCTGTAGTGCAATTACGGCAGTCGCTCTTGCACTATGGAAACGAACTCTGAAATCGCGTTCGTTTGAACAGCTCGGCTCGGCAGAAGAAGGGATTTTGTGAGCGAAACGACAGTTCGTACAGAGATCCACCCTTGGCGGATTCCTTGACCAGTGCTAGGTTGTCCAATTACCAGCGGCAATCCACATCACGCGAAATTGGGGGTTTCGTAAGATTAAGCTCGAGAATTCGTTGGTGGATTGCTTAATAGCGGACTTAATCTACTTTCCTTAACTATGAAAACATATCGCCTGCCTTTGCTGTTGATCATTGTCGCCTTTGCGTTCGCATCCTCAGGTTTGGCGCAGTCCCTTTTTGTCACCAACAGATACTCCAATAACGTTGCTGTGATCGACAGCTCGACCAACCAGGTTCTCACCGAAATCCTCGTAGGCAGTTTCCCGATTCGTGTCGCGATGACACCGAATAAGCTCAAGGCTTTTGTTTCCAACGCGCAGTCCTCAAACATCTCCGTTCTAGACACGGTGACGCGCACAGTCACCGCCACCATCCCAGTGAGCAGGGTGCCCGGAGAGAGCGCTGTCACGCCGGATGGTGGACGCCTTTTCGTGGTGCATCAAGGTGGCCACCATCAGTTGTGCCCCGTCGACGTTATTGATACGGCAACCAATCAAATCATCACCACTGTCAATCTTCCGGGGACTTGGCTCAAAGATATCCTATTCACGCCGGATGGACGCTCCGCATATGTCGCGAACCAATCCGTGGGAGAAGTGGACGTGATTGATACCGCCACCTACCAGCAAACGAATATCCCGACCGCGGCTGGCTCCCGTCGTCTGTGCATCTCTCCCGCGGGTGATCGCGTCTACTGCGCCAACTACGAGGGCAACTCCGTATCCGTCATCAACACGGCGACGAAACAACTGATCGCGACTATTCCTGTTGGACAAAGGCCGAGAGCAATTGCCATTACGCCCAACGGCAAGGAGGTTTACACGGCCGACGTCATATCTGGCACGGTCTCTGTTATCAATACCGCCTCATTGAGTGTGATCGCGACCATCCCTACCGGACAGTACCCGTGGGAACTGGTAATTACGGCTGATGGAACAAAGGCTTTCGTATCCAACACATATTCCGACAATGTTTCGGTCATTAACACCGCCACGCACACGGTCCTCGCAACGATCCCGGCCGGACACGGACCTTTCATATCGCAAATCACTCCAGACCAGACGAAACTGTATGTGTCCGATACCAGGAGTACAACTGTAACGGTCATTAATATCTCGTCACTGACTGTCGCTGCGACAATTGCTAATGTTGGTATGCAGCCGTTTGACATGACATTTGGTCCGTAGCCGTCGGCCCGAATGCGAATTGCGCTCCTGGATCGATACCTATATTCCGCGCGATGCCGAGCGTGAGATTTTTGTCCCCTGCGAAGCCGTTCTGAAGCAAGCCCATTTTCTGACCGCAGAAGAAGCGATCGGCGTAGGCCGGATAGGCGAATTTGTGTGACGACGGCGCCGAGAGGACGCCATACGGTTAAGACCGCTTTCTTTCACCGCCTCTCATTGGAAGCGTTAGCATGCTGGACAACTTTGTTTAACATTTCGGCTCGGCAGAAGAAGGGATTTTGTGAGCGAAACGACAGTTCGCGCGGAGGTTCTGCCCTGGCGGGTTCAAAATCGCTGTCCTTGACCAGTGCTCGGTTGTCCAATTACCAGCGGAAATTCACACCGAGCTAAATCGAAGGCTTTCAAAAATTAGGCTCGACATAGTTCGCAGTGGACTGCATAATACCGGCCTTGATCCAATATCCTTAACTATGAAAACATATCGCCTCCCTTTGCTGTTGGTTATTTTCGCCTTTGCCTTCGCATACTCGGCTTCGGCCCAGCATCTTTTTGTCACCAACAGATACTCCGATAACACTGCTGTGATCGATACCTCGACCAACCTGGTTGTCGCCGAAATCCCCGTAGGCACTTTCCCGGTTCGTATTGTCATGACGCCGAATCGGCTCAAGGCTTTTGTTTCCAACGGGCATTCCGCAAATATGTCGGTTCTAGACACGGTGGCGCGCACGAACATTGCCACCATCCCGGTGGCCCAAGGGCCGGGAGAGGAAGCTGTCACGCCGGATGGTGGGCGTCTTTTCGTCGTGCATCAACGTGGCCAACATGGTTTGGGGTGCCCCGTCTACGTTATTGATACGACAACATATGCACTCCTCACCACTGTCTATCTTCCCGGGAATTGGCTCAAAGACATCTTATTCACGCCGGATGGACGCTTCGCGTATGTCGCGAACCAAGCCGCCGGACAAGTGGACGTGATCGATACCACCACCTACGGGACAACGCTTATTCCCGCCGGCGGTGGCTCCCGTCGTCTGTGCATCTCTCCCAACGCTAGTCGCGTGTACTGCGCTAACTACGTTGGCAACACCGTAACCGTCGTCGATACCGCGACGAAAACATCGATCGCAAACATTCCTGTTGGACAAAGACCTAGAGCAATTGCCATTACGCCCAACGGCAGCGAGGTTTACACAGCTAACACCCGGGATGGTACGGTCTCGGTCATCAATACCGCCACGTTGAGTGTGATCGCGACCATTCCAACCGGCGGAGTGTGGCCGTGGGAACTGGTAATTTCGGCTGATGGAACAAAGGCCTTCGTGACCAACACAAATTCCGACAATGTTTCGGTTATTAACACCGCCACGCACACGGTCAGCGCAATTATCCCGACCGGACACGGACCTTTCATATCGCAAATCAGTCCAGACCAGACGAAAGAGTACGTGTCTAATGCCAGAGATACAACTGTAACGGTCATTGATATCCCCTCATTGACTGTCTTGACGACAATTTCTAATGTAGGTTCGCAGCCGTTTGACATGGCATTTGGTCCGTAGCCGTCGGCCCACATGCGAATTGTGTCTCCCTCAGAAGTTCCACCTGACGCTCTTTCAGCAGCGTAAACCGTGAACGAAAAGCCTGTTCCCACACCAGCTGATAAACCAATAGTTTTTATTATGAAAACGATCCCCCTACATTCACCAAATCGGTCGCAGTTGCGGCGCGATTCTTTTCTCATTCTGTTCGGTCGCCGCCTGGCGTTGCCTTTGTTTTTCTCATGCGCGGCGCTGCTGATGCAACCGTGTGCCGCTACTCCCTTTCAATGGGAGTTTACTGGCAACCTCAATGTTGCCCGGGATTATCACACGGCGACGTTGCTCTCCGATGGCAGGGTCCTGGCCGCATCCGGTTCAACAAATGGTCCGCAGGATTTTTCCTTCCCCGAAATCACAAGCGCAGAACTTTACGACCAAACCACGGGAACTTGGACGCTCACAGGCAGCCTCACCGATGCTCGGGTGCTCCATACGGCGGCGTTGCTACTCAACGGCCAGGTACTAGTCGCGGGAGGTTGGCCCAACCACAATCATACTGGTGGAGCACTGGCAACCGCGGAACTCTACGACCCGGCCACCGGAAATTGGACACCGACCGGCAGCATGAATATTCGCCGTGTCTACCACACTGAAACATCGCTCTTAGATGGCAGGGTACTGGTCGTCGGTTGTTTCACAGATGGCTTCACCAACAGCGCGGAACTCTACGACCCAGCCACAGGGACTTGGAGTCTCACCGGCAGCACCACTACTCCCCATTTCGGTTTCCACACGGCGACCTTGTTGCCTAACGGGATGGTGTTGGTGGCAGGGGGATACGAAGGTACTTTTCAAATTTCTTCCAAGGCTGAACTGTACGATCCGGCTACGGGAACTTGGACGGCGACCGGCAGCCTCGCCACTCCACGCCAGACGCACACGGCGACGTTGCTGGCCAACGGCAGGGTGCTGGTAGCTGGAGGGGATGACGTTGGTATGCTGGCAAGCGCGGAACTCTATGACCCCGCCACGGGAAATTGGACACCGACCGGCAGCCTCAATGTTGCCCGCTGGCGCCATACCGCAACATTGCTTTGCGATAGGAGGGT
>Ga0137403_10009456_pt1 | contig 10841 bp, 11 predicted proteins | sample CZOMad2_1_16fung_FD_122057 | JGI IMG/M metagenome (GOLD analysis project Ga0137403, IMG submission 122057) | Vadose zone soil fungal communities from Angelo Coast Range Reserve, California, USA - CZOMad2_1_16fungal (Hybrid Assembly) | ecosystem: Environmental > Terrestrial > Soil > Vadose zone... | reverse complement strand
TTACCTAAGAGTCTCGGTAGGTTGGCGGGTGAGACCCCATACCCCGGCCGTATGGATCGCAGATTATGTTCCGTGAAGGTCTGGCCCTGCTTGATGTCGGCGACCGCATATAACGATCGCCGCATCTGGCGGGATGGATTGGAGGTGAAATCCCGCAACGCCATCGCTTCATTGGTCATCTTGGTGGCATTGACCATCGCCCTGAAGTCTGCCGGGACTAAACTAAACTCCTTATCCTCAGTCTCACTATACGCATCCAGCATCAAATGCTTCTCGATGATGGCCGCGAACAACGCTGTTCCCGCAATGGGAACCATCAGACCGGTGGTGTGATCCGATAGTCCCACCACCGACTCCGGACCTAAGAAAATCCGCATCAGGGATATCCGACCCAGGTCCGCCCATTCGACTGTACCTGGATATTCCGAGGTGCAATGCAAGAAAGCGACATTGGTCATATCACAGGCCTCATAGGCCCGCCGGATATCCTTAAAGTCTGCCATGCCAGTGGAGATGATCATCGGCTTATTCTGGCTGGCAGCATATTTAATCAACGGGATATCGCTGATCTCCATTGATGCGATCTTGTAGGCCGGACAGTTCAGCTTGGCCAGCATGTCAACAGAAGTGTGATCGAATACCGAAGCGAAGATGGTGATCCCTATTTTTTTGGCATGTTTGAACAATTTCGGGAACCATTCGAACGGTGTCTGCGTTTGGCTGTATAACTGGTAGAGATTGCGACCTTTCCAGATGCCCTCCTGTATAATGAAATCCGGCTTGTGGCAGTCAAGGGTGAGAGTGTCAGCCTTATAGGCTTGGAACTTGACCGCATTAGCTCCAGCATACTTCGCAGCATCGATAAGACTAATGGCATTGTCGAGGTGACCCCCATGGTTGCATGAAATTTCAGCTACGATATAAGGCGGTTTGCCGCATATGACTTCTGTGCCGTCAATGATCATAGAAATCCTCCGCCTCCAAGGGAGTCACCTTGTAGCCACGAACCCAGAGATGGGTCAGAAGTTCCGAGGTGAACTCCGATTGCGACACCCCGGTCAGGGTGGCTTCTTTGCCATAGATGGCTTCAAGCTGATCCAAGAAGGTTGATAGGGCCTCGATGGCCCCGTTGCCCGTGCCCCTCATGTCGAACTTCCTTTTCGATGGTTTCGGCTTCTTCCAGGATGATATCCCGCATCCGGTTCAGATGATGCAGTTTCGGATCATAAGCGCAAACCTCGAAGGTAAACAGTCTTTCGTTCTCTAACTCTTCGGCCATTGGTAGTTCCACATCGTGGTCAAATAATTGATGGAGTAGAGGTGAATATCCACAACGGAATGGAACTCCTCGCTTTCCAACAGCCGTGATAAACGCTCCTCGTATGCTACTGGCTCTGGCGCAGTTGATCTTCCCGGCCCAGAGATAGTAAGCGTGGCGGTCTCCATCCCGTTTGACAGGGATATCGACAAAGGACACGTCTTTGAAGATATCTGAAATAGCTTCAGCCAATTCGATGCGGGTCTGGACATTGGCAAATCCTTTCTGCAACTGCGCACAGGCAATGGCAGCAATCGGTTCCGTCATCCGGAAGTTGCCGCCAATATGTTTGATGGGTTGAAGATGAGGTTCCAATTCACCATGGTTGATGGCGGCTTCAAGTCCACAAGCATAATAAGCATCATTAGTTACCACCACCCCACCTTCGCCGCATTGGATATGCTTGTGGACATTGAGACTGAATACCCCCATGTGGCCGATGGTTCCAGCATATTGTCCTCCAATGGTGGCATAAGGAGCTTGGGCATTGTCTTCGATTAGAACGACGCCATACTTATTACAAAAGGTTCGGATCATGGGCAGGTTAGCGGCGCAGCCGAATAGGTTGGTAACAATGATCGCCTTGGGCGGTTTGAAGGCTCCTGTGATGACAGGAAAGGCCATATTGAAGAGGCGATGATCCACATCGAGGAACTTAACCTCGGCCCCGAGGATCATGGCGCAGGTCGCGGTAGCAGACATGGTATAAGTAGAAACCCAAACTTCGTCACCGGGGCCGATACCAGCAGCCATACAGGCAGCCATAAGTCCAGAAGTAGCGGAATTACATGGTATTGCATAGTTGACAAGGAATTCCGCCTTCCAGTCCTCGGTCAGTTGCCGGATGAACCGCCCCGTGGAGCGTTGGCCCCCGAGGTATCCCGAGAGTGGACGCTTCATCGCCATCATCAGATTAAGATGCTCCTTCTTGCCAATTGTCCAGTAGACCGGCAGTGGTTCTAGAGTTTGCCCAGCCACTTGTTCACCTCCAAATCATGATAGCCAATTTCTTTGACGATGGCTCTGGTGCCTTCAGGATCATGTTCCATCGCAATGCGAAGGATGCTCATCCATAAACCATTATTATCGGCTCGGTTTTCTTCGATCCGATCAATGATATCGTCAATGCTTGGTCGCTGTACCATTGAGCATCCTCCGTAGGCCGTCGATGTTGAGGTAATCGGTATTGGTATCGCTCTTATATGCGCCATTCATTAGCGGATCGTTAGCGGTTCCATTAACGACGAAATAATCCCCATAGTCCATTGTGAGATAAGATTCGTCCTCGGAGATCAGGGTCTCATGGATTTTTTCACCGGGGCGGATGCCGATCAGATGATAGTCACAGCCCAGCGCCACGATCAGATCACGGATACAGATCGAAGGTATCTTGGGAACATAGACCTCACGACCCCGCATCAGGGTGTGACAGGTGTTCACCATCTCGATCGCCTGTTGCATGGTGATCCAAAACCGGGTCATCCGGTCATCGGTTAAGGGCAGGCTAGTAGCCCCGGTAGCGATCAGAGACTGAAAGAAAGGCAGAACAGAACCACGGCTGCCAACCACATTGCCATATCGAACCACACTGAACTTGCATCTGCCAGCCGAAAGGTTATTTGCGGCGATAAAGACTTTCTCCGCTGCCAATTTCGACGCACCATAGAGATTGATTGGATTAACTGCTTTGTCAGTTGATAGAGCAATAACCCGATGTACCCCACTAGCAATAGCTGCAAGAACCACATTCTCCGCCCCTCCAATGTTGGTGGCGATGCATTCGGTTGGATTGTATTCGGCAATGGGGACAATCTTCAGAGCGGCTGCATGAACCACACTATCAATCCCATGCATAGCCAATTCAAGCCGCTTGCGATCACGGACATCGCCAACAAAAAACCGAAGACGAGAATCGGGAAACTGACGAGCCATTTCTTCTTGGGCATGTTCACCTCGGCTGTAAATCACAATCCGTTCGACTTTTGTCCCCAACAAATGTTCAGTGAAGGCTTGGCCGAAGGAGCCAGTGCCGCCGGTGATCAGGACTTTTGTCATGGAGACTCCACATCTAGAACAGGACGCCATTCTTCTGAACCACGGCTAGATAGCCACAATTGTATAAGTTCTGGTTCGAAGGATGCCGCTGCGAACATCGGAACCTTCCACCTCAGATGCATGGTGGGTTTCCAGACTTCAACTTCATCTTCCATCAGGATTTCCTCAACGGGTCAAAGGCATAGGCTTCTTGGCCGATGACCTGTTTGATGGCATCGGGTCCGGCTTCTAGGAGGTCTGCAATGTCCGCGAAGGTGGCATCATAGGCTTCTGCGATCCGCTTGATCTCCAGTTCCTTGATGGCGAAGGAGACGTTATTGGAGTTGATGATCAATACCCCGTTCTCCGCCATGACCTGCATGAACAAGGTCTTGATCTGATTGGCAGTCGCATTATCATGATCTTTGAAGTTAATCTTCATCCTCGGATACTTCCCACTGAAGGTGATGATATGGTCTAAATTGTGATCATCGAGGCTATTGTTGACCTTCAGCATGATGTCAGCTCCCACCTTCCAGAGATGCTGGATCACGTGTTCCCGCTCCATCTTCTTAATCGTCGCAATGGAGGCGGCAATGGATAGGGTTTCACCGAACATCGTACCTGAGTAAAAGATGTTATTCGGTGGCTGCATCTTGGTCATGATGTGACGTTTTCCACATAGGGCCGAAAGTGGCATTCCGTTCGCCATGGCCTTGCCAAAGCAGGCCAAATCCGGTGTGACATTGTGGTACTTCTGAGCACCACCCATCATCCAGCGGAACCCGGTGATCACCTCGTCAAAGATCAGGATAATACCGTGTTTGTCGCACATCTGCCGTAGGTATTTCAGGAAGGCGGCGTCTTCATCGGGTTCGACAATGACTGCCGCAAAGTCATCGCTCAATACAGCATTAAAGGCTGCATAGTCTCCATAGGGAAGCTGCCTGCTAAACTCTGCAACCTCGTCAAGAATGCCGAGACTCTTTTCGGTAGGGGCCATCGACCAGTCACCCCAGCCATGATAGCCGGTAAGGATGATATCCTTGCGGCCGGTATAAGCCCGAGCCAGTCGAATGGCAGCCGTGGTGACATCGGTTCCGGACTTGCCGAACTTGGTCATCTCCGCGCAGGGAATGTAGTTGGCCAGCATCTCCGCCAGTTCCAACTCCAGCTCGGTGGCCAGCGAGAAGCTGATGCCATTGTCTAGCTGACGACGGATCGCTTCATCCACATCAGGGTCGCGGTAACCAAGGACCACAGGGAGGATAGCGTTAACAAGATCAATATAGTCATTACCGTCAACATCAAATATCCGAGCACCATCAGCGTGTGAAACATACAGGGGAGCGCGTCCGGGAGGGAATTGGAGGTGGCTCTTGCTGAAAGTCTGAGCACCAAAAGGAATCCTCTCAAGTGCCCGACCAAGGAGCTTGTTTGAAGTATCAAATTGTCGCGGAGGTAATTCTTCAGAATGAACGGCTTCATAGAAGCGCTCGTTTCGGATGCCTGCCTTGTTAAGTTCCATTAACTCTGGATATATATCCAATATCCGCAGGATGTCCAAATAACTCGGTAATGGCTTCAGCTTCACCGCCAGATTGGCACAGAAGTTCAGATCAGCTTCGGTATCCAGTACCCAGCGCTCCCCGGCCAGCCCGGGCAACGGACAGGTCAGGTTAACAGCAGGAAAGCGATGGCGATTACGAACAATGAACTGAGGTACACAATCCCGATCACTTGGCCGGGCGGCCTCACGCCAAGCTGCCGAGAGAGCCGCAAAAGTAAAACATTCGACATCAAGCCCATCAGGATAAGTAGGAGGATCGATGTTGGACGCATAAGCGGCTCCCTTCAGGACTCTTAACCGAACCACTTCAGTGATGACATGAGGATCAAGGAAAGGGCAATCACAAGTAAGACGTAAAATGATATCAGCCGCGTACGCAATAGCGCATTGATAAAAGCGATCAAGAACATCAGCTTCACTTCCCCGGAAACAATTAATTCGGTTCATCGCACAGTATTGTGCGATGACATCATCTTGGGGCAGAGTTGAAGTAGCCACCACCACTTCATCAATCCCATCTGCCGCTCTGATGGCATCGACTGTCCATTGCAATACAGGCTTACCGTTCAGATGAAACATGACCTTGCCGGGCAATCGGGTTGATCCCATCCGTGCTTGGGCAATAGCGATGGTGCGGAGTTTACCTTCCACGGATATATTCCTTTGCCAAGAGGCAGATGTTAGCGACGTGCATGGCTTCATCAGCCGTGCAGCCATCCGTGGTTTTGCCATTCAAACGAGCAAGAAAGGTGCGATCTTCTTCCAGATAATTGCGGTCGAAGTTGTCCCGGCCATAGTAAATTTCTGGGATGGAACCTTTATTGTCGCGTATAAGGGCCTGACGGGAGATCAGATCGGCTTCAATCGATCCCTCGGTTCCGACGATCATGAATCCACGCCGTTCAAACCGGGTTAGGTAATCCAGATGGATGGCGGTTTGGCAGCGGGTGACATTGTGATCCAAGATAATGTCTACCATGTCTTCTGGGTCATTGCGGCCTGCTGCCGTCACCAAGGTGGCAGGTCCCAGTAGGAACAGAGCCAAATCAATCTCATGGCTCCAGTTCAGGATCACTCCATCGCGCAAATAGTCCAGCCTGTCACAGAACTGTCCGCAGGTGAACCGTGCCCAGAGTGGCTTGCCAATCAGACCTTCTCCCATCCAATGCTTGACCCGCTTGACGCAGGAATGGAACCGGAGGTTATAGCCGACCATCAACACGTTGTGGGTGGGTACTGAAGCCCATTGCAGCGGTAGACTGACAATTGGTTTCTCCACCAGCATCGGTATACTTGCATAATGGCAATCATTGATATCTTCGTAATGTTGTTGGGTTGGACTTGCGATCACAATGGCCTCTGCCCAGTCCATTAAATTCCCACGCTCCATGGTAATTACTGATTCGATGATCACTGGATCATATCCTCTAACCTCGCAACTAAGGGCTTCAAAGTTCCGGAAATGCCGGGTACCAATACTACCGAGGCCGAGAATACCGATTTTCTTTGTCATGACTGTATTGCCTTAAAAGGGTTCCTGCGTGGACAAAATGGGTTTTGACAGGTCTGTTCAGATGTGGGTGGGCATATACATCCCATGTGAATGGGTGCCGATGGTGGCGGCATCCCAAGGCCACATTTGAGGCAGGTACCAGCGGAAGTCATTCCGCAATCTGGCTTAGGGCAGTAATTTAAGCCCATCGGTCCCATGATCCTTTCCTGATGATAGTGATGGCTTCGCCGTCAGCGGTAGGGGTTTCAGAAATGAACTCATAGGCCGGATTAGCCAGCCATAAGTCGGCATACCGCATCTTGTAACTGAATAGCCCTTCTTGATGGTGATAGGGAACCTTTTGGGGTGTCGCGGGATTGAAGTCATGAACAGCCAGATGGCCGCCTTCCCTGAGAAGAGAATCAGCGCTGGTGACGGCATAGAATACGCCATCTCGACCCACCACATAGAGGCAGAACCCGAAGATGATCAGGTCGAATTCTTCACCCCGAAACATGGTATAGGCTGTCTCAACGGTACCTAGATAGAGTTTCAAGTCAGGGTAATGCTCGCGACCAAAGGCAATGGCTTCCGTTGATGGATCTACCCCGATGCAGTTACAGCCGAAGGCCCCATAATTATAGTACTCATGCAGGGAGTTGAGATACTTGCCAGTGCCACAGCCGATTTCTAAAATCCGTTCGGGTTTGAAGTCGAGTTCGGTGATGACATTAACCACTGCCGGGTTAATGGCGGCGCTCTGGTTCCTGCGGAACCAAGCATCACCTTCACCCGCCCAGAACGTTGCTTCTTGTCTCATTTGAACTTTCCCCAATGCACCAGATCGGTGGGTTGACCATTGATCAGGAAGTGATCTTCCTGTCGGCCTTCTTCCATCATCCCATAATGGGAACAGATGCTCATCATGCTGGTATTACAGGCCATACACCCAGCCTCGACCTTGCGGTAACCGTTATCCAAACACCTGTCACATACTGCTGCCCACGCTTCATTACCCAGACCCTTGCCCCACATCGAATGATCCCCAATCATGATGCCAATGTTGGCGATCTTGTTTGGTTCATCCACAAAGATGGTCGCGGTGCCGATTAGAATGTGACTGGCATAATAGATAGCTAGTAGATAGTTCCCATCTGAGAACATTTCGATATAGCGATACTGGGACATCAATGTGTGATGGTGATGGCGCTGTTCGGAGTACCGCACCGTAATTGGATCATTTAACCAGCCCACCATCTCCCGCAGGATAGATTCCTCGTTAGGTGCCGAGATCATTCGCAGCCGGGGCGTATTGACCATCATCAGCCTCATTTTGATTTCTTCTTCTTGGGGGCACCGGGTTCCAGACTTTCGTCCGCCACATATTGAACATATTGCAGTACCTTCAGCAGGGTTTCACCAATCAGCAGGATGCCCTCGGCATCTTGGCTATAGCCACCGAGCCCCCGGCGGCGCTCGACTTCCTTCGCCAAGGGTTCCTCTAGCACCAGCAAATCTAAGCGTTTCATGATCTCTCCTGTGACCCATTTCGGATACCATTGTCTTTAACCCTTTCAACGCTTAAATTACGGCGGTATTGAGGGGGTCGTTAACTTGTTGGAATTGAATGAGAATGCCTTTAAGAAGGTCGCTGCTGGTATCCTTCGATTGAGCAAGGATGAGAAGCGGCAACTGGCGGAAGCCAAGCTGATCGACTTCTGTGAGTATGTTTGGCCGGTGGTGGAACCGGCGATTCCTTTTATCCGGGGCTGGGCGATTGAGGCGATTGCTGAACATCTCCAGGCGGTTACCGAAGGTCATATCACCCGGCTGCTGATGAATGTGCCGCCCGGCTTTACCAAATCGCTGATGACCGACGTGTTCTGGCCTGCCTGGGAATGGGGGCCGAGAAAGATGCCGTGGCTGCGGTATGTTTGTGCCTCGTATTCCAGTCATCTGACCGAGCGTGACAATATGCGGTCCCGCAATATCGTCATCAGTGACCGCTATCGGGCGATGTGGGGAGACCAGTTTAAGATTTCCAATGAGCAGTTTACCAAGATCAAGTTTGCCAACGACAAGACTGGCTGGAAGTTGGCGACCTCGGTGGGTGGCATCGGGGTAGGTGAACGTGGTGATAGGTTCATCATTGACGATCCCAACAACACCATGGAGATGGAATCCTCGCAGGTCCGCGTCACCACCAATATGTGGTTCACCGAGGTGGTTCCGGACCGGCTGAACAACCCGGAGAAGTCCGCGATTGTGGTGATCCAGCAACGACTTCATGAGGATGATGTCAGCGGGGTGGCGATTGCCCGAGATATGGGATTTACCCATCTGATGATCCCGGTCAAGCATGATACCCACCGGCATTGCGTTACCATTTATCCCAAGACTGGAGAATTGTTCTGGGAAGACCCTCGGGAAGAAGAGGATGAATTGGCATGGCCAGAACGATTCCCGACCTCTGTTTGTGATGATCTGGAACGCGACAAGGGGCCTTATGCATGGGCGGGCCAGTATATGCAGCAGCCCGCCCCACGTGGCGGTGCCATCATCCGAGAAGAATTCTGGCAGATTTGGCCCCCAGAGGGACATCCGGAGACCGATGTATTTCCGGCATTTGAATACATTTTGGCTTCGCTGGATACCGCCTTTACCGAGAAGGAAGAGAATGACCCTTCGGCCATGACTATCTGGGGCGTGTTTCGAGAACCAGTCATCCAACCCATCCTGCCTGCTGGCAAAGCCCAGATGTGGCTGGAAAATCAAGCGGCAGCCAGCAATCCCAAGATCATGTTGATCTATGCGTGGGAGGAGCGGCTGCGATTTGATCAACTGGTGGAGAAGGTCACCGACACCTGCATCCGGCCCTCGCTGGCGGGTAAGCCATATTATCCTGTGGATAAGTTGCTGATCGAGGCCAAAGGTAATGGGATATCCGTGGCACATGAACTTCACCGGTTGTGGCGAGGAAGCGGCAAGCTGGCTATCGACCTGATTGATCCCAAGAAATATGGCGATAAGGTGTCGAGAGTGCAGTCCGTTCAACATTTATTTGCCGATGGGATGATCTATGCTCCCAACAAGCCATGGGCCGACAAAGTGATCCGGCAGTGTTCGGTGTTCCCCAAGGGCTCCCATGATGACCTCGTGGATACCACTTCACAGGCGCTTAGGTACTTGAGAGATCAGGGTTTTGCCCTGAACCGGGAGGAATCTGCGCTGGAAGCTGCCGACGAAACCAGCTATGATAGACGGGCGGTCCTTAAGCCGCTTTATCAGGTTTAATGGATGGCTTTGAACTCTGGCAGTCTCAAGATGACCGGCCCGTACCCTGAACCGGTCAGGCCTCACATGACATTGAATGGCGGCACTGCGCCACAAGAACAAACCGTGAACAAGCGGATAGAGGGAGGAGTTCTCACCATCGATAATGCCGATGGCACCACCACCATCGATTTCAATCCTTCTTCCGCTGATCTTGGAGATGAGAAAGAAGATAAAGGCCACGGTGCCAATCTGGCCAAGAAGATGAGCACTGATCAACTTGGAACTATTTCTTCCGATCTGATCGAAGGCGTGACCCGGGATGAGGATTCCCGCAAGGATTGGCTATCCACCCGCGCCCTCGGGATTACATTGCTGGGACTGCAGCTAGAGAAACCCCGTTCCGATACCGGCGCGGCCTCGGCTCCGTTGGAGGGTATGTCTACTGTCCGGCACCCATTGTTGCTGGAGGCTACGGTATCGTTTCAGGCCACGGCACGTGGGGAGCTTCTTCCGGCATCAGGACCTGTCAAAGTTCGCAATGATTCCCCAGCCAAGCCAGCGAGCGCGACCCGCTCACAAGCTCCTGATGATCCCAACAATCCAACCCCCACCCTGCCGCCGGATATGTCACCGGATGATCTGGCACAGGCGCTGGAGAAGGACCTGAATCACTATCTCACTGTCATCGCGACGGAATATGTCCCCGACACCGACCGGATGTTGTTTTATGTTGGCTTTGGCGGCGATGGCTTCAAGAAGGTTTATAACTGTCCACTGCGCCGACGACCGGTCTCCGAGAGCATTGATGCCGAAGATTTGATCGTCTCCAATGCCGCCACCGACCTATCCAACTGCGGCAGAGTGACGCACCGGATGCGGATGAAGAAATCTACCCTGAGGCGGTTGCAGATCATGGGAGCCTACCGGGATATCGATCTGGCCCCGCCCTCGGTATCCATGGAAAAGAATCCTGTGGATAAAAAGAAGGACGAGATTGCCGGTATCTCGCCACAAGTTCAGCGTCCCGAAGATAGGGATTATGAGATCTATGAAATATATTGCGAGTTAGATATAGATGAGTACGCCCCAAAACGCTTTAAAGGCAAAGGCTTACCGCTCCCCTACTGTGTGACAATAGAGAAAGAAAGTCG
>Ga0137403_10009455_pt1 | contig 10842 bp, 8 predicted proteins | sample CZOMad2_1_16fung_FD_122057 | JGI IMG/M metagenome (GOLD analysis project Ga0137403, IMG submission 122057) | Vadose zone soil fungal communities from Angelo Coast Range Reserve, California, USA - CZOMad2_1_16fungal (Hybrid Assembly) | ecosystem: Environmental > Terrestrial > Soil > Vadose zone... | reverse complement strand
TACGCCTCGGACCAGGGCTTCTATCTTGGTGAGCACGGATGGTTTGATAAACGGTGGATCTTCGAGCAATCATTGCGGACGCCGTTGATGGTGCGGTGGCCTGGGGTGGTGAAGCCGGGGTCGGTGAACAAGGACATGGTTTCGAATCTGGATTTTGGTGAGACGTTCCTCGACGCGGCAGGTGTTGCGGTGCCGGCGAAGATGCAGGGGCGCAGCATGCTGCCGGTTCTGAAGGGGCAGACGCCCGCCGATTGGCGGAAGGGATTCTATTACCATTACTGGGAACACCCCGGCCCGCACAACGTCCCCCGCCAGTACGGCATCGTTACCGAACGCTACAAACTCGTCCACTTCTATGAACCCAAATACAACTACTGGGAACTCTTTGACCTCAAAACCGATCCGATGGAAATGAAGAGTGTTTACGACCAGGCCGACTACGCCGCGGTGCAGAAGGACCTGCATGCGCAGCTCGATCGGCTGCGGACGGAGTTGATGGTGCCGAAAAAGGACCCGCCCGAGACCGCGATCAAACCGGCCGAGCCGGCCAAGATCCCGCCCTACAACGACGCTACCTGATGCCAACGACCGAAAAATTGCGCGATAGGTTACCCCGCTCCAGTAAGGCACTGAAAGAGGCACGTGGTAAGAGTAAGGAAGCAGACTCACAAACCCAGTTTTTCCTCTGCGCTGCCTGCGTCGTAAGCAACGTACTTGTTTTCGCCGGGTCCCCGGATCGCCGGGTTTTCGTTGTCGTCAAAGAGTCCCACTGCTCCTTCGGCGCTCCGGCCTCCAATCAGCGCGGGAGCGTGCGCCTCGGCGACGGTGGCGTTTTGGTTCGAGCGATTCCACGCCCAGTGAGTCTTGTTGGCAGGTATCCTCTGGAAATCCCCCTGTCTACAGTGAAAGCCCCGATCTTCGACGAAGAACCAAATCTCGCCTTCCAAAACATAGTTGATCTGTTCGGATTCGTGAGCGTGGGGCTTGGTATGGTATCCGGGCGCTCTCACCGCAATCATCAGGCTGCACTCATTGCCGTAACCTTTTTTGACGACCATGGAGCCTTGTCCGGTCTCTCCTTTTTGAACTCTTTGTCGTCTTGGAATTTCCTGATCCTTTACATGAAGTGACATTTTACTCCTCCTGGGTGATGTGTGAATTGATTGTTCTCGTGGTGTGCTGCCTTTTCCTTACTTCTTCATTGCACCTGGAAAATCTGCTGAAAAAGTTTTTCGTAGCGGTTCCATTGTTCGATCATCGCCTCGTTTACAGAGATCATCTGAACTCCGGCGCTGCGAATCTTGGCCATGAAAGCCGACTTTACGTCGGTACGGCCGGAAGGTTTTACGAACTGGTCTTCCAAAAGACCCTCCTGAATTTCCCGAGAGAGAACGAAGTTAAGATAGAGCTTCGCGGCGTTCGGATGCGGCGCATGGGCGGCAATCCCCAGCGTCACGATGTCCACCACCGTTGGATCCAGGGCGGCCCAATCGATGGGCGCTCCGCGCTGCTTGGTCAGCTCGACTCGCGGTCCATTTAGAGAAACGGCGGCGGGATGCTCTCCCGCTGCTATGAGTTGGGTGATGAGTGTATTGCCGTTGAGGGCTTTGAGATTTTGTCCCGCTAACCGGCGCATATAAGGCAGTCCTTTATCTTCTCCCCAATGCTGCATGAGCGCAGCGAACCATTCGACGGCCGTTTGTTCCAATACCAGGTTCCCTTTCCAGCGCGAATCTAAAAGGTCTTGATAATTTTTCGGCGCCGTTGCCGGAGGCACCAAACGGGTATTGTAAGACATAACTTCCGGATTGACGTAAAAAGCGGTCCAATAACCCTTCTTGTCTTTAAAACGGGGGTCGAAATGCTGTCTTTCCGGCGAATCGTAGCTCATGACGAGAGCGCGCTGGATTAGGTAAAGCATGTTGAGACGACTGACGCCGATGACGTCGACCAAATGCTGACCTGTGCGTGCTTCAGTGATAACCCGTGTGGTGATTCTCTCGCTGGCGCCCGGCCGAATCAAAGAAACTTCGATAAAGGGATACTTCTCTTTGAATCGATTGACGATTCTTGAATGATCGGGCACCGCCAGCAGAGAGTAGATCATCAAGCTCCCCTCTTTGCGCGCACCATCGATGAGCCCCGGCACTTCCGCGGCGCCAGCGCCGGGAGCGTCATGCACTAAAAGGAAAACAAGAGTAACCAGAAACAAAGTCCAAAGCTTCAGCGCCGGCGTATTGGTTTTCCGCATGCCGAGTTCAGGGGTTAGTTGCGTTGATGTCGAGCATTTGAATGATTTGGCTAATATCTCCGACGTCTTGGACTTGCCACCAGCGGTCGAGGGCGGTTCGGCAGCGCTCCTGCCCGATAACCGGTTCGGCGAGCGCCATGAATTTTTCTTCAATGTGCCGATCTTGCATCGGATTATCGGGATGCCCCAAGGGATTGACCACTTCGACAACATGGCGCGTTCCATCGAGAGTCGTTGCAACGACTCTGATCGACGTTTTCTCGGGCAACAAAGCTTCAATTGACTCATCGGGAATAATCTTGATCTTCGCCATAAGCGGTCGAAGCGAAGCATCCCGGACGGCTTCGTCGCTGAAGGAAGCAACTCTAATCGGTCCACCAACGAGGGCTCTGGCAAAAATATAAGGAAGGCTATGGTCTGCGGTCTCGCGCGTCTTGGGATCCCATTTTTCGGGCTCGCTGCCGATCTCGAACCAGGTAAACTTGGAAGTGAAAACTTCAATCTCTTTGAGGTCGCTTGGTTTGACCTTCGAACGCAGCTCCAGTGCCGCCCAGACGCCAGCTTGTCCATTGGTTTCGATGGGCCAGTATTTTAGCTGAACTCTCGACGTCAGGTACCCGCCGCCCTGGTTAGGGAACGGCGCCAATTCAAATGGGCCGGTCACTTTCTCCCAAAGGCCATTCCGTCCCTCAAAAGCGTTGCCGGGTCCGCTCATGCCTTCGGCTGCGAGCAAGGCAGCGAACAATCCGTTGCGCGCTGCGTAGGCCGTAGCGACATTTTTCCAAGGCGTGAGCTCCCCTGATCGAGTGACGCGCAGCGGTAGATTGGAGGCGGCCGCGATTCCCACGGCATGTGCCGTCGTTTCGATGGAAAACTTCAAGAGATTACAAACTCCCGCCGCCGTTGCTATGCCGATCGCGTATCCTTGATCCCATCCACGCCGGCTGAGCGTGGTGGCATCGCTTAGGCGGGCAAAAATTTCGTACACGACGCTCATGCTCGTAAGGAAACGCTTCCCATCCACATTCATGACGCCCGCAAGAGCCAACAGCGCGCCTAGGCAGTCGCTCGGGTGTCCTCCCGGATAGCGGTCGTTGAAATCGAGATTGCGAATCATCGCCGAATTAATGAAAGTTGCGGCTTCGGCGGGCAATCGATCACCGAAACACAAAACGCGGCCGGGATATTTGCCCGGGACGTGACCGGCTGCCAATCTCCTGCCGATTTGCGCCGGCTCGCAGTCATAGGCCCCGAGCGCACAACCAAGTGAATCGACTAGCCGCTGCGTAGCGGCATGCACGCTCTTACCGGTCAAGTCTTTGAATGTTGTCGTAGAGGAGTATTCGGCTATATGGCGAGTAATGCTGTCCATTTGACCCGCTGCTTCACCTTCCAGTTCATTTATTTTTGACAAGGGGCCTGAATTCTCAAGCGGTACAAAGACTCCGGCCTAGCTCCGTCACCGAAGGAACCTGGTCCAGGCGAGAAACCAACTCCAAGACTCTTTGCTGTTGATCTTTCCTGAGGCACCCTGTCACAGATTTTTCAAATTTCTGGCTTACGGCATCCCAGCCTCTTAAGTTTGTGTGCGGCTGATTCGGTTCCGTGATTCTCGTGCCATTTTCTAGAGTGACAGCAAGCACCGGCGAGTCCGGGGTATGATGGGTGCGGGATATCAATTTCTGAACTAAAGGCTCAGATAAATGTTCATCGGTAAAATCTCCAGGATCTAGGGAGCGATAGATCATCGTCATGGCAAGACAGAAAGGCATGCTGAATCTTCCCTCAAAGCCCCGTGTTGGTCTTTGTCGAACCAGCGGGTAAGGCTTCAGGTCAGCTTCGATCGCTTCAACGTCAGCGGGTATGATCGAGTTCTTGTTCATTATTCTGAGCATAGCCTCCAGTCCTGAGTGCGTTGCCGTACATGAGGCAAAGGGTTTCACGTTGACGCCGACGGTCTCGAGGTCAAATCTTGTTCCTAAATTTCTTGCTAGCTCGTCTAGGATCTCTTCCGGAATCGGCCCTAAGGCTTCAATCAACCCATATCGTCCTTCCAGCGCTGTATCATCGCTGGTAAAACCTTCTTTCGCCAACAGCGCGCATGTCAATCCGGTCGCGGCAGCATGACCGACCCGAAAAGGTTTCGCCATCGTCCCGCCGTCACGGGTCAAAGCCCCACAAGAGCCGGCTGCTAGCCCGATCGCTGCCTGTGTCTGCTCAAGATTCAGGTCCAATATTTTGCTGACTGAACACGCAGCGGCGATAGGTCCTAGAATACCGTTGGAATGCCATCCTCTGGCGCCGGGCCCGATGCCGCTGGAACGTTTCGAAAACAGTCCATCCAGGGCCGAGCGAACTTCTCTACCCGCAATAAATCCTTCCATCATTCTTGCTCCGGATGAATTACCAGTTTCAGCCGCGGCAAGCGACGCTGCGAGGGTGTAGGTAGAAGAATGATTTCTGTCATCGTAGTCGAGGCCATGAGCCAGTGTTCCGTTGATAAGGGCTGCATCGCGTGGCGTCGTTTTCAATGCTGTGCCCCAAATTGTGCAGGGACCTGTGCCAATGTTGTTACGCGCAAAATTAAGTAGAATCGTTCCGATCTCCTGTCTGGTTGCCAAAACTGCAACGCCTAGACAATCGAGAATTGCGATCTTCCCGTTTTCCAGAGCTTTCGCAGGAACCGAGTCTAAATCAAATCCAACAGTAAACTCAGCGAGCTTTGAAGATAGATTCGAAGGCTTTTTTTCCATCACTCCTGACTCCAAGAGCCTGTTTCACTACTTCTTGCTGCCCCTGTAAGCGCTATCGATGAAGCCATTTTCATCCAATTTTCGGATAAAGCGGCCATCGATAATTTCTTCGACTTTGACGCTGCTAACCTTTGGATTCAGCAAGGCCATGATGCGCTGGACATTGCGCAAGGAATCGGGAGAAGGATAGGGCTTTTTCTCAATGCCGAACAGCAGATCTTGGTACCCTTCTTCCGCCATAGTGGTATCGGTCATCTGCATATGGTGCATAACGGTCTTAATTACGGTGGCTTTGTTGTTGGGTGAAGCTATAAAAGCTTGGGCTTCTATGAGCGACCTCAGGACGTTTTCAACACCATCGGGACGCTGCCGCAGAAAATTGTTATTCACTACAACACTCGTATTAACAAACGGGATCTGCGCGCGATAAAGCTCTGTGAGCGTCGGCAGCCCCTTCTGCTTCAATCGTCGGCTAAGAAACGGATCAAGTAGAGTCGCGTCGATGTTCCCGGCCTCGATGGCCTGGGCTAGTATCGTTTGATTGCCTATGGCGTTGATTTGAATCTGATCCCGGCGCTGATCTAAGCCCAGATGCTCCAAGGCAAGTAGGGCGGCCATCCACGTGGTGCCGCCGATATTCGTCACGCCGAAGCGCTTATTCCGAAGATTTTTGGGTTCTTTGATCTCCGGCCGGACTACAAGATCGTAGCCTAGGCGATTACCTGGAGTTGCTACGATCTTTAGATCCTGTCCTCCTGAGACCGCAGAAAGAACGGGTGCGCCGCCGGTGCTACCGATCTGAACATCTCCGGTGGCCATAGCCGCCATTTGAAGATTGCTACTGCGCAGGTAAATCGTTTCAACGTCAAGCCCGTTTTTAGCAAAAAATCCTTGACCCTGCGCAATCCAAAGAACCGCGGATCTGGTGTTCACCGCGGACTGGCTAATCCGAATCTTAGTGAGGATCGGCTGCGTGCCTTTTTGAACAACCTGAGCGGCGTAAAGCTCCGGCAAATACCCAAGAAAAAGAACGAGAAGACATAACTTTCGTGTCACACGTTTGCTCCGATGCAGATCGTTGTCTGAGGCCGATTCTCTGAGAAACTCTTTGCTAGGTCTTCTCCTTCATTCGCGAGACTTCTAAAAGTCTGTCATTCCCGCATGCTTCTAGCGGCAATCCAGGCGAAACTCCGACTGGACCCCCGATGAAAACATTCGGGGGTGACAACTTTGCTCTGAATTCTCATCAATGTTTTTTGTACCCATTAGTTTGCTGCGGGCGATTCATTTCACTAACGAGCGAAAGCTCCATCCCAACAAAATTATTGAACACCATAAAACTTCGCGGCATTGTCCCACGTCAGCTTCCGTTCGATTTTTTCGGAAACACCCTTGAATTGGCTGGCAATCGCGTCTTTCGAGCGAGGCCATGTGGATCCGCCGTGCGGATAATCGCTTGCCCACATATAGTTGTCGATCATGTTGAATACGTCCGCTCCTAGAACCCCAATTCGATCTTCTTGAAAGGTAATATAAACCTGCCGTCGAATACACTCGCTAGGTAGCGCGGAAACGGTTGGTGAGTCTGGCGATTCAGAGCGGGCCCTTTGCAACGTGCCGTCCATTTTACTGATGAACGGATGCAGCCAGGAAACGTCATATTCCGCCAGTACAAAGCGAAGCTGCGGAAAACGTTCGAGCACCCCACCGAAAACGAGATCGGTAAGGAGATTCAAAGGTTCCAGGATGGCACGGCGAACTGCGTTTCGCCCTTGCTGGAGCTGCGTAATCACTTTGAGCCGCGCCGCCATTCGGTCTCTCCCCTGGATGATATTGATGTGAAAGTGAAGCGGGAAATCCATATCCTGCGCCGCCGTCCATAGCGGGTCAAAACCGGGATCGGCGTAACTGATGCCGTCCGGCAATTGCGATGGAAGGACTACGCCCTTAAGTCCCAGTTCGGCACACCGCTTCATTTCTTCCAGCGACCAGTCAACATCCAATGCTGAGAGCAAGCCTAATCCGATAAGCCGGTTGGGCGCTGCGGCGCAGTAATCGCGCATCCAGTCATTATAGGCAACCAGGCCGGCTTTCTGGAGCGGTATCTCTTCGCCCTTGAGGCTGTAAAAATTCCGCGCCATGCTCGGATAAAGCACTTCCATCTTGACGCCGTCTAAATCCATGTCGCCCAAGCGGGCCGCTGGATCCCAGGGACCGCGCCAGTCTTCCCACTTGAAAGTCTCGATTACTTTACGAATGTTTCCGCCCGCTTTATCTTGACCTGCCGTAAAGGTCATGCCCACGGGATCGGGCTCATGACCATCAAAAACCATGTAAAGACCTTTTTTGCCCGGTGGATCCTGGACAAAATGAGGCCCGTGTTCACGCAACCGCTTGGGTATTCTTTCCCAAGCCTCCGGCGGCTCGTTGACGTGAGAATCCGCTGAGAAAAATTTTGCCTCTTCCATCGTTTTACCTCCTTGACGCTTAGCTGATTCATACCGTCATACTCGTCAATCCCAGTGCCTAACCTTTTTCTTATAACCTCGGCGCCTTAACTACCACAGTGGAATCGATGTCTGCGACAGTCGGTCTACCACACTTCGCCATGGTGATCTCGATCTCTTCGCGGAGAATATCCAACACGCGAATGACTCCCTGCTCTCCTCCTAAGGCGAGACCCCAAAAAAGCGGCCGGCCAATGAACACGGCCTTGGCTCCCATGGCCAGGGCTTTCACGACGTCCGCGCCGCGCCGGATGCCGCCATCGAGCAGAATTTCTGTCCTCCCTTTGGCTGCAGCCACAGCTTCGGAGAGGACCTCGATGGTCGCTAAGGTGTTGTCAAGGTGACGGCCGCCGTGGTTGGAGACGATCACAGCGTCCGCGCCAGCGTCCGCGCATAACTCAACGTCCTCCCCGGTCATGATACCTTTGGCGACGACGGGAAGCTCGGCAGCCGACTTGATCCATTCCAGATCCTTCCACGTTGCCGCGGGGTCTGAACCCGCTCCTGCCCGTCTCGATTTCTCTTCCGTATGCGCACGATTTGCACCTCGACCCCTCTGATAGTTGTTGCGAATGTTGCGCTCCCGCTTGGGTGGCCACTGGGAATCCAAAGTAACGCAGATAGCCTCATATCCGGATTCTTTCGCGCAGCGCAGCCAGTCTTCGGTCACTTCTCGGTCGCGAAACGGATACAACTGGAGCCAGAGATGGCCCGTGGCGGCCTTGGCCAATTCTTCAAACGGGACATTTGAATTGGCGCTGACGGCGAAGATCGTCCCGCAAGCCGCAGCCGCTCGGTACGTGGCGCTTTCACCCTCAGGGTGGGCTCTCTTATGCCCGCCGCAGGGCGCGATAAGCACCGGCAGGTTCACTTTGGTCCCGACAACCGTCGTCGAAAGATCGAGGGCGCTCACGTCGCGTAATACTCGCGGCCGCAAGGCCCAAGACTCATAAGCACGCCGATTCCGATCGACGCTGATCTCATCCGTCGCTCCACCCGCTATATAGTCGTACTCCTCTTTGGCCAGGCGCTCCCTGGCAAGGGTCTCAAATTCAAAAAGATTGATCGGTCCCAGGGTCGTACTCATAGAATCCTCCGTTGAATCTCAAACTTCATCATCGCTGATTAACCTCAAACCAACATGCTAGTCAAATTGCATATTTTTTCCCACATGGCTGCTCACTGAAACCGTCCAATGAGAGTCCGGAGCCACAAGGAGATCACAGATAAATTGACGGCGGTCAGAGACGCGAAAGAATTGTCGTCCACCGAATACTGAACGCAGCAAAGCTCAGCACTGCGGATTCGGGATGTTTTAGGAAAACACCAATGGTTCTGCAGGTTTTGGAAAAGATGCTGCAAGAACCGTAGCGGAAGTTACCCGAGTGGTCGCGAGTATTTCTCGCGCAGCTTGGCGAACCGTTGCCCGCTTTCGCGCGCTGCCTCGGCAAAGTTTTCCGGCATGACATTATAAGGCGGCCTGATAGGACCGGGCTTACAATAACCGGAGGCGCCCATCAAGATTTTTTCAAGCTGAATGTTATAAGAAGCAAAAACTTCCTGTGCGCCGGTGATCGCGTGATGAGGCTCGACAGCCCACGCGATATCATCGGCCACGCTCTTGGCCAATTGGCCGTCCCGCGATGCCAGCGCTTTCATGAGCGCGAGGGCCGGTTGCGGCCCGACGGCGGGAATCCAGCATGTAGTCGCCGTTTCCGGAGATAATTGAGCGAACTCGTAGGCGAGGCCGACCGGAGGAACGAAATTCACGCGGCCCTTAGTCGCGGCGACCGCCTCTCGGAGGATACCTTTGCTGGAAAACTTCGCGGACATAACCGTGGGCGCCTTATCGACTATGGGTTTCCAAAAGTCGACGCCGAATGCGAAGCGGAAGGCGCGCGGGTTGGCATAGACCATGATCGGGAAATTCGGAAACGTCTCGGCAACGGAAGCGTAGAACTGCACCGCCATATCGAGAGTCGCGGGTTGCCACATGGGTATGCCGAGCAGAGTTCCGGTGGCGCCGCGCTCTCTGACAAATCGAATACGCCGCGCGATTTCATGGCCGCCTAGGGCCGTGGTGCCGACAAATGTCGGGATACGACCCCGCACCGTCTGAAGCAGACAATCCACGTAGGCCTCGTAATCGCTGTGGGACGTGGTGGCACATTCTCCCATGGTTCCCAACGCCATGATGCCAGTGGCGCCGTCACGAACTAGACTTTCCACCAAGCGGGCGGTCTCGTCTAGGTCGACTGTGTTTGTCGCATCGAGGCGATCTGCCCCTTCTTTGGCCGGCGTGGGCATAATCGCCAGTGCACCTCGAAGATCGTTAGCGCTAATCATGTTCCCCTCCTTGTGAATCAGGCCTTGGCAAAACCGTTGGCGGTATTGACGTTGATGCCTGCCTCTCTAGCATGTCTGGCCAGTCGCAGCAATGATGAAAAGTTATGAAATTAACAATTGATTAATCTCTGACCAGACTGCCGGCAGTCGTTGGGACGAATGCCGCCGTTGAGGCCTCGCGGATAATTCCTTTAGCATCCTTGCCTTCGCCAATGGCATGGATTGCCGTCCTTAGAATTCTTCTGAACATAATTACGCCTTTGTCCGAGGTGACAAGATGCTCGAGGCCGTGCAGAGCGATGGGGCCTTGGCTTTCCACCGCCTCTTTGTCGTCGGGATGGCGCTGGGTATATTCGTAGCCCGCATCCTTACGGCCGGCGGGTGCGAGTTGTTCGCGCCCGGTGGGTTGGTCGGCATCGTCATCCGGTACCCAACGGATACTGGCCCCGAGCTGGTGCGTGTCATCAATGGGGACGCAATAAGTCACCGCACGTACGCGCTCGGTTTTGGGCTCGTCTGTGTACACGAGATGGATGTTGAGCGGCATGATCATTTCCCAAATAAGCTCCCACCATTTGCCACTGGGCAGTTTGCGCGTCAGAACGAACCGCATCCCCATCGTTGTCTCTTCGTATTTTAACTCGTCAGGGTTTAGGCCGTAGACCGGGGAAGGAAATTGTGTGCCGCTGTGCAGCGTGTGAAGCCAGAACGTGTGCAAAGCGTCCATTAAATTCTCTTCGGCTTGCAGCCAATTACAATTCACCGGGCCGCCGACCCGCGGTCCCATTCTGGCCTTGAGTATTCCGCCTTTCTTCTTCCATATATCGTAGACGGGAAACTCCGGTTGCTTGTCGAGCGGGCCCATATAGGCGAAGACCAAGCCACCGAACTCGCGGACGGGATAACAGGGATGCTGGATCTGTTTGAGGAACGGATTGTTGGCCGGCTCCAGCGGCATCTCGAGGATTTTGCCCTCCACGTCGTA
>Ga0137403_10009454_pt1 | contig 10842 bp, 10 predicted proteins | sample CZOMad2_1_16fung_FD_122057 | JGI IMG/M metagenome (GOLD analysis project Ga0137403, IMG submission 122057) | Vadose zone soil fungal communities from Angelo Coast Range Reserve, California, USA - CZOMad2_1_16fungal (Hybrid Assembly) | ecosystem: Environmental > Terrestrial > Soil > Vadose zone... | reverse complement strand
CTCGCGGTCCGGAGGCGCCGACGCCGAATCCGCCGGGAACCTTTTCCTTCGCCGTTATGGGCGATGCGCCCTACTACGAGTGGGAGGCCCTCCAGTACCGGCTCGTCCTGAAATCGCTCGACGCCAACGATCTCAGTTGGGTCATCGACGTGGGCGACATCTTCTGGCGGCCATGCACCGACGAGATGTACAAGAGAACCCTCGACGGATTCAACGCGCTGCGGCATCCGGTGATTTACATTCCAGGCGACAACGAATGGACGGATTGCTGGGAGCCTGGATCCGGGGCCTTCCTGCCTCAGGATCGGCTCAGTCGGATACGGCAGATCTTTTTCGACCATCCGACTCGCAGTCTCGGCGGAACAACGCTGCCTCTGGTCAGTCAGGCGGGCCGAGAGCCGTTCACCGAGTTCGTCGAGAACGCCCGATGGGTTCACGAAGGAATCGTCTTCGCAACGGTTCATATCGTAGGGAGCAAGAACGGCATGAAAGCGTTTCCCGCGCGTACCGAAGTCGATGACGCCGCCTCGAAAAGGAGGACGGAGGCTGCAGCGGCGTGGGTGCGCGAGACGTTCGCTGAGGCCAGGAACTCGAACGCCTCAGCGGTGGTCATTAGCTTCCACGGTAACGCGGAGCTCGAAGAACCGGACAACCCCTACCGCCTGGCCTTTGAGCCGTTCATCGCTGCGGTTGAGGAAGAGGCCGAACGCTTCGCGCGACCGGTGCTCCTGGCGCATGGAGACGGCCACCAGTACATCGTAGATCATCCGCTGGTACGTCGCACGACGGGTCGCCGTCTGGAAAACGTCACGCGCATGCAGGTTCCGGGATCGCCCAGAGTCGGCTGGGTTCGGGTAGTGGTAACGCCCGGCGCTGATGATCCGTTCGCATTCGAGGAACACGTGGTCCCGCGTTGGAAGTATTGGTAGAGTATCGTCTATTCGCCTGTGCTAGAATCTGCCCTCGAGGTCGGCATAATGACCACAAAGACTGAAGCAACTATCGAGGACCTTTATCACGTTCCTGGGAATGGTAAAGCTGAAATTGTCAACGGAGAAGTGGTTCTAATGTCGCCAACCGGATTCTGGCCCAGTCGCGCCTCGGGTGCGATCTACGCCTGCCTGCGTGAACACGAACGCAAAACAAAGTCGGGCTATGCTCTTCCGGATAATGCCGGTTTCATAGTCAAACTACCTAACCGTGGTTCTTTTAGTCCCGACGCAGCCTGGTTTACGGGAACACCGACTGGCATGCGCTTTCTAGAGGAAGCGCCGATCTTTGCCGCCGAAGTCAGAAGCGAAGGCGATTACGGCCCTTTGGCGGAACGACGGATTGCGGAAAAGCGGCGAGACTATTTTGCCGCCGGAACCCTTTGTATTTGGGACGTGGACATACTCGGGCGAGATATTATCAAGTCGTATCACTCCAGCGATCCAGACGCTCCGATTGTTTTCCGCCGAGGTAATTTGGCAGATGCGGGAGATGCGGTGCCCGGGTGGACCATGCCTGTGGATGATTTATTACCTGAGGAGGAATGACCTCCGCGAAAATGTCGAGAACTAAGGCCGATCTACGAACGCTTTCCGAGGAGGGAGAGAATGGAGTTTCAGCTTGACCAGGCAATAGACATCCTGAGCCGAACGCCCGCGACTTTGAACGGGCTGCTCAGAGGCGTTCCGGACGGGTGGACGATGGGCAATGAAGGCTCTAATACGTGGAGCCCTTATGACGTTCTCGGCCATCTGATTCACGGCGAAGAAACTGACTGGATTCCTCGCGCGAGAATTATCCTCGAGCATGGCGAGTCGCAGGCGTTCGAGCCGTTCGATCGCTTTGCGCAGTTTGAAAAGTCAAAGGGGAAATCGGCGGGTGAGTTGTTGGACGAGTTTGAAACACTGCGCAAACGAAATCTGATTGCGCTGGAGGAGATGAAAATCACCTCGGATCAACTGGCGCGGCGCGGTACTCATCCGGAACTCGGAAGGGTCACCCTCGGCGAGTTACTCGCGGCGTGGGTCGTTCATGATTTGAGCCATATCGCGCAAGCCGTCAGGGTTATGTGCAAGCAATACTCGGACGCCGTCGGCCCGTGGAAAGAATACCTGCCCATCCTGGCGCACTAGCACAACCTCTCACGATGTGGGTATGCGCCAATCCTGGCGCCCACCACAGAGGCTTTCCTTGCTGACTGAAATGTAAGCTATCCTGTAGCTCCATGAAACCAACCAACTCAGCACCAATCAAACCGACAATTCACCTCGACGTCCTGGAGACAATCGACGTTCGCGTCGGAACAATCGAACGGCTCGACGAAGTGAAGGGATCAAACAAGCTCGTCAAGCTCACAGTTAACTTCGGCGATCACAAGAGAACAATACTCGCCGGAATGAAACAGGAACGCGAACAGCCAAAGGAGATAGAAGGCAAACAGGCCCTTTTCGTCGTGAATCTCGAACCGAGAAAGATGATGGGCGAAGTTTCAGAAGGAATGCTGTTCGACATCGGATACGCCGACGGACTGAGCCCGGTGCTCGCAGTCCCGGAGAAGGAAGTGCCGAACGGGACCAGGGCAGGATAGCAGGCTCTGCCGTAAATCCCACTATACGCCCCCAATTCTACCTTTCCTCACTGTTGCTGGATACGACACTCTAGGAGGATGACCCTGTCGCCTTGTATGCCTCCGCACGTACCGGCTATTTCGACCTGGTCACCGGGCTTAATGGAGGCAGCGCGCCTTTGATCAGTTGAACTCGACGTGTCAAACACACATAGCACCTCGCCGGAGGAGCGCTTGCCCTTAGCCGCAAATACTATTTGGGGATACCCGTGAACAACGTCACGACCGACTTTGGATACTCGTCCGAACAGTCTTACCTGTTGGAACTGATAAACGGAATCCGCGGCGCGGCGGTTCTTCTCGTAGCTCATCCAAATCTCGTTGGGAACGGCAATCACGCCGTTGAATTGTTCGCGAGCGGAAGCAGGGTCAACAGCTACGTTAATTGCTTGCAGTCCGGTCGATTTCGGTGCATTCCTGATGAAAATTACTCCGACAATCACGACGACAACGATAAGTCCACAGAAACTTGCAAATACCGCGATGGCGATCTTCACTTTATTGTTGATTGGTTTGTCGTTTGCGCTCATAGCACCAAACTGAGTTTGCATTTGTTTTGTTAGCAGGACAAGGATTATTTTCTTCTTGACATTCTCGAGCCGTCCAAAATACTGTCGGAGCCTAACCTAACTTCGAGGCTTGAAACGCGCGAATGATCGCGCGCCATTGATGGAGGACTTCAATGAAGAAACAAATGAGTCTTGTGGTGACAGCGTTCGCTTTCGCCTTATTGCTGATTTGCGCAACCGCGTCGCCGAATTCCGGACTGGTGCTCGCTCAGAGAGACACGTCAAGTCTGGATGTGCGAACTTCAGTAGAGGAAGCTTCCTATCAGGCTCTGAAGGAGCGGCCGGTGATGGTGTCAGTGATCAAAGACGGCGCAGTCGTGAAACAAAGAGAGATTCAGTTCAATTCCAACGTTGCTTTCCCGGTGCCCGCGGGGTTGTACGATGTGCGTATCGAAGGCGACGGGATGCAGACCCTGGTGAAGCGCGGTATCCACGTGAATGAAGGCGAAAGAACAAATATGATTGGAGGTCCGATGCGCGTTGGCACGGGCGTGAAGATAATCGAATACGCAGCTGGCGGTCTGTCGCGAGAAGAGATCGCAGCGCGTTTGGCGAAACTCGAGGCCGCGATTGCCGACCTGCCGAAGCCGCGTCAGGTCAAATAAACGCGATTTAAGCCAAGTCGCTCCAAAGCGGCCGGTGCGTGCTCGACGTTCAAATCGAGCGGCCCCAGAATCCGGCGAACGCAATCTCCGCGATCGATTTGCGTTCGCGCGACGCGAGTTCCTTTCCGCGCAGCTTTTCATCCAGATCTTCAAGCTTGCGGCGATATGGATAGCCGATCGCGATCATCGCAATCGACGTGAAACCATCAGGAATTCCGAACTCGCTGCGCGCGCGGTCGGCGTCATAACCTGCCATCGGATGGGCCGCGAGTCCCAGTTCGACCGCTTGCAGCAACAAGTTCTCAGTCGCCAGCCCGGTATCGTGCTGCGCCCACCGATTGGGCTTGCCATTTTGCTCGAAGGTTTCGCGCGCCACGGAGAGCATCAGCACCGGCGCCTTGAGTGCCCACGCGTTTCCCGGAACCAAACACGCCCGCGCTCGCTCCAGAGCTTCGGCGTCAGAACCGTCGAACACCAGAAAATGCCTCGGCTGATCGTTGAAACACGAGGGCGCCCAGCGTGCGGCTTCTAGAAGCGTCAGCACGGTCTCGCGCTCGACCGACCGCCCATCTTCAAAAGCCCGCGGACTCCAGCGCCGCCTCATCAACTCGGTGATCGGATAATCCGTGTGCGCCGGCTTCTCGGGATAGATCGATACGCCGTCCGGCGAAGCAGACGCGAGGATGTCACCAACCTCGACTCCGATGTGGCGAAGGTGACTGACCATATGATCGACGTAATCATCCAGCACGAACCGCAGCGTCATCGGTTCGGAACCGCCGACGCTGAGCGTGTGGGGCCACGCGGACTCGGGCGCGGATTCCGCGGCAGCGAGAAGCTGCGAGTTTCCGGCTCGCCATAAAGCAATCAGCTCCGTCCAGTCACGATTGTGATAGCCGTGCAGCTCAACCCACCGGTCGCCATTGTAAGTCGGCAACGCGAGGTTATCTTCGAGTTGCGCGCGAACGATTCGCTGATGATTGTTGGCCGCGGAATCGATCAAATGACCCAGTTCCTGTTTCGCCGACCAGCTGTCGGGCGCAGGCCTGGCCGCAGCATTCCCGTTGGAGATGCCCGCGAGGCGTCCCGGTACAACGGTCAGCGCGTATCGAAGCTGCGCCAGGCCGCGCGGCGCAACGTGAGCTTCTTGTGGCTTGAGTGGTTCTTTGCTCATCTGACCTCGTCGTGGTTACGTCATTCTAAGGACAAATGATTTGTATCACGACGACTCTTTTGCATCCAGCGCTCTGGACTGCGCGAATCCCCCTACTAACTACACTTGTCCATACATCAGCTTGATCGCCGCGAGTGTCAGTAGTATTCTGCGGTCCTTGCGACTTGGTTTCGTCACCGAAGCCGAATTCCATGTTGAGGTAGGTATTTCTATGAAGAGCATTTTCTTGATTCTCGCTTTCGTCGCGCTCGCATCAGGCGCCGGCAAACAGAAGGAGGACGTTGCCGTTGATGAGTTGCAAAGGCTGCAGGGGACCTGGACTTTTGTCGCGCTCGAAGTTGACGGGGCGAAGCTTCCTGAAGCGATGCTTGTCGGATCCAACATCATCATCAAGGGCAACACTTTCAAGTCGTTCAGCGGAGGGGTAACTTACGAAGGAACCATCAGCATTGACGTCTCCAGGAACCCGAAGACGCTCGATCTGATCTTCGCCGACGGGCCTGAGAAAGGAAAGACAGCCCCCGGCATTTACGAACTCGGCGGCGACAGTTTGAGGATTTGTCTGAGCCTTGGCGCTAGCAGCCGGCCGACTGAATTCGCTACCAAACAAGGAAGCGGGCACGCCCTTGAAACGCTCAAACGCGAAAAGCAGTAAGACTCCTCGAACCTGCTTAAGTTGAGAACTCAGCCTCTTCTCCCGAAAGGTCCACTATGCCACGATTGATAATCGCGCTCTGGATAACAGTGATGGCCGTGCCCGTCATAGCGCAAGAAAAGCAGCAGGACAAAACCATCGGCGCGCGGACCGCCGGCCTTCAGAAGCTCGAAGGCTATGTTCCTCTCTACTGGGACGCGGCGAATGGCAAGATGCTGATGGAGATCTCCCGGTTTAATGCCGAGTTTCTGTATCAAATCTCTCTTCCAACCGGGGTCGGCTCGAACCCGCTGGGTCTCGATCGCGGCCAGCTCGGAGGCTCCCACGTCGTCCGCTTCGAGCGCATCGGGCCGAAGGTTCTGCTGGTTCAATCCAACTATCGTTACCGCGCCATTTCTCCGGATGCGAATGAGCGCCGCGCAGTCGAAGAGTCGTTCGCTCAATCCGTGCTGTGGGGATTCAAAGTCGAAGCCTCGGAAGGCGAACGAGTGCTTGTCGACGCTACTGCGTTTTTTCTTCGCGACGCGCACGGGGTGATCGACCGGCTCAGGCAAGCCAGGCAAGGGCAGTATCGCTACGATGAATCACGCAGTGCGTTTTACCTTCCGCGCACCAGGGCTTTTCCGAAGAACACTGAGATCGAAACCATTCTGACCTTTTCATCCGACGCTGAGGCGGGCCCGCTCGTCCGCGAAACCGTCCCGACGCCTCAGTCGATCACCATTCGCGAGCATCACTCGCTGGTGGAGTTGCCTGACAATAACTACAAGCCTCGCAAGCTCGACCCGCGAGTAGGAGTGCACGGAATCACTTTCTACGATTTCGCTTCGCCGCTTGATCAGCCGGTCGAGAAGCGGTGGATCTCGCGTCATCGGCTCGAGAAGAAGGACCCGAGCGTCGCGGTCTCCGAACCGGTGAAGCCGATCATCTACTACGTTGACAACGGCGCGCCCGAGCCGATCCGAAGCGCGCTGGTTGAAGGCGCGTCGTGGTGGAATGCGGCGTTTGAAGCGGCCGGTTTCAAGAACGCGTTCCAGGTAAAGGTGCTGCCCCAGGACGCCGACCCGATGGACCTGCGTTACAACATGATCAACTGGGTTCATCGCTCGACGCGCGGCTGGTCTTACGGAGGGAGCGTTACCGACCCGCGTACCGGCGAGATCATCAAAGGCAACGTGACGCTTGGCTCGCTTCGAGATCGTCAGGATTATCTGATCGGCAGCGGATTGATCCCGTTGTTTGCGAACGGAGGTCAAAACAGTGGAGAGGGCGAGTGTGAGTTCGGCTCAGTTGCCGAAGCCGAGTATCTCAAGGATCTTGATCCGGCAACCAGCGCTACTGCGATGGCGCTCGCAAGGCTGCGCCAGTTGTCGGCGCACGAGACCGGCCACACGCTCGGTCTCGCGCACAATTTCGCGGCGAGCACTTATGGCCGCGCGTCGGTGATGGACTACCCCGCGCCGATGATCGAGATAAAGAACGGTAAGCTCGATCTGTCGAATGCATACGCGATAGGCATCGGGGCTTATGACAAGTTCGCCATCAGGTACGCATACTCAGAACTTGTGCCGGGCGCGAATGAAAATGCGGAGCTCGAGCGGATTCTGGAGGAAGGAGTTGCCGCCGGGATGTTGTTCCTCTCGGACGCGGACGCGCGGCCACCCGGCGCGGCGCATCCGCTCGCGAGCCTCTGGGACAACGGCGATGATCCGATAGCGATGCTGCGTCACGAAATGGAGGTGCGCCGGATAGGGCTCTCGCAGTTTGGTCTGGGCAGCGTTACAGCCGGCACGCCGCTGTCGCTTCTCGAAGCGAAACTGCTTCCGCTCTACCTGCATCATCGGTACCAGCTTCAAGCCGCTGTGAAATCGATGGGCGGAGTGAACTATACGTATGCCGTAAAAACGGCTTCAGGAGCCAATCCTGGGAAGGTGCAGGAGATCGTTTCGCCCGCGCGGCAGCGCGACGCGCTCGCGGCCGTGTTGGAGACGATCAAGGTGGAAGCGCTCGCGATCCCGCCGCGCATACTCGATCTGATTCCTCCGCGGGCCTTCGGCTACGAGGGCGGAACCACCGAACTGTTCAGCAAGCGGACAGCTCCGACTTTCGACCCGATTGCGGCAGCAGCAATTGCAGCGGACCTGGCGGTCTCGGGCTTGCTCGATCCGAATCGCGCGGCGCGGTTGATCGAGTTCCATTCACGCAACAATGCGAACCCTGACTTCAAAGAAGTGGTCGACGCGCTGATCGGAGCGACATGGAAGACCGCGACGCCAAAGAACGCTTATCACGCTGAGATCGCTCGCGCGGTTCAAAGCCTGGCGGTTACGGAGTTGATGGACCTTGCTGCCGACCCCGCTGCCGCGCCTCAGGTTAGGGCCGTCGCGACGCAGGCGCTCCGCGAAGTGAGCGCCTGGTTGAAACTCCCGGCCTCGGCGGGTATCAACGCGGCGCATCGCAGCGCAACTCGCGAGGACATCGAGCGTTTCCTTGCGCGCCCCGATGCTACGCGCAAGCAGACAGCGCCGCTTGCGACGCCGCCAGGCGATCCGATCGGGTCGAAGGCGTCCAGGAACTGAAGGAGATACCAATCACAATGCCGTACGTCGACAACTCAGGTGTGAGGATCTACTGGGAGGAGCAGGGAGATGGCGCCCTGGGAGCGCAGGCATCCCTGCCTGCATCTTTCCGAACCGGCGACGCTCCTTCTCACGCAACGCCCCGCAGGCAGGGATGCCTGCGCTCCCAGCGCGACCCGGTGCTGCTCATCATGGGACTGGGCTACACGATGGATATGTGGTATCGCACGGCGCCGGTCCTCTCACAGCGCTACCGGACAATCAGCTTTGACAACCGCGGCGTCGGTCGCAGCGATGTGCCTCCCGGGCCTTATTCGATTGCCGCGATGGCTGCGGACGCGGCGGCGGTTTTGGATTCAGCAGGAGTGACTCGCGCGCACGTGTTCGGCATATCGATGGGTGGGATGATCGCGCAAGAGTTCGCGCTGCAATACCCCCAACGAACGCGTTCGCTTATTCTCGGTTGCACCAGTCACGGCGGGCCGCAGGCGGTGCTGGCCGATGCGGAAGTGATTACCACGGTCATGGCGAGAGGAACGATGTCCGTGGAAGACGGGATCCGGGCAATGATCCCGTTTATTTACGATCGATCAACTCCTCGCGAGCGAATTGAAGAGGATCTCGAAATCAGACGGCGAACATTCCCAACAGCCCAGGGCTACTTCGCGCAGGTCCAGGGAATCTTTGTGTACGAATCGCTCAGCCGGCTCTCTCAACTCAAAGTGCCCACACTGGTTGTGCACGGCGAATCAGATCGGCTGATTCCGCCCGAGAACGGCCGGCGTCTTGCGCGACTGATCGCCGGCGCGAGGCTGGTAATGATCCCCAATGCAAGCCACATCTTCCCGACGGATCAACCGGACACAGCCAACGAGGCAATCCTCGGTTTCTTCGCCGAGCAAGCGAGTGATGTCCCCGCTGAGAGCGAAGCGCAATCCGACCAGTCGAACAATCCGCAACCGAAGAGCGTGTGAAAGAGTCTGGAGGTCCCAGCAATACTCACGGAGTTGAGAGATTGCCCTCCGCCATATGAGTGTTTTCCGCTAAGACTATTTGCTATCATCTACATATTCATTGCGCTCGACAGAAATGGACGCCTGGCAATGATGTACGTTTGAGAATGTGTATGACTCCGCTGCGACTCCAGGGTCCACAACATGCCGAAATCTGATCATTCACACTCCCCAGAAAGCCAGCCGCGCGACAACGAGACCGAAGAGCAGAATCTAACTAACGATATGGTTGTACAAAGCGGAGAGCCCTTCCGCTTACTGGTCGAAAGCGTAAAGGACTATGCGATCTTTATGATCGATCCGCGAGGATACATCGAGAGCTGGAATCTGGGTGCAGAAAACATCAAGGGCTATAAGGCAGGTGAGATAATCGGAAAGCACTTTTCGATTTTCTACCCTCAAGAAGACATCCAGCGCGACAAGCCAGGCTATGAGCTCAAGGTGGCCGCAGAAGTAGGACGGTTTGAAGATGAAGGCTGGCGCATTCGCAAAGACGGTTCGAGGTTCTGGGCAAATGTGGTTATCACCGCACTGAGAGATAAAGAAGGAACACTGCGCGGCTTTGGCAAAGTAACGCGCGATCTGACTGATCGCAAACTGGCGGAGGAGGAGCTGCTCTGGAAGACGGCGTTCCTCGAGGCCCAGGTGAGCGGCTATTTTCTTGCGCTTGAAGTCTCTATCGTTACGAATCGACTTGAGAGTCTTTCCAATCAGTCCATCCCAGAATGCGAGTGCGTCCTTGTACGGACCGTCCTTCTTTTGTTCCTTGTTGAGCTTTGCTGCCACGCGCGTTTCCAGTTCATGTGCGGGCACCCTAGGTACACCATTTTCGCTGTGAAATTGGCAATATGGCCCGCTTGGGCCATATTGGGCCCTGTGCGGCCACTCGCTACAGGACATAGCCTGTGGAATTTCGTATTTATTTCGGATGTCGATTTCGGACGGAAGCTTTCGGGTAATCTCAACTTCATCGACCTGCGGCAACTCCTGCAATCGCGCCTGCACGCGCGCCAGGTTCACCCGGAAAATGTTTTCGCTTTCACGCAAATCGGCCACGCTCAAAACCTGATCGCGCTGTAAAGTTCCGTCGGTCTGCACTTCAATCGCGCTGAGCTTGTAGTCCGGATTGTCGATGAAGAACAGTTTCGCTGCGACGCGAGCGCCGACATAAATCGCGGCGATCAACGCAATCACGAGCGCGATTTTTGAGAACAGGACGAGGAATTTGCGATTGCGATACTGGACCGCTTTTCGCGAGCGCACTTTGACATCGAGCAAATGTTGCTGCCGCCGTTGGCGGAAACTGGAGACACGCTGATTGCGCGCGCGGGGACGTTGCTGTCGCCTCATTGTTGAGCGCGCTCCCTTCTCGCGCGCGACAACTCGATAATACGCTGGCAAAGATTGACATACTTGATTCCGGCCGCAGCCGCCGCTTCCGGAAGCAGACTCGCCTTGGTCATTCCCGGAATCGTGTTCACTTCGAGCACGAACGGATCGCCCGTCCCAGACAGAATTATATCGACGCGTCCGTAAACGACCAGGCCCAGAGCGCGAAATGCCTGCAGTGCCAGCTCCTGGATTTTTTCTGTTTTACCGGCATCGATCTCGGCCGGACAAACGTGCTCGG
>Ga0137403_10009453_pt1 | contig 10843 bp, 11 predicted proteins | sample CZOMad2_1_16fung_FD_122057 | JGI IMG/M metagenome (GOLD analysis project Ga0137403, IMG submission 122057) | Vadose zone soil fungal communities from Angelo Coast Range Reserve, California, USA - CZOMad2_1_16fungal (Hybrid Assembly) | ecosystem: Environmental > Terrestrial > Soil > Vadose zone... | reverse complement strand
CAACGCGGCATATTCAAGGAACTGGGCTGTATCGTGGAAGACGCGACGCCGGACCTGCGCGACGCCGACGAAATTTTCGGCGTCATGCGCGCATGGAACATGGAACTGTCGTTCGGCCAGCTGCTCAAGAGCAAGCGCGACCAGATGAAGGACACGGTCATCTGGAACATCGAGCAGGGATCGCACCTGACCGGCCCGCAAGTCGGCGCGGCGGAAGTGAAGTGCACGCAGCTGTTCCATCGCATGCGCGAGTTCATGGAAAAGTACGATTTTCTCGTCGCGCCGGTGGTACAGGTCCTGCCGTTCGATGTCGACGTGCCCTATCCGACTGAAATAAACGGCGTCAAACTCGACACCTACATCGACTGGATGCGCTCATGCTCGCGCATCACCGTCACCGGCGCCCCGGCGCTCTCCGTCCCCTGCGGATTCAGCCGCGGCGGGCTGCCGGTCGGCCTGCAGATCGTCGGCCGCCACCAGGACGATTTCGGCCTGCTGCAGATCGCCCACGCCTTCGAGTCCGCCACCGGGTTGTGGAAACAGCGGCCCGCCGTGGCCGACAGAAAATCATGAATCTCGGGAAACCAGCCATGCTTCGTCGCATCACGCGCCTTGCCGCAGTTTGTTTTGCCGTCACCGCCCTTTCCGCGTTTGCGGAGAATCCTCCCGCGCAGACTCCCGCCGTGCGCAAGGACCGGGTCTTTCTGAAGGACGTCGAAGGCATCTGGATCAATGAAGCCTATCTGAGCGTGCTCTCGGCGCTGAAAAGCCCGCATGCCGCGGCCAAGAAGACGGCACCCGTGGTGATCGCAATCCGGCGCGAAGGCCGCGCGTATCCGATCGTGGTGACCGATTTCAACAAGGCTTCGCTGCAAACCGTGCTCGACGTCGAGCCGGATGGCAAGCCGGGGGCCTACCGTCTGGTCGTCGGCGCCGACGACAAGCCGATGTCGAGCAACGAAGTGAAATACATCCGTTTCGAAGCCGCCAGGAACGCCCAGGGAAAATTCGACCGGTTGCGGTTTGCCGAGCCTGATTTCATGAAGGGCAAGTGGGCGGACTACATCCCGATCGCGGGCGAATTGAGCCCGCAGCTGAACCGCTTCGTCATTGCCGGGAATTATCGCGACGAGAAGGGACGGGCCTGGACTTTCAGCGAATCCGGCGAGGCGGCCTGGCCGGATTCGCCGAAGTTCAATTACGAACTGTCCCTGAACGACCCGGGCGCCAATTGCGATTACCTGCAAAGCGAAAGCGCGACCAAGGGCGGCGATGACAAAAAGGGCGCAGACGACAAGAAACGCTACGGATACGGCTGGAAAGCCGGCAAGCTTTCGATCTTTGCGGCGCGACTGGCGGGCAAGAAGGTGGTTTGCGACACCAGGCCGATCGCCGTGCTTACGCCGCAGTAGCGGAATCCATCGGGTTTTGCCCGGACATGAATCGGCGTTGTGCACCATCGTGAAGGTTTGGCGTTTAATGGCTGATCGGCGCCGCGTCGCCGGTGTGTTCCAATAACGAAACCACATAGGGAGGAATCATGAAACGGCTTTCTGGTCTGCTTCTTGGTTTGGCAATTCTGGCAGTGAATGCGGCAAGTCCGGCAATGGCGGAGGACTGCGGCGGCCCGGTCACGGCCGACGAAGCGCTGGCCTCGGAAGATGCGCGGTATGCGGCGCAGATGGGCGACGACTTCGGCTCGCTGCAGAAGCTGCTGGGTGCCGATCTCGTCTACATCCATTCGTCGGCGGTAGTCGATACCAAGGCCAGCTACATCGATTCGATGAAGTCCGGCACCGTCAAGTATCGCGTCATGCGGCGCAGTGACGTGACGGTGCGTACCTACGGCTGCGTTGCGATCATATCGGGGCTCGGCAACTTCGACGTGACCGTCAAAGGCCAGGACATGGCAGTGGAAATCCGTTTCCACAGCATCTGGGCCAAGCGCGACAACGGGCTGGAATTCATTTCCTGGGAAGCGACCCGTACGCCGGTGAAGCAGTAAGCGGGCGCGCCGTCCGGCGCGCGTCAGATGCAGCGGGGCTTGCAATCCAAGCCCCGTTTTATTTTCCGCCGCCGCGTCGTCAGGCGATTGCAAACATGCAGTATCCTTTGCCGCATCTTTGATCCGGGTTGAGCCATGGCCAAGGCAGCCAAGAGAAAGAAGCGAACGCAGAGCGTGCAGGAGGCCCTCGAGCAGGTCAGGGCGTTGCTGCAAAAGCACCGGATCGTGGAGGAGATGGTTCACAAGCAGGACATGCCGCGCCATGAACTGGTGGAGTCGCTCGTCCACAAGCAGAACCTTGCCGAGCTGCAGAACAAGCTCGACAAGCTCCACCCGGCCGACGTGGCTTACATCCTGGAAGCGCTGCCGCTCGAAGAGCGCCTGGTCGTCTGGGACCTGGTCAAGGCCGAGCGCGATGGCGAAATCCTGCTTGAGGTCTCGGATTCGGTCCGCGAGACGCTCATTGAGAACATGGATGCGCACGAACTGGTTGCCGCCGCGGAACAGCTCGATACCGATGAAATCGCCGACCTGGTTCCCGATCTGCCGCAGGACGTGGTCGACGACGTGCTGCATTCGATGCCCATCGAAGAACGCGAGCAGTTGCGCGCCGCAATGTCCTACCCGGAAGATTCGGTCGGCGCGTTGATGGACTTCGACATGGTTTCGGTGCGCGACGACGTCAGCCTCGAAGTCGTCTTGCGTTACCTGCGGCGCATGGACGAGCTGCCCGACCACACCGACCAGGTGTTCGTGGTGGATCGCGACGACGTCATCAGGGGAGTGCTGCCGATCAACCGGCTGATCGTGACCGATCCGGAAGTGCTGGTCGGCGCCGTGATGAATGCCGAATTCATCACGCTGTCGCCGGACGACAAGGCGCAGCAGGCGGCGCAATCGTTCGAGCGCTACGACCTGGTTTCCGCCCCGGTCGTCGATCAGGGCAACCGGCTGGTCGGGCGCGTCACGGTGGACGTGGTCGTCGACTTCATTCGCCAGCGCAACGAAGCCGAGCAACTCAGCCACGCCGGCCTGATCGAGGAAGAAGATATTTTCGCATCGGTGTGGAAGAGCGCTAAAAACCGCTGGTTGTGGCTGGCGGTCAATCTTGGAACCGCTTTCTTCGCGTCGCGGGTGATCGGCGCTTTCGAAGGAACCATCGAGAAGCTGGTGGCCCTGGCGACATTGATGCCCATCGTCGCGGGCATCGCCGGAAACTCCGGCAACCAGACCACGACCCTGATCATCCGTTCGCTTGCGCTCGGCCAGGTGACGCCGGACAACGCGCGTCGCCTGATCGGCAAGGAGCTGGCTATCAGCCTGCTCAACGGCGTGGTGTGGGGTGGCGTGGCGGGGATATTCGCTTACTTCCTCTATCGCAGCGTGCCGCTCGGCCTGGTCATGACGAGCGCGATGCTGCTCAATCTGGTGGTCGGCGCGCTGGTGGGCATGATGGTGCCGCTGGCCATGCAGAAAATGGGCCGCGATCCGGCCATCGGTTCCAGCGTATTGCTGACCTTCACCACGGACAGCATGGGATTTTTCATCTTCCTCGGCCTTGCCACCGTTTTTCTCATCTGACACATCCGTTTCCAGTCCATTCCCGTATATCCGGCATTGAGTCTGGCGGGCCGCCGTGCAAGATAGCGGGTGTATCCTGACGCCGGACACGCTCGATGCAAGGTTCAAAAAGCGAGTGCGACCAAGCGCCGTTACCGAGGAGTTCGATCATGCTGATTCGACGTTCATCCGCGACCAAGTCTTCCGAAATAACCGACCGTGACGTCTTTCTCGACCGGCGCGAATTCATGCGTGCGGCCGCCGGCCTCGGCATGGCGGGCGGCCTGTATAGCGCCGGCATGATGATGCCGGGCAAGGCCCACGCGGGAACCAGGTTTCCAGGCGTGACCAAGAGCGCCTATACGGTGAACGAAACGCTGACGCCGCTCGAGGCCATCACCAACTACAACAATTTTTACGAGTTCGGCACCGACAAGGACGATCCCGCCACGCACGCCGGGAAACTCAAAACCCGGCCCTGGCAGGTCAAAGTCGAGGGCGAGGTCAAGAAGCCGAAGACCTACGACATCGACGAACTCCTGAAACTCGCGCCGCTGGAAGAACGTGTCTACCGCATGCGTTGCGTGGAAGGCTGGTCGATGGTGATTCCCTGGGTCGGCTTCCCGCTCGCGGAACTGATCAAGCGCGTCGAGCCGACCGGCAATGCGAAGTTCGTCGAATTCGTCACGCTGCTCGATCCTGCGCAGATGCCGGGGCAAAGCGTAAAGGTGCTCCAATGGCCGTACGTGGAAGGCCTGCGCATGGACGAAGCCATGCATCCGTTGACGTTGCTGACGCTGGGTCTATACGGGGAAGCGCTGCCTAACCAGAACGGCGCGCCGGTGCGCGTGGTGGTGCCGTGGAAGTACGGATTCAAGAGCCCCAAATCCATCGTGCGGATCCGTTTCACCGAACAACAGCCCAAGATCTCCTGGGAACTCGCGGGGCCGAGCGAATACGGCTTCTACTCCAACGTCAATCCCACGGTCGACCATCCGCGCTGGAGCCAGGCCAAGGAGCGCCGCATCGAAAAAGTCTCCGTGCTCGATTCGCTGTTCGAGAAGAAGCGCGAGACGCTGATGTTCAATGGCTACGGCGACCAGGTTGCGCAACTTTACGCTGGCATGGATCTCAAGAAGAACTTCTAGAACGCAGACATTTACCACAGAGGCGCAGAGGGCGCGGAGGAAAAGCAGGGCCAAAGATCTCGAAATGGAAACAGCATGCCGTGGACTTCTGCTTTGTTGGTCGTCGCACCGTCCCGAATATTTTTTGTTATTGAAGTTCCTCTGCGTACTCTGCGCCTCTGCGGTGAGAATTTTTTGCACTAAATGCAACCTAAGCCGGAACAGATAAAGTGGATCAAGGCGGCCGTTTTTGTGGTCTGTCTGGTTCCGCTTGGACATCTGGTCTGGCAGGGTGCGCGCAATCATCTTGGCGCCAATCCCGTGGAATACATCACACACTCCACCGGCTGGTGGGCCCTGTCCTTCGTCCTGATTACCCTGTGTGTCACACCGCTTCGAAGAATCGCGGGACTGCCGTTGCTTCTGCGCCTGCGGCGCATGCTCGGGCTGTTCGCATTCTTCTACGCCAGCCTGCACTTCGTCACTTATATCTGGCTGGACCAGTTCTTCGACTGGAAAGATATCGTCAAGGACATCGGCAAGCGTCCGTTCATCATGCTGGGATTTTCCGCGTTCGTGCTGCTCATTCCCCTGGCAATGACTTCCACCAACGCCATGGTGAAGCGCCTCGGCGCGAAGCGCTGGCAGTGGCTGCATCGATTGATCTATGTGCTCTCGACACTGGGCGTGGCGCATTTCTGGTGGCTGGTCAAGAAGGACACTACCGAGCCGTTCATCTTCGCGCTGCTGCTCGCTGCGTTGTTCATCATCCGGCTGCTTTATCTGATGCGCCAGCAACGCCGGCAGCGTCAGCCCCCATCCGCTTCGACCGGTTCTCAGACCGCCTGATCCTGCCGGAGCAGGCGTTCGTCGCGCGCGGCCACGAATATGCCGGACAGCAGCAACACGAAGCCGGCAAATTGCAGGGCGCTGAATTGTTCGCCGAAGAAGAAGTACGCGAGCAGCGCCGACCCGACCGGTTCGCCCAGGATGGCGACCGCGACAAATGTCGCCGTCAGCTGCCGCAATGCCCAGTTGAATGTGGTGTGGCCGATCAACTGCGGCCCAAGCGCCAGTGCAACCATGAATACCCACGCCGACCCGGGCAGCGACCCGAACGAAATGCCTGTCGTCATGGCCGCGGCAAGGAGCAGTATCGCGGCCGCCGAGTAGGCGAGCCAGATATACGCGGTCAGCGATACGCGTGCGCGCAATGCCCGTCCCACCAGCAGATAACCTGAAGCCGCCATTGCGCCGACCAGTGCCAGAGCATTGCCGAACATCGGTATCGAATCGGGGTTGGTGGCGCGGCTGGCGTCGGCGGTAAACACCAGCACACTTCCGGCCAGCGTCAGCGCGATGCCGGCAATCGCCGCTTTGCCGGGACGTTCGCGCAAAAGAATCGCCGATGCCGCCGCGACCCACAGCGGATTGGTGGTGACCAGCGCGGTACTGCTGGCAACGGAAGTGTGTTCGAGGGAGGTGATCCAGGCCCAGAAGTGCAACGCCAGCAGCAGGCCGGATAGCATGCACAGGCCCAGTTCACGCCGGCCCAATCGAAGCATCTCCCCGCCTGCGCGCAACCACGCAAACGGCGCCAGAACGACTGCGGCCACGATTAGCCGGATGGCGGCAATGGCCAGGGAGGGCGCACCTTCCGCGTGGGCGAAACGAATCAGGATTGCGGCGAAGGAGACGACGGCGACGCCGAAGCCGAGGACAAGAAAAGGCAGAACACGGGCGGACATGGCGCGTTATATCACGCGCGCCCGCGACTCAAGGACTCAGTGAAGTTTTTCCGGCAAGGCCGGCGTGCCGGGAATGGCCATCACGTCGATGCCTTCCTCTTTCAGTTCGCCGACTTCCTGATTCGAGGCCGTGCCGCGAATCGCGCGTTCCGGTGCTTCCTTGTAAAAAATCCTGCGAGCTTCCTCGGGGAAGCGGTGGCCGACGTCTTCGGTATTGCTCATTACGTGCTCGATGAACTTCTTCTTAAGTTGCTGGGCGGCATTGGCGACGGAGACCATTTGCGATTCGTCGGCCTGTTTGCCGCCTGAGCGCGTGTTGACATACGGCGCCGAAAGCTGGCGCGTGACGCCGACGGAACCGCAGACCGGGCATGCAATATCGCCCGCCTTCGCCTGCAGGTCGAAGTCGTCAACAGAACCGAACCACCCTTCGAACGGATGGTTGTTCTCGCACGCCAGATCGAAAACGATCATGTTGTCCCCAGCCGCAAAGGCGGCGGCATGAAGTTTAGCATCCGTAACCATGATGCCCCGGAATACAGGGTCCACAACAGTCAGAAACCACGGCGGCCCGATAGTTCCGGCAAACCATTGCCGTTGCCTGTATGTCCACCCGCTCGTCAGCTTAGTTAACGAGCGGGCGGGCGAAATGGATGACCGGCAGCCGCGATACGCAACGCTCAGGACAGCGGGCGCTCCCCGGCGAACAATCGCTCGATGCGCTCGCGTTCACGGACCAGATGCACATTACCGCCGTCGACCATGACTTCTGCGGCACGCGCGCGGCTGTTGTAGTTGGAGCTCATGCTCATGCCGTAGGCGCCCGCCGACATGACCGCCAGCAGATCGCCTTCACTCAACGCAAGTTCACGGTCGTGCGCCAGAAAATCGCCGGTTTCGCATACCGGACCCACAATCTCGTAGCGCCTGGCGGCGGCTGCCGAAGGCTTCAGCTGGCGGACTTCGTGATAGGCGTCGTAGAGGGCCGGACGAAGCAGATCGTTCATCGCCGCATCGACCACCGCAAAATTGCGGGCGTCGCCGTGCTTGAGATATTCGACTCGTGTGAGCAGCAAGCCGGCATTGCCGACCAGCGAGCGGCCGGGCTCGAGCAGGATTTGCTGCCGGCGGTCGCCGACGCTGTCCAGCAACGCCTTCACATAAGAGTCGGGCGGCGGAGGCGATTCGTCGCGGTAGCGAATGCCCAGGCCGCCGCCGAGATCCAGATGCTTCAACCCGATGCCCTCGGCCGCCAGCTTGTCCACCAGTTCCAATACTTTCCCGAAGGCATCGATGAAAGGCGCCAGCTCGGTCAGTTGCGATCCGATGTGGCAGTCGATGCCGACAACTTGCAGATTGCTCATTGAACGGGCTCTGCGATAAATGCGCAACGCATCGCCGAACGCAACGCCAAATTTGTTTTCCTTCAGTCCCGTCGAGATATAAGGATGCGTCTTGGCATCGACATCCGGATTCACGCGGATGCTTACCGGCGCTTTCCTGCCCATCTCCCGGGCGACGTCGTTCAATCTTTCCAGCTCGCTTTCCGATTCGACGTTGAAGCACATGACCCCCGCGGCGAGCGCCTGGCGCATGTCGTCGCGGGTCTTGCCCACGCCGGAGAAGACGGTTTTTCCCGGGTCGCCGCCGGCCGCGATCACCCGAGCCAGTTCGCCGCCCGAGACGATGTCGAAACCGCTGCCCAGCCGCGCGAACAGATTCAGGATGGCGAGATTGGAATTGGCTTTCATCGCGTAACAGATCAGGTGCGCACGGCTTCCGAAAGCCTGGTCATAGCTGCGATAGGCCTGTTCGAGCGCCGCGCGTGAATAGACGAAGCAAGGCGTGCCGAATCGCGCCGCGATTTGCGACAACGCAACATCTTCGGCGAAGAGTTCGCCGTTGCGTAAGGGAAAGGCGCTCACTTCTCTATGGTTCCTTCTTCGGTTTTTCTCGGCTCGTGCTTCTTCGGCTTGTCGCTGTCTTTCGGCAGGTAGAGCGGTCCCTTCTGGCCACAAGCGGATACGAGAAAGGCGAGGGCGATCAGGATGCAGAGGCGGCGCATTAAAGGCTCCGGATGGTGGCCGAGTTTAGCACGGCGATTTGTCGCGGCCGGACTGACCTAAAATCGCTAACCCGAAATATCACCACAGAGGCACAAAGGACACAGAGGAAAGGCAAAAACAAAACAATACAATAATCGAATGGAGGAATCCGGTATCCGCAGTCACCTTGGCATCGGAGGTGCGTTTTACTCCCTAAGCGTCTTTTTTCTTTCCGGTTTTGGTTTTCCTCTGCGCCCTCCGTGCCTCTGTGGTGCAATCTGCTCTTTGTAGGAGAGTCAGATGTCCATGTAGTAAAGGCCCATGCGGTTGAGCTCGGCACAGGCTTCGCGATAGTGCGGACATACCGATGCCACGAGTTTCCAGAAACGTCGCGAATGATTCATCTCGATCAGGTGGGCCAGCTCATGGACGACGACGTAGTCGATCGTCGCCTGGCAGGCCTGGATCAGCCGCCAGTTCAGGCGGACTTCGCGCTTCACGTTGCAGCTGCCCCAGCGCGTACGCGCACTGGAAAGGAAAAGGCGGGGCGTGGGCACGCCGAGGCGCGGGGCCAACTCGCTAATCCGGCCGGCGAAATTCGATTGCGCGTGGCGGCGATACCATTTGACGACGGCGGCTTTGACCGAATCCGTGTGAGCCGGATCCGCGAGCGCCATCTGCAGGCGGTCCCCATCCTGCAAAGTCGCCAGCGTCACGATTGCGTCCTGCGTCAGATCCAGGCTCAGGTCACGGCCAAGATACCTGACCTTGTCGCCTTGCGTCCACGACTGCGCGCGGGCCGGCAACGCACTCCAGACATCCAGCTTCTTCAACACCCATGCCTCGGCGTCGCGGATGACACCGACGATGCGCCGTTCCGAGCTGCGCCAGGGGGCGCTGACCGTCAGGCCATGCTCGTCCACGGTCAAAACAATGCTGCGGCGCTGCTGGCTGCGCTTCAGGAGGTAGGCGACGTCGCGGTCGCGCAGCCGGATGCTTTTCGGCTCGGAGACCGCGGTGACCGGGAACAGGTCGCTTATGAGCGAGCGCTCCCGAGGCGGGTGACTTCGTTTTCTATCCAGTCTTCAGCTTTCCGGTTGACGTCGTCCGGGGTCATCCCCGACGGATCGATCACCGGGCCGATGCTGACGGTGATGGTCCCGGGATATTTTACGAAGGAATTTCGGCCCCAGACGGTTCCCGCATTATGCGCGATCGGCAGGATGGGCGTCTCGGTCTTGCAGGCCAGCCACGCGCCGCCAAGATGGTAGCGGCCGCGCTTGCCCGGAGCGATGCGCGTGCCTTCCGGGAAAACGACGATCCACCACCCGTCGGACAACCGGCTCCTGCCCTGCTCCAGCGTTTGTTTGAGCGCGCGAGTCGCGGAACCGCGGTCGATCGCTATAGGACTCATCATCGCCAGTCCCCAGCCGAAGAAGGGCACGCGCAGCAACTCGCGCTTGAGAACCCAGACCTGCGGCGGAAGAATGACCTGATACGCCAGCGTTTCCCAGGCTGACTGATGCTTGGACAGGACGATGCATGGGTCCTGGGGAACGTTATCGCGTCCGATCACGCGATAGCGCACCCCGCAAATCATCCTGGCCAGGCTGATGACGAGGTGCGACCACGCCGTGATGATGCGATATCGCGTGATCGGCCTGAACGGGAACGTGAGCAGCGAGATGACGGCGAAAATCACCGTGATTGCGAACCGGAGGACTTCGTAGACGACTGAGCGCAGGAATGCCGCAACCACGTTCATGCAACGATGTGACGTACGGCCTGGGCCAGATCCGCGAAAACCGGAGTACCGTCGGGCAGCCCGCCGCCGGCCCTGGTCTTGCTGCCTTTGCCGGTCAGCACGAGGATCGGTTGCGCTCCCGCGGCGGCGGCGGCCTGCAGATCGCGCAGCGAATCGCCGACACCGGGCACGCCCGCGAGATCGACGTTGAAGCGCTGGGCAATGTCGTTGAACATGCCCGGCTTCGGTTTACGGCAGTCGCAATTCGCCTCCGCAGCGTGCGGGCAGAAAAACAAGGCATCGATGCGTCCGCCCACTTGCCCGAGGACGCGGTACATCTTGTCGTTGATCGCATTCAGCGCGCCCATGTCGAGCAGCCCGCGCCCGATCCCGGATTGGTTGGATGCGACCACCACGCGGTAACCGGCATGGTTGAGCTTCGCGATTGCCTCCAGGCTGCCGGGGATCGGCTTCCACTCGGTTGTATTCTTGATGAACTGATCGCTGTCCTGGTTGATGACCCCATCGCGATCGAGGATGATGAGTTTCATGGAGAAGTAAACGGTGAACGGTGAAAAGAGAACGGAAAAACCGATGCAGTTTTTGTCATGATT
>Ga0137403_10009449_pt1 | contig 10843 bp, 8 predicted proteins | sample CZOMad2_1_16fung_FD_122057 | JGI IMG/M metagenome (GOLD analysis project Ga0137403, IMG submission 122057) | Vadose zone soil fungal communities from Angelo Coast Range Reserve, California, USA - CZOMad2_1_16fungal (Hybrid Assembly) | ecosystem: Environmental > Terrestrial > Soil > Vadose zone... | reverse complement strand
CGACGATCTGCTTCGCCATCGCGGGAAGGAATGTGGCAGGGATGATGTAGCCGAAACCAAATGCGCCATAGCACAGCACCAGACGCCGGAATTCCGCGCTCCAGAGGTCCGGCGGCGCAGTCGCCGGCGCCGCGGTCGCGTGGGCCGATGGGCTGGCCCTTAGGAACGGCCAGATCGCGGCCGTGACGGCGATCGAGATGACCCCGAGCGAAAGCCACGCGTCGGCGGAGCGGGCATGCAGGCTCATGACGACGAGGCAAGCGCCGCCCGCGGCCAGAATCCCCGCGCCGACGCCCGAGTAGACGGCACCGCTCAAGTCGGAGCGACCAAGAAGCGCCAAGCGCTCGAGCGTCCAGGCAGAAACGAACACGAGCACCCAGGCGCTCGCAATGCCCGCTGTCGCCCGAAGGGCGATCCAAATCGCGAACCGGTGCTCCAGACCCATCGCGCAAGTCGAAAGGCCGATGACGAGAAGCCCTGCCCGGATTGCGACGGTGGGGCGAATCCGCATGCGGATCGCAGAAAGGGCGCCGACGAGGTATCCCGCATAGTTCGCCGTGGCGAGCCAACCGCCCTCGGAGACGGACAGGCCGAAGTCCTCCTGCATCATCGGCAGAATCGGCGTGAAGGCGAAACGCCCGATGCCCATAGCGACGGCGAGCGCGCCCAAGCCAGCGAGTGCGCTGGCCCAGGCCGAGCTGGAAGCGGGGCTGGGTTCGATATCGGATGTGGTGTGTTGCACCGAAACAGTGTAAGTTGATCGCTTCTCGAATAAAAGTGAATAATTATGAACACTATGTTCTCATATTGAGAATATGGACCTTACCGCGCTCCAGATCTTCAAGTCCGTGGTCGAGCACGGCGGCGTCAACAAGGCGGCGGCCAGGCTGCACCGCGTGCCGTCGAACGTGACGACCCGGATCAAGCAGCTCGAAGAGCAACTCGGAGCCCAGCTCTTCCTGCGAATCGGCCGCCGCCTCGCCCTGTCCGCCGAGGGCAAGCTGCTGCTTCCTCTCGCCGATCAGCTGCTGCGGCTTTCGTCGGAGGCCGAGGCCGCGCTGCGCAACAAGAAGCCGCAAGGAACCCTGCGGATCGGGGCACTGGAGAGCACCGCCGCGAGCCGGCTCCCGCCCGTTCTGTCCCGGTACCACGCGCTCTACCCGGACGTCCAGGTCGAGCTGGTTACGGGCACTTCGGGGGCCCTCGTCTCCCGGGTGCACAAACAGGACGTCGAAGCCGCTTTCGTCGCGGAACCGTTCAACGCCGAGGGTCTTGAGACCCGGACGGTGTTCGTGGAGGAGCTGGTTCTCATCACGCCGAAGAGCTTCGGCCCGGTGCGTTCCGCGAAGGACATCGGCAATCGAACCGTCATCGCATTTTCCGCCGGCTGCTCGTACCGCCAGAGGCTCGAGGCCTGGCTAGGCGCGAGCAAAGTCCTGCCCGATCGCGTCATGGAATTCCAGTCGTACCACGCGATCATCGCGTGCGTGGCCGCCGGGTCCGGGCTCGCGGTCGTGCCGCGCGCCGTCCTCGAGCTGGCGCGGGCGAACCAGAATGTGGCGATGACGGCGCTTCCGGCGAAAATCGCCAAGGCGCGGACGCAGCTGGTCTGGCGTCGCGAACACCATTCTTCCGCTCTGGAGGCGATGAAGAATTTGTTCGGGAGGCGGAAACAGCACTTGCTGTAGACTTCGCGCCCTATGGCTCAATACGTCTACACCCTGCGCCGCGTCGGCAAGCTCGTGCCGCCGAAGCGCCAGATCCTCAAGAATATCTCGCTCAACTTCTTTCCCGGCGCGAAGATCGGCGTGCTCGGGCTGAACGGCTCGGGGAAATCCACGCTGCTGAAAATCATGGCCGGGGTGGACACGAATTTCGAAGGCGAGGTGATTCCCCTCGCGAACATGAAGATCGGCTTTCTGCCGCAGGAGCCGCAGCTCGATCCGGAGAAGACCGTGCGCGAGGCCATCGAGGAGGGCATGGGCGAGACCTCGGACGCGAAGAAGCGCCTGGAGGAGGTCTACGCCGCCTACGCCGAGCCCGACGCCGATTTCGACAAGCTCGCCGCGGAGCAGGCCAAGCTGGAGGCGATCGTCAACGCTGCGCACGCGGACAGCGCCGACCTGCAGCTCGAGGTTGCGGCCGACGCGCTGCGCCTGCCGCCCTGGGACCAGACGATCGCGCCGCTCTCGGGCGGCGAGAAGCGCCGCGTGGCGCTGTGCCGGCTGCTGCTTTCCAAGCCCGACATCCTGCTCCTCGACGAGCCCACCAATCACCTCGACGCGGAGAGCGTCGAGTGGCTGGAGCAGTTCCTGCGGAGATTCCCGGGCACCGTGGTGGCGGTGACGCACGACCGGTATTTCCTGGACAACGCCGCCGGCTGGATTCTCGAGCTCGACCGCGGCTACGGCATTCCCTGGGAAGGGAACTACTCCTCGTGGCTGGAGCAGAAGGAGAAGCGCCTCGAGACCGAGGAGAAGCAGGAACAGGCGCGCATCAAGGCGATGCAGAAGGAGCTGGAGTGGGTGCGGCAGAATCCCAAGGGCCGGCAGGCGAAATCGAAGGCGCGTCTTGCCCGTTTCGAGGAGCTTTCTTCCTACGAATATCAGAAGCGGAACGAGACCCAGGAGATCTTCATCCCCGTGGCCGATCGCCTCGGCGACTCGGTGATCGAGCTCACCGGCGTGTCCAAAGGCTACGGCGAGCGCCTGCTCATCGACGACCTGTCCTTCAAGGTGCCGCCCGGCGCGATCGTCGGCGTGATCGGCGCGAACGGCGCGGGCAAGTCGACCCTCTTTCGCATGATTACCGGCAAGGAAAAGGCGGACAAGGGCGCGATCGCGATCGGACCCACGGTAAAGATGGCCTACGTCGACCAGTCGCGCGACGCGCTCGAAGGCGAGAAGACCGTGTGGCAATACATCTCCGACGGCGCCGACATCCTCACCGTAGGCAAGTTCGAGATGCCCTCGCGCGCCTACCTAGGACGCTTCAATATCAAGGGCGCCGACCAGCAGAAGAAGCTCGGCACCCTCTCCGGTGGCGAGCGCGGCAGGGTGCACCTGGCGAAGACCATGCTTGCCGGGGCGAACGTACTGCTGCTCGACGAGCCCTCCAACGACCTCGACGTCGAGACCCTGCGCGCCCTGGAGGACGCGCTGCTCGAGTTCGCCGGCTGCGTGCTCGTCACCAGCCACGACCGCTGGTTTCTCGACCGCATCGCCACCCATATCCTCGCCTTCGAGGGCGAGTCCAAGGTCGCCTTCTTCCCCGGCAACTACCAGGAGTACGAGGCGGACAAAGTGAAGCGCCTCGGGGAAGAAGCGGCCAAGCCCAAGCGCATCCGCTACAAACCCCTGAAGAGGTAGGAGCACCCGAGCCGGTATATGCCGATTCGCATCGCGATACCCGATATCGTATCGCCCTCCTATTTCCCCGCGATCGCCGCAGTCGAGCTCGGTTTTTTTGCGAAGGAAGGGCTCGACGCTACGGTCGAGCTGATCTTTCCGGTCACCAAGACCTTCGAGGAGCTGCGCGAGGGGCGGCTCGACTTCGTCGGCGGCGCCGCGCACGCCGCGCTCTACGCATTCAAGGACTGGCGCGGCTGCCGGCTTCTGTGCGCGCTCTCGCAGAACATGTACTGGTTTCTCGTCGTGCGACGGGACCTGGGTGCGAAGCGCGGCGACCTGCAGGCGATGAAGGGCTTGCGCATCGGCGCGGCTCCCGGGCCGGTGGACGGCCTGAAACGCATGCTCGCCGAGGCCGGAATCGATCCCGAGCGCGACCTTCGGATCGGACCGGTGCCGGGCAGCGCAGGCAGCGGCGTTTCCTTCGGCATGGCGGCCGCCAAGGCGCTGGAAGAAGGCGCGGTGGACGGCTTCTGGGCGAACGGCATGGCTGCCGAAGTCGCGCTGCGCCGCGGGGTCGGCACGCTCGTGATCGACGCGCGGCGCGATGACGGCCCGCGCGGCTCGCAGCACTACACGTTTGCCGCGCTGGTCGCGGCGCAACGAAGCATCGACGAGAGCCCGGAAACGGCCGCGGCGGCGGTGCGCGCGGTGGTCGCCGCTCAAACCGCGCTGAGGCAAGACCCGCAGCGGGCGGCGCAGGCGGCGAAGAAGCATTTTCCCCCGGCGGAGCTCGCGCTCATCAGCGAGCTGGTGCGCCGCGACGTGCCTTATTACGAACCGCTAATATCGCGAACGAGCGTGAACACTCTCAACGGCTTCGCGCGGGCCATAGGCTTGCTGTCGCGAGATCCGTCCTACGAGGATGTGGTGGAGACGCACTTGAAGGCGTGAAATATTCCGGAAAGCCCATTTACATCCACCGGCCCTTGGTTGATACTTGCGGGCGAAAAAAGGCGTAGCAGAAAGCCAAGCGCTTGAAAGGGAGGGCGGAACTCGTGCCCGGCCGGCAATGGGACGCCGCATCGAAAGCCAAAGTTGTGCTCGAGGGCCTCAAGGGGAGGTCCGAATCGGCCATCTGTAAGCGCCACCGCATCAAGCCCGCCGAATACCGCCGCTGGCGCAGGCAATTTCTCTCGAATATCGCGCGGTCCCTGGAGCCCCGGCGTCCGCCTTCCGAGGACGTGGGACATCTTCGCGCAGGGATGCCGAAGAAGGTCTGGGAGGAGAGCGCCAAGGCGCTGCGCGTCGCACAGGAGCTGATCGAGGCCCTGCCTATTCCCGTCTTCTTCAAAGCGCGCGACGGCAAGCACCTCGGCGCCAACCGCGCCTGGGAAACCTACTTCGGGGTCGAGCGCGATTCTTTCATCGGAAAGACGGTCAACGAGCTGTTCTCGGCCGCGCCCGAGGTGGTGGCCAGGCACAAGGCGGCGGACGAAGCGCTTTGGCGCAATCCGGGCACGCGCAGCTACGAGCTCGAGGTGCCGGTCCACGACGGAAGCTTTCGCCACACGCTCAACTACAAGGCGACGTTCGCGGGCGCCGACGGCGAAATCGCCGGGTTGATCGGAGCGATCATCGACATTACCGACCGCAAGCGCGTCGAGCAGCGCCAAGCGATCGAGCACCGGGTGGCGCGCGTCCTCGCCGAATCCGGCACGGTCGCCGACGTGATGCCCGAGGTGCTCGCCGCGTTTTGCGAGACGCTCGGCTGGGCTTGCGGCGCGCGCTGGAGCCTGGACGCGCGCGCGGGCGGATTCCGCTGCGAGGAAACCTGGCGCAGCGTCGACAACGCGGACATCGCGGCGTTTCTCGCCGAGAGCCGCAAGAGCATCTACCAGCCCGGGCAGGCCGGCTTCATACGGCGCGTGCTGGGGACGGGCGAGCCCGCCTGGATCGTCGATGTCACGGCGGAGAAGAACTTCCTGCGCGGAAAGGAGGCGGGGAAGGCGGGCCTGCGCTCCGCCTTCGCGCTTCCCATTCGCCTCGGCGACCAGACGCTCGGTGCCCTCGAGTTCTTTCACGGCGAAGAACAGCAAGCCGACGAATGGCTGCTCAAGACGGGCGCCGCGATCGGCGCTCAGCTCGGACATTTCATGGCAAGGGTGCAGGCCGAGCGCGACCTGCGCCTCAGCGAGGCGCGCTTCCGCAGCCTCACGGCACTGTCCTCCGACTGGTATTGGGAGCAGGACGAGGAGTTGCGCCTCACGTTCATGTCGGGCCGCTTCGTCGAGCGCACCGGCATCGATCCGGCGCCCTTCATCGGCCGCCGGCGCTGGGAGCGGCCTGCGCCCAACCTGACCGAGTCCGATTGGGCGCGCCACAAGGCGCAGCTGGAGCGTCACGAGCCCTTCTTCGATTTCGAGGTGGAGCGCGTTAGTCCGGACGGTGTTTCGGTGTGGCTGTCGCTGTGCGGCGAGCCGGTGTTCGAGGACGGCAAGTTCCGCGGCTACCGCGGCGTGGGAACCGACATCACGGACCGCAAGCGGGCGCAAGCCGTGCTGCGCGCCGCGTACGACGAGCTGACGCGGTCCAACTCGGAGTTGCAGCAGTTCGCCTATGTCGCCTCGCACGACCTGCAGGAGCCCCTGCGCATGATCGGCAGCTATACGCAGCTGCTCGAGCGGCGCTACGGCGACAAGCTCGATGCCGACGCGCGGGAGTTCATGAGTTTCATCGTCGAGGGCGCGACCCGGATGAAGCAGCTGATCGAGGATCTGCTCGCCTACTCCAGGGTCGGCACACGCGGGAAGGAGCTGCGTCCCGTCCAGGCGCAGGGCGCGCTCGACCGGGCGCTCGTGAATCTGCGCGCGTCCATCGAGTCCAGCGGCGCGCAGATCACCCACGATCTCCTTCCCGAGGTGAGCGCCGACGAGACGCAGCTCACGCAGCTCTTCCAGAACCTGATCGGCAACGCGATCAAGTTCCGGAAGAAGGACGAGCCGCCGCGAGTCCACATCGCCTTGCGGGACGCCGGCGACGAATGGCGCTTTTCGGTTTCGGACAAAGGCATCGGCATCGAGCCGCAGTACTTCGAACGGATTTTCATGGTGTTCCAGAGGTTGCACACCCGGGATGAATACCCCGGTACCGGGATCGGCCTCGCAATATGCAAGAAAGTAGTCGACCGCCATCGCGGCCGGATCTGGGTCGAGTCCGCGTACGGCGAAGGCAGCACGTTCCATTTCACGCTTCACAAAATACAAAAAGGACGAACATGACGGCAGAAACCGACAAGACCGCCCCACCGGTGGAGATCCTCCTGGTCGAGGACAACCTCGGAGACGCGCGCCTCACGCGCGAGGCTCTGAAGGAAGGCAAGGTCTACAACAATCTCCACTGGGTCAAGGACGGCGTCGAAGCGCTCGATTTCCTCTACAAGCGCGGCAAGTACAAGGACGCGCCCAAGCCCGATATCATCCTGCTCGATCTCAATCTTCCGAAGAAGGACGGGCGCGAAGTGCTCCAGGAAATCAAGGCCGACACGCGGCTCATGCGCATCCCGGTCGTCGTCCTGACGACGTCGCAGGCCGAGGAGGACGTGCTCAAGACCTATCAGCTGCACGCCAATTGTTATGTCACCAAGCCGGTGGACCTGGAGCAGTTCATCAAGGTCGTGCAGTCGATCGACAATTTCTGGCTCACCGTGGTCACGCTTCCCAACGGTAAGTAGGCCATGGCCGAACGCCAGCGGGTTTTGCTGATCGAGGACAACCCCGGAGACGTTCGCCTCATCCGGGAAATGCTGTCCGAAGGGGAGGAGGAGCTGTTCGAGCTCGATTGCGTGGGCAGGCTCTCCCAGGGGCTGGAATATCTTTCGACGCGCAGCGCCGGCGTGGTGCTGCTCGACCTTTCGCTGCCCGACAGCTACGGGTTCGACACTTTTCTCAAGGTCTACGCGCACTCGCCCAAGGTGCCGATCATCGTGCTTACCGGGCACGACGACCGGACGGTCGCGCTCTCGGCGGTGAAGACCGGGGCCCAGGACTACCTCGTCAAGGGCAAGCTCGACCGGGAGCTGCTGCTGCGCTCGATGCAGTATTCGATCGAGCGCAAGCGTTACCAGGAGCAGCTCGAGTACCAGGCGAACTACGATGCGCTCACGGGGTTGCCGAACCGCAACCTGCTTCACGACCGGCTCAAGCAATCGGTCTTCGCCCAGCGCTTGGTGCGCTCGATCGGGGTGGTGTTTCTGGACATCGATCACTTCAAGTTCGTCAACGACAGCCTCGGGCACAACACGGGCGACAAGTTGCTGCAGAAAGTCGCCGAACGCCTGACCGAAGCGGTGCGCGACGGCGATACCGTGGCGCGGCTGGGCGGCGATGAGTTCATTCTCGTCCTCAACGACCAGACCGGGCAGGAAGTGATCTATCGGGCGATGCAGCGCATCATAAGCAAGATCGCCGAGCCGGTAGAGATCGACGGGGAGGAGCTGCTGGTGACCGCGAGCGCCGGTATCAGCGTCTACCCGCAGGACGGCCCGGACGTGGAGACGCTGCTCAAGAACGCCGACGCCGCGATGTACCGCGCCAAGGAGATGGGGCGCAATAACTTCCAGTTCTACACCGCCGAGATGAACCGGCAGGTGAGCGAGCGCCTCAAGATGGAGACGAGCCTTCGGCGCGCGCTCGAGCGCAACGAGTTCGAGCTCTACTACCAGCCGCGCATCCACGTCGCGAACGGCGCCCTGGTGGGCTGCGAGGCTCTGCTGCGCTGGCAGCATCCCGACTTCGGGCTGACCCTGCCCGAGCGCTTCATCGGGCTCGCGGAGGAGACGGGGCTGATCGTGCCGATCGGCGAATGGGTGATCAAATCGGCTTGCGCGCAAGCGCGCGCCTGGCAGAAGAAGGGAGCCGCGCCGATCGCGGTTTCGGTGAATCTGTCGATGCGCCAGTTCAAGCAGGAGGCGCTCGCGACCGCGATCGACGACGCGCTCCGTCACAGCGGGCTCGATCCGCGCCTCCTGGAGATGGAATTGACCGAAAGCCTGGTGATGCAGGACACCGACGCCGCGATCCGGGTGCTCGAGCGCCTGCGCGAGATCGGCGTCGAGGTCTCGGTCGACGACTTCGGCACCGGGCACTCGAGCCTCTCGTATCTCACCCGCCTGCCGATCAGCGCGCTCAAGATCGACCAGTCGTTCGTGCAGGACGTGAAGGGCACGGGAAGCGCCGACGAAGGCATCGTCGCGCAGGCGATCATCTCGCTCGCGCACAACCTGAAGCTCAAGGTGGTGGGCGAAGGCGTGGAGACCGGTCCGCAGTTCGACTTCCTGAAAAAAAACGCCTGCGACGAAGTGCAGGGGTACTACTTCGCCAGGCCGATGCCGGCTGTGGAGTTCGAGCGGTTTGCGGCGAGCCGCGGTTCGCGAGGCTAGCCGTCGACGACCAACGCGCGATGCTCCCGCGCGTCCGGGTAGACCGCCACGTTAGAAGGCGCTACTTGTGATAAGCAGCGTCAAGTGCGATGCCGACGAAAAGCAGAACGACGGCAAGCATGATGACACCAGCGAGAATTTCCATGGCTATAGCTTCCCGATCTGGTCGATGCGGCGCTCGACCTGGCGATGCAAAAGAAAAATGCCGAAGCCAAGCAAGACCGCGCCGATGGCCCCGATGGACCACAAGAGTGGATCAGCGGTCTTCGGAGTTGAAACGAGCCAACCGACCAAGGTGATTTCTGTCACGACCATTATCCCCAGCCAAAACCTGAGATAAACCAACTGCTCCTTGAGGCGATCGAGTTCGGACACGATGCTCCAGGCTGAAGCAAGTTACGCCGCAAGGATACCTCAAGGCCGGCTGTGGCGCTTTGCACTAGAGTGCTGCTATGGCTCATTACAATGATGATCCTTCTTTGCGTGCTCGATTACGTCAGCTACAGAACTATATTTTGACTTATCTACCAAGACCTCTAGGTCGGGCTTGGCTGCCGGGGGAAGGTTGTTGTATAGCGTGAGTTCTTGATCCAAGGTATCGCAGGCTTCGCGCTTCTGAGCATTACGACCATAGAGGACAACCAACCAATCATAATTGTAGAGCGCCTTGCGATTGTCATTTGCGGCAACCGCGTCCGCGATCACCTGCTTGTAAGTTTTCTCGGCGAGCTCATGCGCAGCCAATACGCGCTCGGTTCTTACTCCGTAAATTGATTGTCTCGGAATCGGTTTCACATACGCCGTCGGTTCTGGATTAAAGTTTCGATACTCATCGCTCGCGATGTAGCGGTAATAATCGGTCGAGACCAGATAGGCATAAGCGAGTTTTTCCGTATTACCTTGCTGTTTGTAAATTTCTATCGATTCGTCGATGAGTCGCCTGGCCGGCCTTGGGCGATATACGGACAGAAGTTGGTAGGCCTGGGATAACTTCTTGTCCGGGTCGTCGGTTGCGGGCACCAAGAACGCCGTACAGCCTGACAGATAAGGTGCCAGCATAAGTAGGCACATTTTTCGGTACATGCTGTTCTCCCTTGAGCAATCTAACTTGTAATGACCCTCGGCCGCTCCATCCTAAAACCATATACAGCTATATGCAAACAGCCACCTGTATATAGGACCATCTGCCGCTATATAGGAGAAGAATCCGGAAGCGGCCGAGTCAGTCGTGGTCGAACAGGACGAACCCGCGCGCACGTATTAGACTCCTCCGCGACGCAGGGAGGCGGATCCGATCAAGCTCGTTGCCACGCTCGCGATTATTTTTGCCGGTCTCGCCGGACGCTCCGCCCTGGACAAGGTTCTCACCTTGCGCGGGGGGCCGGAGCTGGTGGCGTTCTGGGCGCAGCTCGGCTCGATCGTCGAGGTGGTCGCCGGGGTAGCGCTCGCCGGGGTGGGAACGGGCATCTCGGTGATGGTCGCGCAGGCGGACACGCCGGAGCGCCAGCGCGAGTTGCTGCACCAGTCGCTGCGGATCGGCCTGGCGGTATCGGCGCCGGTCGCGCTCGCCGTCGTCGTCTTCTCGCTCGTTTTTCCCGGGAAGCTCGCGGGCGATGGCCCGTCGCAGGCCCTGGTCGCGCTCGCCGCCGCGGTCGGCTGCATTGTCGTGGTGCCGGGGATGCTGAACGGCTACTGGCAGGGCCAGCAGCGGCGCGACTTGATGCTCGCGCTCGCGGTGGGGTCGTCGCTGGTGGTCCTCGCGGCGGCGCTCGCCGCGCCCCAGGCGCAGCTTCTCGCCGTGCTCACGCTCGCGCAAGGCGTGCCCGCGCTGGCGGCGGTGTTCCTCCTGGGGAAGGCCGGGCCGCGAGACGCCTCGGCCGTGGAGGACGCCTCGCTGCGGCGCTACATCCTTCCTGGCTTGGTCATCGGCCTGCTCACGCCGCTCGCGACGGTGGCCGCGCGGGACATCGTTGCGGCGCGGATGTCCTGGCACGACGTGGGCCTGCTGCAGTCCCTCTGGCGCGTTTCCGATTGGGTGGGCAACGTGGCGGCCGGG
>Ga0137403_10009447_pt1 | contig 10843 bp, 11 predicted proteins | sample CZOMad2_1_16fung_FD_122057 | JGI IMG/M metagenome (GOLD analysis project Ga0137403, IMG submission 122057) | Vadose zone soil fungal communities from Angelo Coast Range Reserve, California, USA - CZOMad2_1_16fungal (Hybrid Assembly) | ecosystem: Environmental > Terrestrial > Soil > Vadose zone... | reverse complement strand
CGCGCCGCGTCGAGCTGCTCGCGTGGCGGCGCGCCGTCGGGCAGCTCGCAGTCGCCGATGTCGGCGAGCGGCAGGTCCTCCATGTCGCGGTCGAGGAACGGCGAGTAGGTTTCGATGGAGTCAGAGGCAAGGCGGAGGTCGCGCGGGCCGCCGTCGGCGCCCTTGCGGAGGTTGACGCGGCCCTCGAAGGGAATGCCGTAGAGGACAATCCGGGCGTCGGCGAGCGACCGGTGGCAGGCGATGAAGCGCGGAGACACCGGTCTCATGGCCCTGCCCGCGGCGGTGGCGCCGCTAGACGAGGTCCTCGTCGCCGAGCAGCGTGATGGCCGCCAGCGCACAGCCGATGCGCTGGGTCGTGTGCTCGACGGCGACGACGCGCTTTTCCTTGATGATCTCGCCACGCACCCGGAACGCCTCGTCCAGCATCAGGTTGATCTGGCGCTCGGCTTCCGCGCGGCTGGCCACGCCGTGGAACTCCATGATGACGCCGTTCTTGGCCGGGTCGTCGGGGACGGCGTAACCGACGGCCGCCGCGATGATCTCGCCGGGCGTCTCGCTCGTCATGGCGGCGTACGCCGTCGGGACGAGGGCGCCGGGCTTGATCTTGGGGAGATCGATCACCGGAACTTCGGGAGGCAGGATGCTCGAAACCTTGATCAGGTTGATGTTGCCGATGCCGGCCGCCAGAAGCGCGTTGTCGAAGGCGTTGAGGGTGGTGCCGCCTTCGGCGTGACCGGCAGTCGCCGCAGCCATCGTGACCTTCCCTGTCATTCGCTCCTCCTCAACTGAGGTTCTCGCCTCCAATCGACTCCCGTTCGAGCGGGAACGAAATTCTTTTGCCAATTTACCGTCGTGACGCGCCAATGCAAGAGAAAAGTGCGGGTCGGCGAGCGGCGCGCCGGGCTCGGGGTGCTCGACCACGCTGCCGCACGCTCCGCTGCGCCGCTCTCCGACGACGCTCCGAAGCCGCCTGAAGCCTCGCCGCCGGCCGCTCGGCGACGCCGCGGCGGGCGGCGCGACGAGTTGGCGAGCGCGTCGGCTGAGACGCGCGTGGCGAGCGCGGCGCGACAGCCGACGGCGGTCGGCGAGCGGCGCGAGACGGGCGAAAGCGACGCTCACGGAGGTCGCAGACGGTCGTGGAGCGGCTCGCAGACAGGCGTTCGGGCCGCTCGGCGGCGGTCGCGGCGGCGGCGAAACCGGCGCCGAGCAGCACTTTTTTCTTGCAATGGGTGAAAACGGACCCTACAGTCAATCAGTGTTTGGTCGCGACGAAGAATTTTTTCGGCGCGAAATGCAGTGAACAGCGACGAGAGATTCGTCGCAGGAGAGGTGCGGTAGATGGACGGACTGGATAAAGGAGGGTCAGTGGATTGAACGCCCTGGGACGGCACCTGCTGCTCGAGTTGTTCGATTGCGATTCTGACGCCATCAACAACCTCGAGAACGTGAAGGGAGCGCTGGTGGAGGCTGCGAAGCGGGCCCAGGCCACCATCGTCGACGTCGTCTTCCACGAGTTCAACCCGTTCGGGATCTCTGGTGTGGTGGTCATCGCCGAGTCCCATCTCTCCGTCCACACCTGGCCGGAGTACAAGTACGCCGCGGTCGACATCTTCTCCTGCGGCGACGTGCTCCAGCCCGAGGTGGCCGCCAACTACCTCGTCGAGCAGTTCGGAGCCGAGCGCACCTCGGTCGTCGACGTCCAGCGGGGCATGTTCCTCAACTCGGCGGTGCCGATCGTCAACAAGACGGTCGCCGTCAGTTGATCAGCCCACAGTCCTACAAGTGGTTCTTCGAGCCCACGACCGCGGTCGAGGGCCACATGCACGCCATCAAGCGCACCATCGTCGAGCTGCAGACCAAGTTTCAGCACGCCGAGATCATGGAGACGCCGGCCTACGGCAAGCTGCTGGTGCTCGACGGCCGCATCCAGTCGAGCCAGGCGGAAGACTTCATCTATCACGAGGCGCTCGTCCACCCGGGGATGCTGGCCTCCGAGCGCGCGCCCGAGTCCGGCCTGGTCATCGGCGGGGGTGAGGGGGCGACCCTTCGCGAGATCCTTCGCTACCCCAGCGTCAAGCGCGGGGTCATGGTCGACATCGACGGCGAGGTCGTCGAGCTCTGCAAGAAGCATCTGCCCGAGATGCACCAGGGGGTCTTCGAGGACCCGCGGGCCGACGTCCGTCACGAAGACGCGCGCGCCTACCTCGAGAGGAGCTCCGAGCGGTTCGATTTCATCACCATCGATCTGGTCGAGCCGCTGGAAGAAGGCCCGGCCTGTCTGCTCTTCACCAAGGAGTTCTACACGCTGGTACGCGATCGGCTCACGCCCGGCGGCGCCATCACGCTCCAGGCGGGTATGACCAAGCTCAACGAGCTGGACTTCTTCACCTCCATCCACCGCACGCTGCGAGACGTCTTCCCGGTGGTGGCGGCCTACCAGACGTTCATCTCCTGCTTCGGCACCCCGTGGGGGTTCATCACCGCCACCAAGAAGGTCGATCCGAGAGCCCAGACGCCGCAGGTGATCGACACGCTCGTCGCCGAGCGCCTGCCGGGTTCCAATCTCGGCTACTGGGACGGAATGACACACCAGCACGCCTTCAGCATCCCCAAGCATATCCGCGCGGCGATCGACGCCCAGACGCGCGTCATCACCGACGCCCATCCGCTGATCGTCACCTAGAACATGGGGGACTCGAAGTCCCCCAGGCCCCCGATTTAGAACATGGGGGACTCGAAGTCCCCCATACCCCCTATCAAATGCCGGCGCCGGTGAGCGGCGCCGCCCGCCTGATTCTCGCCTCCGCCTCCCCACGCCGCCGCGAGCTGCTCGCCTCGCTGGGCCTCGAGTTCGACGTCGTGCCGAGCGACGTGGACGAGACGCTCGAGCCCATCGCGCTGCCGGACGCCGTCGCCGCGCTCGCGCTCAGGAAAGCCCGCGCCGTGGCCGCCTCACGGCGGACGGGTCTCGTGCTCGCCGCCGACACGATCGTCGTGATCGGCGGTCGCGCGCTCGGCAAGCCCGCCGACGCCGCCGAGGCGCGCGCGATGCTGAGCGCGCTGCGCGGGCGGCGGCATGAGGTCATGACCGGCGTGGTGGTCCTGGACGCGGCGACCGGACGCCATGGCGCCGAGACCGTGGTCAGCCACGTGACGATGGCCGCCTACTCGGACGCGGCGATCGAGGCCTACGTGGCTGCCGGCGAGCCGCTCGACAAGGCGGGCGCCTACGCGATCCAGGGCGCGGGCGGCGCGTTGGTGACCGGCCTGGAGGGCTCGCGGAGCAACGTCGTCGGCCTGCCGCTCGAGGCGACGGCCGCGCTCCTGCGTCGGTTCGGCGTGACGGTCAGCGCGCCGCCGCCGGCGGCTTGAGGACGCGCCGGGACACGTGCAGCAGCTCTTCCGGCGGCGGGACGCGGGCCGTCACGGGCAGCAGCAGGTGGGCGCGGATCATGGTGAGCGTCGCGCGCACCTGCTCGACCGTCACGGCGCCGTCGGCGAGATAGAGGTCGCGGCTCGCCTCGAGCCGCGCCTGGAAGTCGTCGGGCGGAACCGTGATCGAGGTGGGCAGCCGCTCGGAGAGCGCCTGCGCTGTGGCCGTCGCGATGCGGCGTTCGGCGGCGAGCACGGCCCGGTTGAACGCGGCCAGGTCGCGATCGCGCACCACCCGATCGGCGCGCATGAAGACGGCGGCGTTGACCGTGGCTGCCCCCAGCGCCTGGCTCACCGCGGCGGGCGTGCGGAGATCCACCAGCAGGCGCGCCTGGCCGGTCGCCAGCAGTCGCGAGGCTGCCGGCTCGCGCACGAGCGCGGCGTGGACGTCGCCGGTCTCGACGGCCTGCTGCAGGCCGCGGTCGCCGCGGCTCACCAGCCACACCTGTGCCGGGCTCAGGCCGGCACGTGCCAGCAGCCACGCGAACCACGCCTGCTCGGGCGCGCCGGGCGCCGTGACGCCCACACGCGTGCCCGGCAGATCCTCGAGCGAGCGCACGAGCTCCTGTTGACTCTCGGCGACCACGAGGGCCACCGGCGGCGCTGCCGTCAGGCCCAGGACGAGGCGTGGAGCCTGCTTTGGCGCGCGCGGGCCGAAGCGCAGCATCGCCTCGAGCGACGTCGCCGCGAGATCGGCCTGGGCCTGCGCCAGCGCCTCGGCGGCGCCCGGCTCGGCGCGTGTCGTCTTGAGCGTCACCGCGAGGCCTTCCTTCGCGAAGTACCCTTCCGCCGCGGCCACGCGCAAGGGAAGATACTCGGGTGACGACGTCGGCCCGCTCACCGCGAGCGTCAGCGCCTGGGCCAGGATAATGCCGCCGAGCATGCGCTCAGCCCGCCCCGCGCTCTCGGCGTGGCGGCGCATTCCCGGGCCGCCGCGCGACCTCGTCAGGGCGCGCCTGCTCCGCCTCTATCGCGATCTGCTGCGCCGCTTCGGGCCGCAAGACTGGTGGCCGGGGCGCAGCCCGTTCGAGATCGCCGCGGGCGCCATCCTCACCCAGCACACGGCGTGGAACCAGGCTGCCCGCGCCGTGGCCGCGCTGCGCGCGCGGCGACTGCTGACCGCGCGCGCGTTGGCTGCCGCGCCGGAGGGCCTGGTCGCGGAAGCGATCCGGCCGGCGGGAACGTACCGTCTCAAGGCCCGGCGACTGCGCGACTTCACGGCGTGGCTGCTCGCCCGCTTCGGCGGACGCTTCGAGGGGATGCGTCGCGCGCCGCTCGGCTCCGTGCGTCGCGACCTGCTCGCCGTGCCCGGCCTCGGGCCGGAGACGGTCGACGCGATCCTGCTCTATGCCGCCGGCCGCCCCGTCTTCGTCGCGGACGCCTACGCGCGTCGCGTGCTGGCGCGCCATCGGCTGCTGGCGCCGAGCGCGGACTACGAGACCGCGCGCGAGTTCGTGCAGGCGCACCTGCCGTCCGATCCGGCGCTCTTCAACGAGTTGCACGCGCTCCTCGTCGCCGTCGGCAAGACGTACTGCCGCGCGATCCCGCTCTGCGCCGCCTGCCCGCTCCGCCGCGACCTCGCGGGCCGCGCGCCCAGGCTCTGATCCTCGGCGTGGAGCGGCGCGGCCGGCGGCGGCCCGGGCGCGGCCCCGCTCGACCACGCAAATCGACAGTGGGTCGCGCCTGTCAGCGTGCACCGATTCCTGGCCGGGTCCGACGCGATACCCGAAACACGGGTCTCGCAGGGCCACACCCGGGCCGCCGCCGACCGCGCCGCTACGGCGCCCACCCGTCCCGCTCACGCGGCGATCTCCAGGAGGAGATCTGCGATGCGCTCGGCGGCGTCGGGGACGGCGAGGGTGCGGGCTCGCTCGCCCATTTCTTTCAGCCGCGCCGGGTCGGCCAGCAGGTGCTGGATGCGCTCGAGCAGCAGCAGCGGCGTCATCGCGGCCTGCGGCAGGATCGCGCAGCCGCCGGCGCGACCGACGAGCTTCGCGTTCGCCGTCTGCTCGTCGCCTGCGGCGCCCGGCAGCGGGATGTAGAGCGCGGGCACGCCGAGCTGGCAGCACTCGTTGACGGTGCCGGCGCCGGCGCGGCTGACGACGAGCGCGGCCGCCGCGTACACGTCGGCCAGCTCGTCGCCGACCCAGGGGCGGAGGGCGTAGCGCGTGGCGAGCGTCGGCGTCAGCGCCGCGCGCCGCGCCTGCAGCCACGTGCGGTCGCCCGTCGCCTTGTTGTCGCCCGACTGGTGCAGGCACTGCGTGTGCGCCAGCAGATCGGGGAGCACCTCGCCGACGGCGCGGTTGATCGCGTGCGAGCCCTGCGCGCCGCCCGTCACGTAGACGAACGGCAGGGCGGGATCGAACCCGAAGCGCTCGAGCGCGGCCGCGCGGCTGCCGCTGCGCAGCTCGGGCCGCAGCGGGTTGCCGGTGACGACGGTCGGGGTCCCGCCGAAGAGACGGGCGGACTCCGCAAACGTCACCGCCACGCGGCGCGCGACGCGCGCGGCCACGCGGTTGGCGAGCCCGGGCACCGCCGTCTGCTCGTGCACGACCACGGGCACGCGCGCGAGCGCGCCCGCCAGCGCGACGGGCAGCGCGACGAAGCCGCCGGTGGTGAACACGACGCGCGGTCGCAGGCGCCGCAGCAGCCGCCACGCCTGGAGCACGCCGGCCGGCGCGTTGACGAGGACGTCGGGCACGTTCTGCCACGCCAGCGCGCGGCGCAGCTTGCCGGTGCGGATCGCGTGATAGGGGATGCCCGCCTCCGGCGCGCGGCGCGCCTCGAGGCCGGAGCGGCTGCCGATCCACGCGCACGCCACGCCGCGCGCGCGCAGCGCGGCGGCGACGGCGAGCCCGGGCGAGGTGTGGCCGCCCGTGCCGCCGCCGGCGATGACGATCATGTCAACCGTGATTCCTCGTATCGCGGTGGCGCTCGAGGGCCAGAGCGATCAGGCGCTCGATCAGCTCGCCGTAGGCGAGCCCCGAGGCCTCCCAGAGCCGCGCGTAGGCGCTGGTGGCGGTGAAGCCGGGGATCGTGTTGATCTCGTTCAGGACCACGCGATCGCCCTCGAGGAAGAAGTCCACGCGCGCCATGCCCGAGGCGTCGATGGCGCGAAAGGCGGCCACGGCGATCTCGCGCACGCGCGCCGTGAGGGCGGGCCCGATGGGCGCCGGCACCGTGACGCGCGCCTGGCCCTCGGCGTACTTCGTCGCGTAGTCGTACCACTCGGCGTCGTACGTGATCTCGCCGGGCAGCGACGCCTCGGGCGCATCGTTGCCGAGCACGCTCACCTCGACCTCGCGCGGCTTGCGCACCGCGCGCTCGACCATGATCTTGCGGTCGTGACGCGCCGCCTCGTCGAGCGCGGCGGGCAGTCCGGCGGCGTCGGCGACCTTGCTGATGCCGACGCTCGAGCCGAGATTCGACGGCTTCACGAAGCACGGAAACCCGGTGACCTCGCGCACGCGGCGCGCCACCTGTGCGGGCCGCTCGCGCCACTCGCGGCGCAGGACGACCGTGTACTCGACGATCGGCAGCCCGTGGGCGGAGAAGACCGCCTTCATCGTCGCCTTGTCCATGCCGACGGCGGAGGCCAGCACGCCGGCGCCGACGTAGGGCACGTCGGCCAGCTCGAGCAGGCCCTGGATCGTGCCGTCCTCGCCGTAGGGCCCGTGGAGCATGACGATGACGACGTCGAGGCCGGCGCGCAGCTCCGCGGGCATACCGCCGGCCGGCTCGATGCGGACGAGCGCGCTGGCGCCGAGCGTGGTGTCCGCGCTCTCGGCGCGATCGGCGAGCGCTTTCTTGACGGCCCCGGTCGCGTCGCCGCTCGGCAGCCCGACGCGCGCCTGCGAGGCGAGGGCGCGGAGCGGATCGCCGCCGACGACCCAGCGGCCGTCGCGGCCGATCCCGATGGGAACGACGGCATGGCCCCGACGCTCCAGCGCCGCGATCACCGATGCGGCCGAGGCGAGCGAGACTTCGTGCTCGCCCGACCGCCCGCCGAAGATCACGCCCACGCGGAGCGGGGCCATGCCCCGATTCTAGCAGGCGGTGACGGTGGCCTTAACGGCTTCCGGACGCCCCGGCCGGCGAATTCGGTGCTTCCTGGATGAACCCGTTTGCCACGAGTCGGCGATCGTTTTGCGGTACCCCGAACAGCTTGACCTGGTCGCCGACCCGGACGGCGTCACGCGTCCACGGGCTCAGCTTGCTGACGTCCACACGCAGGATCTCGCCCGGGCGGGTCTGCACGATGAACTCGCGCGGGGTGATGGCCGTGACCTTGCCCTGGATCTGCCAGAGGTCCTCGCTCGCCGCGGGTCCGGGCACGACCGAGGTCGGCCGCGCGGGCGGCGGCGGGGCGTAGGGCACCGCGGCCGACGGCGTCGGAGTCATGGCCTGGCGCGGCAGCGACGACGGCGCCGCCGCGGCCTCGGCGGGGGTCGGCACGGTCGGCGTCACGAACGTCAGCGCGGAATCGCCGGCGCCGATGACCACGGCGGCGATCTCGTGCGGCTGGTTGCCCTCGACACCGACGACCGAGATCCGGCCGGAGATCGAGCCGGCGTTCATCCGCTGGGCGCTGCTGACGTCGGCGTAATAGAGCGGGCCGTCGTCACCGCGAACCACGATGAACGGCTCGGCGGACAGGGACGCGGGCCACTCGAGGCTCCCGCGCAGCGCGCGCGGGTCACCGGGGGCGGCCACGGCGGGCCCGGCGAGCAGGAGGACGGTGGCGGCGGTGACGGCGAGTTTCATGGAGCACCTCCGAGCTACAGAGCCGCAAAGACGATGCCAGCAGCTTTCAGCCCGGGCGGCGCCGCTCGGCGCGCCAGCGCCGCCAGTCGTCCAGGCGGCGGGCGAGCTCGGCCTCGAGCCCCCGGTCGGTGGGCCGGTAGTACTGGCGGTCGCGCAGCGACTCGGGCAGGTGCTCCTGGTCCACCCGCGCCTCCGGCGCGTCGTGCGCGTACTGGTAACCCTGGCCGTAGCCCAGGTTCTTCATCAGGCCGGTCGGCGCGTTGCGGATGTGCAGCGGCACGGGCTCGGCCGGCGCCGCCTCGACGTCCGCGCGGGCCTCGTCATAGGCGACGTAGGCCGCGTTGGATTTCGGCGCCATGGCCAGGTAAAGCGTCGCCTGCGCCAGCGCCAGCTCGCCCTCGGGCGAGCCGAGGAAGTCGTAGGCTTCCTTGGCGGCCAGCGTGAGCGTCAGCGCCTGCGGATCCGCGTTGCCGACGTCCTCGGAGGCGAAGCGCACGAGGCGCCGCGCGACGTAGAGCGGGTCCTCGCCGGAGTCGAGCATGCGCGTCATCCAGTAGAGCGAGGCGTCGGGATCGGAGTCGCGCAGCGACTTGTGGAGGGCGGAGATCAGGTTGTAGTGCTCCTCGCCGCTCTTGTCGTAGAGCAGCGTGCGTCGCTGCCCCGCCTCGCGAATCGTCGCCGCGGTGATCGTCCCGCCGCCGGCGAGCTGGGAGGCCAGCTCGAGCACGTTCAGCGCGGCGCGCGCGTCGCCGTTGGCCAGGCGCGCGATGTGCGCGAGCGCGTCGTCGGCGACGCTCACCCCGGCCGCTCCGAGGCCGCGCTCGCGATCGGCCAGCGCGCGGCGGAGGATCTCGATCACCTCGGGCTCGCCGAGCGGGCGCAGCACGTACACGCGGCAGCGCGACAGGAGCGCGCCGTTCACCTCGAACGACGGGTTCTCGGTGGTGGCGCCGATCAGCACGAGGGTGCCCTTCTCGACGTGCGGCAGGAACGCGTCCTGCTGCGCGCGGTTGAAGCGGTGGATCTCGTCCACGAAGAGGATCGTGCCCCGCCGGCGCCGCGCGCGCTCGGTCTCGGCCTCGGCCACGACCTGACGGATCTCCTTCACGCCCGACAGCACGGCCGAGAACGCGACGAAGCGCGCGCCCATGACGTGCGCCATCAGCGAGGCCAGCGTGGTCTTGCCGGAGCCCGGCGGGCCCCAGAGGATCATCGAGTGCAGCTCGCCGCGCTCGAGCGCCGCGCGCAGCACGCGGCCGGGGCCGAGCAGGTGCTCCTGGCCGACGACCTCGTCGACCGTGCGCGGCCGCATGCGATCGGCCAGCGGGCCGGGGGGCGGCGGGCCGGCACTGCTTGCAGGTTGCTCGAAGAGCTCCATCTGTCAACGCAGGGGGGAGCGGCCGCTGCTCCCCCCTGCACCCCCCAGCGGGGAACCGTCGGAGCCGTTCGCGTGTTGCCTGAGCCACGCGGGGAGCGCGGTGAGGTCGTCGATGCGGGCGATCGGCGTGATCTTCCAGCGCGCCAGGTCGGCTTCGCGCGGGCGATAGGCGACGAACGGGATGCCGGCGGCGGCCGCGGCCAGGCCGTCCACCCACGAGTCGCCGACGACGACCGCGTCGCGCACGCTCGCGAAGCGCGCGGCGATGACGCGCCAGCCGTCGGCCGAGGGCTTCATCTCCGCCATCTCGTCGCGCGTGACGACGAGATCGAGCGCGTCCGCGAGCGCGAACCGGTCGAGCGCGACCTGCGTGACCTCGCGCGCGTTGTTGGTCCAGAGCGCGGTGGCGAAGCCGGCCGCCCGCGCGCCGGCCAGCGCCTCGCGCGCGCCGGGCTCGAGCCACGCCGCCTCGACGGCGCGGCGCTCGTGCTCGAGCGCGATGTCCCACACCGGCTTGCTGATGTCCGGCGCGTGGTCGCGGCACCAGCGGACCAGCTCACCGACGCGGTAGCGGTCCTCGCGCGCCGGCAGGGGGCCGCGGCAGCCCTCGATGTAAGCCCGCATCTCGACCGCCATCGCGGCCAGGTCCAGCGGCGAGGAGACCAGCGTGTGATCGAGGTCGAACACGCACAAACGCACGCTGGAACCGTACCATAGCCGTGCTACGCTCGGAGTGATGAAGCGCCGGGTGCCGCGCATTTCGGCCGGCTTCGCGCTCGTGCTGCTCGCGTCCCTCGTGTCTCCCGCCGCCGCGATCGAGGAGGCCGATCGCCTGTGGCTCGTGGGCGAGCGCGCGTTCGCCGACGCCCTCTATCCGACCTCGCGCCGGGCGCTCGAGCGCTTTGTGACGCAGTATCCAAAGGACGCGCGCCAGCCGGAGGCCGTGCTGCTGCTGGGCAAGGCGCGGCTGCAGGCGGGCGACGCCCAGGCCGCGCTCGACGCGTTCAAGCGCGCGCAGATGCTCACGCCGGTGCCGGGACGGCCACAAGAGCCGCGCTTCTGGGAGGCGGAAGCGCTGTTCCGTCTCAAGCGCTTCCTCGACGCGCGCGACGCCTACGACGCGGTCGTGCGCGCCGATGCCGCCGGCCCGCTGGCGCCCGAGGCGTTCTATGGCCGCGCGTTTAGCGACCTCGAGCTCAAGCATTCCGAAGCCGCGGTCGCGGGCTTCCGCGAGCTGCTCTCCGCGTTTCCCGATCACGCGCTGGCGCC
>Ga0137403_10009446_pt1 | contig 10843 bp, 7 predicted proteins | sample CZOMad2_1_16fung_FD_122057 | JGI IMG/M metagenome (GOLD analysis project Ga0137403, IMG submission 122057) | Vadose zone soil fungal communities from Angelo Coast Range Reserve, California, USA - CZOMad2_1_16fungal (Hybrid Assembly) | ecosystem: Environmental > Terrestrial > Soil > Vadose zone... | reverse complement strand
TTTGCCCTCATTGGCGGCGGCCTTATCTACGCGGCAATCGGCGGCTACGGTCGCTTGCAGAAGCAGGCAGCGATCGAAGAATCGAATCCACTCTCCCCGTGGCTGTGGCGGACGGACTGGGCCAGCCGGCGCGCGGAAAGCCTAAACAAAAAGCGCGAAATCACCTACTGGGTAATCTGCATTCTCTGCAATCTGATTCTGCTCCCGGTGGTCGGTGGACTTGTCCCGAAGATGGCGCGCACCGGTGATCCCCGGGCATTCCTGGTACTCGGTTTCAGTCTGATTGGCCTGATCCTTCTGGTAAATGCGGTACGCGCGACGATTCGTCACCGCCGCTTCGGCAATACTTATTTCGAATTCAATGCGCTGCCTTTTTCTCCGGGTGACCGCGTCGGCGGAAGGATTCATCTGAAACTCGAAACGCAGGCGCAACACGGGATCGACCTGCGCCTTTCCTGCGTTCGTAGAGTCGTCACTGGTTCGGGCGACAGCAGCACCACACGTGAAGCGGTTCTCTGGCAGGCCGAGCAGAATGTTCCGTCGGGAGCTGTAGGTCCCGGGCCGCTCGGACGCATGATTCCCGTGGACTTCGCGCTGCCCGCGGAGACTTACGTCACCAATCACGATAATCCGAACGATCAGGTTCTCTGGCTGCTCCATGCGCAAGCCGACGTTCCCGGCGTGGACTACTCCGACGATTTCGAATTGCCCGTCTTCCGGAGCGCGGCATCGGCCGAGCCGGCGCGCGATTCGCAATCGCAGGCTTTTTCCGGGGCGGATGCCTTTGGGTTTCCCCCGACGCCCGGCGACTCTGACTCCAGCGCCGTGGCGCAACCGGCGCACACGAAAGTCATCGTCTCGATGCATTCGGGCGGCACTGAATTTTATTTTCCGCCATTCCGCAATCCGGGCCGCGCTCTTAGGCTTCTTGTATTCACTCTGATTTGGAGCGGTGTAGTCTATTTCCTCTATTCGCACGCCCCCTTGTTTTTCTTCGTCGTTTTCGGCTTGTTCGATTTGCTCCTAATCTTCGGTGTCTTCCACGCCACTCTGGGAAGCGCTCGAATCGGCGTGGCCAACGGTGAAATCCTTTCGCGCACGGGCATTCTTGGAATCGGTTCCACGCGGCGGATTCAGTCTTCCGATGTGGCCTCGATTGTGCCCGTCGTCAGCATGCAGCAAGGCGGCGGCTCGGGGAACGCGCTCTACGCGATCCGCCTGCGGACGAAGAATGGACGCAAATACACGCTCGCGGACGAAATCGGCAGTCGTCAGGAAGCTCGCTGGCTCGTTTCGCAGATTGAAACGCTCGCCGGCCTGAAACTAGACACACACGTCGAAGTGGATTCAACGTTTGGCGTGTCGTCTCCGCCTCCGCAACCAGGGACCGGCCAAGTGTTCACCCGGCCGCAGCCGAAAAAGTCCGTGGCCGCCTCCATCGGTGTATTTGCCTTGGTCACAGTGGCAATGTTTGGCTGGGTCTTCTGACGGACGCCCACGCGCGCTTCGCGGGGGAGTGGTTCGCGCGCCGCGGCAGCGTCGCATCCGAATCCCGTTTCACGTCGCGTCTTTTCCGCCCCCATGACGAACGCGGATGTAGAACGCGTTCTTGCTTTACCCTCGCAGGATCAAGCGGAAGAACTTCTGGAGCGCGCGATTGGCCACGACGAACGCGCGCTCGCATTGTTTGATCAGCATGTCGAAGACTGGATTGGGCACATTCGCATGAGCGATCGCATGAGGCAATTGGAGCGGCGTTCGCAGTTTTCCAAAGATCTGCGCGTGCGCAATGCCAACGCGGACATCAATCTTGCACTGGATGGTTGGCAGAAGAACGAGCACGCCGCCGATCTGCTGATCGAACGCGCGCGTTCGGACCAGCATTATCGGGCTGCAGCCGTCTATTTTCTCGGCATGCTCGCGGGACGCGGTATTGATTATGACCGCATCCACGGCGTGTTGCTCGAGTACGCCCGGAATGACAAAGATGCCACGGTAAGGCAGTGGGCCGTCGAAGGCATGCGCTACCTAGGCAAAGACGAAGTTCTCGATGAGTTATTTACTTCGTTTACGGAGGATCCGTCCACATCCGTACGCGACCGCGCCGGCTGCAACATTTCCGATTGCGGCAATTTCCAGCGCAAGCAGCGCATGAGAATGGTTCCGAAATTTCTGGACTTGGCGCTGGATGCGCGGACCACTCCGCAAATGCGCAACTGGTGTTTCCTCGCGTTACAGGAAATTACGGATGAGAATCTGCCTGCCGACGCGCTCATCTGGAGCCGCTGGTATCAGGAGCACGGCGCCGAAAAAATGGCGGAGTTCGAGCGCCTCGATCGGTGGCAAGTCCGCGGCGACGAATAGCAAACAGTTCCGCAAACGGTTGATCTTCTCGCGAACAGGCGATAACGAATGTCAGCTCTGGCCCGCGGCTTTGGCCATCTTCGCCGTCCATTCCTCGGAGCGGCGCTGCATTTCGGCAGGCGCGACGTCTTCCACGTGCTGCGCCAAGCCCCAATGGTGGCCGAAGGGATCGGTGATTTTGCCGTAGCGGTCGCCCCAGAATTGGTCCATCAGCGGCATGTCTACTTTTGCGCCGGCGCTGACGGCACGATTGAACAGCGCATCCACATTCTCCGTGTACAGGAACATGGAAACAGGATTCATGGCGCCAGGCGATGGCGCGCGGGTCATCCCCGGGATCTCGTCGGACAGCATGATCCGAGAGTCGCCGATTTGAATTTCGGCGTGCATGATCATGCCGCCTGGTCCCGGCATACGCATGATTTCCTTGGCACCAAAAACGGACTTGTAAAAGTCGATTGCCTGGGCTGCATTCTTGCAAGTCAGTCCCGGCGTAATCGTATGATACCCCTCGGGGATAGCGCGGACAGGATTCGGCATGATGGCCTCCTAGTTCACTTGGACGTGCGCGCATTGGAAACAGAGGGAGAAACCGGCAGTGCAATGCGCGTAAGCGTGTAAATACTCCTCGGCATCGTTCCTGTCAACAGGTTCGCTTACTCGGAGAGCTGGAAGTTGACGCGGGTTTTTCCGGGAGCGAGAATCCACACAGAAGCCGCGCGGGAGGATTGTCGCCATGAGTTATGAATTCCTCGTTGAAACGTATGAGACCGAACGGATCAAAGTGGTGAGCGTCTGGAGTGAATTTCACGACGCCGATCTCCCGGTACGTCCACGCTCGGGCGATCCGCGAGGCCGCAGCGTACACGAACAGATGGTGCATCAGTGCGTGAGCGAAGATCTGTGGTTCCGGAATATGCTGGGAATCGACGTCAATGCACCGCCACTGCCGGCCACAGAGACGCGGTTGGAATTTATGAAACGATACGAGGAGGACAGCGGGAAGCGGCTGGAAGTGCTGCGCGCGAGGGATGACTCCTGGTGGGAATCTGAAACGAAGTTTTTTGACGTGAAGCGATCCTGCGCTTGGGTCATCGTTCGCAGAATTGCACATACCGCGCATCATCGGGGCCAGCAGATGGCCATGCTGCGCATGTTGGGACGCGATGTACACAGCAACTACGGCCCAACTGCTGACACCGGCGGACTGATGCAAAACCATGCGCCCACGATCTACGCATACCCGAGCCTGCAGGCGCTGCTCGATGGAGAAACGGGCGGCGGCGCGAAGATACCGTTACCGGGCGGAAGCGGCAAAGCCGTGACCGAACGCCCGGACAAGAACAAATAAAGGGAAAGCTGAGGCGCAATTATTCCGGCTTGGAAATGACGCCCGCGCAGTACCGGCGCTCTGGCCTTGCGCGTTCCTTATGACTACAGTGACGGGCTTTGCAGCCGGATTGGCATAACCATTCTGAACAGATACTGCACCTGTTACCGACAAATACAGCGCACCACAAACGGGAGCTCGCAGAATACATCCCTTCGGACCAATTGTGATCCGGGTCTTTTGGAGAAAATTCCAGTTCGCTAGGGCCGGTAAAGAGCTGGAAAAACTTTCTTCAGATTCTCTAGCTTGGGCAGATCGTTGGACACGATGTAGGGATTGCTGGGATTATTCTTGAGATAGTCCTGGTGGTAGCTCTCCGCCGGGTAAAACGCTTGAAAGGGCTCGACCTTCGTCACAATCGGCCGGGAATAAACTTTCGCAGCATCGAGTTGCGTGATGTAGGCTTGCGCGATCCGCTTCTGTTCCTCGCTCTTAAAGAAAATCACGGAGCGGTATTGAGAGCCGCTATCCGGGCCCTGACGGTTCCATTGTGTGGGATCGTGGGCCACGGAGAAATAGACCATCAAGATCTGCCCGTACGTGATTTGTGACGGGTCGTAAGTGATGCTCACGGATTCGGCGTGGCCCGTTACTCCCAGGCTCACACTCTCATAAGAAGGCGACTTGAGATGGCCACCGGCATAGCCAGACGTCACCGTAGATACTCCTTTGAGGTGTTCAAATACGGCTTGCACGCCCCAGAAACAGCCGCCGGCCAGAAACGCGGTTTGCTGGCCCCTGGCGGCCGCCAGCGGTGAATCGATCGTCGGCGCTGGGAATGGCATTTTCGGAGTTTCGGGTGGCCTGGAGCCCAGGGCACGCACGGTATTCCACGCGACAAGGCCCGCAATCAGCCCGATTGCTATCCCTCGACCGATGAAGGGACTCTTCATTGTCCGCCTCCCAAAACAATCAATCCTAGTTTACTCTGTCTATGGATGATTGGATGCAGAACGGCTCCTGTCGAATTTGGAAAGTTTTCACCGTCTTCCTCAGGTTCGTTCCTCGTCTCCTTGCCCTTAGTCGTAAACACCTGTCGACGGAACGAAGCGTCCACCTCATGCATCCTAGAGACCGAGACGTTCACAGTCCATTCGCTGAGGCTAAATTTATGCGCGCACGAAGCACTCTTGCTGCATCTGTCGTTCTGTTGTTCCCGCTTACTTTGCCAGCGCAAGTGACCCACGGACAGAAGCCGAAACTGCCTCCACCCTTTGCCACCGAATCCGCCGGTAACGGGCCGGACAGGGTAAAGCCTCCCGCGGGGTTTCTTCCCACGGTGCCGACGGGATTTCGCGTGAATTTCTTTGCGAAGGATTTCAAGAGGCCGCGGTGGCTTACGGCGGCGCCGAACGGGGATATTTTCCTGGCCGACACCGGTGCCGGCGAAATCATCGTGCTGCGAGATCCGCAAAATACTGGCGGAGCGCAAGAGCGCGAAGTCTTTGTAGACGGGATGAAGAGGCCGTTTGGCATCGCCTTCCACGAGAACTACGTTTACGTCGGGAACACCAATGAGCTGGTGCGCTTTCGCTATGACCCGAAGACTTCAAAGCGCCTCGGCGAAAAGGAGCACCTCCTGGATCTGCCTACGGGCGGGCACGATACACGCTCGCTGGCTTTTTCCGCGGACGGGAAGCATCTGTTCATCGGCGTAGGCTCGAACTCGAACATTGACACGGGAGAGGATCCGCGCCGGGCGGCCGTAACCATCTGCGATCCCGACGGTAAGAATGCGCGGCTGTACGCGACGGGCCTGAGGAATCCCGTAGGCTTGGCGCTCGAGCCGGTTACCGGAGAAGTCTGGACCACAGTCAACGAACGCGATGAGCTTGGCGACGATCTTCCTCCGGATTATTTCACTTCATTGAAAGATGGCGGCTTTTACGGCTGGCCGTACAGCTACATCGGAGACAACGTCGATCCGCGCGTGAAGCCGCAGCGCCAGGACCTGGTTGCCCGCGCGATCGTTCCGGATGTGCTCCTTGGAGCCCACGTGGCCCCGCTGCAATTTGCTTTCTACACTGGAAAGCAATTTCCGGAAAGTTATCGAGGCGGCGCGTTTGTTGCGGACCATGGTTCCTGGAACCGGGCAGAACGCGCGGGATACCAGATTGCGTTTGTGGCCTTCAAGAATGGAAAACCGACGGCCGATCCCATGCCGTTCATGACCGGGCTCGTACCTCAACCCCGTTGGTCCGACGTTAACGGACGGCCTGTTGGCGTGGCCGTCGCGCGGGACGGTTCACTCCTTGTTTCAGATGACGGAGCGGGCGTGATCTATCGCATCTCTTACGCGAAATAAGAGACTAAGGAACACGCATCAGAAATTTCTGCATGATGTACAGTCGGAGCCGCGCTCCGCGCCTCCGCCGTTGTCGCAGCTAACCCTTGCAAAAGCTGAAGCGTGTTGTTAGTTGACCGTCAGCGTCAGCCGAATGGGCTGCAATTGCAGCGGCTGCCCCGATGAAGACATCGCCGCCGGTGTAATTACGATCGTCGAGGTCCCCGAGGGCGTGACGATGGGTGGCGGCGTGACGGCGGCACTTCCTGCGGCGCTTCCTGCGCCGCAACCGTTAAAACTGACCCCAACACAAAAGACAACCACAGTGAATGCACTGCTTAATGCCATACGCCTCACCTTAGTCGTGTTTCCATACACGAGGCGATTCGTCATTGCTACCAGCGAGACCAGAGCGAGCGCTACCAATGGGAGCAAGCGGGATCCACCGAACGGTTTGAGTCGTAGACGGATCGTGGGGGGCAAAAGTGCGCCGCCGCTCGTCGACACGGTGACTGTAAACGGAGATGGAATGCCATTCGCAATGGACACGCTCAACGGCGCATGACACGTCGCGCCAAGTGGCGCCCCGCTGCACGCGAATGAAATGCTCCCGCTGTAGCCCGGCCCTGGTGTCAACTGCAACTGATATTGAGCCACTTGACCAGCCGTGACGGAAGCTGACGTCGAACCACCCGGAGCGGCCCCCGCGGAGAATGCCGGATTGGCGTTTCCGGTGACGTTGACAACCTGTGGTGAATTGGGATCGTCGTCGGTGAGTGTAATGGCTGCGGAACGTAAGCCTGCCGCAAGAGGTGTGAACGTGACCGTTATTGTGCAGGCGGCGTTGGCGAAAATAGCGCTGTTACAGGAAGGGGCAGAAAAGGCAAAGTCATTCGCGTTTGCTCCCCCGAGCGCGACGTTGGTGATGTGAAGCGTTGCCGTACCTACATTTTTTACGGAAATGTTTGCGGTCGTGCTCGTGCCTTGTGTCGTGGTGCCAAAATCGAGCGTCCCGGGAATCAATGTCACCGCGGGCGCAGCCGCCAAGCCGGTGCCACTCAACGGAACCGATTCCGTCGCGGGGGAGGCATTGTCCGTGATCGTAAGTGCTGCCGAACGAGTGCCTGTTCCCAAAGGTGAAAAGGTCAGCAGGACAGAACACGACTGCCCGGGCGGAAGAGCTGTTGGCACGTGACACGTGTCCGTTTTCGCGAATTCCACGGCGTTCAGTCCAGTTATCGTGAGCGTGTTCAAGCTCAGGGCTTGGCCGCCATTGCTGGTGATCGTCAAAGTTTGCGCGGAGCTTGTTTGTCCGACGGACAAACTGCCAAAGGAGAGAGCGGCGGCACTCAGCAGAGCGACTGGCCCAATCACGGGCTGCGAACCGGGCGGCCGGCTAAAGATTGCCGGCGGGCTGATGGGGCTCGTTGAAAGGATCGGGTTTGGAATCCCCGTTTGCGCATCGACCTGGTAAACCTGGTCCGCATAGATGAGAGGAGCAGTCGGATCCACGGTCCATCCCACTGTCAGTGGAAAGCTTGGGGGTAAAGGGGAGTTGGGGAGCTCCTGCAGAGGCGCTGGCGAGAAGATATGCACTCTGTAGGAATTGCTCAAGGCATGATAGAGCGTCACGTAAAGAAATCGGCCAAAAGTGTCGAAAGCCATGAACGCCGGCGTCCCGCCCACGGAGCCATTGACGTTACCAAACTGGCCGAGAGTTCCATCCGGCTGGAGACTGCGCGTGCTGATCTGCAGGTCGCTTCCAAGAGCGATGGATTGCGCTTGCGGATCGAGAGCGAGACAGTCAGCGGTGGCGCCGGGGCCGCTTGTGGTAGCAGCGAACGTGCCATTAGAGCTGTCGAAGAGAAGGAAAGTAGCCGCGTTCGGATTAGACGGGGAAGGATCATTGAGGTACGCGTAGAAGACTTTGCCGTTGGGATGAGTCGCACCCCCCTTGAAGAGACCGGGAAGATCGGTTGCGCCACTCGAGGAGGGGACCAGGCCGAGATTCGCAGAATCAATATGAAACGACTCAACCGAACTTACAAATGCATTGGAACCGTTAAAGTTGATGACATAGAGAAACTGGCCGCTACTTTCCGTGGAGAGAAACACGGGCTGATTGGTGAAGAGCGAGGCAAAGGGCGAGTTGGGAACCTCGAGAAGCGCACCTGAAAAGGGGTCAACAGTGAACATGGAGATCTTGCTGTTCGTGCGGTTGGAGGCGAATAAGTACCGTCCCGTGAAGTCGAGAGCCATCGAGGTGACTACTTCCTTGCTGGAGAAGGGCGAGCCCGCCACGGGCGTCAGCACTCCGGTTACATCGTTTCGCGTGTACACGGCGACGCCGATCGGATCCGCAGCGAATACAAACGCCGATTGAAATTGCGCTGGTGACGAACTGGAACTCGCGAGAACCGCGCAGCAGAAGAAAATAGCTCGCTTCGTCCTCGAAAACAGGGCGATGAGCACTCGCAGCGCCTCGCCCAGCCGGAGAACTGCTCTAGACGGTGTGGCCATGGACCTTCTTTGGCCGATGTCCATGCGGCTCTTTCTGAAGCCTGAGAGGGAAACAACTTCAATTTCACACTACCGTTGACTTTAGGGGATGTCAACCAAAATAAACTAATCAGATACTATTGCGTATAGATTACTGATATGTTTTAGCGCTACAGGAGAAAGAACGACCGCCGCGCGGCCTCATTCTTCGCGGAGGATGCGCATCAATTCGGCAGCGGCATGCGGCAAACGCGCCCCGCGCCGTGAAACGAGATAGAGGTGGCGAGGCATATTCAATTGACGAATTTTCACTTCCTTCATCCAGCCGTGCTCGATTTCCCATTGCACGCACATGCGCGGCACAATCGCCACGCCCATGCCCATCTGCACGAACCGCTTGATGCTTTCAATTGTAGGCATTTCGATCGGCATGTTGAGCGCCGTGCGGTTTCGCGCAAACAGCTCGATCACCCGACGGCGAAACGGCGATTCCACAATGTGCGCGATAAAATTTTCACTGCCGAGTTCCGCGACATCCACTTCGCGCTTCTTCGCTAGGTTGTGCTTGGGGGGCACGACCAGCGTCAGCTCGTCCTTCAATATTTCCGTTGCCAGGAGCTGCGCGTCGCGCGGCACAAAAGAAACCGCCCCGAGGTCCAAACGGTAGTTCAGAACTTCATGCGGAATATCCCGGGAAAACATGCGGTGCACGCGCACTTGCACGCCAGGATGCAGCTCGCGAAATTTTGCCAGCGCAGGAAGCAGCGCATGGATGGAGCTCTCATTCACACCGAGCGAAAGCTCGCCGCGCTTCAGCCCTTCCAGTTCACTGAGCCCTTTCTTGACCTCATCGCGCAGATTGATCAGCCGTTCGGCATAGTCCTTGAGAAGCGTTCCCGCATCGGTGAGGCGAATCGGCCTCGCCCCGCGGACGAACAACGGTTGGCCTAGCCCGTCCTCGAGCTTTCGAATGGCCAGGCTGATCGCCGGCTGCGTGCGATAGAGACGCTCCGCCGCCCGCGAGAAGCTGCCTTCCTTCGCCACCATCAGAAATACTTGTAGTTCGCCCAGGTCCACTGATCCCTCGGTCGGATCAGTATAAGATAGTATTATCAAAAGTAGAATAAAGATAAATTGGACTACAGGCCCGCTCCCGTGCGTAACTACAGGGTGGGAGACTCTATGGACGTCGTACGCATCTTTGACACTACGCTCCGTGACGGCGAGCAGTCGCCGGGCTTCTCGATGAATACCCAGGAGAAGATTCGCCTGGCACGGCAGCTTGCGGCCCTGAATGTAGACGTGATCGAAGCGGGCTTCCCGATTGCGTCGCTCGGCGACCTCGAAGCGGTCAAGAAGGTCGCTCAAGAAGTCCGTACCGTGCCCATCGCGGCGCTCGCTCGCGCAAAAAAACAGGACGTGGACGCGGCCATCGAGGCATTGGAACAAGCCGCCTCCTCGCGACTGCACGTTTTTCTCGCCACCTCCGATTTGCACCTTCGCGTAAAGCTGAACATGACTCGCGAGCAGGCGCTCGAAGCCATCACCTCGATGGTTCGCCATGGCCGCCAGCACGTGGGCGAAGTGGAATTCTCCGCCGAAGACGCCGGACGAACCGACATCGACTTTCTTTGCCAGGTCTGCCGCGCCGCTGTGGAGGCGGGCGCGACCGTACTGAATCTGCCCGACACGGTGGGGTACGCGGTGCCGGAAGAATACGGTGCGATGTTCACCAAGGTCCGCGAATACCTCGGCGATCCCGACGGCATTACGCTCAGCGCTCATTGTCATGACGACCTGGGCATGGCGGTCGCCAACTCGCTCGCGGCCGTTCGCGCGGGAGTCCGTCAGATCGAGTGCACCATCAACGGGATCGGCGAGCGCGCTGGTAACGCTTCGCTTGAGGAAGTGGTAGTCGCCCTCGCGGTGCGCAAAGAAAGTTTCGGAGTCACGACGGGAATCCGGCTCGAAGAACTCTTTCGTACAAGCCGCATGCTCACGGAAATCACCGGCGCACAGGTTGCGCCGAACAAAGCCATTGTGGGGGCCAATGCGTTCGCGCACGAAGCGGGAATCCACCAGGATGGAATCATCAAGAACCCGCTGACTTACGAAATCATTTCGCCGCAGAGTGTCGGCGTCCCAGCGCGCTCGCTCGTTCTTGGAAAACATTCGGGCCGCAATGCGCTGCGCCAGTCGTTGCGCGATCTAGGTTACGAGGCGAGCGATCCGGAGCTTGCGGAGGTTTATGCCCGCGTGACCGCGCTGGCCGATCAGTCTAAGCAGGTACGCGCTCGCGACATCGT
>Ga0137403_10009442_pt1 | contig 10848 bp, 12 predicted proteins | sample CZOMad2_1_16fung_FD_122057 | JGI IMG/M metagenome (GOLD analysis project Ga0137403, IMG submission 122057) | Vadose zone soil fungal communities from Angelo Coast Range Reserve, California, USA - CZOMad2_1_16fungal (Hybrid Assembly) | ecosystem: Environmental > Terrestrial > Soil > Vadose zone... | reverse complement strand
ATCCCGACGCGCCGGGCGAGCGCCGATTGGGTGAGGCCGCCGCGGGACATGGCTTCCCCCAGCCGCCCGCGGAAAATCTGAAGCAGGTCGCGTCGCTGCATAATACCGCTCCTTTCTTTCTTTGCCACCACATGTAGCACAACGTCACAAACTGGGGTAGTTTGTCTCGCTTATGCCGCTTGCCCGGTTTCTCCCCTCGCCGATACTAAACGCGTCATGTCCATCGATTCTGTCGAAGCCGTCACCCTGGCGGACCCCATAACCGCCGCAGCTTTGGTCACCGACGACGTTGTCGATATTCCAACCGTCGCGCTGGCAGTGGCCACATATCTGGGCTTCGGCTTGCTTACCTGGTTCCACCATGACCTGCCCTGGTGGGTGGTAGCGCCGCTCGGCGGCTACATCGTGGCCCTCCACGGTTCTCTTCAGCATGAGGCCGTGCACGGCTATCCCTTCGGGCGGCGGTGGATGACGACGGCCACGGTCTTTCCCTCGCTCTGGCTTTGGCTGCCCTATGCCATCTACCGCGACAGCCATCTCGCCCATCACTGGGATGAGCAACTGACCTGTCCGGTCGCGGATCCCGAATCGAACTACGTCACGCCGTCGATGTGGGCGGCCATGGGCCCTTTCCATCGCTTGGTTCGCCGCCTGCTGGCGACGCTGGCCGGGCGCCTCGTACTGGGTCCGCCTTACATGATGTGGCGCGCCAGCTGCCGCTTTCTAGGCGCGGTGCGTGACGGCAACATGATTCAGTTGCGGCGCTGGCTCAACCACGTGCCCTGCGTGGCGCTGGTTCTGGTTTGGGTCATGGGGGTTTGCCATATCCCGCTTTGGCAGTATTTGCTGCTCTACGTCTATCCCGGTTTGTCGCTGACCCTTCTGCGCTCCTTCGCCGAACATCGCGCCGCCACGTCGGTGGGTGAGCGCATCGTCACGATGCAAACCAATCCCTTGATGGCGCTTCTCTTCACCAACAACCACCTCCACGCCCTGCATCATGCCGAGCCGGCCACCCCTTGGCACCGGCGCCCCGCCCGTTATCGGATACGCAAGGACGAGCTGGACGCCGCCAACGCGGGCTATATCGTCGCCGGGTATCGCCAGTTGTTCCGGCGCTATCTTTTCCGGGCCAAGGAACCGCCGGTGCATCCGCTCGCCGGTCAGGGATTTCCGCTGTAGGGTTCCCCCGACGGCCTCCGGGCGGAGGGTTTTCGACCAAGGATTCGGCATGATCGCCCTCTTGAGAACGACCTGGGCCCTGCTGCTCGGCGTGGCTTTGATCATGTCCGGAAACGCCCTGCAGGGCAGCCTGCTGGGATTGCGGGGCAGCCTCGAAGGGTTTTCCAGCGCGGTCATGGGCCTCGTCATGTCCGGCTATTACGTCGGCTTCCTGTCAAGTTCGCTGATCACGCCCCGAAGCGTGCGCAGTGTCGGCCATGTCCGCGTATTTGGCGCATTGGCGGCGCTGGCGGCGACCTCGATCCTCGTCGCCTCGCTGTATATTTCGCCCTATGTCTGGTTCTGGAGTCGCGCCGTCACCGGCTTCTGCTATGCCGGCCTCTACGTCATCTGCAATGCCGGCCTCTACGTCATCGCCGAAAGCTGGATCAACGACCGCAGCACGAACGAGACCCGCGGCCGGCTTTTGTCCGTCTATATGGTGGTTCAGTTCAGCGGCCTGACGTCGGGACAGGCCATGCTGAATCTCGCCGATCCGGCTGGCTTCCAGCTTTTCAGCCTGGTGGCCATGATCATCTCGCTGGCCGTCGTGCCCGTCCTATTGACCGCCAAGCATGCGCCCGCCTTCGCCGAGCCGACCCATGTCAGCCTGGCGCAGCTCTATCGGGTCTCACCGCTTGGCGCCATCGGCACGCTGGGCGTGGGTATGGCACATAGCGGCTTCTTTCAAATGGGTGCGGTCTTCGGCCATCGGATCGGGCTGGGTACGGCGCAAGTCTCGCTTTTCATGATGTCGGCGGTCTTGGGCGGCGTTGCGCTGCAGTGGCCGGTCGGCCGCCTGTCGGATAAGTTCGATCGGCGCAGGGTCCTGACCTTCGTGACATTCGCCGCCGCCTTGATCGCGCTGGCCGCCATTGCCGCGTCCACCGTCTCGCTGGCGGGGCTGTCCGTCGCTGCCTTCTTTTACGCCGGCATGTCGCTGCCCATGTACTCGCTCTGCATCGCCCATACCAACGATTTTCTGAAAACCGATCAGATGGTCGCCGCGAGCAGTACGCTGATGCTGCTTTTTGGCATAGGGGCGATCGGCGGCCCGCTCACCATCGGCGTGTTGATGGGGTCATTCGGGCCCCATGCTTATTGGGTTTATCTGGCGGTCGTCCATGTTTTGCTTGGCTTGTTCGCGCTTTACCGGATGACCCGCCGTGCCTCCCGACCCGTCGAGGAACAGGGCCGCTTCGTCGCCATGCCGGCCAATGCCTCGCCGACGGCCGCGAGCATGGCACCACATCCCCCGGGCGCTGTCAGCAAGCGTTGACGAACCGGTATTATTTCACCCGCTGACGCCGCCCTCGCGCTTGCGCCGGTCGACGAAAGCTTTCAGGGCCTCGTCGATCGCGGGATCCAGCGGCGGCGGCTGATAATCTGCGAGCAGCTGCTTCCAGATCGCGTTGGCCCGCTGCTCTGCGGTAAGCGCGCCGGCCTCGCGCCAGCTTTCGTAGTTGCGCCAGTCGGAGAGAATGGGAGCATAGAACGCCGTCTCATAGCGTTCCAATGTATGGCCGACGCCGAAGAAATGCCCGCCCGGGCCGACTTCCTTGATGGCCTCGAAGGCCAGCGTGTCGGCATTGACGACGAGGGGCTGCATGAACTCGCCCATGCCTTGCAGAATCTCGACATCGAGGACCATTTTCTCGAAGGAGGCGACCAGTCCGCCTTCCATCCAACCGGCGCCGTGCATGACCATATTCGCGTGTCCCATAACGGCGCCCCAGATGGACATCTCGGATTCATAGGCGGCCTGGGCATCGACCGTGTTGGCGGCGCAGGCGTTGGACGAACGGTAGGGCAGCTTGTAGCGCCGCGCCAACTGGCCGCCCGCCATCGCCGCGCGGGTGTATTCGGGCGTTCCGAAGGCCGGCGCGCCGCTCTTCATATCGACATTGGAGGTGAAGCCGCCATACATTACCGGGCATCCCGGCATGACGACCTGCATATAGGCGATTCCCGCCAGCGCTTCGGCATTCTGCAGCGAGAGGGCGCCGGCAACCGTTGCCGGCGCCATGGCGCCACTGAGTGTGAAAGGCGTCATGACGATCGGCTGCTTGTGGAGGGCCATCTCCGTCATGCCCTGGAGCATGGGTCCGTCCAGGCGCAGGGGCGAACTGGAGTTGATGATGGAGAACAGGCTGGGTTCCTTGGCGAGCTGCTCGCGGTCAATACTGCGGGCAAGACAAATCATCTCGATCGCATCGGCGATGCGCTCGCGACCGAGGCTATAGGGATGCCAGATGCGGTCCGTCAGCGTGATAGCGGCGTGGTGGGCATCCAGATGCCGGGTCAGCGGCGGCAGATCCGCCGGCTCGACGGGATAACCTGAGACGAACTGGACGATATTCAGGCTCTGGCAGAGGCGCAGGAGATTGCAATAATCCTCGAACTTCCCCGGCCGGCGCCCGTTGTCCATGTCCGAACAATTGGGCGCGCTGGCGACCGAGCCGAAATTGATGTGATTTCCCCCAAAGGTCAGGTTGCGCGCCGGATTGCGGGCGTGGAGCGTCACCTCGGGCGGCGTCTTGGCCACCAGTTCCAGGACCAGGGCGCGATCGAAGCGCACGCGCTGGCTGCCCGCCTCGACGATGGCGCCGGCCTCTTTCAGGCGGGCGCGAGCCAGCTCGTCGAGAAAATCGATGCCGATTTCCTCGAGAACGCGCAGCGAGGCGTTATGAATCGCTTCGATCTGGTCGGCGGAAATCACCTCGATCGGCTTGTAGGGATTGCGGTAATTTCGCCAGGGTAGCTGTTTCAACGCGCCGCCGCGGGTGCGCCGTTCGCGGTTGCGTTGGACTTCGCGGGCCATGTACTCCTCCAGAAAAGCGTGGCGGAGCATAAGCAGCAGGCGGCCAAGCTGTTAAGCCCTTTCCGCCGTTATGTGTCGCTATTCCGACGGCCGAATTCGTGCCCGGGCCAGTGATTTAACGGTGGGAGCCGAAAGGCCATGTCGCCTTGCGATCGACCGGATTGGCCAATCAGCCAGCGTCGGCGGAGTCCACCTTGCACCTGGGCGGACTGCCCGCGTGATAGACCAGCGTGGCTGGCGCGGTGCAAAACAGCACATTTACCTCATAGGTTCCGACAACCGGCGGCTGAGTGCCGGGCCAGAGCAGTTTCCGGCTTTCGCCGGCCACGGGAAGTCTGGTGAAGCCCCGCCCGCAATCCAGCGCCGAGGCAGCGTCCTTCACGCAGTACGCTACATTCATGTCCGCCTGACAGCTGTTGATCAGATAGGCGTCGCCCGAGGCTGTCTTTTCGAAGCGAATGCAATCGGCGCTTGCCGGTGCTACGGCCGCCAGCCATAGAGAGAAAGCCACCGCGCCAATCCGCAGGAATGTGAACATTGGGTCCCCTCCTAGACGCGAAATTCGCATTTCCCAATGCTTGCCACATAAAGCTTTCTCATTCATTAATGCATGAGGATAGCCGTATAACTCATTGAAATAACAAAGGTAGAGGCCTGAGAATCGAGCTATGCCAGTAGCGCTTTCAAAGCGCTGCGGAACCGGTCAAGGATTTCCGCCTCGCCGGCATGGTGGCCCTCTTCCACGACAAACCGCCCGCCTACCATGACGTCGCGCACAGGATTGCCGTTACCGGCGAAGATCATGGCATCCATCATCGTGTCGTCGGACTTTCCGATGAGGTTCGGTGAATTGACATCCAGAACCAACAAATCTGCCCGAGCCCCCACCGCAATTCTCCCGAGATCGCGCCCCAAGGCGCGGCTCCCGCCATCAAGCGCCCCACGATAGATCGCCGCACCGACGTGCGAACCGTCCTGCGATGACGAGGCCAACCGGTTGCGGCGGCGCGTCACCAGCCGTTGACCGTATTCCAGCCAACGCAGCTCCTCGATCGGGCTGACCGAGATATGGCTGTCCGATCCGATGCCGAAACGGCCGCCGTGCGACAGGTAGTCGATCGCCGGGAAGAAACCGTCGCCGAGGTTTGCCTCGGTTGTTGGGCAGAGCCCGGCGACCGCACCGCTGCTGGCGAGGTTCTCCGTTTCGGCGCCGGTCATGTGGGTGGCATGGATCAGACACCAGCGCCGGTCCAGCGGTTGATGATCGAGCAACCATTCCACCGGACGCTGGCGCGACCAGGCGAGGCAATCCTCCACCTCCTTGGTCTGCTCGGCGATGTGGATATGGATCGGCGCGCCGGCGTCCATTGCCATCAGGCCGGCCACGGCCTCCTGCAGCGTCTGGGGCGTGACGGCGCGCAGCGAGTGGGGCGCAATGCCGATGCGGATCTGGGGATCGCCGCGATGGCGCGAGCCCAAGCCTTCGATCAGGCGCAGGAAGCGCTCCGGCTCGTTCAGGAATCGCCGTTGGCCCGCCCCCGCCGGTTTGCCGCCGAAACCGCCGGCATTGTAGAGCACAGGCAGATGGGTGATACCAATCCCCGTCGTCTTGGCGGCGGCCAGGACACGCTCCGACATTTCCGCCAGATCGCCATAGGGCCGGCCGTCAGGGTCGTGATGCAGATAGTGGAATTCCGCCACCGCCGTATAGCCGGATTTCAACATCTCCACGTAGAGCTGGGCCGCGATGGCCTCGACATTTGCGGGCGTCAGGCGGCCGACGAAATCGTACATCAGCGTGCGCCAGGTCCAGAAACTGTCCTCTGCCGCCGCCGTTCCGCTTTGGCCTGCTTGCTCGCTCAGGCCGGCCATGGCGCGCTGAAAGGCATGACTGTGCAGATTGGGCATGCCGGGAATGACCGGACCGGCGAGGTGCCGGGCGTCGCCGGGTTTGGCGCCGGGATTGACGGCGGCGATATTGCCGTCGCCAGTCGTCTCGATCAGCACATCCGCCGCCCAACCCTCGGGCAGCAGTGCGCGTTGGGCAAAAAGGCTTGTATCGTTCATGGAGTGTCGGTTGTGGCTGGTTCGCGCAAACCATAGGAGGTAAAACTGACCGCGACAACCGCGAAGCAAACTTCATCGGGCAGTCGGGCAATGTGGGACGATCTGTGGTTGAACGGTCGCCTGGCGAAGATGACGCCGGGCGATGTGCCATATGGCGCTGTCGAAGATGGCGCCATCGCCGCTGCCGGCGGCCGCATTGCCTGGCTGGGCGCAAGGCGCGATCTGCCGGGCCGTCCGGAAGGTCTCGCGCGCCGCGTCCACGATCTCGCGGGCTATTGGCTGACGCCGGGCCTGATCGATTGCCACACTCATATTGTTCATGGCGGCGACCGCGCCCAGGAATTCGAACTGCGGCAGCAGGGCGCGACCTATGAGGAGATCGCGCGGGCCGGCGGCGGCATCCGCTCGACCGTCGCCAAGACGCGGGCAGCGGACGAGACCGCTCTTCTCGCCTCGGCGGAAGGGCGGCTGGCGCCGCTCCGGTCGGAAGGCGTCACCACCATCGAAGTCAAATCGGGTTACGGGTTGGACAGCGCCAACGAAGCCAAGATGCTTCGGGTGGCCAGGCGCCTCGCGGGCGTTACCGTCAAGACGACGTTCCTGGGTGCCCATGCGCTGCCGCCGGAATTCGCCGAGCGCAGCGGCGCCTATATCGATCTTGTGGTGGAGGAGATGCTGCCGGCGGTGGCAGGATTGGCCGATGCCGTGGATGCCTTCTGCGAAAAGATCGCCTTCAGCCCCGGCGAAACCCGGCGCGTTTTCGAAGCCGCCGCCAAACGCGGGCTGCCGGTAAAACTCCACGCCGACCAGCTTTCCGATCTTTCCGGGGCGGCGCTGGCGGCGGAATTCAAGGCGCTGTCCGCCGATCATCTGGAACACACATCGCCCGCCGGCGTGTCCGCCATGGCCCGGGCGGGCACCGTCGCGGTTCTCTTGCCCGGCGCTTTCTATTTCCTGCGCGAAAAACAACTCCCCCCGATCGAGGCCCTGCGCAAGGCAGGCGTGCCGATTGCGATTGCCAGCGACAACAACCCGGGGACTTCGCCGGTCACTTCCCTGCTGCTGATGTTGAATATGGCGGCGACTGAATTCCGCCTGACGCCGGAAGAAGCGCTCGCGGGCGTTACCCGATCGGCCGCCGCGGCGCTCGGCCTCGGCGCCAGTCATGGTACGCTGGAAGTGGGCAAGGCCGCAGATTTCGCGATTTTCGCCATCGACCGGCCGGCGGAGCTTGCCTATCGGATCGGCTTCAACCCCTGCGTCGGGCGAGTGCGCGCCGGCCAGGTCGAGCCTCGATTCTGATCGCGATCAGGTAAAAGCCAATAACCATAGGAGAAACGTTCATGGCCAATAAATCCGTTCGCGCGAAAAAGAAGTCCGCGATGCCAGCGCGCAGGGCAGCAAACAAAGCCGCCAAACCGACCCTGTACGGCGCCGCGCCCAGTGGCCCGACCTATAAGGTCGCGCTGATGTTCGCGTTGTGCGGCAAGCCAATTTCCTTCCGTCACACGGACCTGCGCGCGGGCGCCCATAAGGCACCTGAGTTTCTGAAGATCAACCGCTACGGCCAGGTACCGGCCCTGGTCGATGGCAAACTGACACTCTGCCAGTCCGGTGCCATCCTGGAATACCTCGCCGATAAATATAAGAAATTTGCCGGCAAGGACGCCCAGCAACGGGCGCGGGCGCTCGAATGGCTATTCTGGGATGCCGACCGCCTGTCGCCCGGCGTCTTTCGCACCCGCGCGGCGGCTCGGGGATTTCTGACCATCGACCCGGCAGTTGGAATCTATTTCCGAGATTACGGCGACAATGGTCTGAAGGTACTGGAAGCCCAGCTCGGCAAGAGCAAATTCGTCGCCGGCGCGGACCCTACGATCGGCGACATCGGCTGCTACGGCGTTCTGGTCTTCGCCAAGGAGGCCAATTTCGACTTGGCGCGCTATCCGAACATCACCGCCTGGATGGCACGGGTCGAGAAACTGAAAGGCTTCAAACCGCCGTACGAACTGCTGCCGCTCCACGATATCGCCTAGCGCCGGCGCCCAGCAGAGCGTTGAGGATCCGCCGGAGCACCGGGCGGATGCCCGCGGCAAGATCCTCACGCAAGCTGAACGGCGGGTCTTCAATCGACCGCCAGCCGCATGCATCCGTTGCTGGGCTAAAGCACTGGAAATTGTCGCAGTCTGTCCATCCACCCGTTCATACTCGCGCCCGGGCCGGTAAACATGACATATTTGCACAATGGCAGAATCGAAACCGATCACCAAAGACGACGAGCGGCGGTGGCGCGAGGTCCTCGACGACCTAGGCCCCGATCTGGTCCAGTTGAGATTGCTAGGGGCGATCAGCGAGCCGGGCGGCCGACGCATCGTTCCGGGGATTATGCGAGCGAATCCTGCACCATCAGAGTCCTTCGTTGAGAATTGGCTTTCCGACAGACAAACTGCGATTGAACGGCGGAACTCCGCGCGCTATTGGCTTGGCCTTGCAATCGCGGTTTTGACCCTCATCGCGGCCTTTATCGCTGCTTGGGCCGCCCTATTCAAAAGCCACTGATCTTACGGCCCGCCAGACTCGCCATCTTGCTGTCTGCACTTCCTGTCACAGTGCTGTGCGCACCTATCGTTTTGATAGCAGGGGTTACCAGATTATCCTTCGGCCAAAGGTTTGCCGCATAGGGTATGACGCTGTTTTCCCCTGAATTTTCAGCCGTGCGACATCGGCGCCACGGTTTCGACATAAATGCTACGGGACATCATTTCGCCCTTCTTCACGCGATCAACACACCGCATTATCGGAGGCATGGAAAACAAGCCATTGGCGGGGTGGCGCGTCGTTGCCGGGTTCTGGGGGTTTAGCGCCCTAATCTGCCTGCCGATCCTGATTGAAGGAGCACAGAGGGTGGCAGGACTCTTCATTTTTGCCCTGCTCATCTCCATCAGCACCTATCTTTATTCCGGCCGCTTCGCGGCATTCATCAACGGTTTGCTGTCTCGCATCAAACTGATCGTGTGATGCCGGGCCGCCATCGAGGCCGAGGGCGCGCATATCAGAGAACAATTGCGATTAAGATGACAGAATAGTCATTTGAATTAAAAGCATTTACCGGATTCCCGCTGACCGCGGAATCTGCTTCCGAGATTGCGACGACAATGGTCTGAGGGTCCTTGAAGGCCGGCCTGGCATGAGGAAATTCGTCGCCGGCGTGGGGCCTACGATCAGCGACATCGGCTGCTCCGGCGTGGTGGTCTTCGCCAAAGAGGCCGATTTCGACCTGGCGCTCTACCCGAACATCATCACCTGGATGGCATGGGTCGAGAAACGGAAAGGCTTCAAACCGCCGTACGAACTGTTGCCGCTCCGCGATATCGCTTAGCGCCGGCGCTGAGGAGAGCCTCGAGGATCCGCCGCAGCACTGGGCGGATGCCGGCGGCGAGATCCTCACGCAGTCTGAACGGCGGGTCTTCGTTCATATAGGTGATCTGGGAAAGCTCAAGCTGGATTGCCTCGATGCAATCGATCGGTCGGCCATAGCGCCGGGTGATGTAACCGCCCTTGAATCGGCCGTTAAGGATACTGGTGTAATCTGTTGCAGTAGCCGCAACCTCCATGACCGCGTCGCTCACCGCCGGCGAGGCGGCAATGCCGTCGCCGCTGCCCATGTTGATATCCCACAATCGTCCTTCGAAGAACCGGGGGACGCGAGAGCGGATGGAATGGGCGTCGAACAACAGGGCATAGCCATGGCGCGCCTTTATCGCGGCCAGTTCGAGGGCCAGCCTGTCGTGATAGGGCTGCCAGAAGAGATTCCGCCGCTCCGCGATCTGCATGGCATCGGGGCCCCGGCCCGGCTGGTATACCGGCTGATCGTCGAAGCGGGTGGTGGGACACAGCTCAGTATTGCGCGCGCCGGGATATAGGGCCTCGCCCGCTGGAGTCCGGTTCAGGTCGATGACGTAGCGCGAGTGGGTCGCCTGCAGCACGCTGGCCCCCAACTCGTCGAGAAAATCGTAGAGAAGGTCGATATGCCAGTCGGTATCGGGCACCTCAAGCGCCGCCGGAGTCATCTCCGCCGCCAAGGCGGGGGGAATATGCGTGCCCACGTGGGGCATGCTGATGAGAAGCGGCGATGAGCCGGATCGAAATCGGTAGAGGTCCATGTGCAAGTCCGTTGATCCTGCTGCACGAACAATGGACTATCCCGTCATGCAAGACCAGCCCCGCGCCCGTTCCCTGCAGGGCGGACCGCCAATCGCGGGACGTGCCCGCGGCCAGCACGATCGTGGTTGCCTCGACGGCCTCGACCGCGCAAGCGAGGAACACCGCCAGGAACAACGCCGCGGGTGCGAGCGCCAGCAAGTAAACCCAAATTCCGCGCTTGGCGAAAAACGTCTTTCGCATCTCCAGGCGAATTACGGACTTGATCTGAGCCCACCACAATCCCCAATTCATTTCGAGGCCTCGTCTCCGCCAATCAGGTACTCGTAGATCGAATTCGCGTTGTCGTCGGCCGGCGTAACGCTTTCGATGTTGATGCCTTCGAGTGCGATGTGGTTCAGCAGCTTGTAAAATTTATCGGCGTCGCGCGTTTTGATCAGCAAGCCTCCGCCATCGACGTGGAGCCGCACTTCCACCACATGATCCGTCTGGAACACGCGCGACGCCATCGCCGACTTCGCGCACGATCGCCTCGCCGCCAAGGTCTGGAACCTCTACTTCCTGGTGCCGACGGGGCG
>Ga0137403_10009441_pt1 | contig 10848 bp, 7 predicted proteins | sample CZOMad2_1_16fung_FD_122057 | JGI IMG/M metagenome (GOLD analysis project Ga0137403, IMG submission 122057) | Vadose zone soil fungal communities from Angelo Coast Range Reserve, California, USA - CZOMad2_1_16fungal (Hybrid Assembly) | ecosystem: Environmental > Terrestrial > Soil > Vadose zone... | reverse complement strand
GACACCGGGTGCGAGGATTCCTTCAGCAGCTCGTATCCGGCCGCCATATTGAACAAGGCACGAGGTTTGATGCGCCCACGGTTGAAGTCCAGCTCTGCGGCAATGCGCGGATCTATTTCGCCGCTGGTCGCATCGCTTGGATCGACCTCCGAAGGTACGCCGCTGTCGAACCGACCGGTGAATGTGCCCCAGAGCCCGGACTTTCTCGCATAGGTCACACCAAACTGTCCTTCGTTTCGCTCGTCCTGATCGCCAGGAAACTTCAGATTCGGGGTGAGTTGATTGCCCGAGCCAATGGGCAGCCCGCCCGTGATCGGCGTCGTCCCGACGGCCTTGGAATTGGCGTAGCTCAAGTACCCGCCCAGCCCGTGATACGCCCGCACATCCAGCCGCGCCTCAAGGCCGCGCACATCGCCCCGGGCAATCGACAGGGGAAAAACTACTCCTGTTTCCAGAAACTGTTCGTCGTCAGAAAAATTGCGCGCGTTTTTGATATACCGCGTCAGATCCAGCCGAATATATTTCGTAATCTGTTGCTGTAAGCCTATTACGTAAACGTTTTGCCACTCCGGCGGCACGGGCCCGTACTGCAGGCCCGGAACAAATACGGCAGCCTGAGGAGACGATGCCAGCAGCAGATTCTCAATCGGTGGAGTCTGGAACATCCGGTTGTAGGAAGCGCGCAACACCGTACCGGTCTTTTCAATGTAGTAAGCCACGCCGACTCGCGGGCTCGCGGCCGCGTTCTTCGCCAGCAGGCTGTACTTGTCCAGCCGCAGTCCTAAGTCCAGCGTGAGATGCCGGATGCGGATGCGATCCTGCCCAAACCCTCCGACCTCCCAGCCGTTGCGCTTGTCCTGAAAGCGAAACGGGTTGTCGATGGGAAACTGCGACGCCGGATTGGTCGGATCGCCTAAAATAGCATCGCCGGTTGCCGCCAGCGCGAAGTTTTCGCCCAGGCCGAGCCGATGCCCCTGCACCCCAAACTTGAATGAATGCCGTCCCCATTCGTGGCTGAGGTTCGCGTGCAATCCTTCCGTCTCAGTGCGATCATGCAGGCCGACAAAATAGGGGGTCCCAGTCAGTTCGGGATCGAGCAACCGCCCAATGCTCGCGCGCCGGTACATTAGAACCTCGCCGACGGTGGAATTGTTAAACAGGTGGGTCCAGCCCAAAGATTCGGAGTCATCGCGCCGCTCCTGTCGCTGCTTCTGCCCAGCATCCTGCTGGTCTTGCGTGTTCGCCACCTGGTAGTCCGTGCCATTGGTGGAAAGATTCAGGTGCAATGAATCGTGCTCGGTCGGCGCAAAGTCGAAACGAGTGAAAAGCTGGGTTGCGCCGCCCGCATTGTGCAGGCTCTCAATCTCCGGCGGATCCAGATATCGGCGCGTGCGATTCGTCTGCGAGCTGAGAAACACTCCAACCTTCTTGTGCAGATTCCCGCTGACCTCAAGATTCGCACCACCGCTGTCAAACGAACCGCCAAACAACGAAAGCGACCCATTCCAGGGCGCGTTCAAACCCGACTTCGTATCGACCGTAACCACCGCCGAGGTACGCCCGGCAAACTCCGCCGGAAGGTTCCCCGTCACGATGTCCGAGGAATGCAGATCGTCCTCATCCAGCGCGGTGGAGAAAACTCCCGACATGTTCTCGAAAATGGGCACACCGTCGACCACGTACTGCACCTGCCCCTCGGAACCGCGCACATGCAGTCGCCCGTTCTCCTCGGGGATCACGCCTGGCACCGATTCGAGCAGGCTCGACAACGCCACTTGCGGCTGCGTGCTTGGACTGCGCTCGATTTCATCCTCTTCAATGTCGTGGTGCGTCGTCGTCGAAGCAGTTTCCAGCAAGGGAGCGCGCTCCGTGACGACCAGCGACTCCTTAGTCTGCGAGAGCGTCAATTGCAGGTTCAGCGTTAGCGGCACGCTGGACTTCAGGTGGTCCCTCCGCACGGCCGCTTGAAAGCCCTGCGCTTCCGCGGTCAGCGTGAACTGTGCAAACGGCACGCTGTTGAAGACGTAGCGGCCCTGTTCGTCCGCCACCGCCGTGACGGAATAGCCGGAAAGCTTGCTACCCAACCGGACAATAGCATGGGGAATGACCGCACCCGCAGGGTCAGTCACCACGCCCCGCACCGTCCCAACCGCCGCGAAAGCTCCGCTCGACAGACCAAGAAAAAGTGCCACCGCAAAAGATAAAAACCGAATCGAAGCCCAAGATGCTCGCATGCAGTCCTCTCCGGCACAGGCCGGATGTTCGAGATTTTACGTGGCCGGATGGGAATCCAAACCGGAAGACTGCACAGCCTAGCCGAGCCGCGTAGACAAAATATTGCAGCAAGTTGAAAATTCTGTGAATTCCACGACGGCGGCTATCTTGCGCCGTTCCCGCTGCAGCTCCTACGAACCCTTCCCGCTGTACTTAAGTCGCAAGTCATTGCATTCTAAAGATGACGATGATTCAACTTACGGACGCAGGCAAGCGGTTCGGCCACAAGCTCTTGTTCGAGGGCGCGGATTGGCAAATCAATCCCCGCGACCGCGTCGGTCTGGTTGGCGCCAACGGCACAGGTAAGACGACCCTGCTCCGCATTCTGGCAGGCCTCGAAGGTCTCGACTACGGCAGTTGTCAGGGAATGAAAAGCATTTCCGCAGGTTATCTGCCGCAGGACGGCCTCGCGCTCAGTGGAGACACCGTCTTCGCGGAGTGCATGAAGGTTTTCAACGACTTACGGGAGATGGAGCAGGAGATGGAAGCCCTGTCTCACAGCCTCGCCGAACTCGACCCTGTGAGCGCCGACTATGCCCAGGCATCCGACCGACTGCACCGCTTGCAAAGCGAATTCCGGCTGCGTGACGGGTACGCCCTCGAAGCCAAGGCCGGAGCAGTTCTCGGCGGCTTGGGCTTCGGCAAAGAAGACTGGGGCCGTCGAACGGAAGAATTTTCAGGTGGTTGGCAGATGCGAATCGCCCTCGCCAAGCTCCTCCTTCAGCAGCCCAACCTGCTGCTCCTCGACGAACCTACTAATCACCTGGACCTCGAAGCCCGGAATTGGCTCGAAGACTATCTCCACAATTACCCGTTTGCATTTGTACTCATCTCCCACGACCGCTTCTTCCTCGACGCCACGGTCGATCAGATCGCGGAAATCTGGAACCAACGCGTCTATTTCTACAGCGGTAACTACGCCAAGTATCTCGACCAAAAAACACAGCGCTTCGAACAGCTCTCGGCTGCGGCTAAGAATCAGCGCGAACGCATCGAACAACTGGAAATCTTCATCAATCGTTTCCGCTACCAGGCCACCAAAGCCAAGCAAGTCCAGAGCCGCATTAAAGAGCTGGAAAAAATTGAACGCATCGAACTCCCATCAGAAGAAAAAACCATTCACTTCACATTTCCACAACCCAAACCCAGCGGGCGCACTGTCGTAGAGTTGGTCGGAGCAGGCAAAAGTTACGGCCCCAAACAAGTCCTCAAGGATGTGGACTTGGTGATCGAGCGCGGCGACCGCGTGGCTCTGGTAGGCGTGAACGGTGCAGGCAAATCCACGCTGATTCGGCTTCTCTCAGGAAACGATGCGTTGACCGGGGGCGAATACAAGCTCGGACACAACGCCGAACCAGGCTATTTCGCCCAGGACCAATACAAAGAGCTCGACACCGAAGCCCGCGTCCTCGAAGACCTCGGCGAATTCTCCCCAGTCTCGACGCAAACCGAATTGCGCAATCTATTGGGCTGTTTTCTCTTCCGCGACGACGATGTCTTCAAGCCCATCGGCGTCCTCTCCGGCGGCGAGCGCAACCGCTACGCGCTCCTCCGAATGCTCCTGCGCCCCACGAATTTTCTGTTGCTCGACGAGCCCACCAACCACCTCGATATGCGCGCCAAAGACGTCCTCCTCGACGCCTTGCTCAAGTACACCGGCACAGTGGTGTTCGTTTCTCACGACCGCTACTTCATCGACAAGCTGGCTACGAGAGTGTTCGAAGTAGCAGATGGCAACGTCCACATCTATCCAGGAAACTACGAGGACTACCTGTGGCGCAAGCAACAGACCACGAGCGGCCCCGTTTTGACGGCGCCGGCTACGAACTCTGCGCCCGCAACCTCCATCTCAACAAATGGCCATGGAAGCGGGGCTGGCGTTCCAAGCGCGGACACGAAGACCAAGCGCCTGAACCCCATCAAACGCAAACAAATGGAAGAACGCACGCACGAAATTGAAGAGGACATTGCCCGCGTCGAGACCGCAATCGCCATCTGCGAGAGCGGCTTGCTGAACTACGTCAGCGCCGAGGAAACCAAACGCCAGAATCTCGATCTCGAAAAACATCGCGAGGAACTGACCCAACTGATGGCGGAATGGGAGGAACTGGGCCAAGCGTTAGAGGCTGGATGAGGAAGGCCAATGGAGGCACGGGCGTCTCGCCCGTGCGGCGGCCCGTTGCAATTACGCTTCCTGAAGCCGGCTTGAGCAGTTCGGGACCAATCACACAGCCAGCAGACGCTCCGGCCTTAGAGCAGTGCTACCGACGTTCTCCTTTTGATTCTTCCGCAGCAGCTTTCTTTCCGCCGGGACACCTTCAGCAGCGATTCTCCACAGATACATGGCAGCATAAGCCCGCCAAGGCCGCCAAGCTTGAGCGCGCTGCTCCAGTTCGCGCGGAGTCTCCAGCGCCAAACCACGCAAAAGCCCAAGGTCGCTCGAGGGAAAGGCATCGGGCTCACCGAGGGCTCGCATCGCGACATACTGCGCAGTCCACTGTCCAATACCGGGAATTTCATGGAGCCGGCTGAGCAGTACCTCAGAATCGGCGCCTCCCTCTACACTGATCTTGCCTCTGATGACCGCACGAGCCAGAGACCGGATAGTTTCAACTCGCGCCCCGGTAAGCCCAATGTCGCCGAGCCTCGCCGTCGCGAGAACCTCCGGGGCAGGAAAAAGATGACTCAGGCCCGTCGGCCCGCCAAAGGGTTTGCCGAAACGGGTTGCCATGCGGCCAGCCAGGGTCGTCGCGCCCTTCACGGTGACCTGCTGTCCAAGAATTGCGCGTACCGCGAGCTCGAAACCATTCCAGCAGCCCGGCACCCGAATCCCCGGGTCCGCCTTGAGCCGCGCAGCCAGGACGGGATCGCCGCGAAGACTCAGCGCGATCGCGGCCCAGTCCGCATTCAAATCGAACATCGAGCGGACACGTTCCACAATGAAAAATAGCGACTGGGGATCGCCGAAGGCAATGCGCAAGTGCAGTGCATCCTGTCCTTTGGCAAGGGAAACTTCGAAATACCCCTCCCGGCCATGCAAAGAAATGGTCCGCCGATAGGTGCCGCCTTCTACAATTTCGACACCTGGCGTGGCCCGCGCTGCCAGAAAGTCCAGCATGGCCTGCCAATGGTACGGTGGTCGGAAATGAAGGCGGAAGAGGTACTGGTTCTCCGGCTGGGTCTGCGTTTGCCGGACTAGGCGGCGAATTTGAGTGGGCGTTCGATGATAAACCTTCCGTATGGTCGCATTGAATCGCCTAACGCAGCCGAATCCCGACGCCAGAGCGACTTGATTCATCGGCAAAGCGGTCTCGTCGATCAGCTTTTTTGCAAATTGCAGTCGGCGCGTATGTGCTACTGCTGCCGGCGTGGCGCCTAGATGTTTCAAGAACAGGCGCCGCAGGTGCCGCGACCCGACTCCGAGCCGCTCAGCCAGGACCTCGACTCCACCGTCCTCCAACCCACTCTCGCCGATCAGCCGCAGAGCCCTCGAAACCGTGTTCGAGGTCCCAAGCCATGCCGGCGTACCCGGCGAGCTCTCCGGACGACACCGCAGACAAGGGCGATAACCCGCCTCCTCCGCCGCCGCGGCGCTAGCGTAGTAAACGACACTGTTCTCCGGCAGCGTCCGCACCGGACAGATGGGGCGGCAGTAAATTCTTGTGCTCAGCACGGCGATGAAAAACTTGCCGTCGAATCGCGCGTCGCGGGTCAACCGGGCGCGCGAGCATGCCTGCGAATCCAGGTTCATATCGTCTTCCGCCAGCCTATGGTAACTGCCGCTGCAGAGGATTCTAGACGTTTTCGGACCATGTTCGTCCGATCGCGAGGCTCTGGCGCAATCGGATTCCGACACAACGAGGTCCGCAGACGTCCATCCTGCGCCATCGAGGTCCGCGAATGTCCATTCCGCGGCGCTTGATTTGCGTAAGCTCCCCACTAGCTGTTGTGGGCGTTAAAAGCCGAACTGCAAAGCGTCAGTCGGTTTCGAATTCCTGAAAGAGTGTCACGAAATAGCGAACCCTGCCCGCTTACCTGCGCCATGCCTCCCTGTGTTCGACATTGCGTGGAGTGCCCGAGATGCAGCACTCGATATCTTGTTGGTTTCAGTCCCTATGGGAATGGGTCGTCGCTGCAGCCCTTTGCCGCCACTTTCTCTCAGGAGTGGACGCTCAACTGCATCTGCGGCGCCCCAAGTCGATGGAGTTGGAACGAGTTGAAGATCTATGTGGTTTCCGTTCACGCCCATGACCGTGGCTACGGTTCGCCGGAGGAGGTTGTCGCCGCTGGCGGAAGGCTGAGGATTTGGCGTTAAGAAAATTTGACCGAATCTCGTCTTCCGCCGGACACCATCTTCCGTAATCTGCCCGCCTCTAAGGTTTTCTGGGATATTCAAGTCAATCGTTTCGCGCGGTTCGCGTCGCGCGCACCGGCCAATTCCGAACTCAGTTAAGAGGGCCACCATCATGCTGCAACCCAACGACAAGTTCGCTACACCCGCGGGCTCCGCCCCGACACCGGCGTTCGGCCCCACGAGCGCGACCAAATCTTTCACAACCTCACCGGAACAGGCGACCATCGGCCGCTCCATCGTCATTAAGGGCGAAGTCTCCGGAGCGGAAACGCTGTATGTCGACGGCCGCATCGAAGGCACCATCAACATGCCCGAAAGCCGCGTCACCGTCGGCCGGAATGGCGTCATTATCGCAGCGGTTTCCGCCCGCGAAGTCGTGGTCATGGGCAAGATCGAAGGCGATCTTATCGTCGGCGACCGCGTCGACATCCGCAGCGACGGCTCTGTCACCGGCGACATTCACGCCCAGCGCCTGACCATCGAAGAGGGCGCGTTCCTTAAGGGCGGCATCGACCTGGGCAAGAGCGACAAGAAAGATTCCGGCAAGCCGGGAGCCATGGCGGCTCACGCATAAGTCAAGTTCCCGCCGCAAATGCAAATGGCCTGCGTCCCCTGTTCGAAGGGCGCAGGCCATTTATTTTTTCTCGGGATCGGTTATCCCTTGGTGAAGTCCAGCGACGCCGAGTTAATGCAATACCGCATCCCGGTCGGCTTGGGGCCATCCGGAAAAACGTGCCCCAGATGGGCGTCGCAAGCACCGCACCGAACCTCCGTTCTCGTCATGCCATATTCGCGGTCCGTGTGCTCCACGATGCTGCCGGGATTCACCGGAGTCCAAAAACTCGGCCAGCCCGTACCAGATTCGAACTTGGCATCGGACTTGAACAGGGGTGCGCCACAGCCGATGCAGTGGTACATCCCAGTCTCTTTGTTATTCCAGTATTTGCCCGTAAACGCGGGCTCGGTGCCACACTGGCGGGTTACGCGGAACTGCTCCGGCGTCAGCTGCTCGCGCCATTCTTCTTCGGTCTTGACAACTTTTTCGGAAGTTGTGTTTTCAGCCATATTGCGAACTCCTTCGAGAGGTTATAAACCAGTTTAGCCCCTGTAAGCTGAGATTAAGGGGCAACCCAGAAGTTTCGTTCGCAGGCCCATGTGGCCGGGGCGCCCTCCCCGCGAGGTCTCGTAGAAGCCTAACCAGCACCGATTTGCTAAGATTCAGCCTGCACTCATGAAGCCCGCACTGACCACCCCCGCGATGAAAAGCGTCGGCGAAAATGTGGTTCGCATCGAAGCCGAGGCCCTGAAGACCCTGGCGGACCGAATCTCGAGCCCCATGGCAGCGAGTTTTGCCCGCGCCACCGACCTCCTATTCCATTGCGAAGGCCGAGTCGTCGTCACCGGCATGGGCAAAAGCGGCATCGTAGCCCGCAAGATTGCCGCAACGCTCAGTTCCACGGGCACCCCGGCCCTGTTCCTGCATCCCGTAGAAGCTGTGCATGGCGACCTCGGAATGGTCGTGCCGGGCGATGTAGTCATCGCACTTTCTTACAGCGGCGAGACCGAAGAGATTCTGCGGCTGCTGGCGACCATCAAACGCCTGCGAGTGCCACTGATCTCCATGACGGGCGATGCGCTCTGTATCAATGGGGCAACAAAACTTTCGACGCTCGCCTCAGCGGCGGAAGTCGCTCTGGATTGCTCGATCGCGAAAGAAGCCTGCTCGCTGGGCTTAGCCCCGACGGCATCCACCACCACCATGCTGGCCTTAGGCGATGCGCTCGCCCTAACCATTTCCGAGCAACGCGGCTTTAAAGAGGAAGATTTCGCAGACCTGCATCCAGGCGGCAAACTCGGCAAACAACTCGCTCGAGTCGACACTCTGATGCACTCCGGCGAGGCACTTCCTCAGGTCACGCCGCAGACGAAGATGCCGGACGTGATCTACGAAATGTCGCGCAAAAAACTAGGCGTTGCGGCCGTAGTCGACAAAGGAACGCTGGTAGGCCTTGTGAGTGACGGCGACCTCCGTCGCCTCCTGGAACATCGCGGAAAAGATGCGCTTGATCTCACCGCCGAAGAGTCCATGACGCGCGACCCTAAGACTATCGGCCCACATGAATTCGCCGCCAGCGCATTAGCTATCATGGAAGAAAAGAAAATCACCTCTCTAGCCGTAGTCGATCCAGACCGCCGCCTCCTGGGGATTGTGCACTTGCATGACCTATGGGGCACGGAAATGGTGTAGAAATTTGGCAATTTTGTAATTTGCAATTTGGCAATTTTCGATCGAACGAAACAGGCCTTCAAATTACCGAATCACAACATTAGGAAATTACAAATCCCATGTATCACTACGACCCACAAACCGCCCTCGAAGAAATCACTGAAGAAGCCATCCTTCCCAACCCCGTTCACGTGCGCGACATGCTCCTGCGCAAGCAGCTCACGCCGGATAAATCTCTGGAGCTGAACCGAATTTTCGCTGAATATCAGAAGTCGTTTGGCGAAGCCCAGAAGCTGGGGAAAGAACTCCTCCAGCGCTTGGCAACCTAGCCAGCCCTGCTTTCTTGAGGTCATACCGCGCCCCGTCCCAGATTTTCTACCGTCGATCCCTCCAACTCCAACTTACGGCAATCCGGAGAGATAATAACGAGCTTTCGAACTGCCTTGGGAGAGACGCATGCCCCTTTCCGTCCGTTACGCCATCCTCGCTGCCGTTCTCCTCATCGCTCTGCCTCTTCATGCCGACGGAGCGCCACCCTCAGCACAGGCAACCGCCGATGATCTGTTTGCCCACTCTCAATGGGACAAGGCGGCGCAAGCCTATTCCAAAATCGTAAACCAAGAACCCGCAAACGGCATGGCCTGGGAAAACCTCGGCGAATGCAGGCTGCAGTTGCATCAATACAGCGAAGCCATCCAAGCCTTCACCCGCTCGTCCGAGCAGAAATTCCGCCCCCTCGTAAACAAAGTCAACATCTCCCGCACCTACGCGGCTCAGGGGCAGCGCGCTGACGCGATGCGCATCCTGGGAGAAGTTTCCGCTTCAGGTCAGGGCAGCCGCGTCCGCTCAATGATCGCAGCCGCCACAGAGTTCCAAGCCTTCAAAGCCGATCCTCAATTCCTACAAATCCTGGAGGCGATCGCCCCTTGCCGCACCGCGGAGTACCGCCAGTTCGATTTCTGGATCGGCGACTGGGAGGTCCAGGACCCGGCGGGACAAATCGTAGGACACAATCTCGTCAATCTGGAACAAAGCGGATGCCTCATCGTCGAACACTGGACCGGGGCGGGTGGCGCGGAGACCGGCACCAGTTTCAACTATTACGACATCCGCGACAGCAAGTGGCACCAACTCTACCTCGACAACTCGGGCAACGCCGGCGCTTTCCCCGCCATGGCCGGAAATCTTACCGGCGACAAGATGGTCCTGATAACCGACGAGACCAAGAATCCCGTTTACCGCTGGACCTGGTATGCCCTCGCCCCTGGCCGCGTCCGCCAGATGGGCGAGCAGTCCAGCGACCGCCAAAAGACCTGGCAAGTATCCTGGGACGCCGTCTACGTCAAGAAAAATGTGAATTCGACGAAATAACACCAGGCCACCCGAGTCTTCGGTTTGGGATAACCTGCGCGCGCGCCTCGGAACTGCGGGTACCCCCCTCCCCCCGGGTCTAATGGAATCAATGAGATAGATGGTGAAGCGGGCCTAGATCTTTGAGTTTAAAGGGTTTACAGGCAAAATCTTGAAAACAAAGGGGATAACTCCCCAAGATTACTGCGTAACCCTATAACTAGGGTGAGGCCAGTTGGGTGTTAAGTCAACGAATACGTGCGGAATTTGAGGGCGAGGGTTCCGAAATGGAAAATTGCATGGACGAGGAAGCTCCGAAAAGCTTTCTCGCGCGTCATTCCGATTCCCGCCCTTTGCTTCGCAAAGAACGGGGCATCCCCTGTCCAGTTGGTGTCGGCGAAGAGCAAAAGCAAAGGCTCGACCCGTCCGCCCGGAAGGTTCGGCCACCAGCCGAAGGGCTTCTTTGCTGCTCATCCCGTCCCGCATCTTTTCCTCGGCGGCCATGTTCTGGTAGGCGCGGAGCTCCTCGTCTAACTCGTGGTCGACCTGCTCTCTTCGGAAAAGGGATCGCAGCCCGCTCCCAAGACTTCGCAACAAGGACATAAGCTCTCTCCTACGATCCCTCGAATCCTGGCGATGGCCG
>Ga0137403_10009440_pt1 | contig 10849 bp, 7 predicted proteins | sample CZOMad2_1_16fung_FD_122057 | JGI IMG/M metagenome (GOLD analysis project Ga0137403, IMG submission 122057) | Vadose zone soil fungal communities from Angelo Coast Range Reserve, California, USA - CZOMad2_1_16fungal (Hybrid Assembly) | ecosystem: Environmental > Terrestrial > Soil > Vadose zone... | reverse complement strand
CGGCCTCGATCCCGCCACCAAGATGGGACCGCTGGTCAACCAGGAGCAGTACGACAAGGTGCTGTCGTACATCGAGGTCGGGCGGAAGGAAGCGAAGCTGGCGGTGGGCGGCAACGCGCCGTCCGATCTCCCCAAGGGCTGCGAGCGGGGGTACTTCGTGCAGCCGACCATCTTCTACGACGTCGACAACCAGGCGCGCATCGCCCGGGAGGAGATCTTCGGCCCGGTGATGTCGGTGATCCCGTTCGACGGCGAGGAGGAAGCGTACCGGATCGCCAACGACACCCCGTTCGGGCTGGCCGCGGCGCTCTGGAGCCGCGACATCTTCAAGGTGATGCGGGCCATCAAGAAGCTGCGCGCCGGCGTCGTCTGGGTGAACCACATGCAGCCGGCGATGATCGAGGCGCCCTGGGGCGGGTTCAAGCAGTCGGGGTTCGGGCGCGAGCTCGGCACCTACGGCCTCGACGAATTTCTCGAGGTGAAGCAGGCCTACCTCAACCTCGATGAAAAGCCGATCGGCTGGTACCGCTAGAAGCCTGTGATAGACTCCGCGCAATTCTGCCTGGCGAGTCCGTTTCGCCGGATGTGGACGCCGTCCCCTCGAAGCCGCGCTGCGGCGCGAACGATCGGCTCGGTCCGTTTTCCGGCGCGCGGTGGTCGCGCCAGGGGCCATGGACGAAGCGAAGAAATCGCACCAACGTCTGCTGGATGAGGTCCGCGATCTGCGGGAGCGTCTCGCTGCGCTGAAGCGGGCGGAGGTCGACAGCAGGAAGTTCGAGGCGACCCTCGAGACCCGCGCCCTTCACTGGACCACCGTCTCGGCCCTCGGACAGAGCGCGCTCACCGGCAAGGAGCTGCCGCTCCTCCTGAACGAGGCGGCCGGACGGGTGGCGCAGACCCTGTCCGTCCCCTACTGCGTGATCCTCGAGCTGCTCCCGGGCGATGACGCGCTTCTGGTCCGGGCGGCCGCGGGGCTTCCGGAGGGGGTCGTCGGCCGCCTCTCCGTGCCGGCGCGCGCCGGCTCGATGGCCGGCTACACCCTTCTCGCCTCCGAGCCGGTCATCCTGGAAGACCTGCGTCACGAAGCGCGCTTCCATGGCGCGCCGCTGCTTTACGAGCAGAAGGTCGTGAGCGGCGTCGGCGTGGTGCTGCGCGGCCGCGATCGGCCGTACGGCGTCCTGTGCGTCAACACGACCGAGCGTCGCACCTTCACCCGCACCGACATCGACTTCCTCGAATCGGTGGCCAGCGTCCTGGCGGCCGCCGTCGATCGCAAACGCTCCGAGGAGGCGCTCGCCGAGTCGGAGCGCCGGTTCCGCGACATGGTCGAGAACATCGCCCTGGTCGCGGTGATGCTGAATCCGCGCGGGCATATCGTCTTCGTCAACGATTTTCTCCTGTCCCTCACCGGCTGGCGCCGTGAGGAAGTGATCGGCCAGAGCTGGTTTCAGACCTTCCTCCCTCAGGGCGTCCGCGAGACGGTGCAGAAGGTGTTCGACCAGACGATCCACAAAGGCGAGATCCCGGTCCGCTACGAGAACGAGATCCAGACGAGGGCCGGAGAGCGGCGGCTGATCGCCTGGAGCAACGTCGTTCTGCGCGACATGCAGGGTCGGGTCGTCGGCACGATGAGCCTGGGCGAGGACGTCACCGAGCGGCGCGGCTCGGAGCAGGTCTTGAAGGAGTCGCACGAGCGCTACCGGCTCCTGTTCGAGAGCAACCCGCATCCGATGTGGGTCACCGACGCCGAGACGCTCCGCTTCCTCGCGGTCAACCAGGCGACGATGCGCCAGTACGGTTACACGCGCGAGGAGTTCCTGACGATGACCCTCAAGGAGATCCGGCCGCCCGAGGAGGTGCCGCGGCTCATGGGAGCCCTGACGCAGGTTCAGCAGGGTCTCTACTCGCCCCCGGGCATCTGGCGCCATCGCCGCAAGGATGGCAGCGAGTTCGAGGTCGAGGTGACGCTGTACACCCTCGACCTGGCCGACCGCCCGGCCTTTCTGACGACCGCCGTCGAAGTCACCGAGCGGCATCGCGCCGAGCAGGCGCTCAAGGCGTCGGAGACCCGCTACCGTCTCGTCTCCCGGGCCACGAACGAGGCGATCTGGGACTGGGATCTGAACTCGAGCAAGGTCGAATGGAACGAGGGGGTGAGCACGCTCTTCGGCTATTCCACCGGGCAGGTCGGGCCGGACGCGAGCTGGTGGATCGGGACGATCCACCCCGAAGATCGCGATCGGATCACGGCCAGCATCCATTCCGTGATCGATGGCGGCCGCACCTACTGGAAGGACGAATACCGCTACCGACGATCCGACGGCTCGTACGCCCCGGTGGTCGATTGCGGCTATGTCGTGCACGACGAAGAGGGGCGGGCGGTGCGGATGATCGGCGCGATGATGGACCTCAGCGACGTGAAGCGGGCGGAGGCCGCCCTGGCGGCCGAAAAAGAGCAGCTGGCGGTCACGCTGCGCTCGATCGCCGACGCCGTCGTCACCACCGATACCGACGGCGCGATCGTGCTCATGAACAAGGCGGCGGAGGATCTGATCGGATCGACGCAGGAGGAGGCGGCCGGCCGATCGTTCGGCGAGGTCTTCCGCCTGATCGACGCGCCCTCCGGCCGGGCGCATGACGATCTGGTGCGCGCGATCCTCGGCGCGGAAGGGCCGCGCGCGCTGCCGCCGAACACCGCCCTGGTCACGCGCGACGGCCGTGTCCGGCAGATCGCGGAGACCGGCTCGCCGATCAGAGACCAGTCGGGCCGCGCGCTCGGCGTCGTGGTGGTGTTCCGGGATATCACGGAAAAGCGCCGCCTCGAAGAGGAGATGCTCAAGGCGAGCAAGCTCGAGTCGGTCGGCGTCCTGGCCGGCGGGATCGCGCACGACTTCAACAACATTCTCACCGCGGTGCTCGGGAACATCCTCCTCATCAAAATGTCGACGAGGCCCGACGATTCCCTCTACCGCCGCCTGCTCGAGGCGGAGAGCGCCTGCCTGCGCGCCAAGGACCTCACCAAGCAGCTCCTGACCTTCTCGAAGGGGGGCGACCCGATGAAGGTCCGGGTGTCGCTCGATGACCTGGCCGGCGAGGCGGCGGATCTCGCCTTGCGCGGCTCGAACATCCGGTGCGAGCCCGAGTTCCCCGAGAATCTCTGGCCGGTCGAGGTCGACAGAGGTCAGATGCTGCAGGTGATCCACGGCCTGCTCCAGAACGCACGGCAGGCGATGCCGGACGGCGGAACCATCCGGATCCGGAGCGAAAACCTCACGCTCGGGCCCTCGAGGTCGGGGCCGGCGGCCTCCCTGACGCCCGGCCGGTACGTGCGGCTGTCGATCGCCGATCGGGGTCACGGCATCCCGAAGGCGATCCAGGCCCGGATCTTCGACCCCTACTTCACCACCCGGCCGAAGGGGAGCGGGCTCGGGCTGGCGATCGCCTACTCCGTCGTGACCAAGCACGAGGGGACGATCCTCGTCGAGTCGGAGGAGGGCGCGGGCGCGGTTTTTCATCTCCTGCTTCCCGCCGGCGCGACGACGCCGCCGGCGCGCGGCGCCGTCGAGGATCGCGCGGCTCCGCCGCTCCCGGGCGGTCGCATCCTGGTCATGGATGACGAAGAGGCGATCAAGGATGTCACCGGGGCGATGTTGCTCCACTTCGGGTTCAAGGCCGACTTCGCCGCCGACGGGGAGGAAGCGCTGTCGCTGTTCGAGCGGGCCCGCGCGGCGGGGCGCCCCTATGACGCGGTGATACTCGATCTGATGATCCCGGGAGGCATGGGTGGCGAGGAGACGGTGCGCAGGCTGCGGGCGCTCGACCCCGAGGTCCGGGCGATCGTCTCCAGCGGCTACTCGAGCGATCCGGTCCTGGGAGACTTCCGCCGCTACGGTTTCACCGGGATGGTCGCCAAACCATTCACCATGGACGATCTCAGCAACGTGCTGCAGCGGGTGCTTCGCCGCCGGGACTCTTGAGCTTCCGGCTCCTCATGGGTGCGCGGGAGCCCCGGCCGTGGTAGAGTTTCCCCGGTTTTCGAGTGGAAGTCCTTACCAACCCCCTGGTGGGAGGTGCCGATGGCTGCCAAGAAGGGTCGTAAACCGAGCGCCGCGTTCATGAAGCCGATGACCCCGAGCGATGCGCTCAGCGAGGTGATCGGCTCCAAGCCGTTGCCCCGGACCCAGGTCACAAAGAAGCTCTGGGACTACATCAAGAAGCACAAGCTGCAGGATGCCAAGAACCGCCGCATGATCAACGCCGACGCGGCGTTGAAGGCGGTGTTCAGCGGCAAGAAGCAGGTCAGCATGTTCGAGATGACCAAGCTGGTCTCCAAGCACCTGAAGTAGGAAGTTTCGGATCGGGGCCTCCCCGATCCGCGGCACCTCGAGCCGGCCTCCTCCCGCCCCGCGAACCGGTCCGTTCGCGGGCGGGAGGGAATCGCCGGTCGCATCGCGGCAGCGCATTCCCGAGTGAGGTGTGCCGATGGAGGATCAGCCAGGGACGGCCGACTTCGTCCGGGCCGTTCCGGCGCCTCCGGTTTACACGGAGCACCCGAACCCGTTCCTCCCCAGGCCGTCTCCCGAGACCGGGCCGCTGCGCCCCTGGCTGTCGATCTGGGTTCGCCCGCGCGACACCATGCGCCGTATTCTCGCCTCCGACCCGCGGCGGCAGACCCTGCTGCTGGCGGCACTCGGAGGCATCGCCGCATCGATCGGCAGCGGGCGATCGCTCCTCGTCGACGACGAGGTGCCGGACGGCGCGCTGCTCCCGATCATGATCGCGGTCGGTGCATTCGCGGCCATTCCCTGCCTCTACCTCGGCGGGTGGCTGATCCGGCTCACCAGCCGCTGGCTCGAAGGGCGCGGGGACTCCGTGGCGACGCGCGCCGCCATGGCCTGGTCGAACGTGCCGGCGATCTGGGGGCTCCTCCTCTGGGTCCCGATGATCTCCGTCTTCGGCCTTGACGGGCTCACGCTGCGGATGGCCGATCTCGAAGGCGACCCCGCCGGCCAGACGCTTGTCGTCCTGGTCGGCGTTGCCGAGCTGGCGATCGGCGCCTGGGGATTGGTGATTCTGCTGATGTGCCTCGGCGAGGCGCACGGCTTCTCGGCCTGGCGGGCGCTCGCGGCGCTGGCGCTCGCACTGCTGATGGCGGCCGCGCCGTTCGCGCTGGTGCTTCTCGCCACGAATTCGCTCTGACCGGTTCGCGGCCCGGGCGGCCGGCACCCGGCGCCGCCGGAAATGAAAAGCCGCGTCGTGGAGCCTTCCCGGGCCCCGCGACGCGGCATCGATCCGTCTTCTTTTCTGACTCGGGCTCCTAGAGCGACCGGAGCAGCGGCACGACCTTCTGGAACGCCTTCAAGTGAGCCTCGATGTCGGCCTCGGTGTGCTGGACCGAAATCGTCCACTGCTCGTCCGGGCCCGGAGGCTGCGGGATGATTCCTTCGTTGAGCATGCCGAGGTACCAGGCGTGCGACGCCTTCTTGTCGAGGGCGTACCAGTCCCGGTAGTTTTTCATCACGTCCTTCTTGAAGTTGATCGTGCCCATCGACCCGACGCCGTTGGCGTAGCACGGAAGCTTGTGCTCGCGGATGATGGCGCTGTAGCCGTCGACCAGCTTGCGGTTGAGGGCGAACACCTTCTTGTACGCCTCGTCCGTGAGGATCTCCTTGAGCGTCACCTCGGAGGCCGCCAGCGTAAGCGGGTTGCTGGCGTACGTGCCGACATGGATGACGCGCAACGAGTTCAGCTCCTCCATGATCTCCGCCGAAGCGCCGAAGGCTGCCAGCGGAAGACCGCCGCCGATCGCCTTCGCCAGGACGGTGATGTCTGGCTGGACCTTGTAATGCTCGGTGGCTCCGCCCGGCGCTATCTTCACGCCGGTCTTCACCTCGTCGAAGATCAGGAGGGCCCGAAATTCATCACAGAGGGCGCGAAGTCCGGGAAGGAAATCGGGCTCCGGCTCGGTCACGCCCATGTTCAGCATGATCGGCTCGGTGATCAGGCAGGCCACGTCGTCCGGATGCTCCTCGAAGAGACGCCGGACCGACTTCAGATCGTTGAACGAGGCGACGAGCGTGTGCGCGTAGGACTCGGCGGGAATCCCGTCGCTGGCGACGACCGGTCGCGGCCGGCTCTTCAGCCCGGTGAGACGGACCGGCGGCTTGCCGGACACCAGGACGGTGTCGTGCGCTCCGTGGTACGCCCCCTCGAACTTGATCACCTTGTTCCGGCCGGTGTAACCGCGCGCCATGCGGATGGCGTGCATGGTCGCCTCGGTGCCGGAGTTCGAGAAGCGCCACTGGTCCTGCCCGAAGCGGCGCCTCAGATCCTTGGCGACCGACATCTCGAGGCGATGGGGCATCGCGTGCAGCGTCCCCTTCTTCGCCTGCGCGTCGATCGCCTGAACGACCTTGGGATGAGCGTGGCCGACCAGCATCGCGCCGAAGGCCATCGCGAAATCGGTGTACTTGTTCCCATCCACATCCGTGATCGTCGTCCCGACGGCCGACTCGATGAAGATCGGGTTGGGATCGACCACCCGGAAGTTGGACGAGACCCCGCGCGGCAGGAACTGCTTGGCCTCGCTGAACAGCTCGCGGGACTTCCGGGTCCGCTCTTCGTAGCGGCTGACGATCGCGTCAAAACTTGCCATTATGCGTACACCTCCCTGCCGCCCAAGCCTGGGACGAGACGTCACGGGCAACCCGACCCTCCCGGCGGCATGGGCCGCCGGCCGGTCGGTTTCTTGTGGCGGCTATTGCCCGAAAGTCTACCAGACAACCCCCTCCGGCCGGAAGCCCCGGAGCCGCCATCCCCGCTCGTCCGCCCGTCACGCTCCCCGGAGCCGGCGCGGTTGTGGGGCATGCCCCGATCGCGTACAATCGGTTGCCTCCCGGAGAAACGATGCATCCGCTACGCCGTCCAGCGCTGATCGTCGCGATCGCGGCGGTGCCCATCCTGGCCGCCGACCGCCTCCCGGACGACTACCCAGCGCAGATCGAGTCCTGGCGGACGGCCCGCGAGGCGCGGCTGCGCTCCGATGACGGCTGGCTCACGGTGGCCGGGCTCTTCTGGCTGCACGATGGCGAGAACCGTTTCGGGTCGGACCCCTCGGGGGAGATCGCGCTGCCTCAGGGCTCATCGCCGGCGCGCGCCGGCCGCTTCGACCTGAAAGAAGGACGGGTGACGGTTTCGATCGAGCCCGGCGTCACGGCGACCAGCGGCGGGGCGCCGGTCACCACGATGCCGATGCGTCCCGACACCGCCGGCGATCCGGATCTTCTGACTGTCGGAGACCTGACCCTGTTCGTCATCGAGCGCGGAGGCCGTCCGGCCATCCGGCTTCGCGACAAGAACAGCGCCATGCGGCGCGACTTCAAGGGGCTGAGCTGGTTTCCGGTCGATCCGGCGTACCGGGTGGTCGCCACCTTCGTGAAATATGACCCGCCGCGGATGATCCCGATCCCGAACATCCTCGGCCAGACGGAACCGCTCCCCTGTCCCGGCGCCCTCACTTTCAGCCTCAAGGGGCGCCCGTTCCGCCTCGAGCCGGTCCTGGAGGAGCCCGGAGCCACAGAGCTCTTCGTCATCTTCCGCGACCAGACCAGCGGCCGCGGCACCTACCCCAGCGGTCGCTTCGTCTACACCGATCTTCCGAAGGATGGCAAGGTGGTGCTCGACTTCAACAAGGCCTACAACCCGCCCTGCGCCTTCACCCCCTACGCCACCTGTCCGCTGCCGCCGAAGCAGAACGTCCTGGCGATCCCGATCGACGCCGGCGAGCGCGACGACGGGCACCACGCCGCGCAGAAATAAAACCCGGAAGCCTCTGCGGCTCGAAGCGCCGCCCCGGAGTGACCGGCTCCGGGAGCTTCCGGGTGCGGTGGCCTGCCGGTATTCCTCGGGCGGAATCCAGCGACGGCCCGCGTGTTCTGGGATGGCCGCCTAAGGTACAGGCACCTCACGGGTCAGCATGCGTGTCGCACTACAACTGCCATCATTCATTTGCTGGACCACCTCCTTCCTCGTGTACCGGAAACATTACTCCCGGGAGGCGGAGGCGGCAAGGGGCTTCGCGATTCGGAAAGGGTCGTCCGGAAACGGGGCGTCGAAGCGCACGTCCGAATACCCGGCCACGACTTCGAGCGTGCCGAGGACGCCGCTGGCGTCGGAGGAATAGGTCTCGCGCCGCGTGGCGATCCGGAGGTCGTCGAACTTGCGGTGGTCGGACCAGATCACCACCCGGTAGTCCGCGTCCTCGGCGCGGTAGGAATGAATCCGATCGACGAGATGGCTCAGCCGGCTGATGTAGAAGTCCTGCCAGTCGGTCGACTCCCCTTCCTTGCCGCCACGATCGAAGCGGACCCGGATGACGACGCAGGGGCCGGCCGGCACCCCGCCGGGGCCGATCGGAGTCCGCTCGCCGCGGAACTCGAGGCGGCACTGCGGGTCGATAAGGTTCCAGGGATTCATGAAGGCGAAGCGCGCGATTTGTCCGAAGGCCCTCGGAAAGTCGAGGTCGGCCGGGTCGACGAGCGGCGTTCCCCCGCGGGTGACTTCGAGGGTCTCGCCATCCATCCTGACGATCTGAGGAACCGGAACGTCCAGATCTTCGAGGTAGACCTGCTCCACCGCGCCGAGCCCCAGACGATGCCGCTGGCGGGTGATCTTCTGCGGCGACTTCTGCCCCCCGTAGAATTCGAGCCGGTAGGTATATTCGACATGGCTGCGGCGGCTCCAGGCGGCGTACCCGCCGTACGCCTCGAACGTCGCCGACAGCACCTCCGCGGCCTGCGGGTCGGCGATGGCCAGGAGCCTCTCGTCGAGCGGATTCCTGGGCGCCTCGCCGCATCCCGCGAGGCCCGGGATGATCGAGGCGAGGGCGAGCGTCAGGAGGCGGCGTCTCCGCCCGTCGCTCACAGACCGCTCCCGGCCGGGACGGGGGATGCGCCGGACGGAACCGGGTTCGGCCCCAGCCAGGTGATCGACCCTTCGGCATCGATCCGGAACATCGAATGCGGCGTCAGCACCAGGTGCGGCGCCAGGGAGGGATGCATCCGGACGAGCGCCACGTCGCCGACCGTGGGCAGATCGCCGCTCGCGTGGCTGTGCAGGCTCGGCTGCCCCGCGGCGCGCCCGGCGAGCGGAACGTCGATCGTCGTCGAATGCGCCGCATCGACCGTCATGACCTGGCGGCCGCTCGACATCACCCGGACGACGAAATCACCCCCGAACCGCGCCGAGCCGTTCCCCGCCCCCTGCGGCAGGAGGTAGATCGTGAAGGTGCCGTCCCGTTCCCGGAACGACGCCAGATCGAACGGGGTCCCGGACTTGCTCCGGCTGCCGACCTCGGTGAGGGCGATCTGCACCGCTCGCAGGGTGGAGACCATGGTCGAAGTGGCGGGGCGGGGCGGGCTCATGACGCGCAGGCTCCCGACATCATCGGCCGCCTCTCCGTACTCGGTCTCGGCCAGCACCACCGTCCCGCTACGAGGCATGCCGGGCGCCGGCTCGGCCTCGCGATCCTTCAGAAACAGAATGCGCCAGAGGTCATGATCGAGAGTGCCGATGACTCCGTCCGGTTTCGCGACCCCCTGACCCTGTCTCGCCATCTTTTCCCGCGCCTTGGCCATCCCGACGATGCCGCTGGCCACGGCGCGGCCGCGCTCGCCGAGCGCCCGCAGCGTCTCTTCCGCAGGCGGCTCGACCGCCGCGGCGCCGGCGTCCGTCGCGGGCGCGCCCGGGGCCGAAGCCGCCCCCGCGTCCCGGAAGAACGGGAGGCAGAAAAGCAACGCCATAACGGCGCCGATCACGCTCTTTTGCATGCCGGTCCCCATCGTTGAGCTTCCAGTTTACCACCGGGGTGAACCTTGAATGACCCGCATCGATCCCTTATGATGCTTGGTCTTCAGGGGACATGTCGATTACAAAGCTCATGCGCGCGAACGGGTCTCGAAGCGACCTCAGGACCAGGTCCGGCCATCTGGCGCGGGTCGCTCTGGGGATGGTCTGGCTTCTGGCCGCGGCCGCCAAGGCGGTCGACCCGCTGGAGTTCGCCCACGAGATCGCGAGCTACGGCCTGATCGGGGCGTCGCCCGCGGCCATCGCCGCGCCGCTTGTCATCGCTCTCGAAGCGGTTCTCGGAGTGACGCTTCTGGCGGGCGCCGTCAGCGGTCTCGCCGCGATCGGCTCGTGCGTCCTGATGCTCGCCTTCCTGGCCCTCAAGATCCGGTCGCTCCTGGCCGGCAGGACCGACCCGTGCGGCTGCTTCGGTTCTTATCTTCAAACCAGCCCGGAGTGGGGGATCGCGCTCGATGTCCTCTTTCTGGCGGCCGGTCTGGTCGTCCTCTGGGGTCTCGGTGCGCGCGCCGGCCGGCGTGGAGCAGGACCGGCGTTGTTGACCCTCGCCACGGCGGTGTTGTCGCTCGCCTTCGCCGTCGCCTCGCCGCGCCTGCCGCTCGACCACTTCGTCACCCGGCTTTCGGTCGGCAGGAGCCTCGCGGATCTCGGTCTCGAGGGGCGCGTCCCCGGAGAGGGACGCCGCCTCGTGGCGTTGCTCGATCTGACCGACCCGGCGAGCGTCGGGATCGCGGCGCGCCTCGAGGGCCTGGCCTCGGCGACGGGCGCCCCGGCGGTCGTCGCGCTGACGGCATCGACCGAAGAGGAGCAGGCCTCGTTCGTCTGGTCGGCCAGCCCGACCTTCGAAATCAAGAGGGTCGACCGGGCGGTGCTCAAACCTCTCTACCGCTCGCTGCCGCGCTTCTTCGTGGTCGATGGGGAGCGCGTGATCGCATTATTCGACGGCGCTCCCCCGGACGCCTCCGACCTGCTATCATTGAGGAGCCTA
>Ga0137403_10009439_pt1 | contig 10850 bp, 7 predicted proteins | sample CZOMad2_1_16fung_FD_122057 | JGI IMG/M metagenome (GOLD analysis project Ga0137403, IMG submission 122057) | Vadose zone soil fungal communities from Angelo Coast Range Reserve, California, USA - CZOMad2_1_16fungal (Hybrid Assembly) | ecosystem: Environmental > Terrestrial > Soil > Vadose zone... | reverse complement strand
CATTTCTCTCCCAGATGATACGCAGGCCTTCGAGGGTGAGCAGGTCATCTACGGTCGCGATGTGTTTTGAAGCGGGGCCGATGAGCGGGGCGAGGCCCCCGGTAGCGATAACCTTGGTCTTCTCGCCCATCTCCTTGAGTAGGTTCTCGAGGATGCCGTCCACCAGACCGAGGTAGCCGTAGTAGAGCCCCGACTGCAGGCTGCCGACCGTATTGGAGCCGATGACGCGTGCTGGCTTACGAATATCGACGCGCGGAAGTCGAGCCGTTCTCTCGAACAGCGCATCGGCGGAAATTCCAATTCCCGGACAGATTACGCCGCCCATGTACTGAGCTTTGTGGGAGACGCAATCGAAGGTGGTGGCGGTGCCGAAATCGACGACGATGCATGGCGCGCCGTACTTTTCGACGGCCGCGACGGCGTTGACGATGCGATCAGCGCCCACTTCTGCCGGGTTGTCGTAGAGGACCGGCATACCGGTCTTTACTCCAGGTTCGATGAATAGCGGCTTCAAGTTGAAGTAACGTTCGCACACGCCGCGAAGGACCGAATCCAGCGGCGGAACCACCGAAGAGATCACGATGCCATGCACTTCGCTGACCTCGAGGTGCGCCATCGAAAAGAGGTTGCGAAACAGCACACCGTATTCGTCGACGGTTTGCGTTTTGCTGGTGGTGACACGCCAATTGGCAAGGAGGCGTTCGTATTGGGGCGCGGTGTCACCGTCGGCGGAGGCGCGCTCGAAAACTCCGAGGACCGTATTGGTATTGCCTACGTCCAGCACCAGCAGCATGAAGTCAGGCCCTCGTTTGATTACGGCTTGTTGCGGCGTACCGTTCCAGAAACGACCGTTCGCAATCCCTTTGGAGTACGTACCTGCAAGAATCCCTGAGAGTCCAAGCCTTCGGTGACGCCCGTGAAACTCTCGTCATCCTCAATTCGCACGGCGCAGGTGTTCGTCCAGGAGGAAAACTCCTGAAACCGGTGCAAGATCGACTCGCGCCCTTCCGGCTCAGTCATCAACGCCCGATACTCCCGGTCCAGCGATTTTAGCAAAGCCCCAGCCAACTCGACCCGCGAGCACTGGGTGCGGGATTCAAGATAAAGCGACGTGGCTTGCTCACGAATGTCCTCGGGAAACGACTTCTGGTTGACGTTGAGCCCCATCCCGATTACGACGTGGCGCACTCGGGTCGCTTCAGAATGCATTTCGGTGAGGATGCCGCAGAACTTCTTGCCGCCAAGCAGCAGATCGTTCGGCCACTTCAGATCGGCTTCGAGTCCCGTAACCTCGAGAACCGCGGAGCGGACCGCCAAGCCCGCCGCCAGTGCAAGTAATAGAACCTGGGTGGGAGGCAATTGCGGTCGCAAAAGGACCGAGCAATAGATGCCGTCCGCTCGGGCTGAGTACCAGCTATGACCGCCGCGACCGCGGCCCGCGGTCTGTTCCTCCGCAAGGAACACGCGGCCTTCGGGAGCGCCTGCGGCACCTGCGTCGAGAGCAAGGGCGTTAGTGGAACCCGCGCGGAAGTAGTGATGCACCTGTCCCGCGAACATTGTCCCCGCCAGCAACGGCGCAAGAATATCCGGCAAGAGCAAGTCTGGTGTAGCTTCGAGTTGATAACCAATGGAAGGATGGCCCGCGATCGCCACTCCGTTCTCGCGCAGCGCCCGGATCAGCCGCCATACTTCCGATCGACTGGCGCCCAACTCGGCTGCGATCTTGGTGCCGCTGACCACCACCGTGGCGTTATTCGTCAGCAAGCGGACGATGCGATTCAGGCGAGCGTCGGTGGCTTCCAGAGTGGGCGGGTTCTTGGAGGGGCGGATTGGGGCCGGGGAAAGGATGCGATGATTATGCGCGACTCGCGGCGCGCACGCCAAGCCTGGCCTGGAAGGGGTTAGACTGGCGCCATGCGCAGGCTCATATCCACCGCGGGGGCGGCGTGGGTGAGCGCGCCAACGGAAATGAAGTCCACTCCGGTCTCCGCGTAGGCGCGGACATTGTCCAGCCGAATCCCGCCCGAGCACTCCAGGGGCAAAGGTTTCTCGAGTTTGTGTACGCGCTCAACGGCCGCGCGAACAGCCTCCACGCTCATGTTGTCGAGCAGGATGGCTTCTGCGCCGTGTTGCAAGGCCAGTTCCAGTTCATCGAGTCCGCGTACCTCGACCTCAATCGGCTGCGTGCCCCTGCGATTGCGGTGTGTGCGTTCCAGAGCTTCGACCACTCCGCCCGCGAGCGCGATGTGGTTATTCTTGATTCGCACGCCTTCGGAAAGGTCGAGCCGGTGGTTGGCACCTCCCCCGCAGCGGACCGCGTACTTATCGAGCATGCGCCATCCGGGAATCGTCTTTCGGGTGTCAAGAATCTTCGTCTTCGTTCCGGCAACGGCGTCCACGAACTTTCTGGTCAGCGTGGCTACGCCGCTCAAACGCTGCAGGAAGTTGAGGATGACCCGCTCACAAGAAAGCAGGACCCGAGCGTTGTGCTGAATCACCGCGACGGGATCGCCCTTGTGAAGACGTACGCCGTCGAAGACCGATGGATGACTGGAAATTCCATAGTGCGAAACCACCGCGCCGTCCAAAATGGCATAGACATCGAGAATGCGGGCAATACAGCCAATTCCGGCGAGAACGCAGTCCTGCTTGGCTAGCACGGTGGCAGACGCGCGCTGCTGCGGATCGATACACGAATAGCTGGTGGCGTCGCGCGTGGCGCGATCCTCCAGCAGAGCATTTTCGATGATGGCGGTAAGTCGGCGGCTGTTCCAGTCCATGATTCCGTTTCTTGGCAATAATTCTGCTAGCCCAACCCGTTCAAACCACCGCGAATTTTTTCGATGAGCACGATCAATTCCTGAGCTCGCAGACGCATCTTCTCTACTATATGGGCCGGGGCCTTGGAAAGAAATTCGAGATTCCCCAACTGCCGTTCTATATTTGCCAATTCTTTCTCCGCTGCCTCTAGTTCCTTCGTGAGCCGCTTGCGCTCTGCTTCGACGTCGATCTTCTTCTCGTAAACCACCCGGACTTCAAATCGCGCCGTGCTGCGCGCGCCCGGCAGCTTAGCCAGTGAAGCTTCCACGAACGTTACCTTCTCCGCCCCTGCGAGTCGCTCCACGGCGCTGCGGTTCTGGTCCACTAGCGTGCGAATTTCACCGTTAGCATAAACCTGCACGGGAACCTTTTCTTTAGGCTCGACCTTCAAATCCGCGCGAAGAGTGCGGATACTGACGATCAGGTCTTGCAGAATCGCCATGCTGGTCTCCGCAGCGGTGTCGGCTTGCGCTGGATCCGCCTCCGGAAACACCGCCAGGGCAATCGATTTTAGTGGAGGCTTCCCGTCGTAAACCGCCTGCCAAATCTCCTCGGTAATGAACGGCATGAAGGGATGCAGCAGGCGGAGGGAGGCCTCGAACAAAGCCACCAGATTCTGAGAAGCCGTGCGCACAGTGCCGGCGCTCGTATCACCCAGGGCCACGCGGGGCTTCACCAGCTCAATATACCAATCGCAGAACTCGCCCCAGAAGAAATCGTAGATGCAGTTCGCCGCTTCGTGAAAGCGAAACTCTGCCAACGCTTGATGCACTTGGCCGGCCACGCCGTTGAAGCGCGAAAAAATCCAGCGGTCCTCGAGCGTCAGCGTCTGGCATCCGGTGATCGTCGCCCCTGGCTTGCCATCCTTCAGCGATTTCCTGAAGTCATCCAACGACCAAATGCCCGCCTGTTGCGCCTTGTCCACGTTCATGAACATGAATCGTGCAGCATTCCATATCTTATTCGCGAACGCCCGATAACCCTGCGTGCGGTCGGAATTAAACGCAATATCCGTTCCCGGAGCAGCCATCGCAGCCAGCGTGAAGCGTGTGGCGTCGGTGCCGTACTCCCCGATTACCTCGATCGGATCGAGCACGTTGCCCTTCGTCTTCGACATCTTCTTGCGGTCGGCGTCGCGCACCAGCGCATGAATGTAGACCTGCCGAAAGGGCACGCTACCCTGCGGGTGTTCGGCCATGAAATGGCAGCCTAGCATGATCATGCGCGCCACCCAGAAAAACAAAATGTCCGAGCCCGTAATGAGCAGGGACGCCGGGTAGAAAATCTCCTGGTCACGCGACTTCTCCGGCCAGCCGAAGACGCTGAATGGCAGCAGTCCCGAAGAAAACCAGGTGTCGAGTACGTCGGGATCCTGTTGCAGGCTCGTGCTCTTGCAGTGCGAACAGCGCTCCGGCACGTCGCGAACGACCATGATGGTCTTGCAGTCCGCGCAACGCCACGCCGGAATGCGATGCCCCCACCACAACTGCCGCGAGATGCACCAGTCGTGGATATTCCGCATCCACTCGAAGTAAGTCTTGGCGTAATTTTCCGGCGTGAAGCGAATCTCGCCCTTCTCCACCGCCTCGATCGCCCGTTCCGCGAGCGGAGCAATCTTGATGAACCATTGCGTGGACAGTCGAGGCTCCACCACTGTCTTACAGCGGTCACATTTGCCAAGCGCGATAACGTGGTCTCTCTCGCTTTCGAGCAGCCCACGATCGCGCAGGTCTTGCAGCACCCGCTCCCGCGCCTCGAAGCGGTCCAGTCCCGCGTACGATCCGGCGTTTTCGTTAAGGTGAGCCGTGTCGTCCATGATGTCGATTTGCGGCAGCAAATGCCGCAATCCCACCTGATAGTCGTTGGCGTCATGCGCAGGGGTAATTTTCACCGCACCAGTACCAAATTCCGGATTCGCAATGTCATCCAGAATAATGGGTATCTGCCGGTCTGTCAGTGGCAGTTGCAATCTCTTGTTGTGCAAATGCTTGTAGCGCTCGTCCTTGGCGTTCACGGCGACCGCCGTATCCCCCAGCATGGTCTCCGGCCGCGTCGTCGCTACCACCAAATACTCTTCCGAGCCCACCACCGGGTATCGAATCTGGTACAGCTTACCGGGAACATCCTCATGCTTGACTTCCAAATCCGAAAGGGCTGTCATGCACCGCGGGCACCAGTTGACGATGTACTTGCCCCGATAAATTAGCCCTTCTTCATATAAGCGGACAAACGCCTCGCGTACGGCGCGCGAAAGATTGTCGTCCATCGTGAAGTATTCGCGGTCCCAGTCCACCGACGCGCCGAGCCGCTTCATCTGATCTTTGATTGCGCCGCCGTACAGCTTCTTCCAGTCCCAAACGCGACGGATAAAGGCCTCGCGCCCCAACTGCATCCGCGATTGACCTTCTGTCGCCAACTGCCGCTCCACCATCATCTGGGTGGCAATGCCCGCGTGATCCGTCCCCGGCAGCCAGAGGGCGAGAAATCCGCGCATGCGGTGCCAGCGCGTGATGATGTCCATCTCCGTCTGATTGAGCATGTGGCCCATGTGCAACCGCCCGGTAACATTCGGCGGGGGCAGCAGCATGCTGAACTGCTCGCGCGAATCGCTCTCCGCCGGGGTAGGCGCGGCGAAGAGCTTTTCCTCGGTCCAGTATTCTGCCCAGCGCGCTTCAATCGCGGCTGGTTCGTACGATTTGGGAAGTTCGTGGGCCATTCTAGTCGTTGAAAGACAGCGCCACCCCAAGCGTATCTTCACCACGCTGGAAACAATATTTTGTCGTTTGGGTGACTTTTGATCTTACAGGCGCGAGGAAAACGCGGTCAAACTTCGAGGCCCGCTACTGTTTCTTGGCGGCCAGCTTGCGTGCAATCTCTTCCAGTAGCTTGGGGCGCATCTCAGCCAGGACGCTGTCCACAATGCTGGCAATGGAATCGGGATCATGGCCGGCGCCATTCGCCGGTTGCGCCGCGTCTTGCTGGGCGGCTGCGGTAGCCACTTCGGCTAGCTGTTCGGTCAGGTTCGGGGTAACGATAGTATTGCGGATCTCGCGCCAGTTCGACCATGCTGCATCCATTTGCGATTTTGTGCGCGAATCAATCTCGTCCTCTGGCGACGAAGGATCTCGCGGAGCCGCGCCAGAAATGCCATCCGCAGTGCATTCCGGGGCAATGACTGCTGTGGCCGAGGCTGTCGCCCGTAAATCCTGAAACCCCGCCGGGGCTTCGAACGCCGCAGACGTCCCTGCTGCAGGCATAGTGCTCGCCGATGCCAAGCTCGCGTGGTGATCCCCAGAGGCGCTGGCCGCCAGCGCAGTCTCATGTACTTCGCCGGTCGCCCTGGCTTGTGCCTCAACTGCCGCCGCCACGCGAGCCACAGCCTCCGCTTTATGCGCCGTGACTTCATTCACAGCTGTTTCAGAATCTGTTGCCTCACTTGCCGTTACCGTAGACGCAGCTACTTCGGACGCTCTAACCTCGGAGACGATGGGCTCGTCATCCACCGGCTCCGCCACCGCACTCTCGGCAAAGTTCGTCAAGTTGTAGGTATTGAACGTCTCTGCCGGGGGGGCGGCTGGCGGCACTGTCCCGTGCGCCTCTTGCATCTCACGTTCCAGCGAAACTGCCCCGTCCGCTTGTGTCAGTTCGACGGCTTCCGCGATCCAGTGCGGAGAAACCGTCCTTGGTGCTTCTACGGGCGCACCTGTGGGCGCACTCTCAACAATCCGCGGCACGCCTGATTCTTCCGGTGCCTCTTCCGGTTCCGGAGCCAACTGGCGAGGCCCTCCCGTCGCAGCTACGTGCAGCACTGGCGCACGGTCGCCCTCCCCGCTCAGCACCTCCGCCGCTGCCTTAATCGCGGCGATCTCCTCGGGAGAAATATCCAGTGGCACCGCAGTTGAAACTGTTTCCGGAACGCGCGCTTCCGGGACATCCGCCGTAAACGCGCTCTCCCGCCGCAGGGTGGATTCGTCCTCGGCAGGAGGCGTCAGATCGCGGAACCCAGTTCCCATTTCCTGCGCCGCCTCTTCCGGCTCAGGCTCCACCTTCTTCTTCGAAGGCATACCCAGGCGGTTCTTCCAGCCCTTTTCTTCGAAGCCAGCCTCTTGGGCCTCGGGGGCGTCCGCTGTAGAACCTGCGAACGTTCTGGCCACCGGACTTAGCTTGCCTGTCTTGGAGACCTTCGCCGGCGCCTTGGCGTTCGCATCTTCAATCTTGCGAATCACAGCCAGCAGTTCCGTTGCCTCGAAGGGCTTTACGATAAACGCATTCGCGCGCGCCTTCAGCGCTTCTTCTGACTTGAACGGCTCCAACTTTCCCACCGTCAACAAGATCGGAATCTCCGCCGTTTGGCGATTCTCCCGCAGCAGCTTGCATACTTCCAGACCGCTGTACCCCGGCATGTACACGTCGAGCACAACGATTTCCGGCATTAGTTCGTTGACTTTTTTCAAAGCCGCCGAGCCGTTGCTGACGGTAATCACTTCATATCCCGCGTCAGACAGGATCTTCTTGCCCATGTTCTGGGCGGTTACACTGTCGTCGGCAAGCAGAATCTTTCGCGCCACGCGGGGTCCTTAATTGAATGAAGATACCGGAGTCTGACCGAAGTTATCCCGGACGGGCACGTAAGTCAATGAGGGGGAGGCGACGCTTCGGGTTACCTCCGTGCAGCACCTGCCGGAGGGCCCAAAAAGGCCGCTAAACCTAGCATTGCCGGAAGGCAACGCAGCCGGAAAAGATTACCGAAGTTTCCATAGTCTGCGTCGGTCAGGCGCGCGCGGCTATCCCGAAGAACTTACAACGATGCCAATCCCGCTCCGACCAGCTTGTAGACGAAAAACATTGCCGCCACGATGGCAATTGCAGTCGAGCGCTTCACCCGGCTATTGCACGCAAAGCCAATCCCGATCAGCGCAATGCTCCAAAAAGCAAAAACATCGAAGGCCGACGCCATGCCAAGCACGAATTTATTTCCATTCGGGTCCATAAAATATGCCGGATTCGTCCCTACCGGGTTCCGAATACTGAATGCTTCCTTGTCCACCCCAACCAGCATGGACAAAACCCCAAGCGAGGCGTGAATCGCCCACGGCAAACTGCCATAAATCACAATCGCCAGCGCCACTTTGAAGGACACGACGGTATCCGCAATCCTGAACACACCCAACAAAACTCCGGCCATGATCAGATACGCGATGATGGCAAATACCGGCGCGCCGTAGGAGGCATATTTCGTAATGACCGCGGAAATCTCAATCTGCTTTGCCTTCTGGTCCGCAGGCAGCTTGTCAAACTGGTCGGCGCGCGACGATCTCGCGATCTCGTTTCTCGAAATCTGGTCGAACCCTACCTGCCGTTCCATGACCGCGGCATACAACACAGTCACCAATACCACTAAGACGAATGGTCCCCACCAACTGGCGTTGCGTTGCAGATCAGAAAAGGTCTTGGCTGGGGCGATAAAAGCATTCAAGATTCGCGCTGGTTCGGACATCGGCACTTCGGAAGGCGGAGGCGTAAGTGTTGTGGCCATGAGTATCCCTCGCAGGAATCCGCGAAATTGTACCCTTCAGAACTCTTTGGCGGCAACCTCAAACCGCGTGCTCAGTATTGATTACGCTTGCGGCAGCAGTACGATCTTTCCAATGACTGCGGCGCTCTCGAGTCGTTGGTGAGCACGCGCCGCATCTTTCAACGGAAGCCGTTCGGCAACGAGAGGGTGAACCTTCTTGTCTGCCAGCATCTGCATCAACTTGCCCAAATCCTCTCGGAACCAATCCCGGTGTTTCTTTTTGAGCAGCGTGATGTTGAACCACTCCGCCGACTTACTGCGCGAGGTTAGCGGGAGCAACCCCAAAAGCGCAAAGCTTCCCAGGCCGATGAGCAAGCCCGCGCGATGGGTCTTGGCCGTGGAAATTCCATAGCCAATCAGTTTGCCTCCCGGGCAGAGAGCCCATTCGCTATTTCGCCGGCGTCTTTAGTCCCAGCGCCTTCACCGTCACCGCATCCGCCGTCGCCAACCCGCCCGTCTTCGTCACCACGCCAAACGATCCGGAGTAGTCCCACATCGTCCAACCCATCCCGTGTTTCTCCAGCGCGGTTCTCACATCGGAGATCCACCGCGCCCGATCCTCCGGCGCCGCATATCTGCGGTACGCACCAAACTCATTGCACGTAACAACCAAGTGCCGGCGCGCGGCCCACTCGGCTACCTGGTTCACGTCCGCTTCAATTCGTGCCGCATCCCAATTGTCGCGCCCATAATGCACCACAGCAAGTTTCCCGAGCTCATCGGGGACGTCCGCCGCAACCCGGTTGGCGTTCTCCACATTCGATTGGTACCCTAGGCCTTTCACCCAAATCCACCAGGGCGATCCCCACGTCGCTCCTTGATGCGTAAATGTGTGCGGCTCGTAGTAATGAAAGTTATAGATGACATTGGCGTCTGCCAACGGTTCCATGAAGACCAACTCATCGTCCGCCGACCACTTTGCCCCCGCCGCGATGATCGTATGCCCTGGAGCACTCTCTCGAATCGCCCCTGCGAGCTTCACCTGGATACCCAACCACCGGTAGCGGTCGTGAACCTCCGACTCATTGATGATTTCAAAGAACACGCGCTCGGCATCCCACGACGAATAGTGCTGCGCGAGCTGCCGCCAGAAGTTCGTGAACCTCTCCACGAATCCGTCGTCGGAGAGTCGCGCCTTGAAGTCGCTTTCCGGATGGATGTCAATCACAACCGCAAGTCCATGGTCGAGAATCATCTTGACTGCGGCATCCAGCGAAGTGAAGTACTCCTCCTGCGAGCCCCCACCAGGAAATATGGGTGCCGGATTCACGCTCAGGCGCACATGGTCGAAGCCGAGCGACGCAATCAGCGCTATGTCCCGATCGGTCGTGTGCGTGGCGTAGTGCTCCTTGTTATAGGTCGCTGGTGGCACTACCTGGGCAAACCACTCGCTGAGGTTGATCCCACGCCGCAAATGCGCCAGGCGCGACGCCGGAACAGACGGCGAAACGGGCATCGTTTGAGACCAGGCGGTCACGCACAGCAGCGCCGCCACCAAACGGAGGTAAGTATTTCGATTTCTCATATGAGCCAAGAGCCTAGCAGAAGAAAACGTCGCGTTCCTAGGTCTGGGATCCATCGGTTACACCACGCTTCGGCTCCTGCTCCGCAGCCTCCCCCATCCTAAGTCGATTACGATGTGCGACGTTTACAGCAAGCTCGATCACCTTAAAAAAGTTCGCGACGACATTATTCATGACTTGAAATTCGAAGGATCTATCCAGATCGTCGAGTCGAATGGAAAAGTGCCACGGGAATTTTACGATGTCGGCCTGGTTGTTGGAGCCACCAACGTACCCGATGTACTGGATATCGAGCACCTCAATCCAGGAACCTTGATCGTCGACGACTCAGGTCCACATTGTTTCAGTCCCGCCAAGGCTATCCAGCGTTTTGAAGCCCACGAGGATATTCTTTTCACTGCGGGCGGCGTCCTTCGGCTCTTTTTCATTGCTGCCCACGCGCACGACGTAGGCCGTCTTGCGCTTGTAGCCGGCACAAAGCGGCTCACCCACCTGGCGATGTCATCCAGCAGCACCTTTCCGCAAACCGGCTCCGGCCAGGGCTCGACCGCCGCAGCTCCAACCCATACCCATTTTGACACTGATTTCACGAATTCCGGCACTCCGTGATCGTGAAAGGTCATGAACAGGGCCAACAAATGTTGAATGTTGAGACGGACCCCAATTCAATTCAAATTCATGCGCCTGTTCACGACCGCCGCCTTGCCGGCCCGCCCCATCAGAAAAACCTCGGCAGATCCCGCATGCCATGAATGATACGACCGACTACCACCATGCCGTCTCCTTTTTTATAGAAGATGAGTACTTCTCGAAACCCTTGACCGGCCAGGAGTGGACACCGACGAGACTACGGAAGCTGCGTTGCGATCCGATATCCGGATTCCGTGCGATGGCGGAAAATGTTTCCTCAGCGGCGATCAAAAATCGGTCGG
>Ga0137403_10009438_pt1 | contig 10851 bp, 11 predicted proteins | sample CZOMad2_1_16fung_FD_122057 | JGI IMG/M metagenome (GOLD analysis project Ga0137403, IMG submission 122057) | Vadose zone soil fungal communities from Angelo Coast Range Reserve, California, USA - CZOMad2_1_16fungal (Hybrid Assembly) | ecosystem: Environmental > Terrestrial > Soil > Vadose zone... | reverse complement strand
TTAATCTTTATCAACTAGTGTCCTGTCTCAGAGTGTCCTGTCTCAGAGTTCGCGGAATAAGTCGAAGTCTCCTTTCGTCATTACCGCGAAAGCGGTAATCCAGTTTTCGTTGTTTTTCCTGGATTCCGGCTCGCGTTAGCTATCGCCAACTTGGCCGGAATGACGGCACACTTTGTTGCGAATTTCGGGGACATCAGTTTAGTTGCTGAGTATCTTTTTCACCCGCGCGATGACATCAGGCGGCTGATCCAATATCCGGTTCGCGAGCTTCTCGAGATTTTCGCCGCTCGCCGGATCGACGTCCATCCTCCCCTGTTTGGCTTCGGCCAAAAGCTCGGGGTCCTTCAAGGCCTGCTCAAAAGCACTCCGCAGTTGCTTGGTGTGTTCCGGGGCCGTGCCCGGACCGGCGAAAATCGGCCGGCCGAAGGATTCGGCGGCCAAAATCACGTCAGCGACGCGGCGACTGCTTTCAGGAACCTTTTCTTTGTCGAAAATTTCGCGCAAGGTGGGCACGTCCGGGATTCTCTCGTCGCGTTTATCACCGGTGAAGAGAAGAATGCGAACAAACTTCTTTTTATCCCAAGAGATGAACGGCTCACGGCCAAAGTAGGGAGAAGCGGTCATACCGCGGCAGATGACTTCGCCTTTTTCTACGGCAAGATCGATCTCGGAGCCGCCCGGGTAGCCCAAAACGGTAATGATCTTTAAGGGAGGTAAGGTCTCTTCGAGCAATCGCGCTAAGATAAAATCTGTACTGACAGTTCCAGTGGAGCCGCATTTAGGCGGTTCTTTGGCGCTTTTGACGTCATAGATCGTCTTGTATGGAGCATCGGTCCGGATATAGAAGATCATCGGTTCTTTGACGGGAGAACCGATCCAGGCGAACTTGCGGATGTCGAACTTAACCTCCGGCCTGCCGACCAACTGATCGAGATAGATGCCATTGCTTGGATAACCAATTGTCAGCCCGTCCGGTTTGGCCACACTGTACACATAATTGGTGGCGACTACCGATCCGGCGCCGGGCATGTTCTGAACGATCATCTCGGGATTTCCTGGTATGTATTTCGGCATAAAACGCGCTAATAAACGCGCCCACCGATCATAAAATCCCCCGGCGGTGAAGCCAACGACGCTCTTGATCTGCTTTCCTTGATAATAGTTGGTCTGGGCAAAAAGCTGAGACTGCGACCCAAAAATTAGACAGAGCGTAAGGATTAGTCTTTTCATAAACAACTCCTGCTTTAAGTCTTAGACGACAATATCGAAGCTCCAATACAATAGTCTTAAATCATAGGCAGGTTTCGTAAAGATGAGTTCGGTTTGGTGGGAACGGTCGAGCAAGGCGTCCGGGTTTCAGAAGATGGAAGAACGCGGGCGCCGGGTATTGGAAGGCGCGATACCACTGTTGGTACCGCGCCTCCTCTGAACCCCTCACTCATCTGATTGGTTATAGAGCGTCGTTGGGTGACTCGCTTTAATATCCCAACCACGTAAAAATGAGCCCATCAGGAAAAGGCAAGTTGAGCAACCTAACAAATAGGAAATAGAAAAATAACCAGGCCATCACAGTCAAGATAATGGATATCGTCCATTTCTCGTTGGATTGTATCTTGAGATACGAAAAAACCATCAAAGGGATCGTGATGGGGAAACCAAGCAGCCAAATACCGAAAAAGAAGCCGAAAAACCAGCAGAACATGATAATCGCACGGCGCTTGGCCAGCTTCGGCTCTACCGTTTGAGTGAATTGAAAGTCCACGGGTGCGGCATCATCCCGTTGTTTCCTTTCCACTCCCTTCAGATCCAGGATGACCTGGATGATGGCGAGGATGACCATGGGGATGCCGATGGCCCACGGGTAGAGCCGGGCCTGGAGTCGCCAGTCCTGGGCCTGATAAACAAAGACGATAAAAAAGATGAGAAAGATAAAGCTAAAAATAGCTTGCGGTCGGACCTTCAAAGGGGATCCCTCCTTAGTTTGCCCATCCGTAAAGCCGGATGGCGTTGGAGCGCATGACCTTATCCTTTTGTTTGTCAGTGATATCTTTCCGTCCCTTTAGTGTTGAAGTCATGTAAGGGAAGCTGCCATCCCAGTGAGGGTAATCAGATGCGAATAAGATTGTCTCTTCGCCGATCCGTTCCATCACGTAGGGCAAGGTGCTTTCTTCCGGCTCGGTGGCGTAGAACCAATTGCCGCTGGTCATATATTCGCTCGGCTTCTTTTTGAGTAGTGGCGCTTCCGACTGCCGTTTCTCCCATTCTTCGTCCAAGCGGTCCATCCAGTAGGGAACCCAACCGCAACCGCACTCCAAGAATGCGATCCTGAGCTTGGGAAACTTTTCCGGCACCCCGCCGTACATTAGAGCAGCGCAATCTAGCAGAGTTTCGAATGGCCGTCCAATGGTATGACGGAAAAGGAAAGTGTCAAAGCGGATCTCGCCGGCCGGCCCTTGACGGGAGTTATGGATTAACAGCGGCGCGTTGAGTTTTTCGAGCTCTTCGTAGATGGGCCAATAGGCAGGCTGTCCCACATGTTCTTTCATGCCAAACGTGCCCACCGTGATACCGACGAGACCTAACTTGGTAATCGCCCGATTGACCTCCTTTACCGCCGCATCGACATCTTGAAACGGCACCAGCCCCACGGCCTTAAGGCGCGGGCTTTCGGCGCAGATGCTTGCGACCCAATCATTGTAGCCGCGGCAGAAAGCGGCCGCGTAATCTTTTTCGGGTAACTGGGTCACACCGAATCCCCCGGTGGGAAAAAGGACCGAGATGTCAATTTGTTCTTTATCCATGTCCCTCAGTCGGGTCGGCACGTCGGTAATATTCAAGCCGAGCGTGCCATACATGCTGGAATCCCAGACATCATTCGGCAGCAGGGATCCCTGGCGCCTGCTGTAAGGTTCTGCCATAAATTTTCGAATGTCGGCGTCACGATCTCTCACGTGACCATCAGCATCGATAATCTTTACATTTGCTAGATTGGGGCTTTCCATAAAAAATTCCTCCTCGAATTAAATGTCAGCGGGGATATGGAATGTTGGAATACTGGAATATTGGAATTCCGGGTACTGGGAGTATACGCATTATTCCATCATTCCATTCTCTATCCCCCATCGTTCCACTATTCCATCATTCCATTGTTCCATTTTTTCAATGTCATGCTGCAAAGCGTACTTGAGCCGGATTCAATGCGCCATACTTGGCTTTGTTAGCTGTTATCTCTAACGACTCCGCTATCTTTTCAATGCCTTCGAGTTTGTGAGTGATCATCGGATCGATGTTGATTCTTTTCTGCGCGATCAAGCGCGCGGCGAGAACCATTTGCTTCGGTGTTGCCAGCTCGGGCGGGAACATATAGGTAACCCTTTTGGCCCTAAGATAATTGAAGTCGAGCGTCACCGGCTCATGGAAATGCGGAATACTCATGACCTTTCCGCCGGCTGCTACACAGGCGACCGCATCCGTAACCGTTGAACCGCCGGAAAGTCCCATCTTCGGACTGCCGCTGGCGGCTTCAATCACAAACGGCACGCCTTTACCTTCGGTGAGTTCCATCACCCGATCCACGACATTTTCTTTCGCCGCGTTGATGGTGATATCGGCTCCAAGTTTGTGGGCCATCTGCAGAATATCGTCGCGACGATCTACGCCGATGACCGTGTCGGCGCCCGCCGCCTTGGCGACTTGGGTGCAGTTAAGCCCCATGACGCCCTGGCCAAGGACCAAGACCGTGTCTCCCAAGGTGACGCCGAGGGCAGTTACGTCGAAGATACAGCTGGTCAGCGGCTGAATGGCGGCCACTTCCCAATCTGTAACGCCGTCCGGCATCTTGGCCAGCGCATCGAGGGGTATAGCGGCATATTCCGAGAAACAGCCGGGGAAATCACGCCCAATGGTTCCAATGTGCGTGTGGGTAGCGCCCACGCGGTCGCCCACGTGCAAGCCATATTGGTTCTTTTCATCAACGTCGACAATTTCGGCGCAAAATTCGTGACCAAACAGCTGTTGCGGGCCCTTGGCGAGTGCCTTTTTGACTTTGTCGTAACTATTGGAGCGCTCGCCATAGAAAAGTTGCACTTCTGTGACCGAGGGTTGAACCACTTTGGTTTTCACGATGGCCCAACCGGGTTTGATTTCCGGGTAGGGCACTTCTTCAAGGCTTATTTCGTTGAAGGCGTGGGTCAACCATCCCCTGACGGTCTTCATAGCTCGATCTCCTTTTTCCGCAGAAGCGATACCACAGGCGCGAATGAGAGGTCAAATGCTCATACAACTCTTTTTTTGTCGGAGCGAGGTGTGATAAGGGGGAGCAAAAGCCGGATTGCATATTATGGACTTTCGTCTTTCGAGTACTGAAGAAGGCCTGCGCAAAAAAGTTGAGGAATTTGTTCGCGACGAACTGATTCCCTTAGAGCCGGAGTTTTTGCACGCGCCGGACATCTTTGAAGGCAGCCGGTGGAAAAGCCGCGCGAAGTTGAGCCGCGATCCAGAAATTCATCGTTACCTTGGAATCATGGAAGTCTTGGAGAAGAAAGCGGAAGCCGCCGGTCTTTGGTATCTCGACGTTCCCAAAGAATATGGTGGACTAGATGTCAGCAATGTCGCCATGATTGCCGTAACCGAGGAGCTTGAGAAAACGTCCATTCCCTTTGAGCTCGGCAACCATGTTTCAAATATTCTTTATAGCTGTCGAGGCGAGCAGATCGACCGGTTCCTGGTGCCGTGCATTCGTGGAGAAAAGACTTCGGCATTCGGCTTGAGCGAGCCGGCATCCGGCGCCGACCCCTCCATGCTCCAGACCACCGCGACGCCCGACGGTGATGACTTCATTATCAATGGGACGAAGATGTTTCCAACCTTCGCTGATGTTGCAGACTTTGTGCAACTTTTCGCGCGCCTGCCGGGCACGAAGGGTCGCGAGGGGGTGACTTGCTTTTTGATCGATACGGGAACGCCGGGATATCGAGTTGCGCGCAGCATCGCGACGATCGCGGGGACCGAACCATGCGAGTTGATTTTCGAGGACTGCCACGTGCCAAAAACGCAGGTGCTCGGCGATGTGGGCAACGGTTGGGAGCTCAACCAGGCGTGGCTGGGCGCGAGAAGATTTCAAGTCGGCATTCGCTCCCATGGCATGTCGCAGCGGGTATTGCGGCATGTGGCGGAATCGTTGCGCCATGATTCTCAGGAGACCGAAAGGTTCGCGGGAACCCTCGGCCATTTTCTGGCTGAACTGGCCGCGCTGCGAACCCTGACCTACTACGGTGCCTGGAAGGCCGATCAAAAAATGGACGTCCGTTCCGAGGCGGCCAACGTCAAGCTCTTTGGCACCGAGCTGATCCACAAGATCATTGATTTTGCCTTGGAGGTCGCCGGCGCTTCGGCGCTGCGTAAAGAACATGCCGTCGCCAGAGCTTTCCGCCACGCGCGTTCTCGACGGATCGTCGAAGGACCGTCGGAAATCCAACGCCATATTATCCAGCGGGCTCTGTTTCGCGACGGTGTCGAGTTACTCGAGTTGACGTAGAACGTGGCCAGATTGAAACGTTTGGAACGATTGGAACGGCTTGGAACCCTGCGTGTGCGATTGGTTCCAAACGTTCAAGTCGTTCCAAATGTTCAAATCGTCGCGCGGGGATATTGAAGAAAGAAATATATGGATTTTAAACTGACCGAAGAGCAAAAGCTTATCAGAAACACTGCGGCGCAGTTCGTGCAGCGAGAGTTGCTGCCGCGGGAAGGCGCCTATCTGAAGCAGGAAGAGTTGTTTTTACCCCCTGGTGATCCACCGCGCCGCGAGCTTGATCCCGATATCCGGGATGTTCTTGTGCGGCGGGCTAGACAAGTCGGGCTCTGGGCGCTGGAGCTACCGGAATCGGCGGGTGGATCGGCTATGAGCATGATGGCTCGGGTCCTTATATGCCGGGAGTTCGGTCGAACGATCCTGCCATTTGAACCGCTTTGTATTCCCGCGTTGGTGGCGGAGAACAATCATGTGAAAGAAATCGTTGACGGCAAACTCGCCCTCGGGTTGGCTTTCGATGAGGTTCACAAAACTGGAACCCTCCAGAGCATTAGAACGCGTTACCGGGAGATCGCGGGTGGTTATTTGCTCAGCAATGCCAGTATCGACGTTATCGAACCTGGCTCCGATCTCTACCTTTTCCCGGCGAAGGAAGAGGGAACGGAGAGGGTTGGCTTGTTTTTGCTGGATAAGAATACGCCCGGCGTTTCCATCGGAGACGAAGTTGATCTGACCACGGATGCAAGCGTGGGGAGGCTGACCTTGCGCGATTGTAAGCTGCGGAGCGAACAGTTGCTGGGATACGAGTATGAGGTTGCGGCGATCATCGCCGGGGAGCAGTTGCGCATTGCAGCCCGCTCTCTGGGAATCGGGATGCGCTGCCTCGCCAACTCCATTGACCACGCTCGTAACCGCGTTACCTTCGGCAGGCCCTTGGCTCAACGCCAGGCGATCCAATGGATGCTGGCGGACCTGTCGATCGATTTGCGCACCTGCACGTGGCTTACCCTGGAGGCCGCCTGGCGGGCAGATCAAGAATTGCCTTCTTTCCACGCGGCGGCTTTAGCCAAGAAACGGGCAGTAAAGATGGCTTTCGAAGCCGCCGACACTGCGATCCAGATTCATGGCGGCTACGGAGTCTGCAAAGAATTCCCGTTTGAAGGATTCTATCGCGAGGCGCGTATGATGCGTCTCTTGTACGGACGCGAGGCAGAGATCGATCGGGCGATCGGAGAGCGATTCCTGAGAGAAGGGCGATAGGGCAATAGGCATCAGGGACGAAAAGGGAGAAGAAGAGAAATCACCGCGGAGGCGCGGAGGGCGCAGAGTAAAGAGTTCTTGATTAAAAAATACTCCGATCTCTGTGGACTCGGCGTCTCTGCGGTCAAATTGTTTCGTTTTTATCGTCCTTTGCCGGAGATGGAAAGGAGCACGAATGAGACGCAAAAAAGTTTGTTTCGTTGGTTACGGATCGACAGAGTATTCGCGAAAATCGGAGGCGCCGGTTTTGTGGTACTACGCCGAGGCTATTCGCAATGCTCTGAAGCAAACGGGTTTGCACAAGAAGGAGATCCAGGGGCTTTCGATCACGACTCAAGTCAGTCCCGATTACTCGCCCCACGTGGCCGAGCAACTCGGGTTGGAAGTGGATTGGGTGTTGAACGGGGACTACGGCGGCGCCGGCGGTGTCATGAGCGTGCGGCGGGCGGCGGATGCCATCGAAGCCGGCCACGTCGATGTCATCGTGCTGGTGGGCGGCAACTCCTTTGATAGAAGTACTCCGCAGCAACGACTGCTGGAATATCAGCGCGCCAATTACGTCGATGTCTACGGTTACGGCGGTCCCAACACCCTCATGGCCTTGATTCAGCGGTTGCACATGGCACAGTACGACACGACCTTGAAGCAGATCGGCAAGATCGCCATGGCGCAGCGGGAGAACGCGCTGAATAATCCACAGGCGTTGTTTCGCGAGCCCATGAGCTACCAGGACTATTTCAATTCGCGGATGATTTCGGATCCGATTCGTCTCTTTGATTGTGTCATGCCTTGTTCCGGCGCCGAGTGTGTGATCTTGGCCTCGGAGGAAAAGGCCAAAAAGATCACGGACAAACTCGTTTATCTTGTCACCGACGCCGAAAAGTCTCACTTTCAGGTCGCCAACATGCTGCCGGACAAGACGACTTTCGGTATGAAAGTCGTCGGCGAGCGGATCTTTAGTGAAATCACGCGCGAGGATATCGATTTTTTCGAGATCTACGATGACTATCCCATCGCCGTCATGATTCAGATCGAAGACTTCGGCTATTGCAAGAAAGGCGAGGGAGGCAAATTCGTCGAGGCTCACGATTTGACTTACAAAGGAGATTTTCCCGTCAATACGGGCGGAGGCGAGCTCTCCGTCGGACAAGCGGGGCTGGCCGGCGGTTTTCTGCACATCGTTGAAGCGCTGCGGCAACTGCGAGGCGAGGCCGACGGCCATCAAGTGAAAAAGGCTGAGCGCGCCTTGGTGAGCGGGATCGGTTGGTTGAACTACGGCCGCAATCTCGGCACCACGGCGGCATTGGTCATGGAAAGGAGAAAGTGATGGCGGAAGCGAGTCTACCTAAAAAGAGCCTACCTAAGATCAATAAAGTTGACGAGCCTTACTGGAAAGGCGCCGCCGCCGGCAAACTCTTGCTGCAAAAGTGCAAAGCCTGCGGCAAGCTCCAGTTCTTTCCGCGGGTCGTTTGTGTCGACTGCTTCAGCGGCGATATCGAGTGGATTGAGGCCAAAGGGACCGGCAAAGTTCATACCTTCTCTTGGGTGCGCGTGCCGCGCAATCCGGCTTTCAAAGAAGATGTGCCCATCTGCTACATCAATGTGATTTTAGACGAAGGTGTCATCATGGAAAGCCGCCTGGTGGGAAAAGGAATCGATAACGTCAAGCTTGGCGACCGGGTGAAGGTGGCATTTCAAGAGACGCACGATCCGGTTATTAAGCTCCCAGTTTTTGAGCTCACCGAATAAAATAACTGCGGTCAGGACCACTACGAGACGTTGACTTAGTTCACTTGTTAGGCTACAAGTGACTCATGATCAAGCTAAACGTGCACGAGGCCAAAACCCATCTCTCACGCTATCTGGAAAAGCTCGCGCGGGGAGAAACAATTCTTTTATGTAAGCGGAATATTCCAATTGCGGAAATTCGTCCGCTCCCACGACGCCGCAAAACCAAGCGTCCGATAGGCCTGGCTAAAGGGAAGTTTAAGGTCCCGCCTGAGTTTTTCGAATCTCTTCCATCCGAACTGGTCGATGCGTTTCATGGCGAAGAGCCGTGAGGATTCTTTTAGACACTGTCACGTTCTTGTGGGCGGTAACTGATGCTCCTGATCTCTCGGATGACGCGCGAGAGTTGTTCGTAGATCCAGAGAATGAGGTTTACCTGAGCTCGGTCTCTACCTGGGAGATCGCCGTCAAACATTCTCGGGGTAAGCTGCCGCTTCCGGAGCCGCCCGTGAGATTTGTCACCGCACAGCGAAAGCAGCATAGCATTGATTCACTTCCGCTCGACGAAGAAGCCACTTTGCGTCTGAGCCGGCTTCCGGTTCTGCACAAAGATCCCTTTGACAGGATGTTGGTTTGTCAGGCTATTGTGCACCAACTTGTGATACTGACTCCCGATGAGCTGATTAATCAATATCCGGTTCGGACGGTGTGGTAATCTGAGCTGCAATATAGTTTTTGGGTGGCGCATTATTGCTGCGGGTTAATCCCCCGCAGCTTGCTGCGTAATGGCAATTCCTGGTCCTCTCAAAGTCCGTCATTCCCGCATGCTTTTAGCGGGAATCCAGGCGAAAACTCTGACTGGACCCCCGATAGAAACATTCGGGGGTGACGACTTTAGGGGAATATCGTCATGGTTTTAAACGCTGACGCATCCGAGGCGTTCCTTTAATCGGACAGGGTGATTGGGGGGATATTGTGCAACACCATCCATTACGGATAAGGTTGGCCGTCGTTATCTGCTTTATCTCCGTTCTGTTCCCTTCTTCCGTGTTTGCCCAGGCAAAGCTCCTCAGGGAGCTTGCCATCTCTTATCCCCTGGGAGGATCGAGCAGTTATTTCTGGACGGCCTACCGGTCGGGCTCATTTGAAAAACATGGCCTGAAGATCAATCCGGTTTTTATTCCAGGAGGTGTAACGGCTCTCCAGTCCATCATGGCCAAAGAGCTCTTCATTGAATTGACGGCCGGCCCCGCCGCCATCCGTGCCTGGGCTCGAGGCGGCAAAGAGATCACGTTTATCGGAGCTGTGGGGAACCGGCTGGATTACGTTTTGGTGACAGTTCCCTCGGTGCGGAACGCCGAGGAGCTGAAAAGGAAGAGGGTAGGTGTAAGTCAGCTCGGCGCGAGCCCTGACTTCATCGCCCGGCTAGGGCTTCGGCAAATGGGATTGAACCCAGAACGGGACGTTACGATTGTCCCCATCGGATCACCCGGTGAGAGATGGGCGGCCCTAAACGCCGGCCACGTCCACGCTTCGCTTTTCCAACCTCCGTTTACGCTTCGTGCCCGCAAATCGGGTTTCCTAACTTTGCTTGATTTCTCCACTCTAGATTTTCCTTACATTCTGTCCGGTGTGCTGACCACGCGATCCTTTATCCGTTCGGACCGAGAGACCGTCATGAATTTCATGCGCGGGCTGGCGGACGGGATGGACTTTTACCGTGACGAGAAAAATAAGGACAGGGTCATTCGCTTCCTCGGCGAATATTACAAATCGAACGCCCTCGAGGAACTGGAGGAGACGCGTAACGTTTACATGAAAATGACTCCCGGACTTCCGCTGGTCACGGTTAAGTCGATCGAGAACGTGATCCAAGACGACAGAGATCTTTCCGGCCTGGGTCTGAAGCCTGAAGAGATGCTGGATCTTTCGTTCCTGCAAAGGCTCGAGGAGGAAAGAAAAGCAAAAGGGCGTTGAACAATTTTGGATTTTGATCTTAAGTAACGAGACTGTGCCACGTCTTACGAAGACGGACAAACGTACGCCGAACTGGCGCTAAGAGCCGACCAACTCATGCCACTCCACAATCAAGGAGAATCGTTGAAAATCGTTGCGTGATAGCTCATGTCGTATGGAGTGAGCAGCCTGACATTTTTCGCCTCGCTGCCACTTATGTGTACGAGATTCTGAAGGGCACGAAGCCTGCCTCTACCCCGTGGAGCAGCCAACGAAGTTCGAGCTGGTGATTAATCTGAAGACCGCGAAGCAGATCAGCCTGACGATTCCGCCGGAGGTGCTCGCGCGGGCGAGTAGGCTGATCAAATGAGGAA
>Ga0137403_10009437_pt1 | contig 10851 bp, 15 predicted proteins | sample CZOMad2_1_16fung_FD_122057 | JGI IMG/M metagenome (GOLD analysis project Ga0137403, IMG submission 122057) | Vadose zone soil fungal communities from Angelo Coast Range Reserve, California, USA - CZOMad2_1_16fungal (Hybrid Assembly) | ecosystem: Environmental > Terrestrial > Soil > Vadose zone... | reverse complement strand
GACGCCCGCAATCGACGCAGATCATCGACCGCCTCCGTGGCCGTCGGTGTTGCTTTGCCCTGACGGGGACGTCAGGACCTCGTCGAGAAGGCGGCGCGCTTCTTCGGCCGTGGGCGGCGCCGGAGTGAACAAAATCCGATACATGACGGGCGCGATGACGCGTTCCAACAGGAGCTCTGCCGGAGGCGGTAATTCGCCTCGGTCGAGTGCACGAGCGTGAATGTGTTCGATCTGCCCATAGGTGAAAGCGGAGCATTGGCTGGCATTCCCCGGCAGCGTTTCGCGGAGTATGTCACGGATCATCGCACGCCCCGGGGCGGAAGCCATCTCCTCAACATACTGTTCAAGCCACAGAGCTAGGTCCCCCTTGAGGCTTCCCGTGTCAACGGGGGCCGTTTCGGGGCGCAACTTCTCCAGCGCCACGTCGGACAAAAGCTGCGACAGCGTCCCCCAGCGTCGGTAAATCGTCGACGGCGTGACCCCCGCCCGAGCCGCGACGGCGGGCACGGTCAGTTCCCCTTCGCCACCATCGGCCTGAAGCTCGCGAACGGCCCGATGCACGGCCTTCTGCACCCGCGCGCTCCGCCCGCCGGGTCGCGGACTGGACCTGTCGACTGCCTCCTTCTGCATTCTCCCACGCGCCTCCGCTCCATCTAACGCTAACGATTTGCTTTAGTGGCCGGTTTACTCTATATCACCAAAAGCAAACTTTTTGCTTTTACCACGAGGCCACGCGCATGACCACGTCTACGGCCGAAGCTTTCGCTCAGGATCGGCAGCCTCGCTTCCTCCATGCTGTGACGTTGATTTTGTTCCTCGCGACGGCAAGCGTACCGACCCCCCTGTATCGTCTGTATCAGCGAGAATGGGGGTTCTCTCCATTGATGCTCACCGTGATCTTCGCGGTTTATGCATTGGCCCTACTTGCCGCCCTACTCATCTTTGGGTCGCTATCCGATCGGGCAGGTCGTCGCCCTGTCATCCTGGCGGCGCTGACGCTTGAGGGCGTCGCCCTCGTGCTCTTTCTCACGGCTCGGGGTATCGAGTGGTTGGTGTTTGCCCGGCTGATCCAGGGCTTCGCGACCGGCCTTGCGACCACATCGCTCGGGGCTGCCATGCTCGACATCGACCGGCAGGGAGGAGCGCTGACCAACGCTCTCGCGACGATAGCAGGCACGGCGTTCGGGGCAGTGGGTTCCGGCCTTCTGGCGCAATACGCGCCTGCGCCACTCCATCTCGGCTATGTCCTGCTGTTCGCGCTCGTCGTCGTCCAGGCGATCCGGACGGCGCACGCCCCTGAAACGATCACTACGCGATCGCTCCAACGATGGTCCTTCAAGCCGAGGGTCGCTGTGCCGGCGCGGGCGCGGGTCGCATTCCTCGCCATGACCCCGATCAATGTAGCGCTTTGGGCCCTATCGGGCTTCTACCTGGCGCTGATGCCGTCCTTGCTCGTGACGATAACCGACCCTGCCGCCGCCTGGTTGGGCGGGCTCGCGGTCGCCGCGTTGATGGCAGGCGCCGCCGCTGCCATTCTAGTCCTCCGTCGCTACTCGGCTTCATCCGCTCTCATTCTAGGAGCGGGAGCGTTGGTAGCCGGCCTGCTCGGGGTTCTCGCCGGAGCAAATGTCGCGTCGCCTTCCCTGCTGTTGGCAAGTTCCGCGCTCGCTGGCATCGGCTTCGGCGCTGCCTATCTCGGCGCGCTGGGCAGCATCGCGCCACTGGCGGAACCGCATGAGCGCGGCGCCTTGATGGCGGCTTTCTATATCGAGGGCTATCTGTCCTACGCTTTGCCTGCTGTCGGCGCCGGCTACTTGGCGCAGGAGATCGGGCTACTTGCGGCGGCCAACGTGTTCGGTGCTGCTCTCATCCTGCTCGCGTGCGCGGCGATATTCCTTGCGCTCGCTCAGCGTCGAGACCTTAGCCGGCGCAAGAGATCAGCGTAGTTCACTGGAGGCGAAGCAAAAATGATCGAGTGGTTCGATGACCTGAAACTTGGGATGCGCTTCAAGAGCGGTGAAGTGTCGGTGTCGAAGGAAGACATCATCCGCTTCGCCAAGGAATACGATCCGCAGCCGTTTCACCTCGACGAGGAGGCCGCGAAGAAGACGATCCTCGGGGGCCTCGCCGCGTCCGGATGGCACACGGCCGCCGTCGCGATGCGGCTTGCCGTTCAGGTCCGCCCGTTCGGACCGCATCCGTTGCTGGGCGCCGGCGTCGACGATCTGCGCTGGTTCAAGCCGGTGCGGCCCGGCGATACGCTCCGCGTCGAGGGCGAGGTGGTCGAGCTGGTGCCGTCGCGGACCAAGCCGCAAGGCATCGCCCGGATCAAGTGGACCGCCTATAATCAGCACGGCGAGGCCGTCTATACGTTCAATCCCATCGGCATCGTGCCTCGCCGGCCAGACTAGGCATGGCGATGCCGGCGAGAATAGCGCATCCTCGCCGTGCAGCGACTTTTTCAGGGAATTGAATTTTGGGTGGGGCCGCTTCGCTCTCGCCACTCGTCATGGCCGGGCTTGTCCCGGCCATCCACGGCCCCTCGGCGCACGCAAGGCGCGGATCACCGGGACAAGCCCGGTGATGACGACTGAGTATGTCGAGGTATCCTTAAATCCCGCCTGTCTTACGCCCGCTCCCCCGTGAAGGGAAAGCTGCCCATTGGGCCGATGCCCATTTCGCCGGAGATGCTGTCGCCGGCGACCTTGCCGGTAAAAGCCAATGTCAGCGGCATCGGGTTGGTGATCGAGACCTTCCAGGCGACGTCGTCGCCGCTGACGGTGCCCTCGAAAATCTCGGTCGAATTGCCTTCCGCGCCTTGAACGCCGGTCAGCGTGTCGCCGGAGCTTTTCAGGCTCAGCGTCGCGTTACGATCGCCCATCGGCGTGCTCATGACGAGATTCCAGTTGCCGTCCACGGCCATCGTCAGCTCTCCTTGGCGCTTGTTGTTTCGCAAGACCGGAAATGGTCTTGATGTCTCGGCGCACCCGGGCGGGGTATAGCGCATCTTGCCGCGCATGCCCAATTGTCTTGTGCTTGCGTCTTGTTTTCTGAACGCGCCCTAGGTCGCGGCGGCGCGCGCCGCGCGAATGCGGCCCGTGATGAGAATGCGGAAGGCCGCGTACTGGATCGCAAAGGCCAAAATCTTGGCGCCGATCGCGACAAACGACACGTAGAACGCCCACAGCTTGAGGTCGCCGGTCGCCGCCACCGCGATGGTGCCGGCGCCGAGCGCGAACATCAGAGCGGCCCAGGCGTAGCCTGCCGCCGTGACATATTCCGGAATGGTCTCGACCGCGATCTGCGGCATATAGCGCAGCATCCAGCCGCGCTTGAGCATGATCAGGCCGATCGAGAAATGCGCGATCGAGGGTTTTGCCAGGACGAAGCGGGGATCGCGGGTCAGGATGGTGGCGCTGCCAAGCACGATCACCAGCGCAAGGCTCGCCCAGGTCATGAAGCCCAATTCGCGGCCCGTGACGCGGGCGTGGATCACCTGCGCGATGGCGCCTGCGATTGCCACCGATGTCGCCAGCACGACATTGCCGGTGACGAGGTACAGCACGAGAAAGACGATCGCCGAGAGGAAATCGCTGCCGAGCCTGATCAGGACGTCTTTCATGCTTTGATCCTCTTCGAAGCCATAGCGCTCGATGCGCGTCGATCGGCGATTTGATCAGGTCGTCAGTTTATCTTGTTATTTTGTCGGGTCGTCCCATCAGCTCGTTTTGGGCAGCGCGTGGGCCGGCGGTGCGCCATATTTCGCCTTGCGGTACTGCGGATACCATTTGGTGAAATAGACGGCCGAGTTGCGGGCGGCAAAGGCGATCGCAAGGCTCAGCCAGATCGGCAGGCCGGGGACATAGAGCACCACCACGTTGCCGAGCATCATGGCGAGCATGGCCGCGGTCCAGACGCCGGTGATGATGTAGTTGGCGCGCAGGAAGCCCGGTATCGCCGCGGTCTCGGCCGGGACCGCCTCCAGCGCATATTGCAGCGTGAAGGGATGGCGGACCAGCATCGAACCCAGCGCGACCAGGAACATGCCGGTATCGATGAGAAACGTCACCGCCGAATTGCTCAGGGAGTGATCGACGAAAGCGACATAGCAGCCGACGCCGGCGAACAGAATCGCCGAGCCCGCGCCCAGGATCTTGGTTGAGCGACCGCGCACGGCGTCGAGCACGATGACGGCAAGGCAGACGGCGGCGCCGGCAAACAGGCTGACCAGGGACGAGGTCACCAGCATCAGGAAGGCAAAGGCGCCGTAGGGGGCAAGGATCAGGAAAATCGTCATGGGGAGCCGCTTCCTTGCTCAATCTTTACACTGTCAAGTTCTAGTGTGGAAGCCGGGTCGGGTCAAGCGAAATCTTTACACTGTCAATATAATGTGAGGAATGGATAAATTAATAAGTTATATCAGTATTTTACGCGAAATATTTCAGCTTGTCATTCCGGGATGCGTGCGAAAGCACGCAGGCGCGGAATCCATAACCACGATGGAGAGTATGGATTCCGGGTTCGCGCTTCGCGCGCCCCGGAATGGCGGCCATGGGCAACACGGCCTTAAGCCGCGTCCACCCAATTGCCGTGAAAGCCGTCGGGCACGCGGTGGCCGAGATGCACCAGCGCGACGGGGCCGGCCGCAACGTCGGTGGCGTCGAACACGGCGAGGTCGCTGCAATTCTCCCGCGCGCGCCAGACCACGGTAAGCAGCCAGCCGCTGCCCTCGGCCGCATCACTGCCGCGCGCGACGAACACCGGCTCGGAGAGGGTGTCGCCGGCAGGCAGCAGATATGTTTCGAGCCGCTTGCCGTTGCCGTCGACATGCACGAGGCCGGCGAGTGCCCCGAACGTCGGCAAATCAGGATTGGCGCAGGCGTACCAGCCGTGATGGCTCTTGAGGCCGGCGCGGCGATCGTCGATGCGCGGAAATTCGCCGGTCAACTCGTCGAGATAGGTTTGCGTGAAGCGGTCGGTATTGCCTGCGAGATCGAAGGTCCAGCGGCAGAGCCGCGCCCGCGACTTCTTCGGGTCGGTCGGCGAGCCGTCGGGATGCGGAAACAGCGGAGCCTCTTCGAACTGCATGACGTCGGCTATGATGCGATGGCCGTCCTCCCAGGCGTTCATGACGTGGAAGACATAGCAATTCTCGCCGCGAAACCAGACGATGTCGGCAGATGAGCCGCTGCGCTTCATCACGCCGACATAGGCGCCTTTCTCAGGCTCCCAAGCGTAGGGCGGCTGGCCCTTCATCGCGCGCGCCATGCTGCCGGTGATCGGCAGGACCGGAAACAACAGGTGATTCTCGGTGACGATGAAATCGTGCACCATGCTGGCATAGGGCGCCTCGAACCGCTCGAAGCGCGTCACCGCGCCGGAGGCGCTGATCGACCCGTAGGACAGGGCAGGGGTCAGGGGACCTGCGGCATTATAGCCGAAGAACACCATCTCGCCGGTTGCGGGATCGATCTTCGGATGCGCGGTGAAGGGTCCGGAGAGGCCGCCTTTGTAGTCGCAATAGCCGCGGGTCTTCAGCGTGCCGGGCTCGATCTCGGTCGGCAGGTGGGCCTCCTCGAGCGCCAGCAGACGGCCGGCATGAAACACGATATTGGTGTTGGCGACGCCGCCGTCGGTCACTGATGCAGGCGCGTCCGGCAGCTTGCGGCCGAAGCCTGCGAACAGCGCGCGGCCGGCATCGTGCTCGGCCCGCCATTTCGGCGTGCGGACCCAGCGGTTGCGGTAGGAGGCGCGGCCGTTCTCGAGATGGAAGGCGTGCAGCATGCCGTCGCCGACAAACCAATGCGCGCCGGGCGCGTCGAATTGCGGATTGGGGCCGTTGCGATAGAGCGTGCCGTTGAGCTCGCCCGGCAACGCCCCGGTCACCTTCAGGATCGGCGCGTCGCATTCGAAGGGGATCGGCGCGAGATTGCTCCGCGTGGGTCTTGCCGTCGCTTGCTGCTGCATGGCACGCTTCCTTATCCATATCTTTACACCGTAAAGATATGGATAGGCCGAATGCCCGGTTCGGTCAAGCAAAATCTTTACAGTGTAAAAATTGCGACCTATAAGGCAGGCGATGAGAAAAATCCACCGATGAGAAAAACCGACCACGGCAAGACGCCGCCCCGAACCCGGAACCCCGCAAGCCGCACGGCGCCGGGACGCCCGCTTCGTGCCCGCCATCCACGCGCCGACGAGGAGACGCCCTATCATCATGGCGCGCTGCGCGACGCCTTGCTGCAGGCCGCCGAGCGCGTGTTGGAGCGGGAGGGGCTTGCCGGGCTGACGCTGCGCGCGGTCGCGCGCGAGGCCGGCGTCTCTCATGCCGCGCCCACCCATCATTTCGGCGACCTGACCGGCCTTGTCAGCGAGCTTGCCGCGATCGGCTTCCGGCAATTCAATGCCGCGATGGCGGCTGCGATCACGCCGGATAAGCTGCCGATGGAGCGGGCAATGGCCCGCGCCAAGGCCTATGTCGCCTATGCGCAGGCGCATCCCGGCATGTACGGGCTGATGTTCCGCACCGAACGTGTCGATATGACGCGGCCCTCGCTGCACGAGGCCGCCGAAGCCTCGTTCGCGGGCCTCGCCGGTGCAATCGCGGCCAACCGCCAGGAACAGATCTCCGAAGGCGCGCTGACGCTCGATCAGGCGGCCGCGATCGCGCGCGCCTGGTCGACGGTGCACGGTTTCACCATGCTGCTGCTCGACGGCCGTCTCTCCGACATTTTGCGGCGCTCGCCCAAGGGCACCGATGTGGAAACCCTGCTGGATGCGATGCTGAAGGCGACCGTGGGCAAGCCGGCGGGATCGTAGGCTATGGCTGGGCGCGACTGACGAGCCCGGTGCCGCCGTCACGTGGAGCATGATAGAGGGCTAGCGCCGCGTCAGTTCCACCGCCCGGCCGCTGGCGCCGATGATCTTCACCTCGTCCTTGCCGCATCTGAAATCGCGCGCGATCTCGTCGGCGGCTTGGCGCGCCAGGTCGTTGGCCTTGGGATTGGCGGCGACATCGACATAGGCGACATGACACACCGCGCCCGGCGGCAGCCGGGTGACGGCGAGCATGGCTTTATCCTTGTCCTGGTCGCTGTTGTCGGCGATGTGCCAGCGCTGGATGATGGCGAACGGCTTGCCGTCCCGCGTTCGCCATTCGACCGTCGTCGCGGTCGAGCTGAATGGGCCGAACCACGCCTGCGCCGCGGGTTCCTTCGCCGCAGCCGCGTGATTGCGGCCGACCGAGACGGTTTCGCGCAAATCATCCTCGTTCACCAGCACCACCCAGCCGTCTTTGCCCGGACAGACCCAGGTCGCGCTGTCGTCGACGCCATTCTTGCCGCCGACGGCGCGGCAGTCCTTCGGCGCCGTGGAGGTATAGACGCTGCCGATCGCTTGAGCGCCGGCCGGCGCCGTCAAGGCAAGAGTTACTGCGCTGAGGGTGGCGATCGCCCAAGTCTTTTGGAGCCAAAAAGTCTTTTGGAGCCAAAAAGTCTTTGGAGCCAAAGCTCCGAGAGCCGACGTCGCGGTCAATTTGCGGTCATGTTCCATTCGAACGCTTTCGATTATCGGAATTTCGACATGTTCGACGTGTGCAATCTGGGGAAGGTTCAGGCAAACCGCGCGAAAGACCTGACAGGCGCGCGGAATCGTCCTAGAACGGCGGCTTCGCAACCGTCCCTTTCCTTTGAGTGCCAGCTTTCGCCCACCATGCCTGCCATTTCGCCGAACAAACCCTATCGCGTCGGTCGATCCAAGACTGGCCTCGGCCTCTTCGCCACCAAGCCGATCAAGAAGGGCACCAAGATCGTCCGTTATTTCGGACCGATCCTGGATTCCCGGAAAAAGGACGAGGACGCGATCGAGAACAAATATTTGTTCGAGCTCAACGGCCGCTGGACCATCGACGGTTCGATCCGCGAAAACGTCGCCCGCTACATCAACCACGCCTGCAGGCCGAACGCGGAATCCGACGTCAAGCCGCGCAAGCGCAAGGTCTTCATCCGCGCCATCAAGGACATCGAGCCGGGCGAGGAGATCAACTACGATTACGGCACCGACTACTTCAAGGCCTATCTGAAGCCGATCGGCTGCAAATGCGAAGCCTGCGAGAAGAAGCGCAAGAAGAAGCGCGCGGAGGCGCGCGCAGAACGGCTTCGCCTGAAGGAAAAGGCCGAGCGCAAAGCGCAGAAGAAAGCCGAGAAGCTCGCCAAGGCCAAGAAGAAGGCCCGAGAAGAACTTCAGGGCAAGCCTCAAGAAAAGGCCCTACAGGCCAAAGCCAAGCAGAAAAAGACATTGAACGGCAACGGCAAGCACCTGAACGGCCACGGCCGTTCCAAGCCTGCCGATAGCACGCCTGCCGACAGCATGCCTGCCGACAGCACGTCGGCCGGCGCGGAAGCGCGGGTCGCCGAACCCGCGACGCTAAACGCCTAGTTCATCGGCCGGGCTTCCGCACCGACGCAGGAAGCGGCGAACTGCCGAAATTGAGCATCGAGCGTTGCAGGATCGCGCCGCGCTCGTCGACCACGAGACGCAAACGCCGATGCTCGGAGAGGAACGTCAGGCGGTAGCGGCCGTCATCGGCGTCGATGCCGCGTTCGAACAGGCTCGTGATCTTGCCGGCCTGCATCTGCCTTCGGAGCAGCGGCACCGCGATGCCGAGGCCTTCGGCGATGACGGCCGCATCGACCTGAACGATGCCGTTGTCGAATTCAACGACTTTCATGCGGTCCCCGCCGCGGAATTTTTCATGAGTTTTTCCTGGGGCTCGTCCTGGAGCTTGTCTTGAGGCTTGCCGGATAGGCGCATTCGGCGAGCGTGGTGGCATCGAGCTCGCGCATGAAGGCTTCGCGCGCGGCGGCGAGCCTGGCCTTCAGGCGGCAGCGCGGCGTCAGCACGCAAGCCCCGCCATCGCTGCGAAAACATTCGGCCAAGGCATGCTCGCCTTCGAGCGCGCGCACGACCTCGCCAAGCGTGATCGCCTGCGGTGGTCGTGCCAGCGAAAAGCCGCCGCCGACGCCGCGCTGGGTCGTGATGAAGCCGCCATCGGCGAGGTCGCGCACGACCTTGGCGAGATGGTTGCGCGAAATCTTGAACTCGGCCGCGATCTCGTTGGTCGCGAACGAGCGCGCCGGCTCGCCGGCCAGCCGCATCAAGGCGCGCAGCGCGAAATCCGTGAACGACGTCAGGCGCATGGGAACCCCAAAAAATTCGACTTTGCGTTTTATCTATACCCGTCTAAATAGGTATTTGAAATGCATATTTAAGGAAGCCGCCATGACGAGGGCAGAGAGGCGCGAGCGGATCTCGGCCGAGATCGCCGACCGGACCGGGATCACCGAGGCGATGGTCGAGCGCCTGGTCCATGCGTTCTACGCCAAGGTCCGCTCCGATCCGGTGCTGGCGCCGGTGTTCGAAGCGCGAATTGCCGATTGGGAGCCACATCTTGCGCAGATGTGCGCGTTCTGGTCGTCGGTGGCGCTGATGACGGGCCGCTATCACGGGACGCCGATGGTCAAGCATATGTCGCTCCCCGTCGACGCCGATCATTTCGACCGCTGGCTCGCCTTGTTCGAACAGACCGCGCGCGACATCTGTCCACCTGAGGCGGCGGCGCACTTCATCGAACGCGCGCGGCGGATTGCCGCAAGCCTCGAGCTTGGCATCGCGAACGGGCAGGGCGTCATGCTCGCCGTCGGCGAACGATTCAAGCGTCAGCCCTCGCATTGACCTGAGCAGAGAGACGGCCGCCGCGAAGCTTCAGGCGTTCGCGGCGGCCGCTACTGGAAGCAATCACCCCTGTGGCTTAAGCCGCCACAACCGTGCCGCCGCTCCGGCGCAGGCCGATATATTGCAGCTCGGCGAAGACGCCGGTCGCGATGGCCTGGGCGACGACGAAGGCTTCGCCGAGCAGGTTCGGCGTCACCGCGCCGGAGAACAGCAGCGCGATGCTGCCGATGGTCCATGCGATATTTCCGGCGATCACGATCGCGACCAGGACTTTCGGCATGGTTTGGCGGGTGCCGAGCCAGCCGACCAGCGCGGTATAGGCGATCAGGAACAGGCCGGTCTCGCGCAGCAGGGCCTCCGGGAGGTCGAGCAGCGGCGCCAGCGCGCCGGCGTCGAGGGTCAGCACAACGGCGGCGATGCCGCTGAAGACGGCATCGGCCAAAAGCGCGCGGCGCAGGAATTGAGAGGGATTGATCATGGCGGGTCTCCTTCGGTTGCGAGGTGGATGGTTGGCGGTTCAGCGAAGCAACGACCGGAGCTGACGCAGCAGGCGGACCGGGCAGAGCGTCCTTGCCGCCCGGGTCTCGATCGCCTGCACATGCGCGAACACGAGCACGCCGGTCGAGTGCACCAGTGGCTCCGGCATGTTGAGCGAGCGCGCCACCATCCGTATCGCCAGCTGGAACAGCCACTGACAGATCGCGGCGGACGAAGAGGCCTCGGGACGGGGGCGCGTGCTCATGGTCATCTCCTGTGCCGGTGAAGATGATCCAGTCCGCGCGCCAATTCGATTACCTCGGACGTCATGGAATGGCTGACATCGGCGTGATAGGTTTTGCGTCATGAACGCACAGGCATCCACGGCGCGAGCCGCACCAACCAAGCCGCACCATGTCGGCGACCATTTGCGCGAGTGGCGGCAACGGCGGCATCTCAGCCAGCTCGATCTCGCTGTCGACGCCGAGATATCGGCGCGTCATTTGAGTTTTGTCGAAACCGGCCGCTCGGCGCCGTCGCGCGAGATGGTCCTCAAACTGGCGGAGCGATTGGATGTGCCGCTTCGGGAGCGCAACGTGCTGCTGGTCGCCGCAGGCTACGCGCCGGCCTTTCCGCAGCGCG
>Ga0137403_10009436_pt1 | contig 10851 bp, 11 predicted proteins | sample CZOMad2_1_16fung_FD_122057 | JGI IMG/M metagenome (GOLD analysis project Ga0137403, IMG submission 122057) | Vadose zone soil fungal communities from Angelo Coast Range Reserve, California, USA - CZOMad2_1_16fungal (Hybrid Assembly) | ecosystem: Environmental > Terrestrial > Soil > Vadose zone... | reverse complement strand
GCGGAATCGCAAACGGATTTCGTCGTAACCATCGATGCCGATACGGAAATCGAGCCGGACGCGATTAGCAAACTGATGAGGCATTTCTCCGATTCGAAACTGGCGGCGATTGCGGGCAACGTGAAGGTTGGCAATCGTTCCCGCTGGCTGACGCGCTGGCAAGCACTCGAATACATAACGAGCCAGAACATGGAGAAACGTGCGTTCGATTTGCTGAATTGCATTACGGTCGTACCCGGCGCGCTGGGCGCATGGCGGAAATCGGCAATCGAGACGGCGGGCGGAATTACCGCGGACACCGTCGCGGAAGATGCGGATCTGACAGTGGCGATTCGCCGGTTAGGCTGGCGGATAGGCTATGACGAAGAAGCAATTGCGTGGACGGAAGCGCCGGAAACGCCAGGTGCGCTGATTCGCCAAAGGTTCCGGTGGACATTTGGAACGCTGCAATCGTTCTGGAAGCACCGGGACACGTTGCTCCGGCCGAAGTACGGAACGCTGGGATTGATTGCGCTTCCCAACATTTTTGTGTTTCAGCTTTTGCTTCCGCTGATTTCTCCAATCATTGACCTGATGTTTCTGGGATCAATCGTGGCGTGGGGTCTATTGCAACTGCACTTGACATGGCTGCCACAAATCAATTGGGGAGCGGCAGACCTTGAGCGGTCCGTACTCTTCTTTCTCGGCTTCATCATTATCGACGTGCTGACGTGTGCGCTGGCGTTTGCACTGGAACGGAAAGAAGATTGGACGCTGCTGATTCCAGTGTTGCTGCAGCGATTCTACTATCGCCAGTTAATGTACGTCGTGTTGTTCCGCTCTGTAAAAGAAGCGGTGCGGGGCCGTCCGGTAGGTTGGCGAGGCGTCGAACCCGATCCTCCGCGGTCACCGGCCCCTGCTGCCCCGCCCCAACCTGCATCGGCGACGGGCAACTAGGACTGCTCACAATTTCAGATGGCCTGCGTCTGAACCCGGACAGAGGGTGGCACTGGGCGGCTTTTCGTAGATTTTTACCTGGAGCCGGAGTTGAGGTACGATAACGGGGTTGGCACGTTTTCTCCGCAGGAGGTCGTTATGGCCGTCACGTTTACGCTCAATGGCAAGTCCCAGACCGTTGAAGTCGATCCGCAGATGCCGCTACTCTGGGTTCTCCGCGACACGCTGAACCTGACCGGCACAAAATTCGGCTGTGGCATGGCCCTGTGCGGCGCATGCACGGTTCACATCAATGGCGAGGCGTCTCGCTCCTGCATTACGCCGATTTCGGCGGTAGCGGGAAAAAAGATCACCACGATAGAAGGACTGTCGGCCGACGGCAGCCATCCCGTGCAGCAGGCGTGGATGGAAGAAGACGTTCCGCAGTGCGGCTATTGCCAGTCCGGACAAATCATGTCAGCGGTGGCGTTGCTCAGCAAGAAGCCGAAGCCGACGGATGCAGACATCGACGATTTCATGAACGGCAACATCTGCCGCTGCGGCACGTATCAGCGCATTCGCAAAGCGATTCACCGCGCCGCCGATCTACAAACCAGCAAAGCAAAATCCGCGTAGTTCAGTCCGCTAATGCAATCGAGGTGTCCCATGACGACGTCCCTGTCGCTCGACCGTCGCGTATTTTTGAAGACCGGAGCCGCTGCAGGCACCGGTTTGTTGATCGGATTCCATCTCCCAGCATTCGCATCGTCAGCGGAAGACCAGGAAAAGAAGAATCCGAATCCGCTGAACGCATGGGTGCACATCACGCCGGATAACCATGTCTCGCTTATTCTCGGAAAGTCCGAAATGGGTCAAGGCATCATGACGGCGCTGCCGATGATCCTTGCCGAGGAGCTTTCGCTGGATTGGAGCAAGGTGAAGATTGAGCAGGCGCCGACGAATCCGGCGATTTACGAGCACGGAACGGGCGGAAGCGGCAGCGTTGCGGGTTCGTGGCTACCGTTGCGACGGGCGGGCGCGGCGGCACGAGAGATGCTGATTTCCGCGGCAGCGCAGCGCTGGAACGTGAACCGTGACACTTGCGTCGCGAAAGATGGCGGCGTGCTACATGGCGCGCGAAAGAATTTCCTGACCTACGGTGAATTGGCGGCGGATGCGGCGAAGCTGCCGATTCCGGATTTCAAAACGGTGCCGCTGAAGAATTCGGACGACTTCACGATCGTAGGGCATGACAAGCGACGGTACGAGGGGTCCGCGAAGGCGACTGGCAAGGCGCTATTCGGAATTGATGCGCGCATGCCAGGCTTGCAGTATGCCGTGATTGCGCGCTGCCCAATTTTCGGTGGCAAGGTGAAGTCATTTGACGCCGCAAAGGCGAAGGCGGTTCCGGGCGTAAAGGATGTAATCGCGATTGATGCCGTCCCCCAAGGCGCGTTTACCGCAGGCGGTCTGGCCGTGCTGGCGGACAATTCGTGGGCGGCAATGCAAGGCCGCAAAGCGCTGGAGATTACCTGGGATGAAGGACCGCACGCAGCGGAATCGACGGAATGGCTGCACAACCAGTTTGTTGAGAATGCGGCGAAAACGGGCAAAGTCGTACGCAATGACGGCGACGCAGACGCAGCGTTGGCCGGCGCGGCGAAGAAAGTCGATGCAGTCTACGAATTCCCGTTTGCCGCGCACGCCACGATGGAGCCGATGAACTGCACGGTGCACATTCGCGCGGACGGCGCGGAAGCGTGGGTGCCAACGCAAGCGCCACAGTGGGCGCAGGACATTATCGTGGGCATTTCCGGCTTGCCGCGCGAAAAAGTGATTGTGAATACAACGTTGATGGGCGGAGGATTCGGCCGCCGGTACATGGGCGACTTCGTGATGGAAGCCGCACAGATTGCGAAAGTGACGGGCAAGCCGGTGCAAGTTTTGTGGACGCGCGAAGACGATATGCAGCACGATTTTTACCGGCCCTCGTCGTATCACAAAATGGCGGGCGCGGTGGACGCGCAGGGAAATCTCGCGGCTTGGAAGCATTTCCAGACTTCGACTTCGATTGATGCGATGTGGAGCAAGGACGGCGAATCGCACGCGGAAAATTCCGAGTTTGCGACGGCGCTCTTTATTCCCTACGCGACACCGAATTATCGCGTGGAATACACGCTGGCGAAGTCCGGCGTGCCACGGGCTTGGTGGCGCTCGGTGGAACATTCGACGAGCGGATTTATCGTCGAATGTTTTGTGGACGAATTGGCGGCGGCAGCCGGAGTGGATCCGTACGAATTCCGGCTGAAGCTGATTGGCGATGACCGGAAGATCCCGGATTTCTCTAACCCCAAAGAAGGCAAACCGCTGGACACGGCGCGTCTGAAGGGCGTCCTGAAACTTGCGATGGAAAAAAGCGATTGGGGCAAGCCGCTGCCGAAAGGCGTAGGGCGCGGAATCGCCGCGTACTATTCGTTTGAATCGTACACGGCTGCGGTTGCGGAAGTGACCGTGAAAAACGGTGCGGTGAAAGTGCTGAAACTTTGCTATGCCGTGGACTGCGGACGGCCCATCAATCCCGATGGAATTCGCGCGCAGGTGGAGAGCGCGGCAATTTACGGTCTCTCCGCATCGCTGCACGACGCGATTACCATCAAAGATGGGCGGGTGGAGCAATCGAATTTCAATAATTATCAGATGCCGAAGATCGCGGACACGCCGAAGACCGAAGTGCACGTCGTGATGAGCAAAGAAGAGCCGACGGGCATCGGCGAGCCGGGACTGCCGGTGGTGACTGCGTCCGTTTGCAATGCGATTTACTCGCTGACGAAGAAGCGGATTCGCCGGTTGCCAATTCGTAAGGAAGATCTCGCCTAGCATCGGCACGGCGAACCGTTGCAAAATGCCGTGTGCAATTTGCAGCCATCGGTGTCGCCGTGCTGTCACTTCTGATTTGGCTTTACCTTTTCTTTTTTAACGGACATTTCTGGCAGATTTGGATTGCAGACGCTGACGGGCGCACTGTCCCACCGCTCGAGCGATGGCCTAGCGTGATGGCAATTGTGCCTGCACGCAACGAAGCGGCGAGCATTGAAGGGACCGTGAAGTCGCTCACGCAGCAGGACTATCCCGGGAATTTCTCAATTGTTGTGGTAGATGACCACAGCGACGACGGAACCGGGGATTTAGCCCGCAAGGCGGCTGCTGATTCCGGCGCTCCGGTCGACGTGCTGGAGGCTCCGCAACTCCTCGCCGGATGGACGGGCAAACTGTGGGCGCTGCAGGCGGGGATCGGCGCTGCGGCGGCGAAGCGAGTGGATTTCTTCTGGTTTACCGATGCGGACGTGGTCCACGGGCCGGAAACACTGACGCAGTTAGTCTCTCGAGCAGAACACGAAGCGTACGACCTGACTTCGCTGATGGTTCTATTGCGAACGGAAACGTTCGCCGAAAGACTTGTTATTCCGCCGTTTCTCTATTTTTTCCTGATGCTTTATCCGCCGCGCTGGATCGCCAACCCTGAAGCGCGGGCTGCGGGCGCAGCGGGTGGCTGCATCCTGCTGCGGAGCTCCGCTCTCACACGCATCGGCGGACTTGCCACAATTCGCGGCGAAGTGATTGACGATTGCTCGCTGGCGCGCGAAGTGAAAAAAAGCGGTGGAAGAATCTGGATGGGCCTTACACGGAAAAGCATGAGCCTTCGCCGCTACGTTGGTTTTGGCGAATTAGTGGACATGATTGCGCGAACAGCGTTCACGCAGCTCAACTATTCCGCTCTGCGGCTCATGGGTACGCTTCTCGGACTCTTGCTCGCGTTCGTTGCGCCCGTTGTGCTTGCGCTCTCCACGAATCCGAAAGTTTGGCTTCCCGCATTGCTCGCGTGGTGCCTGATGTCGGCTTCTTTTCTGCCGACAGTCGTTTTTTACCGGCTCTCGCCGATTTGGTCGCCGTTTTTGCCCATAGCTGCGGTTTTCTATACGTGTGCAACGTTCTTGTCGGCGGTGCGTTTCTGGCGCGGTCGCGGTGGCCAATGGAAAGGCCGCGCCCAGGCACAGAAAACGTAGGGCGCGATGGGAATGCCTCGGACATTAACCCGCTGGCAAATGACAGTCCACCACGGAATCTGTTATTCTGCGAAAGGTACAGGGCTGTATCCCGTGGTCAGGGAACGGCACCGGAGGCCGCAATGAGCGTTTCCCGCGAACAGGGTAACGGAAAAGTGACCGTGCCCGCGCTGCTCCAGCGCAAAACCGACGCGAATTTATCCACACAAAAGATTACCTGCTTAACCGCTTATGATTATCCGACTGCGCGTTTGCTCGACGAAGCGGGCGTGGATGTGCTGCTGGTCGGCGATTCGCTCGGCATGGTGGTGCTCGGATACGACAGCACAATTCCCGTGACGCTCGACGAGATGCTGCACCACACACGCGCCGTGCGCCGCGGAACTCGCAACGCCCTGCTGGTTGCGGATATGCCGTACGGCACGTATCACGCGGACATTTCCGAATCCGTGCGCAACGCGGTGCGGCTTGTGAAGGAAGCAGGCGCTGAGGCCGTGAAGATCGAGGGCGGCGAGCGACGACTGGAATTAATCTCGCGGCTGACCGAGGCCGAAATTCCGGTGATGGGACACGTTGGATTGACGCCGCAATCCGTGAATGCGCTAGGTGGCTTCAAGGTACAAGGCAAAACGCCGGCCGCCGCCGAACAGTTGATTCGTGACGCGCGGGCGGTGGAAGCCGCGGGAGCGTTTGCAATCGTGCTGGAAGGAATTCCGCGCGAGCTGGCCGCACAAATCACGCAGGATTTGCGCATTCCCACAATCGGAATCGGCGCGGGCCCCGAATGCGACGGGCAAATTCTCGTGTTGAACGACCTTCTGGGCCTTACGTTTCATTCAGCCCCGAAGTTCGCAAGAGAATACGCGAACCTGGGCGAATTGATTTCCAGCGCTGTGCGGGAATATTGTTCCGACGTCCGGCGCGGCTCGTTCCCTTCCGAAAACGAGTCTTATCACATGCCGCAGGCCGGCGGCGCACAAAAACCGGTCAATATCGACGTGGAACTCTCCGATTAGACGGCGTCATGCAATTTTCAAAAAGAGGGTGCGGCCATGATTCCCGAAGAAGCTCGCGCACTATTCCAATATAACGATTGGGCAAACCATCGCTCGTTGGACGCCACGGCTCAACTGTCCGACGAACAGTTCGTTAAGCCGCTCGGCTCAAGCTTTTCTTCCGTGCGCGATACCCTGATGCACGTTTGCGGCGCAGAGTGGATCTGGTTCGAACGGTTTCACGGACGCTCGCATCCGGGGATTCCTGATTTCTCGAATATACAAACCATTGGCGCGCTTCGCGAACATTGGGCGCCGCAGGCAAAAGCCCTGCTCGACTTTGTTCACGGCCTGTCGCAAGCAGAACTCGATCGCGTCTTTGAATACAAGACGCTCAACTTTGGGGTGTACGCCAATCCGCTCTGGCAGTCGCTGCAGCATCTTGCAAACCATGGGACGTACCACCGCGGCCAGATTGCGACAATGATTCGACAGCACGGCGCGAAGCCGATTGCGACCGACCTTATGCACTTCTACCGAGAGCGCGCCACGGCCGCGAAAGCGTGAACTGGTAGACTCTTCCCTTCGTGGAAACCATTCGCACAATCTCCTGGATGAAAGAAGCCGCGCGCCAGGCCCGCGCGGAAAATCATCTTGTCGGGCTTGTACCGACGATGGGGGCACTGCACGAGGGCCATCTTTCGCTTGTCCGCCGCGCGAGGCAGGAATGCTCTCGCGTGTACGCTTCGCTTTTCGTGAATCCGAAACAATTCGGTCCAAACGAAGACTTCGCAAAGTATCCGCGTGCATTTGAATCCGATGCTGCGCAGTTCGCTGAACTCGGTGTCCACGCTCTGTTCGCTCCCGCTGCGGATGATATTTATCCAGCCGGCTTCTCAAGCTACGTGAACGTGGATGGTATCAGCGACCGGCTTGAAGGACGCTCGCGGCCCGGCCATTTTCGCGGGGTCGCAACCGTCGTCCTGAAGCTTTTTGAGATCGCTCAGCCGGACTTTGCTTACTTCGGCCGAAAGGACGCTCAACAAGTCGCCGTCATTCAGCGAATGGTGCGCGATTTGAATTTAAGCGTACAAATTGTTGTTTGTCCGATCGTTCGCGAAGCGGATGGCCTCGCACTCTCGTCGCGAAACGCTTACTTGAACCCGGAGGAGCGCCGCGCCGCAACGGCCCTTTATCGAGCCCTTCAGGCCGCTCGGGCAGAACTCGCTGCTGGCACGCGTGATGCATCGGAAATTAAAAATCGTATGCGAGCCGTCTTCAATTCCGAGCCGCTCGCGCGACTCGATTACGCCGAGGTCGTCGCCGCCGATGACTTTGAACCGGTGTTGCGCGTTTCCCGCACGAGCTATGTGCTTGTCGCCGCGCATCTCGGCAGGACGCGTTTACTTGACAATATGTTGGTCGAAATTCCCGAAACAAATCCCGCGGAACTTGTGTGTCACATCTAGGCCTCTCGCCGCACGCTTTTTGCTACACTTCGTTCTAAGGTCAATTCTTCTTGAGGTGACGGAGATGAAGACACAATTCAGGCGCTTTACAATTTGGTTTTCGGTTCTGCTCGCTTTTCCGTTTCTGCTTTCGGCGACGACCACGATTCCGGCAGGCACTTCCATCAGTGTGACAACGAGTCAAACCGTGAGTTCGAAGACCGCGAAGGTGGGACAGGGCGTAGTTGGAAATGTTTCGAGGGACGTTACCATCGGGGGCAAAGTCGTAATCCCGAAAGGATCACCCGCCAAGCTCGTTGTTGCCAGCGTGCAACCGTCTGGAAGACTTTCGACACCGGCAAAACTCTGGCTGAAACTTCGTTCCGTGACCGTGAATGGAAAAACAATCGCAGTGGCTACTTCCCTTGCTGGACAGACGGCGGGAGGCAAAGCGAAACGCGACACGGTGTTCATTGGCGGTGGAGCGGGAGCCGGCGCTGTTATCGGCGCGCTTGCTGGTGGCGGTAAGGGTGCGGCCATTGGCGCGCTTGCTGGGGCGGGAGCCGGCACCGCAGGCGCGGCTGCTACGGGAAAAAAAGACATCGAGTTCCCGGCGGAAACGCGGTTGGCGTTCAAGACGCAAGTCGCGGCCAACACGAACTAGAGTGCAGAACAGAAGAAAAGCGCGGTTCATCAGCTCCGCGCCTTCTTCCAGACTTCTGGCTCTTACTTCGGCCCCTTCAAGTATTGAAGGACTTCGGCGGCATGCCCCTTCGCTTTGACGGCGTCCCACACTTTCTCGACTTTTCCATCATCGCCGATGAGTACGCTGCTCCTGACTATTCCCTTGAAAGAGCGGCCCATAAATTTCTTCATTCGCCAAAAACCATACGCTTCGATCACTTTGTGGTCGAGGTCGCTCAAGAGGGCGAAATTGAACCTGTATTTTTCTTTGAAACGCAGCAGCGCTTTCACTGAATCGGCGCTCACACCAAAAATCTCAACCTTCAACGTATCGAAGTGCTTCTTTGCGTCACGAAACTCGGACGCCTCGACCGTTCAACCCGGTGTGTCGGCCTTCGGATAGAAAAAGAGCAATGCGCGCTTGCCCTTAAAATCCGCTAGCGCTACTTCTCCGCCGGTATCGGCCGGCAATCGGAACTCCGGGGCCTTTTCTCCAGTTTTCAGCATGGTTCTCTCGATCCGTAGCAAGGCCACTTCTTAGTCCAGTGGTCCTCAACATCTTCTACGCAAGCAATCGCCGCAAAATATCATTGATTGCTTGCGGGTTCGCTTGGCCCTTGGTCGCCCGCATTACCTGGCCCACAAAAAACTTGAAGACGCCTTCGTTCCCGGCCTTGAATTTCGCCACGTTGTCGGGATTCTTTTCGATCACTTCACGGGCTGCCTGTTCGATCACTGTCGAATCAGAGATCGCACTAAGACCCTTGGCTTCAATAATCTCCGAAGGTGTCTTGCCTGTCTGAAACATTTCAGCGAGTACGGTCCTTGCATTATTCGCTGTAAGCTTTCCCTGAGCTACCAGGTTGATCATTTCTGCAAAATTGCTTGCGCCAACATTTCCGAACTTATCAGCAAATATTCTTTGCAGTTCCGCGGTTTGCTCGGCCAAGTAACTGAGCCTTTGCATCCATCCAGCGGTCTGTTTTGGATCCGCTCCATGCCTAACCACTGTCTCGAAATAGTCGGCATGTTCTTGAGTTTCAGTAAGTACTGCCGCTTCGGCATGCGATAACCCATACTCCTTCACGAACCGCTCGCGCTTCGCCGACGGCAATTCCGGCAGCGATCGTCTGATTTCCTCGCGCCACGCGGCACTGACATGAATCGGCAACAAATCCGGCTCAGGAAAATACCGGTAGTCATGTGCCTTTTCTTTCGAGCGCATCGAAACCGTGTAATTTTCGCTCTGGTTCCAGAGTCGCGTCTCTTGCGAAATCTTTCCGCCACTTTCGATCACACCAATGTGCCGCTCGATCTCGTATTCGAGAGCCTTTTGTAGAAAGCGGAATGAATTCAGGTTCTTCACTTCCACTTTCGTTCCAAATTCCCTTGCGCCGCGCGGACGCACGCTGACGTTTGCGTCGCAACGAAGCGAACCTTCTTCCATGTTGCAATCGCTCACGCCCGTATAAAGCAGGACTTGCCTCAGAGTCGTCAGATAGGCGTACGCCTGATCCGAGGTCCGCATGTCTGGTTCGCTGACGATTTCCGCGAGCGGTGTTCCGCCACGGTTGTAATCGATATAACCCTTCGTTGCCGATTGCGAGAAGCCCTCGTGCAGATTCTTTGCCGCATCGTCTTCCAGGTGCAACCGGGTTATACCGATGCGCTTCTGCTCGCCCGAAACTTCTATGTCGAGCCAACCATGTTCGGCGAGCGGCAGTTCATACTGCGAAATCTGGTAGCCCTTCGGCAGGTCCGGGTAGAAATAATTCTTGCGCGCAAAACGCGAGTGCTCGTTCACGGTGCAATTCAGCGCCAGCGCAGCGCGAATTCCCATTTCCACGGCCCGTTTGTTTAGCACCGGCAGCGTCCCCGGCAATCCCAGGCAGACCGGGCACGTATTCGTATTAGGCGGGTCGCCAAATTGCGTCGAACAACTGCAGAATATTTTCGTGTTGGTTAAAAGCTGAACGTGAACCTCGAGGCCGATCACGGCTTCGTATTTCGCCAGTATTTCCGGCGCGATGCTCGTCTCTGTCGCGTTCTTCGCCATGGTGAGCCAGCAATTATAGCAGGCCCAGCCCGCCCTGTGGTCAGCTCGGAATTTCAGCTGGCCTGCGATCGTGGGCGACCAGCCGCTCCGCGAGCGCATAGCCGCCAAACAACAGCCCTGCATAAAGAGCATCGCCCGCCAGCGAATTCCAATAAAACGGGACGCCCGCCACGTAGCAGGCGATTAGACCCGCAGCCGATTTCGGATACGTCGTGAAGACAGCCCAAACCGCAAAGTTCGTGACCAGGAAGAATTGCGTTGCGCCAAGTAGCGTGCCGCCCGCAATGTGAAAAAACTTGCGCTCCTCGCCAATCCACATGCCTATCGCGACGCTCACGGCAAAGCTCAAATAGACCGCGGGCATCAATTTATGAAAGCCGACCACCGCGTCACCGGCAAAAAGCGCCAAAAGTGGAAATGCAAAACGCAGCCACCGTTCCCTAAGAGCCGATCCGGAAAACAATGCCATTGCACCGATGGGGGTAAAGTTCCATGGATGCGGCAAAATTCGTAGCGCCGCGGCAATAAGCACCAGGGCCGCCGCAATTCCCGTCTTCATCCACAGAACCTGCTTCTCGTTCTTCATGTTGGAACTCCCTCCTCAGCGAGCAAATCGCAAAATACAAACGAATCTCGTTCCACAACTTCACCTGTTTTACATTTCACGGGCTTTTGAAAAATCGGCCCGT
>Ga0137403_10009435_pt1 | contig 10851 bp, 9 predicted proteins | sample CZOMad2_1_16fung_FD_122057 | JGI IMG/M metagenome (GOLD analysis project Ga0137403, IMG submission 122057) | Vadose zone soil fungal communities from Angelo Coast Range Reserve, California, USA - CZOMad2_1_16fungal (Hybrid Assembly) | ecosystem: Environmental > Terrestrial > Soil > Vadose zone... | reverse complement strand
TCAAGCGTTCGCAATTCGCGGCCTGCGCGAACATGCGCGCCAGAGTGAATTTGCCGACGCCGCGAGCGCCAGTGAAGAGCAGAGCGTGCGGGACGCGGCCGGTGCGAAGAGCGCCGCGGAGAGCGGTGACGATTCGTTCGTTGCCGAGAAAGTCAGAAAAGGCCATGCGCTATCGCCCCTCGCCGGCAGACGCGGAGGAAAGCACTCCTTCGACAGCGGCCAGGACTTCGATCGCTATTTCTTCGGGCTCGCGCATGGCTTTCTGCGTTGCGTCAAAACATTGGATGGTTGCCCACGGGATGCTGCGAGAGAGCGAGTCGTACATCTCGGCAGCATCTTCCAAGTGGCGCAGGCTAGCCTCTTGCAAGTCCCTTTGCGCGGAGGTGTAGCTGCGCGCGGACTTCAGTGCGACGAGCCGCTGTGCTTCGTGCGGGGGGACGCGGAGATAGAGAATGAGACTTTCACGGGGGAGACCGTAAATTTCGTATTCGAGGTGCTCGATCCATTGCAAGAATTCGGAACGTTGCGCGGGTGGAACGCGCGCCGTCTGGTGCGCCAAATTGGAGGCGATGTAGCGGTCTACAAGCACAATTTGGCCGCTGTCCAGCGCGGCTTCAAGCTTATATTTGGCTTCGAAACGGTCACCGGCATAAAGCAGGCTGGAAAAGTGTGGGTCGACGCTTTCGAGCGGGCCGAGATCGCCATTCAAAAATTTGCCGACCATTTTTCCGAACCAGGAATCGTATTGCGGAAAGCCGGTGGAATAGAGCGACAGGCCGCGCGCCTTGAGAGTGACTGTCAGGAGCTCGACTTGAGTGCGCTTGCCACTGCCGTCGATGCCTTCAATGGCGATGAGTTTTCCGCGGGTCGTCATGATTTTAGCGCGGCCCGAAGACGCTGGGCAGCCGTGGAAAATCAGTCTAACCGGAGACACTCTGCGCTGCAACGCTGCGCGTGCTAGGATTCGGATTCGAATATGACGGCAAATTCAGTGCGGGAAAATTTCCTCCGGATCCAGGAGAGAATCGCCAGCGCTGCGGCGCACGCGGGGCGAAATGACGATGAGATTACGCTGATTGGAGTATCCAAAACGCATCCGGCAAGCGCCATACGCGAAGCATTTGAAGCGGGCGTGCGGCACTTCGGCGAAAACCGTGTTCAGGAGTGGGAAGGGAAGCGCGCCGGTACAGAAGGATTGGCCGCGACGTGGCACCTGATCGGCCACTTGCAGAGCAACAAGGCCGTTAGAGGGGCGAGACTTTTTCACAGCATTGATTCCGTGGATGATCTCGCACTGGCGCAGCGGCTGGACCGGGCACGAGTTGAGGCCGGCATTCCAGGAAGCCTGAGAGTCTTAATCGAAGTAAGAGTTGCGCCGGAAGAGACGAAGAACGGAGTGGAAACTCAGGACCTTCTAGGATTGGCGGAAGAGGTTGCTGGCATGCCTCGGCTGAAGCTTGCCGGGTTGATGTGTATTCCACCGTTTCTCGAGCAAGCCGAACAATTGCGCCCGTATTTCCGTCGGTTACGTGAACTCAGGGATCATCTAGCGAAATCACTCGGTCTCGCTCTGCCCGTCCTCTCGATGGGAATGTCGCATGATTTTGAAATTGCAATCGAAGAAGGCGCAACCGAAGTACGCGTAGGAACGGCACTTTTTGGATTGCGCACGCTGGTTTGACACAGCAGTTGGATGGGGGACGGTCTCACAGTATTCTGGCTCGTGCACAAATATCGATCTATAGCAGGGTTCCTCTTCATTCTTCTTGGTGTCTTGTTAGTGTCAGGATCTGCAGGAAGTCCCGATCAACTCGGAGTTGACTGGCCGGCGGTCAAGCGCGGAACCTCGTTGCCGCCCGTCGAATTCACGCAACAGGGATTAATTCTCTTTCATGAAGGAGATTGCCGCTTGGAGGTCAGCAGAGAAGATGAGACGACGACGGAGATTCAGTTCTCACCGGCTAGTCCAGATGGCGAGTACCGAGTCGTGATTGGAGATGTCTACGACTTTCAACCGGCCTATCTTCTCGATATCAAAAAATGCGCCCTAATGCATCTCTCAATTCCGCGTTATTTTCAACCGTGGTTTTCCTGGTCTCCTGACGGCAAGAATGCTCTATTTTACTCGAATTACGAGGCCAGCCCTCAGCTCTGGATCTTGAAGATCGAGACAGGCCAGATATTCGAAGTGCACCACAGCGTGATCAAAACTAGGGCCGATACATGTTGTGGTTTGAACGAATGGGCGCCGAAGAGTGGAGTTGGTTATCTGGTTCCAGAAAGTGTCCACTGGAACGACGCGTTGAACTTTTCCTTTAGGCTTGAGATATTCTGCAACCCATACTCCGAAGCAGGTGGCTGGCCCTGTGAGACGGGCGACATTGATCACGCCCGGGCGGCGTACGAAGTTTCCGTTAACTTGGAACTAGCCAAAGTAAATAGCGGCCCAAGGATCAGAATTCCCGTGCGCCAAAGCGAAAAGTAAGAATAGTTGCCGGAGGACAGGAATTATCATTGAGCCGCAGCTATGGATGCCGGGAGCTGGCGAAGTGCACTGTCTGAGGTGCGATGCTGCAGATGCAAGACAAAGACGGCGCGGTGGTTTTTTCTGTGAGGGTGCAGCCGCGAACCAGCAAGGATGAAGTCGCAGGCGAAATGGGTGGTGCGCTGAAAGTGCGTTTGCGAGCCCCTGCCGTGGAAGATCGTGCGAACGAGGCGCTCGTCGAATTTCTGGCGGAGCTTTTGAAAACGTCCCGGTCGGCTGTTAGTATTCTTAGCGGCGAAAGAAGCCGCGTGAAGCGGGTCGAAGTCCGCGGCGTGACCCGGCAACAAGTCCTGAACCTCTTGATGCACGAGGCATGAATTCCCGGCATGATTCATTTTTGATCCATGGAGCGGATTCCCCGATGAGTGCAGATATTCCAGGCATCCAGAACGATCTGCGGGCGGCGAAACTGGACGGCTGGCTTTTCTACGATTTTCGCGGGCGCGATCCGATCGCGCAGCGCATCCTGGATCTTCCCGAGGGGATGCGGACGCGAAGGTGGTTTTACTTCGTTCCCGCAAAAGGAACACCGAAGAAACTAGTGCACAAGATTGAGGCGCAGTCTCTGGCGGCGTTGCCGGGCGAGACGCTCTATTACGCCGGTCAGGACGAACTTCGCAAGAATGTCGGGAAGATTGTTGGGCGCGCGAAGAACGTGGCCATGCAGTACTCACCAAAGAACGCGATCCCGTACGTGGCGATGGTGGATGCGGGCACCATCGAACTGGTGCGCGGCGGCGGCGTGAAGGTAGTGAGCTCGGCAGACCTGGTGCAGAAATACGAGGCCTGCTGGAGTGATGAACAGCTTGAGTCTCATCGTTCAGCGGGCGCGGCGATTGACCGGATCGTCCGTGAGGCGTTTCAGCACGCGGCGAGGAATGTTCGCGAGAAAAAGACGATTACGGAATACGACTTGAAGGTTTGGATTCTCAAGGAATTTGAAAACGCAGGAATATGGGCGGAGGAAGGCCCCGACATAGCGGTCAATTCGAATGCGAGTGATCCGCACTACGGTCCCACGGTGGAGTCCGCTGCTCCGATCCGCGAAGGCGATTTGCTGCTGTTGGATGTGTGGGGAAAAAAGAAAACGCCCGGCAGCGTCTACTACGACATCACGTGGGTGGGCTATCTTGGCGCCAAAGTGCCGGAAAAATACGCAAAAGTTTTTGGAATTGTCCGCGAAGCGCGCGATAGAGCCGTCGATTTGATTCTCAAGAGTGTTGCGGCAAGGAAACCGCTGCAAGGCTGGCAGGTGGACAAGGCCGCGCGCGGCGTGATCGAAAAAGCGGGCTACGGAAAATATTTTTTTCACCGCACCGGGCATAGCATCGGAGAAAAAGTACACGGCAACGGCGCGAACATGGACGGACTTGAAACGCACGATGTGCGGCACCTGATTCCGCGGACTTGCAATTCGATCGAGCCGGGAATCTACCTGCCGGAATTCGGCATTCGCAGCGAAGTGAACGTGTACATTGACCAGCACGAAGCCCGAGTGACGGGAGCCATTCAAAAGGAAATTCTTCCGTTGTTGGCGTAACCCAGATCAGGAAAGACGGGAAATGACAGACGGAACAACAGCGCCGGAATCCCCCAAGATCGATTCCAAGCGTGAGACGTTCGCGCTCGCGATTGCGGCGGCGGGATGGATCGTGCCGGGATTGGGCCACGCGCTCTTGAAAATGTGGGGCCGCGCGGTGGCGTGTTTCTTAACGGTGGGGCTGCTCGTATTTTTTGGCGCCGGGATGCGCGGAAACGTTTTCACTTCGAGTGGAAATGATGCTTTCGACACGCTCGGTTATTTGGCGGACCTCGGCGCGGGAACCTTTTATTTCGTCGCGAGGTCTCTGGAAACCAATGGCCCGGACGTATCTCGCGCGGACGGCGACTATGGAACGCGTTTCCTCGCGGCAGCGGGCGTGCTGAATCTGCTGGCGGCGCTGCACGCGTATGAAGCGGCGCGAGGACGGAAAGCGTGAGCGCCGCAATCGGATTCAGCCTGACTCATTTGCAAGCGATGCTGTTGTTTGCACTGGTGATTTCGATTGCGTTTGGCTTCTTGAGCCGCCGGCAGCCCATCGAGCGTGTGAAATACATCGTCTGGTCGCTCTTCCTCTTCCTGCTGATCGGTGTGGGAATCGGCTGGGCCATGTACCCGTTCTCGCGGTGAGAGAACGGGATTTTGGCAGCCGAATTGACAGAAAATTTCCGCGGATGCTATTGTCCCTAGAACGGGCCGAGGTAGCTCAGTGGTAGAGCAGCCGATTCGTAATCGGCAGGTCGCGAGTTCAACTCTCGCCCTCGGCTCCATCTTCTTAGAAATGAAATAGATAGCTCCGAGCCCCTGCTGCAAATCAGTGCCATTTGGTAACATCTGGTAACAACGCCTCTGACATAACGCCCGAGCATGCAAGCTACCTAACGCGCCGTTTGTGGAGACTGCGAGGGCGGATTTGTTTTTAGGCAGTTTCTAACCTACGTAGGAATTCCGACATCTGCCGCGCCGGCAACTGTTGCACGAGAGGTTTGTCCGATGCGAACGGAAGAAGTTGCGGAGTCTGGGCTTTCAGCCCTGTAGCACTGTGGGCTGGCCAAATAACAATTCTGGGCTGATAACAACGTACCTACTATGGGGGCCGTAACATCTAACGTCATGCGTACCATGGACCCGCAAAAGGTCCGTCGAATGCGAACAAATGGCGCTGCACGCATCTTCAGAGGGTCCCGGGAAGCTTCACCTGAGCGCCAGCGGATGCCAATTGTCATCTCAACGGAAAGTCGAGATTGCTCGGTGATAAGTTGACAGCGATGCGCGTTCTCCTCTTCAACTTGGGTATGGAGTCTACCCAGGAGGTAAAGCAGGCCTTATCAGGTCAAGGCTACGAAATCACCGCAGAACGCGACCTGACGGTTGATGAGATTCTCGCTCTTTCCCCGGAAGTCCTGGTCACAGAAGCAACGCCATCCGACCTCAGCTGCTGCGGTGTGATCAGCCAAATCAAGGCAAGTCCTGATTCGCGGACTCTCAAGATCGTGATGATTGTTCACGGTGGCGCGCTGGAACGTGCCCGTGCGCTGGACCTGGGCGCTGACGACGTCGTCTCGTTTCCGTTTGAATCATTGGAATTCGCGGCGAAAATCAGAACGCAGTTTCGGGAGAGGCAGCCAGAGCTGCAGCTCGAAGCAAAGTTGAAGGACGCGCTGCAAAAAGAGCATATGGCGGAGATCGCCGTGGAAGCTCTGAGCGGCGGCACGAATACCAAACGCCGCTTTTGGCTGGCTCCCGCGATTCTTGGCCTCACCGCGGCAGCGGTTCTGGCTGCTCTCGTAACGGTCATTTCGAACCGGCACAGCCGGAAGGATACGCTCCAACTCAAAGCGGAAGTTGCCCGGCTGAACGGCGGAATCCTGCAGCAGGGAGAGCTCTTGCGCCGCGCAGAACAGACGCGTGCCTCTCTGACCGCAAGCGACGTGTCGGGAACTCGCGACTCTTTGAAAGCGCAAACCGAAGAGATTCGCAAAAAGATGGCCGCAAACGGCGACACAGATGGCGAATCCCTCAAGAAGCAGCTTCGTGAGACGCAGAATCGCCTGAACCGGCTTGAGAACGAAGGCCGTGTCGCGGAAACGATAGTTCACACCTACGGACCCAGCGTCTGCTTGTTGCACGTCGTTGTGGAGTTTCGGGACAAAGATTCCGGACAGGTAATTCGCATCTCCACGGATGCCACGGGTAAGCCGCTCGTGGACGACAAGGGGATGGTATCTCTCGAAACAGAGGGAACGGGACCGCCTCTCCAGCTTGACGTTTTTGGCACCGGGTTTCTCGTAGCACGCGATGGACGTCTCCTCACAAATCATCACGTCGCGGAGCCTTGGTGGGGTGATGAGGCAATGAAACAACTTCTCGACAAGGGCACTGCCGCATTTGCCTCGTCTTATACGGCGTACTTCCCTGGGACCTCTCAAGGCATCGCGGCCAAGCTCGATAGGATTTCGTCGCATGCCGACTTGGCAACTCTCAAGCTTCAGACTCCGGCGCCGCCTCGCACCGCACTCCTGGAGCTCGATGATCGGAGTGAAGCCAGTGTGACGGGCGATCCGGTCGTCCTGATTGGCTACCCTACGGGAATTGAAGGAATCCTCGCGCGCGCGGGAAGCGATGTCACTGGAAAAGTTGTGGAAAACGCCCACGAGGTGACCCAGGTTGTATCGCGGTTGGCATCGCAAAACCTCATTCGCCCAACGACAACCCAGGGACATATCGGAGATGTCTTAACGGATAAGATTGTTTACGATGCAGCAACAACCTCCGGCGGTTCCGGCGGACCGCTCTTCAATCGCAACGGCAAGGTAATTGGCGTAAACTTCGCCATTCTCAATGGCTTTGGCGGCTCGAACTTGGCCGTTCCTGTCCGTTACGCCGATGAACTGGTGAAGTAATCATCGATTGTCCGCACGCCCTGGACGAGCTTTGGCGCCCGCGATGCAAACGCGTTCGAGCCGGGCTGTTATTCCTTCAGCGCAGCAGACCTCGAACTGCGGCCAGGAACGATACCCCTCACGATCACATACAGCACCGGGATGAAAATCAGATTCAGCGTTGTTGCCGCAATCATTCCGCCGAAAACGGTTGTGCCAACGGAGATGCGGCCCGCCCGGCCCGCCCCCCGCGCCAAAACCAGCGGCACCACGCCGAGGATGAATGCCAGCGACGTCATCAAAATCGGCCGTAGCCGGATTCTCGCCGCTTCCACCGCCGCCTCCACCACGGACATGCCTTGGTCTCGCAGTTGTTCGGCAAACTCCACAATCAAAATGGCATTCTTGCTGGCGAGTCCGATCAGCATCACTAGGCCAATCTGGCAGTACACGTCATTCTGCAATCCGCGCAGTGCCTGTGCGCCGATGGCCCCAAGAATCGCCACGGGCACTGCAAGCAACACAATGAACGGCAGCACGTAGCTTTCGTATTGCGCCGCCAGTGTTAAGTACACCACGACCAGCCCGAGCGCGAAGAGAATCAGCGCTTTTCCGCCGGACTCGATTTCTTCCAGCGAGAGCCCGCTCCATTCGAACGTCATCCCGTTCGGCAGTTCTTTCTTTGCCAGAGCTTCCATCGCGGCGATTCCTTCGCCGGAGCTCCGTCCCAGCGCGGCAGTACCGTTGATTTCCGCGGAGCGAAACAAATTGTAGTGGCTAATAACCTGCGGATTCGCCGTCTGCTCCACGGTCACCAGATTGTCGAGAGGGATCATCTTGCCTGCGTCCGAACGCAAATAATATTGCCGGATGTCTTTTGCTTGCGAGCGGAACTGCGTGTCGGCCTGCACGTACACGCGGTACGAACGGTTGTTGAAGTCGAAATCGTTCACGTAGACCGATCCCATGTACACCTGCAATGCGTCCGTAATCTGGTTGAACGGCACTTGCAAGCTCTTCGCTTTTTCGCGGTCGATGCGAACAAGATATTGCGGATCGTTCGCGGTGAAACTCGTAAAAAGCCCGGTCACATCCTTGCTCGCGTTGCCCTTCGCGACCAATTTGTTCGCCGCAGTGGCAATGTCCTGCAGCGAATTGCGTCCCAGGTCCTCCAATTCGAATTGAAATCCCCCGAACTGGCCCAGTCCTTGCACCGCCGGCGGATTGAACGGCACAACCAGCGCGCCGGAAACGGCGGAGAGTTTTCCGCGCAACCTTTGAATTACCGTAGCCGCCGAATGAGCGTCTCCCTTGCGTTCCTCAAAGGGCCGCAAGTTTGCAAAGAGAATTGCCTGGTTGGATGCCGCACCGGAAAAGCTGAATCCCACGATCGTGAAAATGCCATTGATTTCCGGATCGCGCGAAATCAATTCTTCCGCTTTCCCGCAGATATCGCGCGTATACGCGAGCGACGCGCCCTGCGGGGCCTGAACGATGAACATCAAATAGCCCTGATCATCCTCAGGAATGAAAGCCCGCGGCACGCGCTGATAGAGCACGTAAGTGCCGCCGAGAAGTACAAGGAAAACCACGAGCGAAGCAATCCGCCAATTCAACGCCCGCCGCACGCTATTTCGGTAGAGTTCCGAACCGGCATTGAAGACATCATTGAATAACTTGAAGAATTTGCCCTGCGCGCGCTCCCGATGATGCCCCAGGAAAATCGCGGAGAGCGCCGGAGTCAGCGTCAATGCGTTGAACGCGGAAATCGCCACGGAAAACGCGATGGTTAACGCAAATTGTCGGAACAGAATTCCTGTGGTGCCCGGAAAGAGCGCGACAGGCACGAATACTGCCACGAGCACCAACGACGTGGCGATCACCGCGCCCGCAACTTCCTTCATCGCCACGGACGCCGCGTTGTGTGGTTCGGTGATGCCCTCCACAATATGCCGCTCCACGTTTTCAATCACCACGATGGCGTCGTCCACCACCAGACCCGTGGCCAGCGTGATTCCGAAAAGCGTCAGCGTATTGATGGAAAAGCCCAGCAACTTTACGAAGATGAAGGTGCCGATCAGCGACACAGGAATGGTGATCGCCGGAATGAACGTGCTCCGCCAGTCTTGCAGAAACAAGTAGATCACGATGACTACGAGCACGATCGCTTGCAGGAGAGTAATGAGCACGTCCCGGATCGATTCGCCGATCACCGTCGTGGTGTCGAACGCCACCGCCGCCTTGATTCCCGGTGGAAAGTTTTTCGAGAGCCGCAGTAGTTCGGCCTTCGCGGCTTTGTCCACGTCCAGCGCGTTCGCACCCGGAAGCTGCGTGACCGCCAGGCCCACCGCGTCATGCCCGTTGAACCGAAGCAGCGTGCCATAATTCTCCGCGCCCAGCTCTGCGCGGCCCACGTCTTTCACGCGCACCAGCGTCCCGTCGTTCCCGGTCTTCAAAATAATGTTGTCGAATTCAGAAGCTTCGCTCAGCCGTCCGACCGCGCGCACGCTGATCTGATACGCCTGGCCTTCCAGCGATGGCGGCTGGCCGATTTGACCCGCGGCAACTTGAACGTTTTGCTCCTGCAGCGCGCTCAATACGTTAGTCGCCGTCAGCCCGCGCTGCGCCATCTTCGAGGGATCGAGCCACAGCCGCATCGCGTACTTGCGTTCGCCGAAGACTATCGCGTCGCCCACGCCTTTCACGCGCTTCAGCGCATCCTTGACGTAAACATCCAGATAGTTGCTCAGGAACAGGCTGTCGTACTGCCCATCCGAATACACTCCCGCGCCGAGAACGAATCCGCCAATCTGTTTCGTAATGATGATGCCGGTATTTTTGACTTCGTTGGGCATCCGGCCGAGCGCCTGGTTCACGCGGTTCTGCACGTCCACGGATGCCAGGTCCACGTTTCGCGTCACGTCGAAAACGACCGTCACCTGGCTCGACCCATCGTTGCCGCTCGTCGAGGAGATGTACTTCATGCCCTCGACGCCGTTGATGGCCTGCTCCAGCGGAATCGTAACCGCGGATTCCACCGTCTGAGCATTCGCTCCAATGTAGCCGCTGCTTACGATGACCTGAGGCGGCGCAAGGTCGGGAAATTCCGCGATCGGCAGTGTGGGAATAGAAATCGCGCCGGCCAGAATAATGAAAAGAGCGCAGACCGTCGCGAAGACCGGGCGCCGGATGAAAAAATCAACGAACAAGGATGGGTTCCACCTGGGATTGAAATGGATTGGAGCGGTTCATGTAGTTGACCGGCACTACCGCGCGGCTGTGCCCTTGCTGTCGCCGGCCACTTGCTCGGTGACGGCCATGCCGTCCTGCAAAAACTGCGTGCCGGAAACGATGACGTGGTCCCCCGGCTTCAAGCCCTCCAGCACCGCGAAGTCGTTCCCCAGGGTCTCGCCGAGCTTCAACGTTTTCTGCCGTGCCACAGTTCCTTTCGCCTCCTTCACGGAAACGAATGCAAAAAATTGTCCATTGATGCGCTGCACCGCAAGCACGGGAATCACCGGGCCTTCGTGTGTGCCCCAGGTAATCTGCGCGCGTACCTGCTGCGCGATGCGCAGTTTGCCCGGTGAATTCTCAACCATGGCTTTGGCAAGAACGCTTTGCGTTTCGGTATCCACTTGCGGCGAAACGAACGTAATGCGTGTGTCCCCGGCGGAATTGCCCGCGCTGTCCAGCAACCGCACCGGCAAACCCACTTTCAAATTGCGCGCGCGTTCGGCGGGAACGTAGATGTACGCTTCCAGCGCTCCCGGCTCGTCGACCGTTGTTAGCATCGTCGCAACCGTTACCCGGTCGCCCATTCGAACCGGAATATCGCCCACGATCCCGTCCATCGGCGAGGTCACGCTGTAGTAGTGAAGCTGAAC
>Ga0137403_10009434_pt1 | contig 10852 bp, 4 predicted proteins | sample CZOMad2_1_16fung_FD_122057 | JGI IMG/M metagenome (GOLD analysis project Ga0137403, IMG submission 122057) | Vadose zone soil fungal communities from Angelo Coast Range Reserve, California, USA - CZOMad2_1_16fungal (Hybrid Assembly) | ecosystem: Environmental > Terrestrial > Soil > Vadose zone... | reverse complement strand
TGGGGATCCGTCGCCCTTGAAGGTACAGTGTCCGATGCAAGCATGTCGCCGACGGCTCAGTGAGCGTGTTCTGGTCGTTGTTTTCCTCTTCCTCATATCGCTTGGAAGCTTGCCTGTGTCAGTCCCGCTAGCTTTCGGACAGGCGGCTTCGCCCAAGCGGTCGGTCACGAAACCAGCCAAGCCTAAAGTCAATCAGGCGGAAGCCGAGCTCGCCAAGCAAATCGCCGCAGCGCAGGCGGCCCGAGACTCCGGCAATGCAACAGCGGTTGCGCAGGCGAACCAACGCTTGATCGCATTGGCTCTGCGGGAGCTAGGGCAGCTGCGTCTGTTGGAGGCCGCATTTCCCCAAGCTGTGGAGTTATACCACCGTTCGGTAGAGTTCGAAGACGAAGCGGCAGCCCGCATTGACCTTGCCATTGCTGAACTGCAGGCGAACCGTTCCTCAGATGCCATCTCCGACGCTGACAAGGCGCTTTCGGCCGATCCAACGGATGTCCGAGGCGTCATTGTCCGGGCCAGGGCCTTGATGAAGAAGCAGGACTACCACGAGGCGGCAGCGGCCTTTGATCAGGCGGTTCAGGTCAATCCAGATGTCGAGACACTGTACTCCTTTGCCATCTGTCTGCTGCAGTCCAAGAACGACAAGGACAAGCAACGCGCCGCGCAGGTCTTCCAGCAAATGGTCCATCGCGCGGGCGATAGCGGCTCCCTCCACGTGCTCTTCGGAAGAGCCTACCGGGACGCCAATGACATGCCAGGGGCCGTCCGGGAGTTTCAGCGCGCCGTCGCGCTCGACCCCGCCACTCCGCACGCCCATTATTTCTTAGCCCTCGCTCGCATGGCCGTCAATGAATGGAGGCCAACTCCCGAAATCAAGGCGGAATTCTCCAAGGAGTTGGCGCGCTATCCGCGAGACTACCTAGCGAACTACATGCTGGGATTCATCGCTTCGAGTGAACGCCAGTACGATGTATCCGATCGCTATTTGAAGATTGCGATCGATAGTAATCCCGACTGGCCCGAGCCCTGGCTCTATATGGGCCTCAACGCCTACGCTCAGAGTGATTCGAAACGCGCGGAGGAAATGTTTCGCAAGGCCATTACGCTGACCGGCACGGACGAGTCGCGCTCCAATTTCCAAATCCGTCGAGCCTACGTGGATTTAGGACGTATCCTCGCCAACTCCGGTCGCGCTGAGGAGAGTGAAAAATATCTATCCAAGGCCCGCGATCTGCAAAACAAGACGCTGCAAGCCGGCCAACAGGACGTGTCCGCCATAGCCCTCGCTGGCGGCGCTGGCAACGCAGCCGCCATCGTCCCCCTGAGCCCGCAAAGCGAAGAGCAGGCAGCCCCTGCGACGTTGGGGAGTTCGGATCCCTTCGCCCGCGTCGATGCCGCAGTGGTCGCTCGAGCCAATCTTACCGACGCCCAGCGCGCCGCTGCCGACGCGCAAGAGAATCACCTTCGCTCGGTTTTGGGGCTCGGATTCAACGATCTAGCCACTTCCGAAGCCGTCCGGAAAGACTATGCCGCCGCGCTCGGCCACTATCAGGAAGCCGAGCGCTGGGACCCTGCCATCCCAGGGCTGGCCAAGAATCTGGGCCAAGCCGCGTTCCGTCTCAATAACTATCCCGAGGCGATTCGCGCGCTCTCGCGTGCCGTCACCGAGAATCCGGCGAACAACCCGGTTCGCGCAATGCTCGGCGTAGCGTATTTCGGTTCCGAACAATATTCCGAGGTCGTCAAAACGGTCTCTCCTCTAGGCACACCCGGCATGCAGGATGCCTCAGTTGGCTATGCTTGGGCGGCTTCCCTGTTCCACCTGAGCGACCTGAAAGCTGCCACTGGGGTTCTCGACGAATTCGAGAAAGCCAACCAATCGAGCGAAGCGCTTCTCCTGACCGGCCAGTTATGGATCGACATCGGCGACTACGCTCGAGCCGTCAACACGTTCCATTCTGCGTTGCACTCCGATCCAACCCTGCGCAAGGCGCACTACTACACCGGCCAGGCCGACATTCGCCAGGAGCACTGGCCCGACGCCGCGGACGAATTCCGCGCCGAGTTGGCCCTGGAGCCCGACGATGCCGACGCCAAATACAATCTCGGATTTGTCGAGCTCCAGCAATCGAAAACCGAAGACGCCCTCGCAATATTCCAGGAGGTTGTTCGCGCCCACCCGGACCATGCCAATGCTCACTATGAGTTAGGCAAAATCTTGCTGGATCGCGGCCAATTACCCGAGGCAGTCGATCACCTCGAGACCGCCGTCCGCCTCAGTCCGCAAACCGACTACATGCACTATCAGCTGCAGGCCGTCTATCGAAAGCAATCCCGATTAGAGGATGCGGACCGCGAACTTGCTATCTTTAAAGAGATGAAAGCCAAGCAGCGTGAACATCTGGCTCCGCAGCCACCGGCAAGTCGATGACCTTCGCATCAAACGGAAAACCCATTCTGAATCACTACATTCCCCGGCGTTTAAGAACAGCCATGCTCATCATGGTCGCGGCGGCACATCTCGCCGGCGGCCAGGAAGGCCATCCCCCTCCTACCGCGCCCGTTCCCGGCGGCAAGGCTGTCCACTGTGCGGGTCGCTTTGTGCCTCAGTTCGAGGACGTAAGCGTCAAGGCCGGAATCAATTTCAAGCACACCTCGGATCCCGCTAAGAAATACATTGTCGAGTCGATGAGCGGTGGCGTCATTCTCTTCGACTACGACCGCGACGGCTGGCTGGATATCTACTTCACCAACGCGCCCAGCGTGGAAATGGCCGTAAAGGGCCAGAAGAGCCGGGGCGTCCTTTACCACAACAATCACGATGGAACGTTTACCGACGTCACCGATAAGGCTGGCATTGGCACTCCTGGTTTCGCCATGGGAGGAGCGGTTGGGGATTACGACAATGATGGCTGGCCCGACCTCTACATCACCTGCCTCGGCGGCAACGTGCTGTATCACAATAACGGAGACGGCACGTTCACCGACGTCACTTCCAAGGCGGGCGTCGCCGATGGCCGCTGGTCGACCGGCGCCGCGTTTGGTGATTATGACGGCGATGGGTTCGTCGACCTCATGGTCACAAATTACGTCGATTTCCACCTCAACGATCTGCCAGGCTTTGGGAAATTTCCCAATTGCAAATATCGCGGGATCGACGTGCAATGCGGCCCCCGTGGATTGAAGGGCGCCGGAGACTCCCTCTTTCACAACAACGGCGATGGCACCTTCACGGATGTCTCGAAGGCCGCTGGCGTCAGCGATCCGAATGGCTACTATGGCCTCGGCGTCGTGTGGGCCGACTTCAACAATACAGGCCGTCCAGATATTTACGTAGCCAACGACTCAACGCCGAAATTCCTGTACAAGAACGAAGGTAACGGAAAATTCAAAGACATTGGCCTCGAGTCGGGCACCGCCGTCAGCGAGGACGGTTCGGAACAAGCTTCGATGGGCATTGCGATCGGCGACTACCTTCACACCGGACGCCCTTCGTTATCAGTCACGAATTTTTCAGACGAAAACGACCTTCTGTATCGCAACGAGGGCAACTGGAACTTTGCAGAGGTTTCCTATCCCTCCGGCGTCGCGCTGCCTTCGCTTCCATGGGTCAAGTGGGGGACGGCATTCCTGGACGTGGACAACGATGGGTGGCTTGACCTCATGACCGTGGCCGGCCACGTTTACCCGCAAGTGGACACGCTTCCTTCCGGTGCTGGGTATCGTGAGCCACAGCTTTTACAACTCAACCAGAAAGACGGGACCTTCTGCGATGCCAGCGATCAGGCGGGCGCCCCGCTCAAGGAAAAACGGGTTGCGAGGGGCCTGGCGATAGGCGATCTGTTCAATGACGGCAACATGGACGCGGTCGTCAGCGACCTCGATGGCAGCCCGATGATCCTCCGAAATCACGGCATTCCCGGGCGCCATTGGGTGAGCTTTGAACTTGCCGGAACCAAGAGCAACCGCTTGGCGCTCAATGCGCGAGTCAAGATCGTGGCCGGCGGAATGACGCAGACCGATGAAATTCACAGCGGCGGAAGCTACCTCTCGCAAAACGATTTACGTGTCCATTTTGGTTTGGGTGCGGTACAGAAAATTGAAAGCGTGGAGATTCATTGGCCATCTGGTGCAACCGAAAAAATGATCGACGTAGCGGCGGACCAGGCCTATTCCGTTCTTGAAGGCAATGGAATCGTGCCTCCCGACCGGATTCACCCTCCGGTAAAAAAGAAACCTTAGTTGGGTGTCTGCCAATGGCACCACGTAGCACCGGAACTTCTGGGTCCGCTTCAACTTTCATCGTACCGAAGATGGACGCGTAGCTTCTCGGAACATCGTCATTGCACCGGCAGTATAGCCGGCCGCCGCAGAGCTCATTTCCAAACTAGCGTGGTCACGGAATCTTTCTTCAAGTTCACCTCCGCAGCCATCGCGTCCAATTGCAGAGTTACGGTGCGGTCGACAGCGGCGTTGCTCAGCACGATTATTCGTTGGCCGTCCGGATTCTCCAGTCCCACATGATCCAAATCTGGGATCATGCCCTGTGAATCGAAACGTAGCGCCCCACGGCGAATGAAGCGGGAAAACTGGGCAAGCGCCCAAAATTGCCCGCTGCGCGTGATCTCGTTCGTCTGCGAGTGAATAGTCACAACACCGCCGCATGGAAACGGCCCAATATTCGGCTCGCCTTTTTCGTTGAGTGCGAGATTCCAACCTGTGATCGAGTCGCACCAGTTGCGCAGCGCCGAAGTAAAGATATGTCCCCATTTCGCCCAGTCGGTGAGGTAGTCGGGGCTAGTGTAGTCAGGCCCGCCCTCGGTCCAGTGCATGGCAACATTGGGGTGGGCCTCATGAACTTTGTCCACCATATCCGCCGATCCCACGTAGCCGTGCCACGCAACATCCTGGCAGAATTCGCGCACCCCAGGATCATCGAGTTCGCAGGTTGCCCGCCCCCAAAGATTGTAATTATGGTCGAGAATCCAAATCTTTGTAGCGAGGCCGTTCTTCTTCAGCAACGGCCCCAGGTGATTTACAAATTCGATCTCATACTCTTGCGGCCAAATGCACGCGGGCATTCTCCCGTCCTGATCTGTGTCTACCTCATTCTGCGGAGTGATGGCTTGCACAGGCACGCCTTCGGCAGCATAAGCCTGGAGAAACTTCACGAAATATTGTGAGTACGCGGGCAGATATCTCCTGCGCATGGCGCCTCCGAGCATCGATCCTCCGGACTTCATCCACCCCGGCGGGCTCCAAGGCGTCGAAAGGAGAAACAGGTCAGGGTTCAGTTTTCGAGCCTGCCGCAGCACGGGCAAAATATATTGCCGGTCATGATCGATGGAAAATCGCTCCAGATCCGGATCGGGATCTCCTTCGTCATAGCTGTACACCTTGGTGGAATAGTCGCTGGCGCCCATGCAGGTGCGGCACACATTCAGGCCCATCTCGGAAGGGAGGAACATCTCGTGTAGCAACTGTTCGCGGGCGGACTCGGAGAGCTGGTTGAACATGTAACAAGCCGCGTCAGTAAATGCAGCGCCGAATCCGAGAACGGTCTGAAACGTCTTGCTGGGATCCAAAAGGATCCTCGTGGCCGACGTTCCACCCGAAGCACTGTGCCACGAAATCGGTTGCGCCGGCGCGCAGCGAGCCTCTTGAGCGGTAGTCCACACCTTGATCTCGCCTGAAGGGGCTGTGCCTGGTGTTTCGCTTGTGGAAGTTGTCGCCATCTTGGCGGTGGTGGCAAGGCCCAGGGCAGAGAGTTGAAGGAAAGTTCGGCGCGTTGAATTCGTCGGCATGGCTATGCCTCCCGGGAAGAGTGACAAGCTGTCGGAGAATATATCATCCGATTGCAAGCCTTCCTTAAGGGCCATTCGCGGAATCGACACGGATGTGCTTGAATGTGAAGCGAAATTCCTCGCAAACGAGCCGAGCTTGGGACTTGGACCAGATCTTAAGAGGAGCCGTCATGGGGTGGTCAGGTGTACGACGCGGAATAGGTTGCCATGCGTGGAAAACGGTTCTCATGCTGTTGTGGGCTGCGGGCCTAGTCGCCCAGGACATACCAGGGCATGAATCGCTTCCGACCCTGACGACGGCGGAGCAAGTGCGTCGCCTCAGCCCCGATCGGGCTGCCCTGGGCTACCCGGTCCGAATTCGCGGAGTCATTACCGATGACGTTCCCGCGCCAGACTACTTCGTGCAGGATGCGACGGCTGGAATTTACGTCGAAGGCAGCCGCATTCCAGTATTCCGCCACACATTGAGCAACGAAGTCGAAATCGACGGCATTACAGGACCTGGCAAATTCGCGCCCGTAATCATCGAACGCGCTGTTCGCGTGATTGGCAAGGGCACGCTGCCGAAAGCGCCTCTCTACACGTTCAGTGAACTCGCAAACGGCCGGCTCGACAGCCAGCGCGTGCAGGTGCGCGGCATTGTTCGGTCCGCTTCCATCGATCGTACTTCGTGGCATGAGGTCGCGTTGGCCATGAACGTGGCTTCCGGGAATGGCCAGTTCAAGGTTCGAGTCCCCATCGAAAACGAACAGGATTTCTCCTCGTGGATTGATAGGGAGATCCTAATCGAGGGCGTCTGCGGGAGCCTATTCAACAGCCAACGCCAGCTCGTGAGCGTATTGTTTTATGTTCCGCGACTTCGCTTCATCAAAGTGGAAACCTCAGTGAAGGAAGTTCCTTTTGCCGCGTTGCTGCGGTTCTCCCCGGATCAGACCGCTGCGGGACATCGGGTGCGCGTACGGGGGGTCGTCTCTTACCAGCAACTTGGAAGTGCTCTGTTTTTGCAAAGCGAAGGCAAGGGCCTACGGGTTGTCACCCGTCAGAACACCCCGGTCGAGGCCGGGGACGAACTGGACGTGATCGGGTTTCCTTCAGTTGGGGAATCGGCGCCACTTCTCGAAGATGCAGTGTTTCACCGCGTGGGTCATGAGACCCCTCCCACTCCGATTAATCTCGACCTCGCTGCAAATTGGGAGCAGTACGACGGCGCTTTGGTAAGCACCGACGCCAAGGTCTTGCAACATGAGGAACGCTCCGATGGTCTGATCAACCTGCTGTTGCAACATCAGGATGGGACGCTGATCAACGCCACGCTGTATGCGGGCAATTCCGCGGACCGATTGATGTCCATTCCGCTCAACAGTGAGCTGCGAGTCCAGGGAGTCTGCCTGGTGCGCAGTGGAGGGCTCTGGGAAATGCCGGAGTCGATTCGCCTTCTGGTACGTTCTGCGGACGAGATCGTGCTGCTGAAAGCTCCTTCCTGGTGGAACTTGGGGCATACCCTGGAGCTACTGGGAGTTACGGCCGGAGCCCTGCTCGTGTTGATGTTTTGGACAGTCGTGTTCCGCCGCCGCCTGCACGAACAAATCGATGTGCTCCGCCGCAAGCTGCAAAGCGGAGCGGTGCTCGAAGAAAGAAACCGGATCGCGCGTGAGCTGCACGACACGCTGGAGCAGGAACTAGCTGGCATCACCCTGCAGCTCGACTTAGCCTCCGACAGCTTTCAAAAAGCGCCGCGCGTGGCGCAGCAGGCGCTCAAGGTTGCGCGCAACATGACCCGGCACAGCATGCGGGAAGCGCGGCGGTCCGTTTGGGATCTGCGCTGTCATCTCCTGGAGAACGGTGACCTGGTCTCGGCGATGCGGCAGGCTGTGGGTCCGTCCGTCATGGGCGTCCAGGTCAAGGTGGAGATCCACGTGGAGGGACAACCTCGGCGCTTGCCGGTGCCGGTCGAAATGAATCTTCTGCGCATCGGCCAGGAGGCAGTTACCAATGCGATCAAGCACGCTCATGCGCAGCAAATTGTTCTGAAACTGAGCTATGATCCCGAAAGCGTTGGTCTCCGGGTCACGGACGACGGCTGCGGATTCTCCGCGGAGAGTGTCGCGCTGTCCAGCAACGGCCATTTTGGTTTACTAGATATGCGGGAGCGGGCGCAGTCTCTTGGCTGCGAACTGCGAGTGAAGAGTGAAACTGGCGATGGCACCTGCATTAGTGTTGACATTGCCGCCAAATCTGTTGCAGCTAAAACCAAAGAAACGCCACATGCCGACGTCAAAACCCATACGTATTCTGGTCGTTGACGACCACTTCATGGTCCGTATGGGCCTCTGTGCCTCGCTGAATGTCGAGCCTGACATGGAGGTAGTCGCCGAGGTGGGCAACGGCGAGAGCGCGGTCAAAGCGTATCGCGAACATTCTCCGCTGGTCGTGATCATGGATGTGCGACTACCCGGCATGAGCGGCACGGAGGCAACCGCCGCAATTGTCCACGAGTTTCCCGACGCTCGCATCCTGATGCTGTCCACGCACTCCGGCGAGGAAGAGATTTACCGCGCCATGCAGGCTGGAGCGCGCGGCTACGTCCTCAAGAGTATTGTTCGAGAAGAATTGCTGCGGGCCATTCGCGAAGTTTACGAGGGACGCCAGTACCTCGATCCGGTCGTAGAGCCGCTTCTGGCACAACGCGAGGGCCATCGCTCCCTGACCAACCGCGAACTCGAAGTTCTGCGCCTGGTTGCCAAGGGATTGGGCAATAAAGAAGTTGCAGCCGCACTGAATATCGCCGAGGTGACGGTAAAACTTCATGTGAGCCACGTATTCGATAAACTCAACGTCAAAGACCGCACGGAAGCCGCGACGGCCGCCTTGCAGCGCGGAATTATCACGCTTGAGTAGCTCGCTCACGTTTGGAAATCACCCGCTATGAATTTCCGTAGAGCGATCGGTATGAGATTCCGTAGCTAAGTCCCTTCCCCTCATGATGTTCAGGCGCTAGCTATACGGAAGTATTATAGGAATGCCTCGCGCTCTCGTGGTAACGTTCCGTCTTGCTTTCAGCTAATGCGAATGTACTAGCGCCGAGTTTGCGCTAGCGAACAGTTTGCGTAGCGAGCATTGACTGTTTTTCGAACATTGACTGTTTCCACGGAGAAACGAATGCGCTGCGAGATTCCTGTCCAAAGAGTCCTGACCGTCACTGTTTTCGTCGCCCTGTTCGCGACCATGTCCATAGCTCAATCCGACCGCGGCGCACTGGCCGGGACTATCACCGACAGCACGGGAGCGGTCGTTCCGAACGCGACTATTACGGTCACCGGAGTTGACACGGGAACGGTTTACAACGCGGTCTCATCTTCCTCCGGTGATTACCGCATTCAGGACATGGTCCTGGGCGCATACAACATTAAAGTGGCGGCAGGGGGATTCAAGACTGCGGAAAGCACAGGGGTTGTCATTCAGGTCAATACGGTCACATCTCTCGATGTGACTGTGTCCGTGGGCAATGCCACCGAAACGGTGACGGTGATTGCGGATGCGCCGTCATTGCAAACAGAAAGTTCAGAGATAGGGACTGTTGTAGGCAGCAAGCAGATTCAGGACTTGCCTTTGGCGTTGGCTGCGACCGGGCAAAGCCATCTGAGATCGGCGGAATCGTTCGTGTTCCTGGCACCCGGAGCGGCTGGCCCCGGGACCGACGACTCAAACGGAGTATTCCAATCGAAGTTATCTGGTGGACAAAACTTCAGCACGGAAGTGTTGCTCGATGGTGCGAGTATCGTACATGCGGAACTGGGCTCCACTTTCGATGAAAATGCTCCGTCCGTCGAGGCTCTGAACGAATTCAAGGTAACGACCTCAACCATTCCGGCTGAGTTCGGACGTACTTCGGGAGGTGTGGAAAGTTTTACCACCAAGTCAGGGGGGAATACTTTCCATGGCACCGGATTTTTCTTTTTTCGCAACGATAAGCTGAATGCGAATTCATGGGTGAATGACCACAATAAGACACCAAAGCCGAGGGATCATCAGAAGGACTATGGTGGCAGTTTAGGTGGCCCTGTTTTGATTCCCAAGCTTTACGATGGCCGCAATAAAACGTTCTTTTTCTTTTCTTGGGAGCAGTATCGAAACTACCCGGGCTCGGACTCAATTTCAGCCTTGCCTACCGACGCGGAGAGAACCGGCGACTTCTCCGCGCTTCTCGGCGCACCTCTAAATGGTCCTGTCCTAAACCCGTGCGACAACAATAACCCCGTACTGACAGGCCAGATCTTCGACCCCTCAACAACTACAAGCGTGGGCGGTGTTACATGCCGCAAACCCTTTGCAGGAAACATAATCACAACCCCTTTGAGCCAAGTCGCCCAGAACGTTCTCGGATTTCTGAAGGTTCATCCGAACATGCCGACGGACGGAAAGGGCAATAACTTCATCTTCCACTCGGTCAATCCGATTTTTGATACCACAACATCGTTTCGAATCGACCATAACCTGGGTGAGAACAACAAGCTGTTTTTTTCATACAGTAGTCGCGATCAAGAGCAGATTAATGGCACTCCGTCACTACCTCCTCCGCTGGATACGAACTTTTTCAAGTCGCGTTTTTCCCACTATCTCCGTTTTGGTTGGGATGATACGTTGAGCCCAACCCTCCTAAACCACTTCAATGTTGGTCTTAATCGCCTGAATAACCCGAGCCGGGGCGAGAGTTCGACAGGACAAGACTGGGAAAAGACGCTCGGCATCTCAGGTGCAAGCGGTGCCTATTTTCCGCAATTCAGGTTTAATGGCAGCCCTCTCAACATTGGATATGCTGGGATCGGCGCCGGCAATGCAGATATCGCGATCCCCAATAGCTTAATTGTTGCGGACAGCGTTTCCTGGGCGAAGGGGCGTCACTCACTTCGTTTCGGATTCGAGTGGCGTCATTCGCAGTTCTCCAGGTTTAACAACGCCAACACTTCCCCTAGCTTTACATTCCAACCCTTTCAAACCTCTTTTACCCCCAATGACAATCAGACTGCTGACCCGTTCGCGAGTTTCTT
>Ga0137403_10009433_pt1 | contig 10852 bp, 7 predicted proteins | sample CZOMad2_1_16fung_FD_122057 | JGI IMG/M metagenome (GOLD analysis project Ga0137403, IMG submission 122057) | Vadose zone soil fungal communities from Angelo Coast Range Reserve, California, USA - CZOMad2_1_16fungal (Hybrid Assembly) | ecosystem: Environmental > Terrestrial > Soil > Vadose zone... | reverse complement strand
CGCGCTGACGGCCTTTAAATACGTTTCGAGACGCTCGCGCCCATCCTTTGCGAATTCCCAGCCACTTTCCTTCAATAGAGCCTGCGCCGTAACCGCAAAATTCAAATTCTCCGCATTCGGCTGATAACTCTTGTCCATCGTTGAACTGACCACTCCCAACAAATTTCCCTGCAGGTCGTACACGGGACCGCCGCTGTTACCGGGACTCACCGGCGCGGAAATTTGCAGCGTGCTGTTTTCCATTCGCGAAATAATTCCCGTGCTTAGCGTGTACTTCAAACCTTCGGGATGGCCAATCACAAAAATGGTCTGTCCTTCTTTCGGAGTCGCGATCGGCTGCACAAATTCTGCCGCACCCGAGTGGCGCGGAATCCAGATCAGCACCAAATCCAGATTCGTGTGGCGCGCAATCACCTCTGCTCCTGCCCAAACTCCGGAAGAAAGAGAAAGCATTGCGCGGTGCCGCTCTTTCAGGCTCCAACTGCCCAAACCGATGACGTGTCGCGCGGTCGCAAACAAATATCCCTTATCGTCTGCTTCAAGAAGAAGCCCGGCGCCAAAACTATTGGAAAGCACTTCTCGCTTGCTGAAAAAAGACTGCGCCGTCGGCGCAATCACCGCCACCAGCGGTTTCAATTCCGACGAAGCATCCGCGCCGCTCAGGTCTTTGCTCGCAGGTAGCGCAGGAAAGTCCGTGCGTTCGTCAAGTTCAGAAAGCCCGGTCGCCACAATCGCGGGCATCGACCCAAATGAAAACAAAAGTACCGATGCGGCCGATGTCAAAAATCCGCTGATTATCAAGAGTGTGGAAAGAAAACCCGTCCAGGCGTAACGAATCCGCGGGGTCTGCCCCCGGAATGCCACCCGCAGAATGATAGTTACCAGACAGAGCAACGGAAGAAACAGAACCAGGATCCCCACGGAGAGCCGCGCCCACCACGGAATCGCCGGCGGCAGCTTCGGTTCGATCCTTGCCGGCTGTTCCGGAACCTCTTTTATCTCCGTGATTTCATTAGGGCTTATGACAATCTTGTCCATCGGTCTCCAGGCGCCTTTGGCCCGTCGGCGCAACCTCACGGCATTGAAAAGGATATAAGAGTAGAGGTTATATACAGGTTCAATTCGCAAAGCGCAAGGGTGCGACAGTCCTACCGTTCCCTGATGGTATCTTCACATCGATGGCGCGCTCGGCCGGTGCCAATTCTCTCGCCGCAGGACCCCAAGCTGCGCTTTAGATGATGAATCTAGAAGCGCAGCGACCGGCGCTGGTCGTTTGCGAAAGTCGCTAAAAACCCTCCGCCATCCACACGTTGCTACTCATGGTGGGTGCTGGGATGGCGACGTACTTTCCGTTTCGGGATGCGATTCCCCAGGTAGGCGACGCACTTTTGGCTTGCCACACTTCGCGTGCATTTCCGTTTAAGTCGACGTAGAGCAGGCTGGATCGCCAGCCTGTAGGGTTGCTCGTGACAAACAGCCCTCTCGAATCCGCCGCCCAATCCACGGAAGAAAAAGTGTTCCAGTTCTTTAAGACCAGCTCTCTAGCTGGCTGGCCAGAGAGCGACAGCAATCGGATGCGATTCTCGCCACTTTTGGTAATTGCAAGTGTCTTCCCATCGGGAGAAAGTCCTGAATTCATGTTACCGATTTCCTCTTGCAGTCTTGCTACCTCGTGTGGATTTCCCTTTACGGGATCAAATACCGAAAACACCATCTGCGTACGGGATAGCATAGAATAAATGCAGATGGTTGCAGGCGCCCGCGAACACGCAAAATTATTGATCGCTTGATCCGAAATCATCACCTCAGATGGACCGCCGTCGATGGGACCTCGCATCAGCTTGGGCATCTCATTGGCACTTTTGCCGTTTCCAGGCACTAGGTAGAGGATTTGCGTCGCGTCCGGGCTGATTCTGCAGATCGTTTTCTGGTCGCTTCCCAGTGCGAGCATCTCCGGGGAAGTTTCATCAATACGTTGTCGAAAAATTTCGCTCTTTCCGGTTCTATTTGAGGTGAAGAAAACAGCTTTGTCGTCCGGCGTCCAGTCGAAAGGAAAATCGTCGGCGTCGTCCAGCGTAAGGCGTCGCGGCGCGCTCAACTTGGCGCCTTTCGAAGAAAATTCGGAAACGTAAACATCCATCTGCGCCTTCACGCGATTAAACGCCAGGAGCTTGCCGTCGGCCGTGATGCTGGGTTGACTGATAATTCCATCGCCGATGGTGATCCGTACCGGCGTCCCCTCGAATCGCGCTGTGACTGGGTTCAGCCTAGCGACAAAAACATCTGAATTGTATTGATTCGGCGGGGCTTCAAATAGGACGTAGAGCAAACGCCCGTCTGCCAGCCACTGAAGTCCTGCATTCACTCGTGCATCCGATAGCACCGTTCTCGCGGTTCCGCCGTCCAGGTTAAAAAGTTCGATAGAAACAGCCGAGATATATTGCTCGAGCCGCGATTTTACATACGCAATCGAGCGTCCATCCGGAGACCAGACTGGCGAAGCCATCAGTTCATTACCCGACGTCGAAATCAGTTTTCTCTGCTCTCCGCCGTTTGCTCCCATCACCCAGATTTCCTGACCCATGTCCGCATACGCCGGGGCCTTCAAAAATACAATTTGCGACCCGTCCGGCGAGACGGATGCCGACCAGCCTTCGTCACTCAATTTGCGCGGACTGCCACCGAGGATCGAAAGAGTCCAAAGTTCTATTTTATTGGACGGCGGCGTGGTCCACGACACGAACAGTCGTGAACTGTCCGGAAACCATCCAAGAAACGTTACGTCACGCTCTTTCGGCAAAATCGAATGTATCTCCCCGGTTGCGATAAGACGCAAGAAGGTCCCAGACTTATCGGAATATGCAAGATATTTTCCGTCCGGGGAGATTGCTGACGCAGAGACTGCGTTTTCTGCGGCATTCGTAGTCAATCGCTGCAAAGTGGGCGTCGGTTGCGATGTTTTCGCGGACGACGTCTGTCGCCAGCGAAGCCATCCCGCGGTCAACCCCGCTGCCAAAATAATTGCCAGCGCCGCCGCTGCCCATTGCCATCGGCCAGAGGTTACCGCACGGTTTTTTGTGGTTGATATTTGCGTGGAAAATCGATCCGTTTCCGTATCGCGCTTCAGCCGCTTGAGGTCTGCTCTTAATTCCGCCGCGGACTGACAGCGGACTTCGCGTTCTTTCTCCAGCGCCTTACTGATCACTTCTTCAAGTCTTGCGGGCACTTCGGGATTCAAACGCACGGGCGCAACCGCTGTGTGATTTAGAATCGCTTCGAAAATAATCCCGGATGTGTCGCCACGGAAAGGTAATACCCCGGTGCACATCTCATACAAAACCACGCCGAACGAGAATAAATCCGTGCGAGCATCCAGAACTTTTCCGCGGACTTGTTCCGGGCTCATGTAGGCGACGGTCCCAATCGCAGACCCGGGGGAAGTCAAATGTTCTTCAAGAGTGAGCGTCGGTCCGGTTGAAGCGGCCTCGATATCCGGCTTAAGAGTAAGCTTCGCCAATCCGAAGTCGAGCACCTTCGCTTGATCGCGTCCCGTCACGAAGATGTTCGCAGGTTTGATGTCGCGATGAACGATGCTTTTACTATGCGCGGCATCCAGCGCATCGGCGATCTGGATTCCCAATTCCAGGACTCGCTCAATTGGCAGTGGCTTTCCTGAAATCAAATGTTTAAGCGTGCTTCCTTCCAGCAATTCCATAGCGATGAAGGTGCGCCCGTCGCTCTCGTCGATTTCATAAATCGTGCAAATATTTGGATGATTAAGTGCGGATGCGGAACGCGCTTCGCGTCGAAAGCGTTCCAGTATTTGCGGGTCGTGAGCGACTTCGTCCGGCAAAAACTTTAAAGCGACAAATCGGCCCAGTCGGATATCTTCGGCCTTGTAAACGACGCCCATGCCGCCGCCACCGAGTTTTTCAATGATTCGGTAATGCGAAACAATCTGACCGATGAGAGAAGAGGGGTCCGCCACTGAACGCACATCTTAAATTTTGGCGGACACCAAGTCAACGAAACGAAAAAGCGCGGAATCGGACTTCGAAGCCGGCGATTTCAGACTTCCTGGCGCCCCGTGTAATCAATCTCCGCGTGCAATCAATGCTGGTCGGAATGATTGATAGGCGGCTTTTCGAATGTGAACGGGGATTCGAGTCTGAATTCGATTCGACTCCCGGCTTTCACTTCAGCTTTTGCCGCGGTGAATGCCGCGATCCCTGGTCCAGCGACGGCAGTCGGATCGCCGCCGACCGCTGCGGCCCCGCCACTGTTTTCTCCTTTTTTCGCGATAGCCGAGGATTTGGCGGACGCAGCGCCCTTCTTCTTGGTTCTCACGTCGCTGTCGACTTCGAGCCTTTGGCCGTTCATGATCAGGCTGACGAGTTCCAGCGTGATTTCCGCTTTTCCATGAATGTGCCCGCCCTTTTTTCTGTGCACCATGCGGATGTGCGCTTCCGTGCCGCGGGGAATTACCACGATATCGTTGATGAGTACCGAAGGATCGACGGTTCCGCTAAACAGTTCGCCGGGACGGTCGTGCTTGGAACTGACATCGTCCGCGATGCGCACAGGAATTACCGTTCCTTTCCGTAACGTAATCGGCTGGTAGTCGCCAGGATTTTGTGGCGTGCGGTCCTGCCGGGAGTCTTGATCCTGCGTAATTGGCCGGGTCTCGCTTGGTGCTCCTTGAAAATTCTGATCAGGCAAAGGCGACGCGTGAATCTGCACGACGGCGATGGAACTTGCCGCGGCCGTCAACACAAGAGATGAAAGTCGCGAAATATGCATTTGGTTAGTCTCCGGGATTGGAGCCAATGAAAACATCGCGCTTTGTTTTGCGCCTATACCGGGAAGCATCGAAATGTGAGGGGCAGTTGCCTTAACAAGCTCCTCTGAAAACATTGGCACCGAGAACTATGGAAACTGACACCGTGTTGCAGTACACGCTTCTCTTGGTTAGATTTGTAAAGCCAGCGCCCGGGTGGCGGAATGGCAGACGCTGAGGACTTAAAATCCTCCGGGGATTTTTCCTCATGTGGGTTCGACTCCCACCCCGGGCACCAGTCTTTCTTATTGAAGGTGAATGAGTTGTTGGGCTGCTCCTTTCCGTGTACCTCTGGTGTACCCCACTTTGCGAGAGTACGAGCGGATCGCGGCTCCAGGCGTTGGCCAAATCCGCTTCCAGTTGTTCCTGTCGCGAGCGCACCCAGGGTGCATAGTGCTTCTCGGTAATTCTCACGCTTTGGTGGCCCAGCAAAATCGAGACTCGTTTCGATGGGCACTCCAGCAAGAAGCAATTCAACAGCGAACGTGTCGCGGAAGCGCATGTCCATTCGGAACGTTTGCGAGTTTGAAGAGTTTGCGCAATCGCGTTTGCCAGCTCCGCACGATCCTTTCTAGCTTTCCCCTTCCGCTCCAGAAGGAAAACTTCTCTGTGACTTTCGGCGTTGCTTCCAACGCCGATAAGACAAATCCCGGAAGGATTGTGTTCACTGGGACACCCGTCTTCTGCGTGTAGCCCAGAAGGCGGATTCGGCGAGCCTTGTGGTCGAGGTGGGTTACGCGCTGGCGAGTGCGTTGTGGCGAGTTGGTGAACTGAAGCAAGCGGAAGAATTGCTGGAGAGTATTGAAGGCCAGATTGACTTGAAGCAAGCTGGCTACATCTACAGCAAGATCCTCGATCTGAAGGGGAAGCTGCTGGCGGCGAAGAACGACCCAAGAGCCATGGAATTCCTGCTGGAAAGCTACGAATTGGACCTGGAGGCTGGCAACGTGCACGGAGCTGCGCAGTCGCTGATCGGTCTCATCAAGGTGTTTGTCGAGATGGGTGATCTGGCGCGAGCGGAGGAGCGACTTGAGGAAGCCGCGAAGCTCGTCGGAAAGTACGAACTGCGGGCTGAAGCGGGGAGCGTCGAATACTATCGGGCAATCTTGCTCCGGGAGCGCGGGGACTTACTAAAGGCTCGCGAAAGCTTTTTGCTTTCGGAGAAACTGGACAGAGAAACGGGCCAGTTCAGGCATGCCGCGCAAGCGCGTATGGAAGCCGAAGATTGCGAGCCTCAGGAGAATACATCGGGGACGTCGGAGTGATGTCCATCGACGGTCAGGGGGATGGTTCCGGGAGGTTCGTCCAGGACTTTTCGCCTTTTTGCGAGGGGGACGTAGAACCGAGGCTGAACAAGAAGATTCGCGTGCTGATTGATTCGAGCGCGGACCATATCGTGTACTTGGACGAGGACCTGTATGTGGAGTGGGCATACAGCCGCCCTCCGGCGGAGGGACCGGAAGGATTCGACAACGTGGCAAACGAGATTGGTCACTTGGAGACGCTTTCGATCACGCAACTCACAAAGGAACAGAGAGAACCGTTTGCCCGCCTGCTGGGCGAAGCGATGGCTCGCGTTATCGGGGGAGGTAAGAAAGAAGAAGCGATGGCCGTTCTCGAGAGGGCCGCGGCCTATCTGAACTCGCGGGGCACGGAGAACGCGCGTGTTTGGTATCTGCGGGGAGCGGGCGGACTTGCCGCGATATCGCTCGCGGCTGCGGTGGTGATACTCGTTGTTCGAAATCGAACCGCAAGCACACAGGTGCTGGATGCGCTCAGTGTGATTGCGGGAGCCATGATGGGTGGGATTGGCGCGTTTCTGTCGATTTCGGCACGTACGGAATCGATCCGACTGGACCCAGTAGCAGGCGAGCGCATTCACCGGATCGAAGGGTGCATCCGAGTCATCGTGGGAATGCTGGGCGCTCTCTTTCTCGCCTTGGCAATAAAAGCGAATCTCGTTCTCGGTTTGTCGCAAACATGGCCGCACCCGACCCTAGCGCTGCTGATTTTCTGCATCGTTGCCGGCGCGAGTGAGCGTCTCGTGCCGGGGTTGATTAAGAGCATGGAAAATACAGTAGGGCAAGACAAGAAGCGGCGATGAGTTGGATGATGTCGGTTGCGTGGCGGCCCATAGGATTTTCGGTTGCGATGAGAAGTCCCGCAGGGAGAGCCAGCGACGGCCTGCTTGTTTGAATTGATCGCAAGGCTGCAGTCTACCGCAACCGTTCCCATGATCGACATCAGGGCCTATGCGAAGTGGCTGACAACCTAAAGAGCAAAAAGCCCTCGGATGCCGGTTATGCCTCCCTGTACTTCTTGTCGTCTCTGCGCAACTGCCTGTCCGCTTTGTAGAAGGATTTCGGCACTTCATTCCTCAGCATCCGCATCATATCGCCGGCTACCAGATCATCCATGATGGGCTCCGACAGGCACACAATAGCGGAGAGCTGTGTCAGCGTATGCGCGGCATTTTGTCCCGGCTCCATCAGCCCGCCGTTGCTGCGTCCGGAGAGCAGGCCGTCATAGTCCATCAAGCCCAACCTTACGTACATACTTTTTATGCCGGCATGTATGTTGTCGTTGCCCAGCTGGTAGTAGGAGCGCATTTCGGCGCGGCCAGCCTCTTTTTCGAGGTGAGCGAATGACGGCCTGGGATTCTTCAGAGGCAGCGCCGCCCATCCATAGTCAGTTTTAAATTCAGGACCATACTTGGTAATGGCCTTGTCATAGGCTTTGCGGATCTTCGTCTGTTCGCGAGCGGGGAGCGGTTTATAACCAAGGTCTTTGTAGCACGCTATATACTTCTCCAAGGCACGCTTGGACTCAACAGCCTGATGGTCTACGTATCGCTCCGCAATATCCTCGCCGTGTTGCGAGATGACGGCCGCCACGACTGTAATCTCGTGAAGCGTTCTCCACCGCGCCATTGCGCCGTCGGCAAAACCATTTTCCAGAAGGCAGATGATTTCGTCGGTCACCTGGCAGCCTCGGACCAGTAACCGGATCAGGATTGCCCTCAGCTGCTTTTTCTTCCCTTTTTTCAAAGAAGCGTTGCGGCTATGCACCCACTCGCACCACTCGCGCGACATGGTTAAGAGCATTCGCAGCTGTCCGAGCGGCTCTCCCCATCTTTCCTCCAGTCGCTGCCGAAAGCCTGACAGTTCCTCTACCTGCTGAGCGTGTTCGCCAGACCACCGGGATTTAAGGTCCTTGAGGACCGTTTTCGAGAGGTGTTGGGCAATCTCAGGGAGTATTTTGGGAAGTTGTTCTTTTTGGAAGCGGTCAAACGCGCCTGCTATTTCATCCGCGTCCGCTTCATCAAACGCGAGGTCGATATTCCCTGAATATTTGCGACTTTTGTACCTGAATGGCTCGCCGGTTCGGCTCAGGATATGGCGCGCGAGCTTTCTGGAAAGATCTCTGGGTTTCGTAATCCCCTGTTTCTGAAGTTTCTTGAAAATCAGGTTCTCCAAGAAGATCGCCGGAATGTCCTTAACAGCGTGATTCAAAGATTGTTGGAGCGTATCCATGTCTCAGCTTTCGTTCACGAGCCGCGGCAAGAGCCATAGTGCAAACCCGTTGTCCTCTGATTTGGTGAGGATTCAGGATGGTCGGGAGACTTGCCGTCTGTTCTTCCTACGTGATGGCGCTAGTCTCTTATCTGACTTTGCGAAGCGTTTTTTCAGCCACCGTGTCACAAATGGCTTGACCCCGTCACCAATACCCTCACCGACCTTAGTGCCTGCGGCCTTTAGCACCGCTGAACTGAAGACGACGACCAGTCCGATGCACGCTGCCTCCACGACTTGCAATGGGTCGAACGGATTCTTACGTCGTGGTCTTCGCTCTTCTAGATGAACGGTCTCCACGGGCCATCTCGGGCGCAGCGCTTCTCGCAATTGAGACAGCGATCGCCGCAGATCGGACAAAACCAACGGTATGTCTTCGATTGGAATGAAGACCTGCTCGGGCTCCTTGGCTGTAACCACCCGGACGATCGGAGACATAATTCACTCCCTTTCGAGATTCAAAAAGGCTACCGAAAAAGCAATGCCCGCCGAAAAATGCGGGCATTGCGTCATGTAAGCTCTGAGCCCCGTAGGGCGTCCCGGAGTGATTAGCCGCCCCGGTCAGTGGGCCACAGTTCTTGGCCAATTCGTAGAGCGCGGCGGAGGCAATAACTTTGTCAACGTGAAGGACCTCCGGCCTTGTCTGTATCTTACTCCCTGTGGCTACCGCATGTCCTGTCAACGTGCGACCACCAGATGAACTGGCGAGCCAATATTGAACAGGACCGATCCGGCATAGAATATACGGAGCAGATAAAAAGCGACCGCCGGGACGCGGACGCGCAAAGCGGCGGAGCTGAATGATTGTTCATGAGTTGGGACGAATGATGAGACGCGCGGAAAATGTGGTGGCAAGGCTGAAGGAGCAGATGGAATTCCTGCGTACTTCGCTGTGCGGATTCTACGCAGGTGACTTCGCGGAAAGCGTTCGGATCGCGACAGTGCTTCGAGTGCTGGCTCATGAAAGCGGTATGAGTAAACCGCTGCTCAAGCAGGCAAAGCCAAATGGTCTTGAACTTCCGATTTTGGAGCACGTTGGCGAAAGAGACGGGCAGGACGCAATCTTTAGCTTTGCGGTAAGCGTGAGATTGGGACCAACGCTTGCACCTGCCGTCGACCTTGGTTCATCACACCATACCGTGAGCTCCGTTGGTGCCTGGTGGAATCGAGCGGTTTTCACCTTTCAGTCCCGGGTGGGTACGCAGTTGGTTTATAGAAGAAAGCAGGTTGTTCTGATTCTGGCGAACAAGGAAGGCGGGGCGCACGTGGACCCCAACGAGGACCCGGATTATGAGCGGCTCCTTACCGATCTCCCGCTATCGTTTGCCGACTATGGAGTCCCCGTCGAGACTCCTGATTTGGCGAGATTTTTGACCGCACAATCTGGTGTTCAAATGCTGGACTGCTTGAAACGCAATTTCTTCCCCGATGCGGAAGTGCCTGCAAAGTGGGAGTTCGGGGTCGCACCTCCGGTCGCTCAACATATGGATGAGATTTCTCTGACGGAGCGTCTAGTTGCGCCTGCATTTCCTATCGGCGAAATTCGAGTTACGAAGAGAGATTAAATCGACCCCCGCGAGAATGGATACGTAGGGGCATGAATAATAAATGGATGTCCTGCCTTAATACTTCGTGCGTACGTACACACCATACCGCCCGTAACACGGAGCTCCCTGACGGTTCTTGTGAGAATTGAGAGAGGCATTCATGCTTTTCTTGTTGAATGTCTTTCCGCAAACGGTGCATCGATAGACGTAGGTTGGTCCTTGATGTCTGGTTCTCGCTGTACGGCGCATGCTTGGCATGCGCGGCATCGCGGTTGAAGGCGCAACAGTAAGCGGACCCGTCGAAGTCAATTCAACCGCGTAACGCGGCATGAACACTTGCGAAGTTACGGTCGCCCCTTGCATTCGGTCCACACGATAGGAACGGTGCTCCCCTGAATCGCTGCGGATCGCGTGTAGCACAAAATCTCCTTCGGCCGTCTGCCGAAGCGAATATGGCTCTATACGGCGCACGCTGCCGTCATACCTGAGATCGACACATAGATGATTCGCCGCGGCGAAGCGGATGATTTCCAGAGTCGAACGGGAGGGGAGCGGAACCCCCATCGGCAGTACGCGCGAGCGGATGGCGATTTCGCCGGCGCCGTGCTGGATGAAAGCGCGCTGCGGAACTGGAGCGCCGCTCGTAATCCAGGTAAAGATCTCGGGCAGCTCATCCCAGAAGTCACTGAGGGGCGGAAGCACGGGGAGCTGGTGTGACAGCATGTCCGACCACATCCCCTCAAGAGCCTGGCGATTATGAATGAGCGACTGGAACGTAGGCACCGGGATTGCCTTGTATTCGCATTTCTGCCGGAGCACGTCCAGAAGCGCCGTAGCCGTTGGCCGGCTGTCCGTGTGCCGGTAGAGGTTCACCACGTCGTAAAGATCGCGTGGCC
>Ga0137403_10009432_pt1 | contig 10853 bp, 5 predicted proteins | sample CZOMad2_1_16fung_FD_122057 | JGI IMG/M metagenome (GOLD analysis project Ga0137403, IMG submission 122057) | Vadose zone soil fungal communities from Angelo Coast Range Reserve, California, USA - CZOMad2_1_16fungal (Hybrid Assembly) | ecosystem: Environmental > Terrestrial > Soil > Vadose zone... | reverse complement strand
ATTTGGCAAAACGCTTCCTGCGGCGTGCGAATGTTGATCGCCTGCCAGTTGCGGTTGAGCACCAGCACAATCGATTTGTTCAGAATGTCGGTCATAAATCAGTTAATTGGTTAAATAGGCGAATCTTTAAATGGTCCGGAAAGCCTTTCTCGTGTTTTCCCATTTAACTATTTAACCATTTAAGAAATCACTCTTTCGGTGTTTGTTCTTTGTTGGTGCTTGCGTCCGGCCATTGGGAATTGGCTGCCTCGCCTGGATTCGCACCAGGACTGTCGGGGTCAAAGTCCGATGCCGATCTGCTGTGGCTTCGACTTATGTGCGTGGGGATTTGCCTTGAGATTCGCAACGCCTGCGGCTTAGGCTGCACCGCAAATCCCGACTTCACCCATGAAAACGAAAGCGATCCTCTTCGGCCTGTTACTCCTGACGCTGAAACTGTCAGCTCGCGAAATCCCCGTGGTGGCCCCGGCTAAGGCAGGTTTGTCCGAAACCAATCTGACCGAGGTGGATCGTTTTATGGAGCGGCAGGTCGCTGAGCAGAAACTGGCCGGTGGCATTGTGATGGTGGCGCACGAAGGCAAGATTGGTTTCTTCCGCGTTTATGGTTCGCAGGATCGCGAAGCGCAAAAGCCCATGTCACCAGACACGATCTTTAGGATTTATTCCATGAGCAAAGCCGTCACCACGGCCGCCGCGTTGACTCTTTGCGACCAGGGCAAACTTGGGCTGGACGATCCGGTTTCCAAATATATCCCGAGTTTTACCAATCTGATGGTGGCAGCGGCGAATGGACTTCGCCCGCCTTCCCGGCCCATGACCATTCGCGATTTAATGTTGCATGTCTCCGGTTTGAGTTACGGCGGCGCCCCGGGCTGGAACCCAGCCTTCCCACCGGCAGTCAACGAAGCCTGGGCTCGTTTGAAACCGACGGAATCCACCAACCTCGCGGAGATGGTGGAGAAAGTTTCCCAGGCGCCGCTGCCTTTTGATCCGGGAACGGACTGGACGTATGGTGTTGGCATCGACATGTTGGGACGCGTCATCGAAGTCATCAGCGGCGAAAATCTGGATGCGTTTCTGGCGCGCGTTGTTTTTCGGCCGCTCGACATGAAGGACACTGGCTTCAGTGTGCCGCCCGAAAAGTTAAGCCGGTTCGCGGTGATTTACAGCCGAGCGAATGGCGCCTTAAACCCGATTGATGCGCCTGCTGAATCGAAGTTCGCCGGGCCAGTCACTTATTTTTCCGGCGGTGGCGGCCTGGTCAGCACGGCGCGCGATTATATGAGATTTCTGATGATAATTCAGGACGGCGGCGAGCTGGATGGGCATCGCGTTCTGCGCGCCAAAACCGTGAAACTCATGTCGAGCAATCTCTTGCCCGAACAGGCTTTTCCTATTCATTTCGGAAACGAAAAACGTTTCGGGACCGGTTTCGGTCTTGGCTTCGCGGTATGCGCCAAGGTCACCGAGTGGGACTCGGCGGCCCACGTGGGTGAGCTTGGCTGGGACGGCGCAGCTTCGACGCATTATTGGATCAGTCCGGCGGATAAATTAATCGTGATCACGCTCGAACAAATCATGCCTTACGAATGGGATACCGAACGCGGCATCAAAAAAATCATCTACGACGCCATAAAGAATTGAACCTGGTTGCCTCGCCTGGATTCGCACCAGGACCGTCGGGGTCAGAGTCCGGCATGCTGCCCTTACACCACGAGGCAATGTTGGTGGCCCGCCAGGGTAACGCGCCCTGTTCTACGGATTAAAAGTCCGTTGTATCACTTTAATGCTTGCAGGCCCTCCAAGAATTTACGATTTACGATATCCGATTTACGCAGTGTGGGTTCGAATCCGCGGTAATTCCGACTCCGACCTACGCTCGTCAATCGCAAATCATAAATCGCAAATGAAATGGATCCTCCAGCCGGTGCCGCTCCGGCAGGATTGCTTTACAAAAGAAATCCACAGGCTGCTGCATGGAGGCAAATGGTCGCAATCCCGAGTGCTGCCCTCGGCGAAGCTGGCTTATGAAACCCGCTTGAGCGCTGGCTCGATTGCGGTCCTGGCGGACGGCCACCATTGCGGACGGCGAAACAAAATGGAGCCCCCTCTCGGAGTGGACTTCCCAAGTCCTACAAGTCAGTTGCCCGAAATGAAACGGTTCGCTTTCGCGAACTGTAGTGCACCGGGGTGATTCGCTTACCGAGCGAATGCATCGCTGACAATGCTTTGAGGGCGTGAGCTGGCATCCCTGTGGCTGCTGAGGCACAGAGGCGTCAAGAATGTAGAAGGCAGAAGGATGAATGAAGAAGGCTCGCAATGGCGAAGCGTTTTCGAGGCTTCTTCATTCTGCATCCTTCCTTTAACCTTCAAATCTGGCGCTCTCACGTGGACTTGCACCACGAACCTCCGCCTTCGCAGAGCGGCGTGCAGAACTAATTACACCTTGAGAGCTTCGTGAATTTGCGATTTACGATTTACGATTGACGCGAGCGCTTAATTGCCCGACCGGTCGTAAATCGCAAATCCAAAATCGTAAATCAACATGGCATCCGTGATCGGACTCGCACCGATTAGGCCCGGCTTGAAAGACCGGCTGCTCGAGCTGCTTTGCATTCACGGACTACTGGCGTAGGGCCAACAATTGGTCCCCGAAGTTGGTATCGCGCCAACGTCTCAGCGGCTTCAGCGCTGCGCTAATCTGCCTCAGCTACTCGGGGGGTCCTGGCGGACGGCCACCATTTACGGACAGCGAAATGGCTCGCCGAGCCGTAGCTTCAGCGAAGGATGGTTGTCCCGCGCGGTAACGCTCCGCGGTCTCTCGCTTATCAGGCGAGCGCTCTGCTTTTGAGCTAAAGGACAATGTGGCGGAAGGCGTCGGTAACGCTCCGACCTCGGCGATGCCGATCCTGTTTTCGAGACAGGTGCAGCCAGCTTATATCTGCCTGCCTTCCAGAAATGGTCAGGGTGGCAGGAGTTGCACCTGCGACCTCCTCGTTCCGAACAAGGCCGTCTGCTGCTGACATTACACCCTGAAATTGGCTGCCAGGGTTGGACTCGCACCAACACCGAACGGCTTAACAGGCCGCCGTGCTACTTTGACACTACCTGGCAATGGTTAATTGGCGCTGCCGGCAGGACTTCCACCTGCATCGTTCCGCTTAGAAGGCGGATGCCTGATGTATTCGACCACGGCAGCAATTTGAGAATGGTCGGAACGGCAGGATTTCCACCTGCGGCCTCCCGGTCCCAAGCCGGGCGCTCTGAAGACTGAGCTACGCTCCGATAAAATGGCGGATCCGAAGGGGTTCGCACCCTCAGCCTTCCCGCAGACAACGGGTTGCTCCGCTAATTGAGCTACGGATCCAAAATGGTGGGAGGTGCTGGTAATGCTCCAGTCGTCACTTCCGACAGTTGTTTGCGACACCGGTTTTACAGACCGGCAGCCGGAACACCTCCCTAAAATTGGTAGCGGGGGTAGGAATCACACCCACCTTTGGCCGCGCCAGTTTTCCTCGCCATAAAAGAGGCCGAGCAAGATCACGCCAACGGCAATGCCTGCCAGGCAGCGCCGTTGTTTGCTCCCACGTTTTGTTGGGAGAGGGTTCATGCAAGATTTAGCGACTCATGACTAACGTCCATCCATGTGTCAATAACCCGAAGCGCCAAAAAAAGTTTCGGACTCAGAATTTGTCTTACGGTGAATCAAAGCGGTTATATGCCTTGGACGTTCCGGGAGCGGTTTTCACCAGCCGCGGACATCAGATCGTTCTACACACGATAAAGGGCCATCTCGCCGTCATGTGCTCACAATACCCAGACAAAACTTCACTATTTTACTTTATTTTTTTCTTTCGACGATAGCTCTCAAACGTTCGTGAAAACCATCGGGATGGATGTCATGGATGATGTGCGGTGTCAGCAAAAGCAAAAGGCTTTTGGGGCCGACGATCTTATTGGTTGAACCAACGACCCAACCTTCACCTGTAAGATCTTCTCGCAGTAAAATGGTTTGCCCATCCGACAGCGTTACGGAATTAGTGATTATCGCTATTCGCAAATCGGGCTGCGACCCGTCCTGCTGTAAAGAGGTATCAATTAACTCAGTTAGTCCGGCGCGAACGTCCAAAGTTATGGCGGGCGAGTTCGTGGAATAATGCGGGTCCACATTCAGAGTCGCCCCGATGTTCGCGTTCGTTCCGCCGAAAGGAACCTGATGAGTGACAGAAAGGCCGGCGGGAGTGCCATTTGCGGTTTGGACGCGGGGCTCGCTTATCATTTCCATTCCGTCCACCTTTGCCAACTCTTGAACCGTAGTTCTGACCTGGGCATCGTCCATTAACGCCACTCCACCTTTTGTCATTGTTGATGACCAGCTAAGGTCTTTTAGGTTTTGAGTCGGAACCGAAATAAATTTTGCCGTGATTAGGATTTGCGGTTCTTCCGTTTTTGACTGGTTGTTGGTTTCTGCTTGATCTGTTTGGGCGGTAATCCTTTTCAGCGCGGCCTGCTCCTGCCGCAGTCGTGCGACTTCCGCTCGCAATCGCAGCACGTCTTTCGCCTCCTCGCGCAGTCTCTTCAGTTCACTTGTCTGATTGACAAACTCTTGGTTAGCGGTGTGCAAGGCCTCGACTTCTTGTGCTTGCTGTTCGGCTGAAGCCCGTGCTGCGCGAAGCTGGCGTTGCGTGCTGAGTTGTTGGTACCCCAGACCGGCGATTCCGCCGGCCAGAGCCAAAGTAAGGATGGCAGTCTTCATGTTGGTCATGGTGAGCAGTTTTGAAAATGGAACCGTTGAACTCCCGGCAGCGGCGTTTGTTAACGCAGCAACAGTTACTGAGGCGGCAAAACCCCAGGGAGCGGCTTGGACGGCATTGGCCGCCAATGTAATCGAGAGAGCTTCGGCGGTGGTGTTAATGCCACGCCCGGCGAGAAATTCGCGCAGCTTTCCGAGCGCGCGCGAGACCCGCTTCTGGGCAGCATCCTCGCCAACACCAAGGGTCCCACCCACCGAAGTGAGACTCTCATTTTTGAAAAATCGTAGTAATAGCACATTGCGATCTTCGTCACCGAGACTCGCAAGGGCTTCGTCGAGAACCGGGCGGATGTCGCCCCAGTCGTTCACAACTTCTGAAGAGGGTTCGTGCCATTCCATAGCCTGCCTTTCGCGATGCAATCGACGACGGTCGCGTCTGAGTTGTTCGAGAGCGGCCAGTCGCGCGCTGTAACAAAGCCAGCCGATGAGGAGAGTATTTGCGGGAAGCGCGCCGGCCTTGCGCGCAAGGTCAGTGAAGACGGTTTGGGCCACGTCGCGCGCGGGCTCCGGACTACCCAACTGCCGCAACGCAGCTGAATAAACGAAATCCGCGTATCGGCGCACGATTTCGCCGAAAGCCGCCTCGGATTTATTCGCGGCATAATCGCTCAGGAGTTCGGCGTCGCTTTTCGTCTGCATCTATCTATCTAACTGCCGCCAAACGAAAAATCCGACAGGAATTTTGCTGAATTCTGACAATTCTTGAAACGCGGCGGGGTCGGTGGCGTTTTCGGTGCGGGGCCACGCTGACGTGCGAGCGTGGAGCGTTGAAGCTTACGAATTGTTGGATTGGGTCATTTTTCTAGGACCCTTTGAACGCCGGCGAAAAGCGGTCACGAAAAGGGAAAAGGAGTCAAGCCACGGGCTTCGACGCGAGCAACGCAGCAAACCTACGGTTTTGGTCGCTTTTTCTTTTTGGAGGTGCTCATGGCGCCAACCTGTCTCGGTGGGGTTGGTGGTCGCGGTTCCAGCGGCTTAAGGCGGCGTCGCTCGTGTCCTCGAACACAAAACTAAGTTTCGGCGACTCAACGTGACCATCGCAAAATAATACGTTAATCTTGGCTTCATGCCGTGAAAACGGTTTCCACCTCTTAAACTCGTGAGGATTGAAGCGCATAAAAGCACTCCAGCCGAAAAGGCTATCTCCAATCACCATCATGTCGCTCGGGATCGCAACTTCCGATTCGCGAACGGGGATGACTTCAGTTGAGTTGGAAGTAGAGTACCCACAAAAGCCCAGTGGATCGAAAGCGCCACCGGGTGCTAGCTGACTAACACCAAAGGCGTTATACGCATAGGACGCCGGCCTGTCACTTTCGCCGGATGGCCACTGGGCAGACGGGCAGCGCCACACCCCCCGTTTGTCAAAGCCTGCCTCCGGTTTCGAGATGCCGAATCCTCCGCGCACCAATTGGTCAGACCACCAAGGCCCAGTCAACTCGCTGTTCGGGACAATATCAGCTCTCCATAGGGGGTAAAAGTGGTTGTCGCCTACGAAGATGTGCAACGCGATACCCTGTTGGTGCAGATTACTAACACAAACGGTTCGATGCGCCCTTGCCGTGGCCCTGGAAAGCGCGGGGAGCAATCAGGCAGCGAGAATTCCAATGATGGCAATGACGAGCAGAAGCTCCAGCAGCGTAAAGCCAATGTGTGTCTGGCTATTAGCTTCTGGCTCGAACCCGCTCTTTTGCGTCCATGCATGTATAAATGTCAGCTCCTGATCCGGCCCGGAGGTTGCGGCTTTGCGGCTCTAACGCTGACCATTGCGCATTTGCTCTACTTTCTGAAGAGCAGTTTTTTCTTCGGCCGTTTTCACGTAAGGCAGCAAGTCTGAAGGACGCGTTGGGACCTCTCCGGCATGGGCGGCAACATAAGCCTTCAAGGCCGGCTCGAGCACGGCTGCTTCCGGTGGCAATCCCTCCACTTTTAGAAAAGCCGCTTTCTGATCCGGGGTGGTAAGATACGGGACCAACTCCAAATCGTCGTTCGGCGAGCCTCCCTTGTTTGCGTCAGAATAAGCTTTCAAAGCGGGCGAAAGCGTGCTGACTTCCCGTAGCGGGGGATCGGATGCGATTTGTGCCAGATACTTCTGTATAGTAGCTGCATCAATTGGTTTTGTGAGGTAAGCCGCTATTTGATCCGGGCCGGTGGGCATTTGGCCGTTATTGTCTTTGGCGAAGGCCGCTGCGGCGATTTCGACGGCCGTCTGAACGCGATTAAATCTGCCCCCGGAAGCGCCAGTGAGCGATATTTGGTGGTTTGAATCGTAGTCCGGATCGGCGCTGGCCGTCAGTCTCACGATGGGGGCGGAGACGTCTGGTTTTCCACTCTGGAGGAGTTGGTAACGCTCAAGCATGGCATCGGTAACCGGCGCATCGAAGTAGGGCTTCAACGCGAAAAGATCCGCCGGCAAGATGCCATCGTGAGCGGCCAAGTATTTCTTTAAGGCCGCGCCCGTCATATCGTTCAGGAACTTGTTTTCGGCCTCCTCCCGCAACTTGCTGAAGGCTTCGCGCACACCATCTTCAGTATTCAAATCCGCACCCCAGACGGCGTTAGCCCAATCTTTCTCTGTCGCAAATTGGAGCTCGGGAATTTGCTGGTCCGGCATTTGTTCGAGTTTTTGCCGTAATACGGCCACCTGCCTGCTCCACGTTTTCATAGAAGCTTCGCCCGGGGCGAATCCGGCGTCCGCCCGCAACATGGCCACTTCACCGCGAAGTTTGAGCAATTCAGCCTCATTATTTTTGCGCTTTGCCATCTCCTCCGCGAGGGACGCCAGCCGGTTCGTCGCATCGTCGCGTTCGCGCTGCAATTGCTGGAGTTGCTCGGCCAACGGCGCCTGCTGTTGCTGGAGCAATCGATTTTCGCTGCGAAGAGTTGCAGCTTGATGCGCCTGGTACATTCCCGTGCCGATGGCGGCGGCAATCGTGGCGGTGATGACGGTTTTTTGCAGTGTAGTCATGGCGATGGCTTTGACTGTGGTTAGAGTGGCAGTGGTGGCGATGGTCGTTCCGGCAAGGGCGGCGGCGGTTGAAATCGTGGCGGCCAATCCGATCGGCGCGGCTTGGACGGCGTTGGCAGAGAGTACGACGACCAACCCGGTCGCGCCGACCGTAACACCGTGTTTGGTGAGGAATTCACGAAGGTGTTCGATGGCACGATTGACGCGTTTTCGCGCGGTATCGTCGGTCGTGCCGAGGGTTTGACCCACCTCCCTGAGGGATCTGTTCTCGAAGTAACGCAGCAGGACGGCGGTGCGGTCGGTGTCATCGAGGGCGTCCATGGCCTCGTCGAGGAGAGGTTCGATTTGCGTCCAGTCGTCGGCGTTGGCGTTCATGGCGTTCATCTCCAGGGCAATTTGTTCGCGGAATTGGCGGCGAGCCTCACTGCGCACCACATCAATCGCCGTCCGGCGTGTGACCTGGTAAAGCCACGCGGTGAGGATGGTATCGGGCTTCAGCCGGGCGGCGCTGCGCGCAAGGTCGGTAAAGACAGATTGAGCAACTTCCTCGGCAAGCTGCGGTGACCGGACCCGGCGCAGCGCGGCGCAATAGACCAGGTTCAGGTGCCGCTGGACGAGCGCGGTGAAGGCGTCCTGCGACTGGTGGCGTGTGAACTCTCCGAGCAGGTTCAGATCGTTCGTCGAAGTCATTGTCACTAATAGTATATCGGCACTGACCGCTGCGATCGGAAAAGATTTCTTCGGAAACAAGTGAGATTACCGAGTCCGCCCCTTTACGAACCCAGGCCGCAGCCGCCGGGAGCAAGGGCGAACATGAGGCAGACCTACCTCTGCCCCGGGCTACCGGCGTGGTGGCACGACCTACGGTGGTCTTGTTCCGGAAAGCGATGACGCCGATTCGGCTGAGCTACGGGCAGCGATCATGCGTCATTCCGCAAGGACTGCCAGGAACCGCCGTACGCGGACCCGCACTGTCAGGTGGTGTGGGAGGCGCGAGGGCAACTCTCCCGGCGACCCGATTAGCTGGGAGGCCGCCCCTGATTAAGGGATGTTTTGCATGGGTTGATTTTTCAGTCCGAATGATTCGATGCCTGCCAGTTAACTCCTCGCACAACCCAAGCCCCCGAATCAAGCCGGCCGCCACGGCATGTGGTTCGTGTCATTGGTCATTGCATTCTGTTAATTCTGAGGAGGCGCTCCATTCTGCGCAAAGGGCAGTTCGTCATCTGCGTGGACCAGGTTTCCCACTGGATCCACAAGTGTTGCAGTGAGGAGAACGATCAGTTGGCTGTCCGGTTTGGTCTTTTCTGTCGTGCTTAAGAGCAAAGTTTGGTGGTCATACATATTTACTTCCCCGTTCAGGGTCTCCGGGGCGCTGACGGTCGCCTTCAGCTTGATGGTATAACCATCAGCGGACAGATTTGGAATGAGATCCACGATCGCCCCCGATGCGGCAGGCTGCCCCGGAGCGGCATCGTCGCCGGTCCTGATTTGACACTGGCGTCCGCTCAAAGTTAGGACTGAAGACTCGCTCAGCAGGTTAACTCCCTCTCTCTGTTCGAGCGCCTTGCAGATGACTCGAAACTGGGCCGGGCCGAGGATGCCAGTAACCCCTCTGGTTTCATTGTCCTTCATCCCAAGAATAGCGGAAGGCATCACAAAGCCCTGCCGGGGAATTTCGATGAATCTGGCCTCGATGTGTATTTGGGCAGGAGTGGATTCCTCAAGCAGGCTTTCAATGGCGTTTAGTTCAGGGTCGGTGGCACGCGCTATCAAGAGAGCGTTGGATGTATTTAGATAAGCCGACTTTGGCGGCTCCAAATTGATGCCTTTGGAAGCAAAATAATCGGCTGTGATTTGGGTTGGCGTGCTGTTGACGGGATGCCCCAGCGCGGAGTCGGCCTTTTCCAAGAAAGCACGAGGGTTAATCCTGAAAGTCCTGACATGAAGACCGTCGGCGGCGTTGGTGGCGTCTGGCCTAACATTCTGCAGGCTGGCTAGCCGCGTTCTCATCGCAGCGACTTCGCCGCGAAGCTTGAGCACTTCCATTTTGTCTTTTCCAGATTTCAGTTCCGAATTTTCCGCCGTCAAATCGGTGAGCCGGTTGGTCGCATCTGTCAGACTGGTTTGAAGTTGCCGAATTTGCTCAACCATCGGGGCTTGCTGCGCTTGGAGTTCTCGGACCTCTTTGCGTGCATCGCTGGCCTGTTTGGCGGCGTAAATTCCTCCGCCAATCGTTGCGGCCAACACGGCCGTAACAGCAATTTTTTGCAGTGTGGTCATGGCCACTGTAGCCGAGGTCAAACTGGTTGCTGTCATAGCGGCGGCCGTAATGGTAGCGGCCAAAGCGGCCGGTGCCGCTTGAACAGCGTTGGCCGTTATGGCTCCGGCAATCGCTGTGGCGCGTAATGCGACGCCTTGCCTGGTGAGCATTGCATGGAGTCTTTCCAAGGCGCGGCTGACACGTTTTTCGGCGGCGGCTTCGCTGACCCCCAAGGCGGCGCCGACCTCGGCCAGAGGCTTGCTCTCAAAGTAACGGAGCAGCACAGCGTCGCGATCGGTGACGCCCAAAGCGTTCATAGCTTCGTCCAAAATGGGAGCAATGAGCTTCCACGGTTCATCTGCTGGGACATTCAAGGCGGATTCCATAATCGCTTGCTGCTCGCGTTGCTGGCGGCGCTGGTTGTCTCTGCGGTAGTTTGCGGCAGTCAAACGCGCAGCTTGATAAAGCCAACCGCTTAAAACTGCCTTTGAGGAGATGCTGCCGGCCTTGCGCGCCAGGAGAATGAACACAGCCTGGGTGATCTCCTCGGCGTGATGCGGATTGTTTGTATGTCGCAAGGCCGTCGAGTAAACCAGATTTACATACCTGGTAACCAGAGCAGCGAAGGCTGATTCCGAACCGTTCTTGACGAATTCAGCCAGCAGTTCATGGTCAGTGTGGTGCGCCATCTACTACATGATGTCCAACAGCCCCGAAAAGCCGACAAACTTTTTGAAGTTCTGGAGTTCGGCGAGAAATGTGCTCGGTGGTGAGGTTGCCCAGCGGTTTCGGTTCATGCTCATGCGCGG
>Ga0137403_10009431_pt1 | contig 10853 bp, 5 predicted proteins | sample CZOMad2_1_16fung_FD_122057 | JGI IMG/M metagenome (GOLD analysis project Ga0137403, IMG submission 122057) | Vadose zone soil fungal communities from Angelo Coast Range Reserve, California, USA - CZOMad2_1_16fungal (Hybrid Assembly) | ecosystem: Environmental > Terrestrial > Soil > Vadose zone... | reverse complement strand
TTCGGCATGGGTGTTGTGGTTGGGGATTACGACGGGGACGGATGGCCCGACATCTACATCACGGGTTACGGACGCAATGTGCTTTACCACAACAACGGCGATGGGACCTTTACCGACGTCAGCGAAAAATCGAAGACTGGGCTTGCGGGATGGTTCACGGGCGCGGTGTGGTTTGATTACGACAACGACGGCAAGCTCGACCTGTTCCTGGCGAGCCACGTGGAATACAACAAGAACATCACCTGCGGGAACAATTCGCTGGGGCGGAAATATTACTGTATTCCTCGCATCTTCAAGCCGACCTGCAGCCATCTGCTGCACAACAATGGCGATGGCACGTTCACGGATGTGAGCCGGGAGTCGGGGATTGCGAAGTCTCTAGGGAAGGCTTTTGGAGCGGTCGCTACGGATATCGACAACGACGGGCGCATGGATTTATTTGTTGCGAACGATACGGCGCCGAATTTCTTGTTCCACAATCTTGGGAATGGGAAGTTTGAGGAAATTGGGCTGGAAGCGGGAGTGGCGTACAGCGATACCGGCAAAGCGCGGTCCGGCATGGGCGTGGATGCGGCGGACTTTGATGGCGACGGCTGGCAGGATCTGTTTGTCGCTAATATTGACGTTGAGCTTTTCAGCCTGTACCACAATCAGAAAAATCTGACATTTTCGGAAACTCCCGGAGAGATTGCGAAATATACCCGCAATCTGAGCGGATGGGGCTTGAAGTTTTTCGACTATGACGACGACGGCGATCCTGACTTGATTCTGGCTAATGGATATCCCGATGATATGGTGGGGCTCGTGAGTTCGCGCACGACGTATCGGGAGCCTCTGCTCATGTTCAAGAATCGCGGGAGAGTGTTCCACAACGTCAGCGGCGAGTCGGGGCCGGTGTTCCAGAAAATGCTTCCTGCGCGGGGGCTTGCTGTCGGTGACTTCGACAATGACGGATATCTTGATGTACTGGTTTGCAACAACGGGGAAGCTCCGGTGCTGCTGCACAACGAGGGTAACCACCAGAACCACTGGGCGGGGGTGCAACTGGTGGCGACTGCGAGCAATCCCGCTAGCGTTGGCGCCGTTCTTACATGGACGGCTGGGGGTGTTACGAAGAGGCGGTTGAAGACGGGTGGCGGCAGTTTCATGTCGTCGCACGATCCGCGGGAGGTCTTGGGTACGGGAGCGGCGACGAGGATGGACAGCATCGAAGTGCGCTGGCCTTCCGGTAAGGTGGACCGCGTGGAGAACCCTCCCACGGATACTTACATTCGGATCATGGAGGGAAAGGGATTAGTGCAGGCAGAGAAGCATTAGTCTGGTTCGATCGGCGGCAAAGTGCTGGCAGTCGCCTGGGGAGCGTCGGGAGGAACAGGAACTGGCAGGGGAACCTCCATCGTGCCGACGTGGCTGCTGGTGGCGTCCTCTACGCCGAGGCGCAAGGTTACGGCCTCGGTTGGGACATCGAGTTCCTGATGCAGACGGAATCCGCCGGTGAGTACGTCTTTGTAGTTGGCGGGTCTCAGGTCGCTGGTGGCGGTGCTGACCAGGCTCGCGACCAGGCGGCCGTCATCGTTGAAGCCGGTCACCATGAAACTTAAGACGCCGTGGTACGCGCCAGAGGGCGTTATGCCAAAACGTAGGTCGGAGGGGTCTACGGCGTAATCGATGGCGTAATGTTGCATCTCGGCCGGGCCAGTCGGCGTCCCCTTTTTCTTCGTCACGGGATAACCTGCGGCGGCACCGTCGACCTTGTGGGGCTTACCTAGAGGCACGACCCGGATTGAGAACACAATCTGCCGCGATTCTGGGGATCCCTGCTGCATGGCGGCCACGCCAATGCGTTGTTGCGGAGCGCGCGTATCTTTTGCGCCCGCATCGGGATCGACGGCGTAGTAACCGCGACGATAGGCGAGGTGGTAGCCCTTACCTTCCAGGTCGACTTTGATCTTCCGGAAAGCGCCGTCGTACCTCCTGTTGGTGGGCGTGTAAGAGAACGTGTAGTAGTGGGACCCCTCGTCCACAGCTGTCTTGATGGCTTCCTCAAGACCGTTGGAATTGAGGAAGGCCTTGCCTCCGGTGTCGGCGGCGACCTGCTCCATGGTTGCCTGCTGACTGCCAACCGTCTCGCGGAACGTTCGGGTGTCCCGATCCATTTGTGATGACATAGGAAGATTGGCGCTGGTGTTGGCGAGGTTGTTGGCGGTAGCGCCTGGGGTAGAGGCGGCCGAGTCCGCCAGATTTGGATACCGCGGTGCGCGCATGGGTCAAGAATAGAGACAGATTGGCCAGGGAAGACAGTTTCATGATCGCAACTCAGGCTTAAAACACCGGCATTCAACGTTAACTTCGCGGAGGAGACGCGCTTCTGACGAGAGAGTTTAGCACAAACTTCCTGAAGCCCTTGTCAGGAATACGGGAATCGATCAGGAGAAAGATTTGTTGGAACATCTTGGGAAACTTGGCGACATGAAGCCAGCGCCCGTTGACATTTCTTTACATTGATCAATGCCTAATGCCGATCCACGAACGTTTGTACCAGGTCACCCAGTTGTTCGGCAGAAAACTGGTTGCCCTCAACGTTCGCTACAAGCTTCCCGCTCCGGTCGATGATAGCGGTGCGCAGGGAATGGTTCATCAGGCCCTCATCTTGAAAGGCGTCCAAACTGAAGAGACCACACACGTGCTGCACATCGGATGCCGAGCCGGTGAGGAAGCGCCAGGCGCGAGGGTCGGCTTTCCAGATGGCGGAGTATTTGAGGAGGACATCGGGGCGGTCGTGAACGGGATCGAAGGTTACCGTCAGTAGTATCAGATCCGAGCCAAGCTGTTTTTGAAACCGTTTTTGCAGTTGGCGAAAGTGATTGGAAGAGCGGAAGCAGAACTCGGGCAAGGCGCAACGGGTGTAAATGAAATTGAGAGCTACCACCTTTCCGGCGAATTTAGAAAGTGTGACGCGGCGGCCATTCTGGTCGAGCAGCCTGAAATCCGGCACCCGATCTCCAATGGCCAGCGGTTTGACGGCGGCCGTCGAAGAAGAATGCTCGATGGTCTGGTTCATCAGGCGGAGGCGGCGCGCGGTCAGCGGATCTACTTCGAGGCCTTGATATCGCACCACCTGGATGTTTTCGACTTGAGAAGCATCGTTTTCAACCACCAGTGTGAAACTCACCGTAGTTCCGGGCGCGAGGCCTTCCAATTCCTTTGTATCGCGCACCGTGAATGGCATCACCATCGCATCCATGTAACCGGCAATTGCCGCGCAGGAGACCGTCACGGACTTGTGGGGCGCGTCTACCTTCACGACCATCCCTTTGACGGAATACCGCTTGACGGAAGACTGTTGGGTGCTGGCCGAAGCCGCTGCGATGCAGAACAGCAAGACGATGAGGATCACCGCTCGCCCCGCGATCTCCCTAGCCGGGTTGGAATGCCTGCCCTTCATGGGGTGGCGTTGGGCCTTGGAGTTGGGGCGTTCCCTGGCGCCGGCGGTTGCGCCCCTCCCAGGTGAACCGCATGCCGCTCTAACGGCGTGGGCTCCTTGGCGAATTCTTTGATCTCAAGGAACTGATTCTTCGCGATTTTGGAAAATGACTGCTGGGTGCCGCTGACGGGCCACGAAATCTCCAAACGAATGACTTGCGCCGACTTGCCCAGTCCGATGTGCTGTTCCGCGGGTGACGCGCCGAACGAACTCACACTGCCCACGGTGCGGAAGATCGAGCGGGCCGGACGGCTCTCGTTCTCGACGGTAATTTTGATTCGAGCCCCGAATGCCGCGCGATTAGTCTTCACTCCGACCAGCTTCAGATTGATCCAGTCGTTGCCGTTGCCAGGATTCTCGAACAAACGAAACGCGTGACTATCTCCCGGAACCGCGCCGCCGGTCACGGTGAGAATGTCTTCGTATCCGTTGCGGGCGACGTCGGCAAAGGCCACTCCGTGACCCTTGTGCAATTCTCCAGTGCCAGAAGCCGTGGTCACATCGGAGAAATACCTGCCGTCGTGATTGCGCAGCAAGACATGGGGAACCAGTGAGGCGTAGTTTGGATTTCCATTGCCGAGATAAATGTCTAAGAACCCGTCATTATCCACATCGCCAAAGTTCGAGCCCATGGGCATGAAGACCTTATCGAGGCCAACCTCTGTTGTTACGTCCTTAAACGTGCCGTTACCGAGATTCTTGTAGAGCTTTTCCCCAATGGCGTTGTGAGGCAGCCCCAGATACGTTCGCACGCTCTCATCGACAGAGATAAAGTAACTGCTGACAAAGAGGTCAGGCCAGCCGTCGTTATCGTAGTCAAAGAACCAGGTCGGGAAACTGATCCAGGGGCCCAGCACTCCGGCTTGTTGCGCCACGTCTGTAAAAGTGTTGTTGTGGTTGTTGTGGTAGAGAAAATTATTACCGGCGTAGTTCGAAACATAGAAATCGGGGAAGCCGTCGTTGTCGTAGTCTGCGGCGGCCACGGCCTTCGTGAAGGCAACGTGGTCTACTCCGGCAGCGTGGGCAATCTCTTTGAACGTGCCGTCTCCATTGTTCAGGAACAGCTGAGGTGGGCCGTTCTCGCTGCCGACGAAAAGGTCCAGCAGTCCGTCGTTGTTGATGTCGGCCCAGGCAGCGGTCTGCGTGGCCGTAGCCGGTTCCGTTAGTCCCGCTTCGCGCGTCACATCGGTGAAAGTTGTGTTGCAGTTGTTGCGCAGAAGCGACTTGCGCATCGGCACTTCCCAGCCGCCGCGCAGCACGAGAATATCCATGCAGCCGTCGTTGTTGTAGTCCGCTTGCAGGATGTTCAGGCCGCCTAGCTGGTCGATGAATCCAGCCTGCCCGCTGCGATCTGTGAATGTTCCGTCGCCGTTATTGTGGAAATACTGGAGGTGCTCGCACATGTTCATGCTCGACTTAACTACGTCGAGAAGCCCATTGTTCTCAAAGTCGTCGACGATGACTCCGCCCGCCATCGAAAACGCATTTAAGCCCGCCGTGGCCGCGACATCCACGAAATGCGGCGCATCCTCCTTTGAGGCAAAAGCCGAGGGAGGGATCAAGAACGCTTGCGGCACGCCCGACGGATACTCACCGACAGTCATGTACGCATAATTCATCAGCCAGCGCGCCGTGAGGTCATCCGGAACTTTCTCGAGAAATTTGCGAAAGTATTCGATGGCTTCGCGCGAAGCTTCTTTTTTGGCGAATGCAGTCTCCGGGCGCAGTGGAAGCACGCAGTGATCGCCTTGCCCATGGTAGATGCCGTTGTCCATTTCCGACTTATGCAGGTATGCGATGCCGAGTTCTTCTTCAATCTGGGGCAACACTGCCGGAGCTTTGGCGGCGGCCACCTCCAGCGCCTTCTTGTATTGCGCAATCGCTTTGTCCATCTCTCCTGGATAGGCGTAGAGCTCGCCCAGGGCATAGTACTCTTGCGTCACGTCGACTGGCGGAAGGTTCGCCAGGGCCGCTACATTCGCCGGATCGAGCAGGGCTTCCATTTTCCGGGTAGCGTTCGCGAGTGTTTGTTTGCGCGACTCGCAGACCTGTTTCAGATCCTGACCCCATCCGGCTGGCTTCGGAGAACGGAACAGGGCTGATTCCGCTTCGCCGATACCTGAAACATTGGGCGTGTACTTGATACTGCCGAGGGCCGAGACTGCTGCGGCACGATCACGGTTCGCCTGCTCCATTTGCGTAACCGACTCGAGTGGCAATACCTGGAGGATGGCATAGCCGGAGGAGATGTGAGCCACTGCGGAAATCCCGCCTGCTTTTGCTCCTGCCAGCGCATCGCGCAGCTCGACGCGCAACCTGGCGGGATCGGTGAGGCCCATATAGCCGCCGGACTCCGCTGTGGGATCGGAGGACTTCTCCTTCGCCAGAACGGCGAAATCTTCGCCCTTCTTCAAGCGCTCGCGGAGGCGTTCCGCTTCTGCCGCAGATTCCACGACGAGGATGCGCAGCGGCACGGAGTCCTGCGGGGCGGCAGGCAGGGAAGACTGTGCCATCAGGGCTGCGGTTAACGCCCAAACTACGCTGATCGGTCTCACGAATTTCATCTTACGAGTCTCAAATCCCGCTTCAGAGTACAACAACAGCTAGCATGCTACACTCTGCTCGAATGCGGAATTGTGTACTCTTCCTCTTGCTTTCAGCGGTGGCAGCGGGTCAAAACTCTTCCGTTCCAGGCGCTCCGATTCTCAGATTTGAAGACGTCTCCCGCCGCTCAGGGCTCTCCGTTTCCCACATCTCTTCGCCCGATGCGCTTTACATCATGGAGTCGACCAGCGGAGGGGTCGGGTTCATCGACTGCGACAACGACGGCAAGCTGGATATTGTCAGCGTCAACGGATCTTCGGTGGCCCGCTTTCGGCGTGGTGGGGATCCGATGATTACTCTGTACCACCAGGGCGCAGGGCTTAAGTTTTCGGATATCACTCGTTCCGCGGGCCTCACCCGAAAGGGCTGGGGTATGGGCGTTATCGTCGCCGATTTCGACAATGACGGATGGCAGGACATTTATGTCACGGGCTACGGCGGCAATGTTCTGTACCGGAATTTGGGGAACTGCAAGTTTGAAGATGTGACCGAAAAGGCGGGGGTTCGCGGAGGAGGCTTTAGTACCGGCGCAGCCTGGGGTGATTACGATCGCGACGGCCATGTCGATCTTTTTGTTCCGCGTTACGTGCACGAAGATATGAACGCTTTGCCGGAGACGCACGAGAACGGTGCGCCCTGCAACTATCTTGCGGTCCGCGTTCTTTGCGGGCCGGACGGGCTTCCAGGCGAGTCGGATTTGTTGTTTCATAATCGCGGCGACGGTACTTTTGAAGAAGTTTCGAAGAAGGCGGGAGTGGACGATCCCGGGCATCGGTTCGGGATGCAGGCGCTGTGGGCGGATTTCGAAAACGACGGCTGGCCGGATCTTTACGTTGCCAACGATACCGGCGCCAACAATCTCTACCGCAACAAGCACGACGGAACGTTTGAAGACATTGGTTTGTTGTCGGGATCGGCGCTGACGGGCGAAGGCCGCTTGCATGCGTCGATGGGCGTCGATGTCGCGGATTTCGATCACAGCGGGCGGTATAGCATTATCGTCACCAACTTCAGTCAGGAAGGCGCGTCGCTTTTTTACAATCGGGGTACGGAGGGGTTTGACGATATCAGCGCCAAGGCCGGGCTCTTGCTCCCCACCTTTCCTTATGTGGGTTGCGGCACAGCGTTCTTTGATATGGATAACGACGGCTGGCCTGACATTTTCGTCGCCAACGGGCACGCCTATCCTCAGATGGAAGAGGTGAAGGGAGGTGTGCCCTACCGGGAGCCTCTGCTACTTTTGCGGAACAAACGAGACCGGACTTTCGAGAACGTTACAGCCCTCTCGGGCTTGGATGGTCTACCTCGTGCTTCGCGCCGCGGGGCGGCCTTTGGGGACGTGAACAACGATGGCAAAATCGATATCCTCCTGCTCAATCTCGGCGAGCCGCCTACGCTTCTGATTAACCGCACCGAGAGTTCAAACCACGCCGTCTCGTTCAAGTTGATAGGGACTAAGAGCAACCGCGCCGCTATTGGCGCCCGCGCCACTGTAACTGCTGGAGACTTGGTGCAATTCAACGAGGTCCGCGGGGGTTCCAGCTATGCTTCGCAGAACGACCTTCGGTTGCATTTCGGATTGGGAGCTAATGCGACGATGAGCACGGTAGAGGTTGCGTGGCCCAGCGGGAAGAAGGAGTCTTTCCATGACTTGGCCGCCGATAACATCTACACGATCGTTGAGGAAAAGGGCGTCGAGAAGAGAGCCCAGCTCGTGTCTGTTAAGGAGCGAAGCCAGGATGCCGCGGCGATGCTTGTGAAGGAGCGTTAGAAAGTAATCGACCTTCTAGTCAGTGCGCTGGCGCAGCCGCAGTCGCTTGAGTGTCTCCTCTAGGGCGGTCTGTGCGGCCGTATCGTCGGCATGGCTCACGACATACCGCTGCAGAGGTTTTTCCGCTTTGTTCCATTCCCGGGCATAAAACGCGGCCATACCCAGATTGCGGTCGAGCCCCTCGAGTTGCGGATTCCAGGAGCTGGCTTTTTCGAACCAGCCCACGGCTTCCGGAAAACTACGGTTGCCCGCGGCGAGCGCGCCCAAATTGTTGTAGGCCTCGGCGATTGCCGGAGTCACCTGCGCCTTGAATTGCTCTAGTTTTTGAAGTTCCTCTGGAGCGGCGTGTGCCGCTGGGTGCTCCGAACGATCCGGAGTCTCCTGTTGCGCCAGACTGCTCGATCCAATTACTCGGGCCTCAGCTGCAGGACCAGAACTCATGCCTCGGGTGTCGTCCTGTTGCGCCGCAATCGCCATCTCTTGCTTTGCTTCTTCCCGTTTACCTGCCTTCACCAGCATTCTTCCCAGCAGATAGTGTGCGCGGCCATTCCGGCGCTGGTCGCCGGCACTCTGGGCCAGGGAGATCTCTTTGCGCAGCATCGCCTCCGCCTCGGCCGAGCGGTCCAGCGCGATGTAGACTTCGGCCAGATTCACCAGCGTGTTGAGGTCTTGAGACTGTAGCGCAGCCGCTTGCGACAACTCTGTTTCGGCTTCCCCATAACGATTCTGCTTGAGCGCGATGTAGCCCAGCATGTAGCGACTGCGGACGTCATTCGGATTGATCTTCAGCTCGGCTTGAAATTCAGGAACCGCCTTGGCGTACCCGGCGCTTTCATCGTGCCGCAGATACGCTAGAGCGAGATAGTAGTGCGCATCCATCGCGTGGCCATCTTTTGCCATCGCCTTATGGAATTCCTCCACCGCCTGCTCGGGATAATCGAGTAAGCTGTAAGCGCGGCCGAAGTAGATATGCAGCAGCGACGTATCTCCCAAGCCTGCAATCATCTCGTCAAACAGTGTTCGAGCCTGCTTCTCCTGGTGCAGCACAAGATAGACGCGGCCCAGTAAATAGCCGGTATTGAAATCCGGATTGGCTGCTACCGCTGCCTCGAGTTGTTCTCGAGCCCCTTTGTAGTCTTGCAGGTGAAACAGCACACGCCCCAACAGATAGCGCGCCTGCGCGTCACGCGGGTCGGAGCGAACCGCCTCCGCGGCGAGTTCTTTCGCGCGGGCGAGTTTCTCTGCGTCGAGAGCCACGCGCGCGTAGTCCAGCCGAAGGTCCTTTGACGCTGGAGTCAGTTTCAGGCCTTCGTCGAGGAGCGCCATCGCGGGTTCAAACAGGCCCACTCCAGCCTCTCCGTTCGCCACCCGATGGAGGGCTTCGCTGAGAAATGCTTTGTACTCGGCTGCGGCATGTTCCAGATCGCCGGCATTCTGGTAACGACCGGCGGCGTCAGAATGAAGTTTCAGCGGGTCTGACGAGTCGGTCTGCGGTACACCGAAGCTTGGCGCGGCGGTTGACGCCAGCCAGAAAAGGATGACGAGCCGCATCGTGAATGTCGACAGGGAACTCATGTGCAAAGAGAGCGTGTGGTTAGAGCGGAGTTGATCGTTGCTTCCGCTTAGTTTCAGTATTGTATAGTCGTGGATAACAAGGGACTGCTGCGGCGCCCGGCCGGGCGGAAAGAGGTTTTCTGTGAGGCTTACAACGGCAATAAACTTGATTCGCTCCGCCACGCTTCCACTTGCCTTGGTCGTGCCCCTCCTGAGTCCCCTCGGAGGTCAGAGTGGCAAGGCCGCAGACTCAGCTCCAGCATCAGCGCAAACTCCTGCCGCGGCCCCGGTGCTGCGCGCAAACACGCACCTGGTTACCGTAGACGTGGTCGTTACCGATCACCACGGAAAAATCATCCCCGGTTTGACGGCCAAGGACTTTGAGGTCTACGAGCAAGTGGCTGGCAAGAAAGGCCAGCAGGATCAGAGGATCTCCCAGTTCGAATTTGTGACGCAACCACCACCGTCAGCGACGCCGAAAGCTGAACCCAAGATTCCAGCCGGTGTCTATACCAATCTGATTACAACACGTAAGCTGCCCGTTCCGGCCACGGTTCTGCTGGTGGACGGCCTCAACACCGATGTGGACTCGAGCATGCAGGCGCGTCGGCAGATGGTGAAGATGCTGGCCCAGATCCCGCCGGATACTCCGGTTGCCGTGTTCCTGCTGGGCCGAAGCCTGACGTTGTTGCAGGGTTTCACGAAAGATCCGAATTTGCTGAAAATCGCCGCGACAAAAGCTTTGTCGCTCGAGAATGCGGGTAATGCCACGATGGACGCGCTCGACGATCCCGGCAGCCTTTCCTCCATGACCCTGGATATGTTTGGTGGCGGAGGCTCGGAGGACGGACCGCAAGCCCAAGCCGCTCCCCAAGCGACATCGGCACCCGCAGCTGCTCCTAGCGGACCGCCAGGTGGTGAACTTCAGCTCGCGGCCATCGAGCGTTTCGAAAAAGAAACGATCGCCGCCACCACCGATATGCGCGTGCAAACCACGCTCGACGCTTTGCGCGCCATTGCCCGTCACCTCAGCGGATACGGCGGGCGCAAGAATCTGATCTGGATTTCCTCGTCTTTCCCCATTGCCATTACCACCGATGCCACCGCGCACCATAACCTGGGATTCGAGAGCACCGCCAACTATACCGATGCCGTTGCCTCGGTCACGAACGCCCTTGCGGATGCTAAGGTCGCGGTGTATCCCGTCAATCCTTCGGGTGTGCAAACGCAAGCTTTCTTTGGCGCGGCCAACCGAGTGACCAGCAGCAATTACGGACCGACTCCGAACCAGCAGAAGAACTCCCTCAATCGCGAAAACGAAGCTCGCTTTTCCGCCGAGCAATCCAAAAAGACAGTTGCCGAGCAAACCGCCCGCAAAGTGTGCGTCGAGAACACTGACCAAGACGATTGTGTTAACCCCGCGGTCCCAGAAGGGCCCTC
>Ga0137403_10009429_pt1 | contig 10854 bp, 9 predicted proteins | sample CZOMad2_1_16fung_FD_122057 | JGI IMG/M metagenome (GOLD analysis project Ga0137403, IMG submission 122057) | Vadose zone soil fungal communities from Angelo Coast Range Reserve, California, USA - CZOMad2_1_16fungal (Hybrid Assembly) | ecosystem: Environmental > Terrestrial > Soil > Vadose zone... | reverse complement strand
CCGCATCCGCTCTTCACGTGAGGTTCCTGCAAATAGACGCTGTCGCCAAATTTCTTGTGCCGCGCAACCTGATCTTGCATCCGCATTTCCACGTATTCGCGTTCGTGTCCCTCAACACACTTTGAACGAAATTGCTCTCTAAATTCTCGCGCCAGCTTTGCGTCGCCAGAGAGGAACCGCGACTCAAGCATGGCGGTTTTTGTGCGCATATCGCGATTCGCCTGCGCAATGGCTTCTTTGATTGAGCGCGTGGAATGACCAACCTTAAAGCCGCTATCCCAGAGGAGATAGAGCACCTGCTGCACCATCTCCTCCAGATGTGGTAAAATTCTTCTCGTCCCTTGGTGGTGCAAAAGCATGACATCGATGTCGCTAAATGGATTGAGCTCGCCACGTCCGTATCCACCAAGGGCGATCAATGCGAGGGGGGTCCCGGGCGCTGCGTTTCCGCGAGCGGCGGTTGCGGCAGCGCCGAAAACGTATTGCAACAAAACATCAACAAGCTCAGCCCGCCGTGCGCAAATTTCGCGACCGCCTCCGCCCGCTTGGTGTTTCAGGCGCAACCGATGTTCCTCAACCTTAAGGAATTTTTTATAAAGCGGGAGAACCTCTGTCGGACGTCGCGCGCCCGTGGCGGCAAGTTGATTCGCCGCGTGGGCCAGGACCTGTTCGAGATGCCGGGATGTCGCCATTTCGGATTTTAGATTGCGGTTTGCCGATTGCTGTACCGCTCAATTTTAAATTAAAACACTAAAATCCAAAATGTGTCGTTTGCGGTGGCCGCGCGGGCTAACCGCGAACACGCTGCACCTAAGAAGATGCTACCGCCTGAACGCGACTAGCCCATTAGACAAACTCGCGGCAAGCTCCGCCGCCTCCCACATCGCTTCGCGTCAATTCGAAGTGATTCACGGTCTCTCTCTTAGATCTCGATCGCGTAACGCTTCATTTTGTTATAGAGCGTGGGACGCTGAATGCCGAGGCGTTCGGCGGCCTTCTTTTTGTTGCCGTGACATTCCGCGAGCGCCTGAAGAATCGTGTTTCGCTCGACGTCATCGAGGCTCTGCACGCCGGATCGGGGCGGAGCGCCACGTTCTGTCTGTTGCAGCACCGTGGGTAATTGAACTTCGGCTGGCAGCTCCTTCACCCCGATCAAGCCCCCCCGTGCCAGCACCACGGCGTATTCGATTGCGTTCTGCAATTCCCGCACATTTCCCGGCCAGGAATAATCGAGCAACTTTTCAAACGCATCCGGCGCAATATCTGGCTCGGGTTTCCCCAGCTGCTGGGCAAATTGTTTTAGAAAAAGAGCAATCAAAGGTGGGATGTCTTGCCTGCGTTCCCGGAGTGGGGGCACCTCAATTTGAAAAGTGTTTAACCGGTAGTACAAATCGGAGCGCAATCGATTCTCCGAGAGTGCCTGGGCGATCGGCCGATTGGTCGAAGCGATCACGCGAAAATCGGCCTTCATAGTGCGCGTGCTCCCAAGGGGCCGGTACTCGCGCTCTTGCAGCACCCGCAAAAACCGCGTCTGTAAGTCCGTCGGCATGTCCGAGATTTCGTCGAGAAAAAGTGTGCCGCCATCGGCTGCGCCGATCACTCCTGGAAAGTCATTCATCGCGCCCGTGAACGCCCCTTTAACATAACCAAAAAGTTCCCCCTCAATCATCGTTTGTGGGAATGCGGCACAATTTAGCTTTACCATTGGCTCCCCCGCACGCCGGCTCTGCGCGTGAACCGCGTCAGCGATAACTTCCTTGCCTACACCGCTCTCACCAACGATGAGCACATTTGCGTCCGACGGCGCCATCGCGTTGATCAATCCCGCGATCTCTTGCATTGCCTTGCTATGAAAAATCGGCGTAGCCCGTGTCTCGGCAATTTCCAACCGCTTCTCGAGCTGCTCTGTTCTTTCCCGAAGTTTCTCGGCCTCTCGGACGAGGAACTGTTTTTCCAGGGCTTTTTCGACCAAACTAAGCAACTCTTCCGGCGCATACGGTTTGCTGACAAAATGGTAAGCACCGCGTTTGATCGACTCGATGGCATTGTGCAAGGAGTCGTGCGCCGTCAAAATGATAACCTGCATGTCTGGCAGCTCGGTCTTGATTCGATCGAGCATTTCCAATCCTTGTGCGTCCGGTAGTTGGAGATCGAGTAAAACGAGCGACGGAGATTTTGATTTCAGCACCTTTAGTCCCTGGGATGCGGTGGAAGCGATATCGACTTGATAACCATGCCGCTTGAGAAGCGCCTCGAGCGTCATGAGAATCGGACGCTCGTCGTCAATGATCAGGATGCGATGATTCGCTGTTTTCATTTCAGGGATCTTGCGTTGCTGATGGAACTGTTTGACGAATGCTCGCGCCGAATCATCGATAGCAGTGCAAGATTAAGCTTTTTCGCGCGACAATGGCAAGATAAGGGCCGTGACGAGCGCCGAAGCTCTTGGCTCATACTGCGCATATATTTCGCCGCCGTGAGCCTCCAAGATGGTGCGAACGCGATTCAGGCCAAGCCCATAATGGCCGTGACTGACTTTTCGTAGCGGTTCGCGTCCCCAATTTTCGGTGGATAATTCAAATCGGATTTTTGGCTCCCGAAGCGTAAAGAGGAACCGGTTTTTGTCGATCCTCGCCTCCGCAGCAAGCGCACCTTTGCCGCGGTCGTGCCGGAATGCGTTGGCAAAAAGCTCCATGATCGCCTCCTGCAAAAGTTGAGGATCGATATTCAATACCGCGTTGCCCGGCTTGACGTCCCAGCTGATCTCGGCGCTCTCGTTCGGGAATTCTCGCGCGATTTTCTTGCGCAAGTCCTCGACAAAATCCGACGCGCGGTAAGAGATCAGGTTGGCTTTGACCTCACCCAGTCCCCCCGAGACTTGTTGCAAGGTCGATGTTAGTCTGGAGATCATTTCGCGCAGGCGGTTGACCTCGCCTTTAAGTTTTGCATCGTCCTCTAATTCACTGATGTAGGCGGACTGCAGCTCGATTGCGTTTAGATGGTTGCGCAGATCGTGGCTGAGCTGCCGGATAAAGCGGACCGTATCAACCCACGGAACGCTTAATGAATCGCTCCGTTCTTTACGAGAAGGCTCTGCCATATCGCGCCCCGAATTTAGCAGATCGGCAGCGAAGTGCTCGCCCTACAACGCCTGAGTCGTTCCTGGCAAGACGAAATCGATTGCAGGGCAGATGCTCCGCCTGCCAGGGCGGCTGGATCTTCACGAATCGGAATTTGCCAGCGAGAATTGATCGTCAGTCGCCTGGTCGCCCGGTAAGACGCGAATGCGCGAATCATTGCTCGCCAGATGCCGCAGCGTATGAAACACGTCTTCGGGATCCGCATCGATCGAACGTGCAATATCTTCGGCGGTTTTTCCGGCGCCGGCACGGAGTTGCTCGCGCACCTGCTGTTGAAGCTGTAATAATTTCGTTGCCGCTTTTTTCCCAGCTTCAACGCCCGGCTGATCATAGGCGTTGATGTTTACCAGTGATGCATAGAAGCCCACCGCACGTTCGTAGAGCGCGATCAATGCGCCGATGTTAAACGCATTCATTTCGGGAATGCTCATGGTGATTGATTCCCGCCCACTCTCATAGAGAGCGCTGCGCGTCCCGCGCAAAAACCCCTGAAGATAATCGCCGCTTGTGATTCCCTCTTCAACGTCGAACCGTCCGCCTGAGGCCGGTCGATCTTTGCGAACTTCGATGAATGTCACGAAAAAATTCAAGACGCCATCACGCAACTGCTGCACATAAGCGTGCTGATCGGTCGAGCCTTTATTACCGTAAACAGCGATGCCCTGATGCACAATGTTTCCATCGAGATCTTTTTCTTTTCCCAGCGATTCCATGACCAGCTGTTGCAGATATCTGCTGAACAACGCGAGCCGATCTTTGTAGGGGAGGATCACCATATCTTTCTCCCCTTTGCCGTAGCCTGCGTGATACCACGCTAGCGCCAGCAGCATCGCTGCATTTTGTGCCAAGTCAGGCATTCGTGTCCGTTCATCCATCGCCGCTGCGCCCGCGAGGAAATTGTCGATATCGAAGCCTTCGAGCGCCATCGGAAGAAGCCCAACCGCGCTCATCACAGATGTGCGTCCGCCAATCCAATCGTGCATGGGAAATCGCGTGAGCCATTCATTCTTTTCCGCGAGTTTATCTAGCTCGCTTCCGACACCGGTTACAGCCACGGCGTGTTTGCCGAATTGGAGACCTTTCTCTTTAAATTTCGCTTCTGCTTCGAGCATTCCATTTCGCGTTTCCTTTGTTCCGCCGGATTTGGAAACCACGATGACGAGCGTCTGCGAAAGATAGTTGTCGATCTTGTCGAAAACGCGGTCGAAGCCATCCGGATCGGTGTTGTCGAAGAAATAGATATCCATTGGATCACGTCTTGATCCAAGAGCGTCCGATACGAATTGGGGTCCGAGCGCCGAGCCGCCAATCCCGATTAGAAGAATATGCTCGAAGCGATTTCCATCTTCGGCGGCGATTTTTCCGGTGTGAACGTCTGCCGCAAATCTTTTGATGTGCCTGATCGTTTCTTCGATCTCTGCGCGAATTTCCGCGTTTGGCGCCAGCGCCGGATTCCGCAGCCAGTAATGACCCACCATGCGCTTTTCAGTGGGATTAGCGATTGCTCCTCCCTCCAGCTCACGCATGGCCGAAAATGCGTTCTCAATCTTCGGCTGCATTTTCTCGAAAAAATCGTCCGGAAATTTCATCCGGCTGATGTCGAGCGAAAAATCGAGATCGCGGTAGTACAAAAAATATCGTTGGAAGCGGTGCCAGAGCGATGAAGAAGCCATTGTGTTAGGAATGCGAAGATTGACCAATACTAAACGACATAAGCGCGTTAACTCCAATATCAGTCTTCGAATCCGTCAAACTCAACTGTTCTCACAAACTCTGTAGGGCGACATCCTACGTGAAATTCACTTGCAGCGTCGAATCGCGCCAATAACTTCGCCGCATTATGGCGCGTATACACGCCAACAAACAGACGCCCCGTTTGTCTGCAGGCCTGATCGCGCTTGGCCTGACGGGGATCATCCTGTTCGGTGCGGAAAGAATCGTGATTCATATCGAACGCGCGACCATTAATTCGACTGCGCCCGAGTTGTTTTCGCTTAAAAACCAAGGATTGGCCTTTCAACGTGCCGCTGTGCACGCAGCGAACGTGTTGCCGGTTTATGGCAGTTCGGAATTACGAGTGCCCGCGGCTCCGGAAAGGGGGAACATCTTTTATCGAGCTGCCCCAACAGGCTTCCAACTTTCGCCCGTTGGCAGCGGAGGTGCGAACCCGCTCATCATGTTGCAAAAGGTCGGCTCAGTCGGCTCGGATTTGCGCGGCAAAAAAGTTGCCATCTCTCTTTCACCTCGCTGGTTTTTCACCGCCAAGCCTAGTTGGCAGGGGTACAAGGGGAATTTTTCATCGATGGCGGCAACGGAGATGGTGTTCGGCACTGCTCTCGATTTCGACCTCAAGCGCAGTATCGCTTCCCGCATGCTGGAATGTCCGGACACTCTCGAAAACAGACCACTGCTTGAATTCACGTTGACGCGGCTGGCATCTGGCCGTTGGTACGATCGCATCGTTTTCTACGCGCTTTGGCCGGCCGGAAAAGCGCAGAGTGCCGTGCTGGAATTGCAGGACCATTTGGCGGCGCTCCATCATATACGACACGACGCGAAGCCAGCTCCGCGCCTGCATACAGAAATACCCGACTGGTCCAAGCTGATTGCCAAAGCAAGCCAGGCCAAGCCAACCGACATAGGCAAGGAAAAAAAGTTTTTGAACTTCGACAGACAAATCAGTCCCGGGTCTCGTGACGTTAGGTTTCGGAGCGGCATCAAGGCGTCGCCCGCATGGATAGATCTGGAGTTGCTCTTGCGCAGCTTGGCAACAGTTCACGCGCGGCCACTGATTCTCAGCATGCCAATAGCCGGAGACTTTTACGATTATGCAGGCGTCTCGCGCTTGGCTCGGGAAGATTACTACGCAAAGCTGCGCGCACTCGTGCATCGATACCACTTTTGGGTAGTTGAATTTGAAGATCACGATGAGGACCCGGGTTTCCTGATTCGCCACCAAAGTCACCTGACTGCAAAGGGCTGGGTGTATTACGATCGCGTGCTTGATGATTTTTTTCACGGACGCGCGCCGCGAAGCTGACAAAGTGATAACGTTGCATTTATTCAAGCGACAGCACGATAGCGCTGTGCCTCATCCATGATCGCTGCAGATTTCTCGGACAAAGTGTTGCAACTGCTTGCCTCGGTCGCGGAAACCGATGAGGTGCTTACGAATCTTGATCTGCCGCTTTACGAGTACCAAGTCCTCGACTCAATGCGGACCGTCCAGCTTATCTTGATAATCGAAGAACAATTCGGCATCAAAGTTTCACCGGCGGAATTTGAGCGCGAAAGCTGGCGAACGCCGCGTGATCTCATTGCCGACCTCAAGCACCGCATGAGCATGTGAGCTGGCTCGAGCAACATCCGACACTGCATCGCGTACTGCTCGTTGTTTATTACCTGGCAGTTATTCTGGCGTTGATCGCGATCTATGACCGCGGCGATTTTTCTACGGCGCCGTTTGTTTATCAGGGTTTCTGAATGGATTTGATCGAACGAATCGATCGCTGGGGCGTAGCGGCTCCGGAAGCGACCGCACATATCAGCGACGATAGAACGTTGACCTATGGCGAACTGCGCAGCCGCTCGGATTCGCTCGCTTGCTATTTGAGGCAGCGCTTCGGCGATGATCGCAGAGCAATCGCGGTACTCGGCCATCGCGAACCAGAAATGTTAATCGCATTTCTCGGCGCGGTTAAATCGGGCAGGCCTTACGTACCGCTTGATACGGCGTTGCCGCAGCAGCGCATCGACAAAATCCTGGCAACTTCGCGCGCTGCCTTGGTGCTGACTCCGGCAGACGTTCTGCAATTTTCCGCGTCGCAAGAGCGTCGTCCCGCCAGGGGGGTGCAGGGTGACGAGCCATTTTACATCCTTTTCACAAGCGGCAGCACTGGTGAGCCGAAGGGCGTGATAGTTACCCTCGCGTGTCTCGAGCATTTCATCGAATGGATGCTCGCGGAGCAACGATTCGCCGAGCTCGACGAGGTGTTTTTGAATCAGGCGCCCTTCTCGTTCGATCTCTCTGTAATGGATTTGTACTGCAGCCTTGCAACGGGAGGCACGCTCTTCAGCATTAGTCGCGATCTTATCGCAAACCCAAAAGAGCTTTACCGCGCGCTTACGAGTTCCTGTGTAACGACGTGGGTTTCAACACCGTCATTTGCGCAGATGTGTCTCGTCGAAGAAAAATTTTCCGAGGCGATGCTGCCACGCGTGCGTCGGTTTCTTTTTTGTGGCGAAACACTCACACCGCAAACCGCGGCCCAGTTGTTGGAGAGATTTCCGCCAGCAGAGGTTTGGAACAGCTATGGCCCGACGGAGGCAACGGTCGCCACCACCTCGATACGCATTGATGCTCCGGTTCTGGAACAATATTCGCCTTTGCCAGTGGGACGCCCGATGCCCGGGAGCGAAATCTTGATCGTAGACGGCAATCGCGAGGTATTACCGCCAAATCAACGCGGTGAAATCATTATCGCGGGACCGAATGTGAGTCCGGGCTATCTGGCTCGACCGGATCTGACGGCGGACGTTTTTTTTCAATATCATGATCAGCGCGCCTATCGCACCGGCGACTTTGGCCGTTTCCGTGACGATCTGCTTTTTTTTGAAGGCCGCATGGACGAGCAAATTAAAGTGAGCGGATATCGCATCGAGCTTGGTGATGTCGAAGCGAATCTCCGCGCGCTCGCAACTGTGCGCGATGCTGTCGTAATTCCGGTAATCAAAGACGGCGCTGCCCAATCACTTGCGGCTTTTGTGGTATTGGCCGCGCGAGATGAGGCATCGGACTTTAATTTGTCGCAGGGACTTCGGAAGCAACTCAGTGAGCGGCTTCCCGCATACATGTTGCCCCGGAAATTTGTTTTTCTGAATGCATTTCCGATGACGCCGAATGGCAAGGTCGACCGAGCCAGTCTGGCCAAGTCGCTGTGATTCCTTACGCGGATTTCACCTATTTCATACTGCTACTTTACGTAGCCGTTCCGACTCTGATTCTTGGGTTGCTTGGACGCGCAGGCTGGCGCTCGGCGCTGCTCGTGACTGCGGCGATGCTTATCGCGCAGTATCACGAATTACTTCATGTCCGGCCTCATTTTCCGCTGCGCGAAATCTGGATCGTCGTTGGTTTCGCGCTCTGGCAGTGGGCGACGGTGCGGGCATTTGCTCGCGCCGGTGCACGCGCAGGTTGGCTGTTTTACGGCGCGATTGCGGCAAGCCTGCTTCCGTTAGCGGCGGCGAAATTGGTTCCGCTCGTGTCGCCGAGAAGTCAGTTTGGTTTTCTGGGTATTTCCTACGTTACGTTTCGAGCGCTGGATGTCGTGTTTTGTCTGCGAGACGCCGTAATCGCCACGCCTGGCACACTCGATTTTCTGATGTTCCTGTTTTTCTTTCCGACTATTTCTGCCGGCCCGATCGATCGCTATCGGCGTTTTTCAACCGACTGGAGAACGAAACGAACGCGCGCTGAGTTCCTAAGCGATCTCGACGGCGCGGTGCACCGTTTTTTTCGCGGTTTATTTTACAAATTCATAGTCGCGGCGCTGATCAAACAACACTGGCTCGAACCGGCAGCGCGCAGTGGGAATTTCATTGCGCTGCTCAGTTACATGTATGCTTACAGTTTCTATTTGTTCTTCGATTTCGCCGGGTACAGCGCTTTTGCGATCAGTGTTAGTTATCTCTTTGGGATCCATACTCCGGAAAACTTCCACCAACCGTTCCTCGCCAGAAACATCCGCGATTTTTGGAATCGGTGGCACATCACGCTTTCGTTTTGGTTTCGCGATCACGTCTACATGCGGTTCCTGCTGGCGGCCGCGCGCGGCAAATGGTTTCGAAGCATGGATACAGCCGCGATCCTCGGATATTTTCTTGCGTTTGGACTAATGGGTTTGTGGCATGGGATTGAGCTGCACTACATCGTTTATGGGCTTTATCAGGCGGCGCTGCTCTCAGGTTTCCACATTTTTTCCAACTGGAACAAGGCGCACCGTTATTGGCGCGACGGCCTGCTTTCAAATGCGTTAGCTGTTTTCATAACTTTCCAGTTCGTTTGTTTCGGTTTGCTCATTTTTTCCGGGCGCATAGGTGCTCCGCCGCTGCAGCATTATTTGGCTGACATCGAGCAGGCCGATTGCCACGAGATTTCTGGCTGGGTTTGGGACAAGTACAAGCCGAAGGCGCCGGTTTCAGTCGAACTTTGGGATGGCAAACAGTACTTGATGACGATCTCTGCGAATCAGTTCCGGAAGGACCTCGCTGAGGCAGGTTACGGAAACGGTCGACATGCCTTTCGTTTCACAACGCCGCCGCAGCTCAAAGATGGTAACTCACATCCGATACGACTTCGAGTTGCTGACAGAGGAATCGATTTGACCACGACGCAAAGAACAATTGTCTGCCGATAGAAATTCTTCGTCTTCGGCTGAATCGAAACTACTTGTGCCCGAGTCGAGCAGGGCGAGACCGAAGAGTAGCTAGGACTACTTTCCCTCAGTCATGGTTCTCTTAATCGGCGCTTCTTCGTGAGGAGCGACGTCATATTCCGGTTTAGGCACGTCCATCAACCAGCGGTCAAACCAGCCGACGATATGCTGCAACCGCTCGACCCGATGCCATGGCTGACCAGAGCGCGATAGCTCGTGAGATTCGTTCGGGAATCGCACCATCACCGTTGGAATCTTGCGGAATTTGAGCGCGCGAAACATTTCCTCCCCACCGGCGCCGGGTGGTGTCCGATAATCTGCTTCGCCGAGGATGAACATCATCGGCGTCTTCACATTCTTAATGAAGGTAATTGGTGAGCGTGCTTTGAAATCCTGCTCGTCCTCGAACGGTGGAGCTTTGAACCAGGATGGCTGAAACAAAGTGAAATCAGCGGAGTACCACCAAGCTTCCCAGCTCGCGATGTCGCGCTGAGAAACCGCCGCCGCAAACCGGTTCGTTTGCCCGACAACCCAATTAGTCAGCAGCCCGCCGCCGCTCCCGCCGGTCACGCCAAGTTTTTTATCGTCGATATATCCCCGGCGAATCATCTCATCCACTCCGGCCATCAAATCCTTATGATCATCGCCCGGATAATGAAACTGAATGACGTTGCCGAAATCCTGCCCATAGGTGGTGCTGCCGCGCGGATTGGGATAGAGCACTACATAACCTTTGGCAGCCATCCCCTGAAACTCGTGCTCGAATATGTAGCCATAAGCCGCGTGCGGTCCGCCGTGAATGTTCACAATGCGCGGGTATTTTTTCGCGGAACTCTTCGCGCCGGCAGACTTGATTGGGCCAGCACGGGCGGGTGAAACTCGCTCTGGCTTTGCCGAATCTTTCTTTCTTCTCTTCATACCGAAGCGGTGCATTCGCCGCCAGGATCTTTAATGAGGTAAAGTGGTCACCTGGGGAGGTGATACCAACGCGAACACACGGTCAATCTACTCAGCCTCACATCTCACTTCAAGCCTAGTCCTTTATCGTCCGATAGCAAGCATTAGCGTCGGTCGATTTAGGACTGCAAATAATGAGCCACTATCGGGAACCGGGGCAGAGATACTCTTGCCTGGAAATCGCGACGTGGTGCGACTGTATGCAGAAAGCCATCCTGGACATCGAGCGGAAGGCGGTGGTGAAGTTACGGCGGGCGATGAAAAGCGAAGATCTTACCAGCTCCGAGATTTAATGATTGCGGTGCGCAGACACTGCCTCCATC
>Ga0137403_10009428_pt1 | contig 10854 bp, 11 predicted proteins | sample CZOMad2_1_16fung_FD_122057 | JGI IMG/M metagenome (GOLD analysis project Ga0137403, IMG submission 122057) | Vadose zone soil fungal communities from Angelo Coast Range Reserve, California, USA - CZOMad2_1_16fungal (Hybrid Assembly) | ecosystem: Environmental > Terrestrial > Soil > Vadose zone... | reverse complement strand
GTCATGAAGGTGGCGCCGACCAGCAGAAACACCGCCGCCTCGTCCTGCCAGTAATTCGGACTGTGGAACAGGGCGCGGGTCAGGACGCTGTGGCTGAGGACGACGCAGGCCGCCACCAGCGCGACCGCCGCGAAGACGACGATGACGTTGTTGCAAAAACCGAGAGCGCGTTCGAGCGCCGCCACGAGCGCATTGCCCGCGGCGGCGTTCGTACGGTCATTTTGATCCTTGACTGGACCATGCATCATGCGGATACGTCGGACGCGAGCTTCAACAGGCTGGCCGCGGTCGCGGTTTTCGCGCCGTAGTCCTTCCAAGCAGTATCCCGCGCGATGTCGCGCCATTTGCCGACGGTAGCGACGTCAAGCGGGCTGACCTTCGCGCCGGCCTTTTCATAGACTTTGGCGACTTCGATATCGTCGTCCTGCGCACCCTTCTTTCCGAAGGCCTCCAACTCGGAGCCGACGGCCACAATGATATCCTGCTGCTTTTTCGGCAGCCCGTCGAAAATGGACTTCGACATCAAAAGCGGCTCCAGCATGAACCAGTAGGACGCACCGGCGCCCGAGGTCAGGGCTTTCGCGACTTCCTCGAGCCGGAATGAAATCAGGCTGGTGGAGGAGGTGAGGCCGGCATCGCAGGCTCCGGTCTGCATCGCCGCATAGAGTTCGTTGGACGGCAACGACAGCACCGCAGCACCTGCTGTCTGCAGCACCATATCCATCTCGCGTGAGCCGCCGCGAATCTTGAGGCCCTTGGCGTCTTCCGGGGCGACGACCGGGCGCGAACGACTGGCGACGCCGCCGGCCTGCCAGATCCAGGTCAGAATAATGATGCCCTTGTCGGCAAGGAAATCGGTCAGTGCCTTGCCGACCGGCTCCTTCTTCCAGCGCAGGCCCTGGTCATAGGTGGAGACCAGTCCGGGCATCAGGCCGATATTGGTTTCCGGCAATTCGCCGCCCGCATAGGGAAGGGGATACAGGCTGATGTCGAGCGCGCCTTTACGCATCGCCGAGAATTGCGCATTGGTCTTGATCAGCGACGAGTTCGGATAGATTTCGGCGGCGATCTCGCCGCCACTTCGTTTGGCCACCTCGGCAGCGAACACCCGCGTCAACCGGTCGCGGAAGTCACCCTTGTCGACAGTGCCGCCGGGAAACTGGTGCGATATTTTCAAGGTCGTTGCGGCATGGGCTGTTCCGGTTCCGAAACGTAGGATAGCGGGTGCGGCGAGCGCGGATGCGAGGACATAGCGGCGTGTCAGCATGGATATCTCCCGGGTTGTATTGTGCATGAAATGCTCGAGCCGACGTTGAGGGGATATTAGCCCGTCTCCGCCCGAATTTTCTCTAGTCGGATAGTCGAGACCGAATTCGGCGGGGCGCCGATCTTGGTGCGGCGCACACTTGCGGGAAGATTCGGCAGAAACAAGACCGACCACCGATTTAGACGGCGAATTATACCGGAGGTAGAGGGCGCTTCCAAAGCTTTTTCTGAGAGATTTTTCAAGCCGGGAAATTTTTCGAGCGATGGGTAACAAACTCTATCGCGGGATCGTTTTGAAGGTAGCGGCATCAGCCGCGTTCAAAACCGGTTTTCAAAGGAATGACCATCAAATGACCATCAGCACCCGCATCGCGCTCGGAATTTCGGCAGCCGCTCTTTCGCTCAGCCTGGCGCTGGCCCCCGCCGCCTTCGCCCAGGACAAGATGGGCAAGGACGACGGCATGAAGAAAGATTCCATGTCCAAGGACACGATGAAGAAGGACACCATGTCCAAGGACAGCATGAAAAAGGACGACGGAATGAAGAAGGACGGCATGATGAAGAAAGACGACGGAATGAAGAAGTAAGCTTCGTTACGTCGTTTTCCGGCAGGCTCGCCTCAGGGGCGGGCCTGCGTGGCCCGGGAGCAATGCGTCCCGAAATCGTCGGCTATTTCCGCTTCTTGCGGGCAGCATAGCGCGCGTCGCGGGCGGCCTTGCGCTCGGCTTCAAGTGCCAGTTCTCGGGCTGCGGCCTCTTCCTTTTCGCGTGCGAGTTGTGCTGCGGCTTCCGCCGCGGCCTCGGCCTCGCGGGCCTTCTTCTCGGCCTTGGCGGCCTCGCGGGCTAACCTCGCCTTGGCCCGGTCGGCGGCCTGCGCCTCGCGCTCAGCCTGCCGCTGCCTCACCGCGGGATCGTCGAGACCCGGCTTGGCGCGAAACTTGTTCAGGATGCTCTGCCTGGCTTCCTGCGCCGCCTTCTGCCGGTCTGCGAAGCTGGGTTCCTTGAATCCACTCATTGAACGGGCCTTGTCGCTTTCGTTGTTTGGTGTGTGGGACGAATGGTCGCATCGGCGCCTTGCAGAGGCGCTTCCTTGATCTGGAGCGGTGTACAGCCGCGCGGGCCGGGAAGCCATCAATTAATCGGTTAACCACCCCTATCCGAAACAAGAAAAATGCGGTTTAAGCCCCCAATTCAGCTGCATCCAGCTTGCGATCTCGCCCATTGGCTGCCGCTGCTTCGCGACGCCGAGGAAGGCGATGGGCTTTCGGGTGGACCGGGGGCGCAAGGATTTCTTCGAGTACCTGCCAACGCCGCGCTACGACGATGGCATCCAGATGCGCGATACGCTCATGCTGCGTTCGAACGTGACGGAGGTTGCGGCGCGAGGAGACTGTGGATGATGTCGCTGCGGCGCTGCGTCTCCTGTGCTGCCAGCTTGTCCCTGGCACGCTCGTCGATCAGCAATTTGATGAGCGCCAGCCGCTTCGATTCGTCGACCGCTTCGGCGAGCAATTTTCGGTAACGCGGATAATCGAATCCCGAATCCTGTTGATTCATAGCCGCGCCCCGCACTTGCATTCCCCAAACGGACTGTTTCGGAACGCCAGCGGCCGCGCAATGTGATTCCGGTTTACCCAGCCCGCTATCCACCGATCAATGGTGGATGACGGGCCAAGCGAGCTGCCGGCCAAGCCGGCGCACGGGGCGGTGCGTCATCGCGAGGGGAGAGGCAATCCCATCGATCGACGCGGTCCGGCACCCAGGAGGGCGACGCCAATATGGGCGCCTGCCTGGGCGCGGCCCGACCGCACCATTAAAAGTCCAACCCACTGCGATCCCGGCCGGGACAACGTCCGAGAGGAAAGACGGCGTGGCTGAGGAGTGCCACAGGGATATTGACTATGGATTCGGCGGCTAAAGTCCACCAATTCCCGCTAGTGGCAGAACCCGCTGAAGGATGGCCGCAAGACAGATCAGCACCACGAGCAGCTTGAGAAGATTTGCAAGTCGTCCATCCCGGACAAACTTCTCGATGGCCCAGAAGCAGATCGCGCCGACGACGCAAATAATCAGAATACCGATCAGAAGTGAAATCATAGTCATCCCCTTGTTGCCCGGGCCTGAGCCTCGCCAAGCTAACGCAACGATCGCGAAGTGTAAAATAATGAGCTGGCCTCGGAACGGTCATCGGCCTTGACCGTTCACTGGATGTCGCGCCCGTCGCGACATCCAAGCCCCGACGGCCTCAGTTCGCCCCCCGCGCTGGGGCCGTCACTTTGCCGTGCCTATCTCATTTGCAAGTTCGGCAATTCCATTCGTTGGGTTGGGTGCGGATGTCCTTAGCCTTCCGGCGAGGACACGCGACCTCGATGGTCCTGATGCCGCGGATGGAAGTATTCCGCGCCGTGGCAGCGAACTGAAACTGGCCTTTCGCAAACCCAAAGTCTTGCGTATCGTCCGGGCGATGAAAGGTGCGCAATCCAAGGTCCGCAGGGTCTTCAAGGCGCTCCCGGCGAAAAGGGCGTGGAACGCGACCGGGAGCGAACGGCGAGCGTGAAGCAGGACCTCAAACCGGGCATGCATGCAAGCGACCGTTATCGGGCGGTTTCGGAAGCCAGCATTGTCGACATGTGCCACCTCGCGGGCTGGGCCTGCGAGCGCGGCGAGGGATCGCCCGGAAAAGCCCTGACGCGCGAGGCGCTGGAGCGCTGGATCGCATTGGGTTTGGGGGTCCGGCGAGGCGCCGACGGCGAACGGTACTTCGATCCATGCGAAGTGCTCAATTTTATCAAGCAAGCCGGATTGGACGGCCGCGATGCGTTTTGGAGCGAGCGGGTGGTCGGCACCGCTCGGCGGCTCGTCATCGACATGCGCAACGATGATCCGCGTAAATTCACCGTCGAACTGCGGCGCACTTTCAATACGCAGTCTCTGCCGGCCGGTGCTGCTTTGCGCCTGCGCATGCCTTTGCCGCTGACATCAGACCATCTCGGCGATCTCGAGGTCCATCCGCATGCCGTTGCCACCGGGGCGCATGTTGCTGTGAGCCGCGGGCGCCTCGAAGTCCGCACCCAGGCGTCCGATTCGGGTGAAGTAACCATCGGCGCGACAACGACCTTCACCGCCTGTCCAAGGGAATTGAATAGAGAGCGGTCCCAACCGGGCCTCGGCGTCCCCGACTTGCGATACCTGCGGCCGCGCGAAGGCCTGATCATCGTTTCGGATCGTGTGGCCGCGCTCGCCAGTTCCCTGGTCGGTCCTGATGCCGATCCGTTGATGGCCGTGCGCGCTTTCTGGAATTACTGTCTCGACCACTTTTCGCAGGGCGCCGTGCACTACGATCAAGTCGACACGGAAGCGTCCGGCGACTGGCTGCTCGATTCCGGTTGGGGCGACTGTCAACTTGTTAGCGCGCTATTCGCATCGATGTGTCGGGCGCGCGGCATTCCGGCCCGGATTCTCGGCGGCTTTTATCTTTATCGGACGTTTTCCACTAATCATTATTGGGCCGAAGCGTGGATCGACGGTCAGGGTTGGATGCCGTTCGATTTTTCCTGTTGGGAATTGTCGCGCGGCGGCCAGGATCCGGCATGGCGCGATTATTTCTTCGGACGCATCGACTGCCGCTTGACCAACCAGTGTCTGCCGCTCGATTTCACCGGTGCGGTCGGAGTGAAGATTCCGGCGGCGTGGCACATCCGGCAATCGGCACAACCAGTTGGCGTGGCGGTCGGCTTGTTCGATGTCGAGGGAAAACTTGTGTATCGCGATTTCGTTGCGGTCGTCGGTTAGAAAGATGTTTGCAAATTTCCAGAGCGCGAAGGCCTGGCCGTTGCGGCCGAACACGGCTCAACGATTAAGTATCCTCTCGGTCAGCGTGGCGATGTGTTCGCCAAGCGCTGCACGCACGGGTTGAAGGCCGCCGTTAATCACAATAATCAAAGTTTTCTTCGCGAGGGTTTGTCGGCGGAAGTCGTCGCCACTTCGTTTGGCCACGTCGGTGGTCCCGGCAGCGGCAAGGTGACCATTAGGCAATCAATCGAAGTTCCGCTATTGCCCGTGCAGCACTGACGTTCTGTTAGCGCTAGCGGGGCGGCCATGCTGGGACGGGTGATGAGCAACTGGTATTAAACCGCTGTTTTTACTAAAAAAACGGTAGTATAGCACCGTTACTGACGGAGGACGTTGGGGACCACCGGGCAGAACCCCCGACTGAGGGGGGCTGGTTCCTCGTCGGGTGTTCCGCGCGCTCGACACCGCCAAGCGCAGACAAGCTCAAGCCACTCGGTCCAGAATTGTTCCCGGAACCTTTGTTGGGTGGGCGGCCTAATCCCGAATGACAACCTCGCAAGTCACCTGCGCGTGCGGCGCGCTTTACGAGCGGACCGAGTTCCATTCGGCCCCGCGCGAGGCGGACAGTTTTGTCTGTCCGTCCTGCGGGCACACCCTGGAGACATTCAGCGGCGTTGAGGCTCCTCGGTACCGGCTGATATCCGCTCCATTGCGGAAGCCGGAGCAACCTTCTGATTAGTTGCTTTTTTTCGCTCTGCGCGCGGCCATCGGCATCAGAGGTGAGGCACCCAAGAAACGGCCCACGCGCGCGCGTGGGCCGAACTGAGGCCGTCTTAAGGAAGGTCTGCTGTACCGCCGCTACGAAGCGCCGTGGATGGCGCTACTCGCCGGGCGGGGTGTAAGCACCGGCAACCCGGGCGGCCTTTTCCGCGATACCTTTGAATTCGCTCGGCGTCCAAGCGCGAACGGTTTCGATTTTGGACAGTGCGCCGGTTGCTGCAACAGCCATGCCCATGGCGACTGCATCCGATCCATCGGCGAGCTCGGAAACGAGCACAACGTCGTTTGAGCCCGTTGTATTGTATAGCGCGACGAGTTTACCGCCGGCTTTTTCGATCAATGCCTTAACCGCCGCAGATCGATCCGACGGTTTATTGACGAGTCCCTTCACGCCGGAATGGGAATACGATGCATACGTGATGAACAAGGGCATACTTCTCCTCCCCGTTTTGAGCGTGCATTCTGGACGCGGAATTTTTCCACGGCCTGATGGTAGATATAGCACTTTGCGGGGCGATAAAGCGGCTTCGCCGACAATCTTCCCAAAGCGGAAACTGCCTTTGCAGGACGGCTGGCGACCGGACGCGAAGGAGGGTTTCCAGCGCGCCGGTTCACGACCGGCGGGCTTTTCATTTCACAATGAGCGATCAGGCCGATTTTTTTGATCGCGCGGGTGCGTCGCGGGCGGCGGCCTCAGCTATTCTAACCCGCTCTCGCAGGTCCTGTAGCTCGCGATATTCGATCGCAAGCGAGCAAAGCAACTTGGTCGGCGCACTTTGGTTCGTTCGATTATTAGTGCTGGCGTAAGATGAATATCTAATCATGAGACCGATACCCTGTTTCAAGCAAGACCGTCGGCCGGAAAATGTTTTGACCGACGGCTTTGCGACCGTGGGTCAGGGAATATCCGGTGCGAGACGCTATCTTTTCCGTCGGTGCTCGCAACGAGAGTCGAGTGTTAAGCTTGATGTCCGCGCTGCCGGTTAATGCTGGCACTCCGGCGTTCCCAATGCGTATGCTTTCGCGGTGCAGCGAACACCCGCCAACGGGCCGATCGATAGCGCTCATCACGCCGCGCACGCGTGCATTAGGAAGTCGCGGGCCTTCGGCGGCGCCGATCAGGCAACCGATCGCCATCTGCCATTCCTCGATATCCTGCTCAGCCTTCGGCAGGCTTGTGATGTGATGTAGTCGCCGGCATCGCGCAGAGTCACCTGCTAGCGCCCACCCGGCGGCAGGATAGGATCATCAAAGGGCGGTTCCAGGTGCCAGCGGGCTTGGATCGTGCGATCAGCTATCTGCCTTCAGGGAAGTGCTGCGTGCTCAATTGGCGTTCTTTTCCGCCGATTCGATTGCCGCACTCTCCGAGCAGATTGTTGTGCTTTCCTGAGCCGCTCACGGAGTTCGTTTAATTCGGAGATTTGAATAAGGAGATTGGTCGAATTATTGGTGAAAATTGAAAGATTCTCGTGAAAAGAACGCATTTTATACACTCGCTAACTGACGTTGACTCTCCCTTGGTAGGGCCCACGTCGTCCTGGGCGTGAGTCACCGTGAGCACCCTAACGTGCACATGTTGCCTTTGAAACACGGTAAAAATACTGGTGTGTTCCATCAGCGGAACACCGTGATCCGGAAGCGTTCCTATTTTTGATCATCGGCGTGTTCTACTCACGATAGCGGAGTTCCATGGTTGGAAACCGTCATGAAGCAAAGCGACCTTGATTCAATGTCTATCGATGAGCTGTTGATGCTCCACGAACGGCTCGCTGCGACGCTTGCCGCGAAGATCACTGCCGAGAAGGAAGCGCTTATAGATCGGCTGAAGCAGGCCGACATGAGCGTGCACTAGCTAGCGAGTGAGTAAGCCGCCGCGGAAAGCTTGAGGGCCAGAGAAAACCCCCGTCCGAAGGGGCTGATTTCGAACGGGGGCAAGTTCCCGGGGGAGGGGCCCGTGGAGACGCTCATGCGCAAGCGCCGCAGAGGTACACTACCACCGGTTGCCGCGCTCCAAGATCACGATCCCGCGATGTGGTCGGTCCATGATCCGCCCTCACGGAAGAACCGAGAAAAATGTTCCGGCTTTTCGCGTACGAACTGCTAATACAGTCCGTCTTGCCATCGATCTCAAGCGTCCAAATCGATGATGCAAAGATCTCATGGTCCCTATGATTTCTTCGACTTCTGCTTTCGATGGGCCGACCGCAAAGCCTGCCGATGCAGACCAATTATCCGGGCGCGAAATCTCGCGATCTCCTGAAGCGCGTTGTGGCGGTCCTGTCCCGGTAGAAGCTTGCGAGCGGTCGCGAGGAGATCCGCCGCCATTTCTTCCAGCTCTTTCAGTCTCGCTGCTCTCATTTTTTCGTCTTCAGCTCGGCCTCGCGCGCTAGTCGCTCGGCCTTCAGGCTTTTCGCGATTTTGGTGGAATTCGGGAGCGGTTTGGCCCTCCGAAATCTTCTGCCTCGCCGCCGTCGGGTTGCGAGCCTTTCGATCAGCTTCGTCCGCGATCTGTTCCTCAGCCGATCTTTTCTGTTCGCTCATCGCTTCACGTTCGGCAGATCGACGCGGTCCTCGCGAAACTCGATAGGGCCCTTGATGAGCCGGCGTCTGCGCTGGGCTCGTTCTTCGGGAGGCGCGGTGGGATCGCCCATCTTCTCGATCGCCTTGGCCGCCAGTTCCGCTGCACGCGAAGAGCGGCCGGCATTCCTCGCAGGTTTCTCGCCCGTGTCTTTCGACAGGATATGCAGGATCGTCTCCATCATGGCCCGTATCGCCTCGGGCCGAGTCAGCGGTGCATCTTGTTTCTTGATCCAGGCATCGAGCGCGGAAAGTTGAGGGGGCTGCAGGCGAACTCCTACAAGGGTTCCTTTTCCGGTGGGGGCCGGCCCCCGGCGCTTCTGTGTTATCACGGTGTGACGTTTCATGAAAACCATGTTATCACAAAAGCAAGGCGAGCGGTCAGAGTGAAATGCTGATGCCAATCGAGGGCAAGAAGCCGGCGAAGGAGGCGGCCGCGAAGAAGCCGGGTCGAATCCGCGATGCAAGTCGGTGTGGCAACTGCGCAGGATCCGAGGCCAACTTTCTTCCAAACGGCACGAAGGGAGTTTTGAATGATCAAGGGCAGGGAGCTAGCGACGGCTGCCTTCACGGCATTGGCAATGCTCGCCTGTCTGGGCGCGAAGGCGGATGCCGCGCAATGCGGCAGCACGGGGGCCGGTTTCGAGGCCTGGAAGGGACAATTCGCGGAGGAGGCCAGGGCAAAAGGCGTTGGCGCCTCGAGCGTCGCGGCGTTGACGCAGACGAACTATGCGACGGCCACCATCGCCGCCGACCGCGGCCAAAGAAGCTTCGGTTTGTCGCTCGACCAGTTTCTCGCGAAACGCGGGGCTTCGACCATCGTCGCTCGCGGACGCGCCTTGAAGCAATCCCAGGCCGCGCTGTTCGCTTCGATTCAACAGCGCTACGGCGTCCCACCGGGGCCGCTCCTCGCCATCTGGGGAATGGAGACGGGCTTCGGAAGCCAGCGCGGCAATCAGAACATGCTGTCGGCCGTTGCAACTCTCGCATACGACTGCCGCCGGACCGAATTTTTCACCGAGCAGCTTTACGCCGCTCTGAAGCTGATCGATCGCGGCGCCCTATCGGCAAGCACGCGCGGCTCCATGCACGGCGAAATAGGCCAGACGCAGTTCTTGCCGAAGAACATCCTGGCTTACGGCACCGGCAATCTCGACGTCGCCGCTAACGCGCTTAGCTCGACGGCGAGTTTCCTCAGAGCCCACGGCTGGCGTGCCGGTGCGGGATACCAGCCGGGCGAAGCCAATTTCGCAGCCATCCAGGCATGGAATGCTGCTCAGGTGTATCAACGCGCCATCGCGCTTATGGGCCGTCAGATCGACGGAGGCGAGGGCACGTCCGCGGCGCGCTGATGCGAGCGTCGTCTAACCTTGGACAGGAACGGCTACCTTACAGATTTATTGTGGCTAGGAGCCCGTCCAGATAGGCGTTGCGATGGGCATTGTTGCAGGTTAGCCGGCTCAGGCAGCGTTTGCGAGGTGAACAGCTTCAGGAGGTTGTGGGTGGTGCAGATCATGGCCCATTCGACCCGCACTTTCTCGACGCCCCGCAACAGGAACTGGCGGAAGCCGCGCGCCTGTTTGATCTGTCCGAACACCGGTTCCACCACTTGCTTTCTCAATCGGTAGGGCGTTTCGAAGCCGCCATCGTCGATCTTCTTTCGCATCCGTTGGGTCAGCGGTCCGCCAGTTTTTCCGTTCGCGGCTGTCGGGTGCTTGGCGCGTCCGGGCGCGACATAGCCGTCGATACCGTGTGCTTCGAGCGCCTCGAGATTGGCTTCGCTGCAGTAGCCGGAGTCCGCTGAGGCCTGCTCCGGCTTGCGGCCGAGATTGTTCTCGATGGCCTTGATCAGGGGCACCAGCTGGCCCTGATCGCTGCCGCACTGCGTCAGTTCGTGCGCGACAATGATCTGGGCGCCCGCGTCGACGGCGGCCTGTGCATTATAGGCTTGGACGAAGCCATCCTTCGACTTCATGATGCGGCTTTCCGGATCGGTGAAGTTGCGTTGCGACTTGGGATCAGGCTGGTCCGATGGCGCCGCCGCCGGTTTGCCCGGCTTCTTGCGGCCTTCGGCTTGGCGCTGCTGTTCCTTTTCGGCCTCGATGCGACGCTCTTCCTCCGCCGCCAGCCTGGCGTCGGCCTCCAGCGCTGCCATTGCCTGCTGGATCTTCGCCAGCCGCTTCTGCTTGTCGCCAGCCCAATCCGGCATCTCGTCGCCGCGCTTGTCTTTGCCGAAAGTCTCGTCCTCCTGGGCATCCGCCGCCTCGGCGGCCGCCAGCATGCGAGCGACCTCGGCTTTCAATTCCGCCTCGCGTTTCTTCATGCGCTCATAACTCATCGCTTTGTGTTTCGACGCGTTTGCTTTGATCTTCGTGCCATCCAGCGCCACGTGGCCGAGTTTGACCAGCCCTGCCGTCTCGCACAGCTTCAGAACCTGCAG
>Ga0137403_10009426_pt1 | contig 10855 bp, 10 predicted proteins | sample CZOMad2_1_16fung_FD_122057 | JGI IMG/M metagenome (GOLD analysis project Ga0137403, IMG submission 122057) | Vadose zone soil fungal communities from Angelo Coast Range Reserve, California, USA - CZOMad2_1_16fungal (Hybrid Assembly) | ecosystem: Environmental > Terrestrial > Soil > Vadose zone... | reverse complement strand
GCCAGTTCACCCAGGACGACGCGCACCTCTACTGCCGGCCGGAACAGGTCCAGTCCGAGATCACGGACCTCCTCCAGATGGTGCGCGAGTGGTACGCCACCTTCAACCTGCAGCCCTCGTACCGGCTGGCGACGCGGCCGCCCGACAAGCTCGGCACCGAGCAGCAGTGGGACCAGGCGGAGGACGCGCTCCACCAGGCCCTGCGCGCGAACGACCTCGTCTCCGATCTCGACAAGGGCGGCGGGGCCTTCTACGGGCCCAAGATCGACATCGACGTGGAGGACGCGCTGGGGCGGCAGTGGCAGCTCGCCACCATCCAGGTGGATCTCACGATGCTGCCCGAGCGCATGCAGTGCGAGTACATCGACACGGACGGGCAGGCCAAGCGGCCGGTGGTGATCCACCGCGCGATCTTCGGCTCCTACGAGCGCTTCGTGGCCATCCTCACCGAGCACTTCGCGGGTGCCTTCCCGACCTGGCTGGCCCCGGTGCAGGCCCGCGTGCTCCCGATCAGCGAGAAGCATGCCGAGTATGGTCGGAAGGTCTTCGCGGCCCTCCGTGCCGCGCGCATCCGCGCCGAGCTCGACGATCGCAACGAGAAGCTCGGCTATCGCATCCGCGACGCCCAGGTCCGCAAGGTGCCCTACATGCTGGTCGTGGGAGAGCGCGAGGCCCAGAGCGGCACGGCCAGCCTGCGCCGGCGCACGGGCGAAGACGTGGGCGCGGTGCCGGTGGAGCGCATCGTGGCCGAGCTGACCGCCGAGATCGGAAATCGTTCCGCCACCCTCACCGTGGGTCACGCCGGCTGAGCCGGCCCCGCACCGAAGGAGCGCGCGCCATCCAGTCAAAGGACATCCGGATCAATGAAGGCATTCGGGTGAGGGAAGTGCGGGTGGTGAGCGCCGAAGGCGAGCAGCTCGGGATCCTGCCGATCGCGCAGGCGCTGGAGCTGGCCCGGCAGCGAGAGATGGACCTGGTGGAGGTGGCCGCAGAGGCGCAGCCGCCGGTCTGCCGGATCATGGACTTCGGCAAGTACAAGTACATGCAGGCGCGGCGGCAGAAGGACGCGCGGAAGAAGCAGACGATCATCCAGGTGAAGGAAGTGAAGCTCGGACCCAAGACCGACACGCACGATTTCGACTTCAAGGCCAAGCACGTGCGGCGGTTCCTGGAGGAAGGCAACAAGGCCAAGGTGACGGTGCGCTTCAAGGGCCGCGAGATGGCGCACACCGAGCTCGGCTGGAAGATGCTCAACAAGATGGTGGAGGGCATGCAGGACATCGCGGTCATCGAGAACCATCCCCGGATGGAAGGCCGCATGCTCAGCATGATCCTCTCGCCGAAACCACACTAGGAGCACGTCGATGCCGAAGATGAAGACGAAGCAGGCCGCCGCCAAGCGGCTCAAGGTCACCGGCACCGGCCGGCTCAAGCGCAATCGCGGCTGGAAGCGGCACAAGCTCGAGGCCAAGCCGCCCAAGCGCAGGCGGCGCCTGGGGAAGCAGGTTCTGGTCGCGAAGGTCGACGAGCCGCGTCTCAAGCGTCTGGTTCCGTACCTCTAAGGAGAAGAACTCATGCCACGGGCAAAGGGCGGGGCCAAGACCCGCCAGCGCAGGAAGAAGGTCCTCAAGCAGGCGAAGGGGTATTTCGGCGGACGGCGCAAGCTCTTCCGCCCGGCGTCGGAGACGGTGCTGCGCGCCGGCGCCTTCGCCTACCGGGGACGCAAGCAGAAGAAGCGGCGGGCGCGCGCGCTCTGGATCATCCGGGTGAACGCGGCGTGCCGGCAGGTCGGGCTGTCGTATTCCGTCTTCATGGCGGGGCTCAAGAAGGCCGGCATCGCGCTGGATCGCAAGATCCTCGCCGAGCTGGCCGTGTCCGATCCGACGGCCTTCGCCAAGCTGGCCGAGACGGCTCGCGCCCAGCGCGCCTGAGCGTGGCCGGGGACCCGCGGGTCCAGGAAGTCCTCGACCGGGCCCTGGCGGAGGTCGCCGGGGCCCGCTCCACGTCCGACCTCGAGCAGGTGCGGGTGCGCGTGCTCGGCCGCTCGGGCCAGCTCACCACGCTACTGCGCTCGCTCGGCTCCGTCCCCGCCGCGGAGCGGCCGAGGATCGGCGAGCAGACCAACCGGGCCAAGGCGGAGGTCGAAGCCGCCATCGCGGTGCGCCTCGAAGGCCTGAAGGCGGAGGAGCGCCGCCTCACCCTGCAGGCGGATCGCCCGGACCTCACGCTGCCCGGTCGCCGCCCGTCCCCGGGGCCGGTGCATCCGATCACGCGGGTCACCGAGGAGATCATCGAGGTGTTCGAGGGGCTGGGGTTCTCGGTGGCGGAAGGACCCGAAGTGGAGTCGGACTACTACAACTTCGCGGCCCTGAATTTCCCCGACGATCATCCCGCGCGGGACATGCAGGACACCTTCCACATCGGGCCCGACACGCTCCTGCGCACGCACACCTCGCCGGTGCAGATCCGCACCATGAAGGCGCAGCGGCCGCCGGTGCGGATCATCTGCCTGGGCAAGGTCTACCGGCGCGACATCCTCGACGCGACCCACTCGCCGATGTTCCACCAGGTGGAAGGTCTGGCGGTGGACAAGCACATCACGATGGCGGACCTGAAGGCCACGCTCCAGCTTTTCGCCCGCGAGATGTTCGGACCCAAGTCCACCGTGCGCTTCCGCCCCTCGTTCTTCCCGTTCACCGAGCCGTCCGCCGAGGTGGACGTGCGGTGCTTCAAGTGCGGTGGTGATGGCTGCCGTTTCTGCCGGGAGTCGGGCTGGCTCGAGATCCTGGGCTCGGGCATGGTCCATCCCAACGTGCTCCGCAACGTGGGCTACGACCCGGAAGAGGTGACCGGCTGGGCCTTCGGCATGGGGATCGACCGCATCGCCCTGCTCAAGTACGAGATCGACGACATCCGGCTCTTCTTCGACAACGATCTCCGCTTCCTGCAGCAGTTCTCCGGCCTGCCCGGGCGATGAAGATCTCGTTCCGCTGGCTCCAGGAGTTCGTGGAGACCGAGCTCGACGCGCGCGCGGTGGCGGACCGCCTGACCAACGCGGGGATCGGCGTGGAGCAGATCGCTCCGGTGGTGGAGGGGCTCTCGGGCGTGGTCGTGGGCGAGATCGAGGCGATCGAGCAGGACCTGGGGGTGAGCGCGGCCGGGCATCACAACCAGCTCGTGCGGGTGGCGCTCCCCGATCGCCGCTACTCGGTGGTGTGCGGCGCCCCCAACGCGGCGCCGGGCGTGCGCGCGGCCTTCGCGCCGCCGGGGGCGCGGCTGCCCGGGCTGGGCGAGGTGAAGGCGGCCAAGATCCGCGGCGTCGTCTCGGAAGGGATCCTCTGCTCGGAGAAGGAGCTGGGGATCAGCGACGATCACAGCGGGCTCCTGCTCCTGCCCGCGGAGGCGCCGCTCGGCGCGGACCTCGTGCGATACCTGGGCCTGGACGACTGGATCCTGGACGTCGAGATCACGCCCAATCGGCCGGACGCGCTTTCGGTGGTGGGGGTGGCCCGCGAGGTCGCCGCGCTCACCGGCGCCCCGTTCCGATTTCCCAAGGTGCTCGTCACCGAGGGCGACGCGGAGGCCTCCACGCTCGCCGCGCTCGACATCCAGGCGCCGGATCTCTGCCCGCGCTTCTGCGCGCGTGTCATCACGGGGCTCACCGTGAAGCCATCGGCGCCGTGGCTGGCCCAGCGGCTGCGCGCGGTGGGCCTGCGACCCATCAACAACCTGGTGGACGTGACCAACTACATCATGTGGGAGATGGGCCAGCCGCTCCACGCCTTCGACCTCGACACGCTGGCCGAGCACACGGTGGTGGTGCGCCGCGCCCGGCCCGGCGAGCGCATGAAGACGCTGGACGGCCAGGAGCGCGCGATCGGGCCCGACACCGCGCTCGTCTGCGATCCCGAGCGCGCGGTCGGCATCGGCGGCGTGATGGGGGGCGCCGACAGCGAGGTGACCGCGTCGACCACCCGCGTGCTGCTCGAGGCGGCCTACTGGGATCCGGGCTCGATCCGGCGGACCGCGCGCGGCCTCGGCCTGCACACCGACGCGGCCTATCGCTTCGAGCGCGGCGGTGACGTCGAGGCGCCGCCCGACGTGCTGGGGCGCGCGGCCCAGCTCATGGCCGATCTGGCCGGCGGGACGGTCGCGCGCGGCGTGCTCGACGCCTATCCGGCGCCGCGCCCGCACCGGCGCATCACCCTCCGTCTCGCGAGGGTGGAGCGGGTCATCGGGGCGTGCCCGCCGCGGGCGGACGCGGTCCGGATCTTACAAGCGCTGGGCTTCGCGGTGGACGACTCGGGCGACGACCTGCAGGTGGTGGTGCCGAGCTTCCGGCGCGACGTGCACCAGGAGGACGATCTGGTCGAGGAGATCGTCCGGATCTGGGGCTACGATCAGATCCCGCTGACGCTCGCGGGCGGCGGTGAGATCATCCCGGTCAAGCGCCCGGCGGGCCTGCGGGTGGCGCGGGTGATGAGCCGGGCGCTGAACGCGGCCGGCCTCTTCGAGTGCGTGACCTGGAGCTTCCTCGATCCGGATCGGCTGAAGCGCATGGGCTGGGACGATCCCGCCGGCCTGATCACGCTGCAGAACCCCGCCTCGATCGAGCGCTCGGTGCTGCGCCCCTCGCTCGTGCCCGGGCTCCTGGAGGTGCTCGCGATCAACGCGAGCCGGCAGATGCCGGACGCCCGGCTCTTCGAGGTGGGCAATGTCTTCTCGCCGCATCGGCCGGAGGACGGCGACCGCCCCGCGCACGAGGACCTGCGGCTCGGCGTCGCGCTGACCGGCCTGCGCGCGCCCCGCGCCTGGTTCACGGGGGGCCGCGACCGCGTGGACGTCCACGACGCCAAGGGGCTGGCCGAGCTGGCGCTCCACGCCGCGGGCGTGACCGACGCGAACACGAGCCTCTGGCCCGCCGACCAGGTGCCCGCATATCTCGAGCCCGGGCGCGCGGCCCGGCTGGTGCGGGGCTCGCTCGAGGTGGGCTGGTTCGGCGAGGTGGCGCTGGCGGCACGCGAGGTGTTCGACCTGCCCGGGCCGGTCTTCGTGGCCGAGCTCTCGGTGACCGCGCTGGCCGCCCTGCCGATCCCGGTCGCGAAGTACGAGCCGTTGCCCCGGTTCCCCGCCGTCCAGCGTGACCTGGCGGTCGTGGTCGGCGGCGAGGTGACGGCGGGCGAGGTCGAGGCGGCCATCCGGGCGCTGGGCATCGACCTGCTCACCCGCATCACCCTGTTCGACGTGTACACTGGCGGCCAGGTGGGCTCGGGACGGCGCAGTCTCGCGTGGAGCCTCACCTTCCAGGCGCCCGATCGCACCCTCACCGACGCCGAGGTGAACCGGCTGCACGAGCGCATCGTCGCGGAGATCGCCAAGCGCTTCCGGGCCGAGGTCCGGGGCGCGTGACGGAGGACCGGATGGCCGAGGGGCTGACGGAACGGCTCGAACAGCTCGAGAAGTCGGTGCGCCGCGCCGCGGAGACGATCACGCGGTTGCGCAAGGAGCGCGACAACCTGCAGGCCAAGGTCGTGGGCCTGGAGGCCAAGCTCCAGCACGCGGAAGGGGAGCGTGCCGAGCTCACGAGTCTGCGGCAGGAGCGCAAGGAAGTGCTGGCCCAGGTGGACGGCATCCTCAAGGAGCTCGACCGGCTCGATATTCAGTAGGCCTTTCTTCCCCTCTCCCCTCAGGGGAGAGGGCAGGGTGAGGGACGCCGGGCGAGGCGCAGCCGAAGGCAAGCTGAGCGAATACAAAGAGGGCATTCAAATGGCGGAGAAGCAACGGGTCGACATCGAGATCCTGGGCCAGAAGTACCCGATCCGGAGCGAGGCGGCGCCCGAGTACGTCCGCAAGCTCGCGGCCTTCGTGGACGGTCGCGCCCGCGAGATCCGCGGCGACGCCTCCGGCGGGGACCCGGCGCGGGTCCTGGCCCTCACCGCCCTGGACGTGGCCGAGGAGCTCTTTCGCCTCCGCGAGGAACGCAAGGATCAGGACGTGGACCACAAGGATGTGACCGCCCGCCTCGGCGCACTGCGGCAACTCCTGGACGCGGTGGTGCCCGAAAAGTAGCTTGACCGGTCGCCGGAGCCGGGGGTACACAGTAAGGGCCCTACGCTGTACGTGATGCCGGGGGGAAGTTTCAACCTCGTTTAAAGATTGGGAGCCGCTCACGAGGGTGGTGCGCATGCCCCTCCTAGAGAGGGGAAGCCTGAAGCCCTCCATTTTGGCGCCCACCTGGTGAATACCAGGTTCGAAACACCGTCGGCACACGGCAGAGGTGGGGCGTTTTCGTCTCCGTAACTCTTACCCGCTTCGTTGACATTCCTCCCCGGCAGGGCCTATAATTCGTCAACTTTAGCGGCTATTTGCCGCCTGATACCTCAAGTGCACATGATCCGGACCGGGTCACGACCCGGGATGGAGTGATCGATGAACGCCATGACCTGGCTGGTGGTGGTGGTGCCGGTCGTCGCCCTCCTCGCCGCCGTCGTTGGATATTTCGCGGGACATTTCGGAGCCCGTGCCGTGGCCGCCCGCGCGCTTGCCGATGCGCAGGGCCGCGCCGCCCGCATCGTGGACGACGCCAAGCGGCTGGCCGAGCAGGCGCGCGGGGACGCCGAGGGTAAGATGCGCGAGGCCGAGGCCCGGGCTCGCGACGCCGAGACCAAGATCCGCAGCGTCGAGCTCGAGGCCAAGGAGGTGGCGCTGAAGGCGCGGGCCGAGGCGGACCAGGAAGCCCGCGTCCGCCAGCGGGAGCTGCAGGAGCTGGAGCGCCGCGTCGCGCAGCAAGAAGAGCAGATCGTCCGGCGCCTGGATCAGATCGAGCGGCGCGACGTGGAGTTCCAGAATCGAGACCGGGCCCTGGGGGAGCGGGAGCGGAGCCTCGGGGAGAAGGAGGCTCGGCTGGGCTCGGCCCTCGAGGAGCAGCGCCGCAAGCTCGAGGCCGTCGCGGGGCTCACCAGCGAGGAGGCCAAGCGCCAGCTCATGGCGCACGTCGAGGTGGAATCCCGGCGCGAGGCCCAGCTCCTCGGCATGCGCCTCGAGGAAGAGGCGCGCGAGACCGCGCACATGAAGGCCAAGGAGGTGCTGGCGACCACCATCCAGCGCCTGGCTCCCGACTACACGGTGGAGACCGCGGTGTCCATCGTGGACCTGCCCTCCGACGATATGAAGGGCCGCATCATCGGCCGCGAGGGCCGCAATATCCGGGCGCTCGAGAGCTTCACCGGGGTGGACCTGATCGTGGACGACACGCCGGAGGCGGTGCTGATCTCGGCCTACGATCCCTATCGCCGGGAGATCGCGCGCCTGGCGCTCCAGCGGCTGATCGCGGACGGGCGCATCCATCCCGCCCGCATCGAAGAGGTGGTCGAGAAGGTCAAGAAGGAGATGGAGCAGCATCTGCGCGAGGAAGGGGACAAGGCCTGCTTCGAGGTGGGCGTGCACGGCCTTCACCCCGAGCTGATCAAGCTGGTCGGGCGGATGAAGTTCCGGACGTCGTACGGCCAGAACTGCTTGCAGCACTCCAAGGAAGTGGCGTGGCTGGCCGGCATGATGGCGGCCGAGATCGGCGCCGACGTCCAGCTCGCCAAGCGGATGGGCCTGCTCCACGACATCGGCAAGGCGCTCACCCACGAGCAGGAGGGGAGCCACCCCGAGCTGTCGCTGCAGGTGCTCACCAAGTACAACGAGTCGCCGCAGGTGATCAACGCGGCGCTGTGCGGGCACGAGAACGTCGAGGCCGAGACCATCGAGGCGGTGCTCACCGAGGCCGCCGACGGCATCTCCGCCGCGCGGCCGGGCGCCCGGCGCGACGTCCTCGAGAGCTACATCAAGCGTCTGGCGAAGCTAGAAGAAATCGCCATGTCCTACAAGGGCGTGGAGCTCTGCTACGCGATCCAGGCCGGCCGCGAGCTGCGGGTCATGACGAAGGCCGAGCAGATCTCCGATCTCGACGCCCACCAGCTCGCCAAGGACATCTCCAAGCGCATCGAGGCCGAGATGCAGTACCCCGGCCACATCAAGGTCGTGGTGATCCGCGAGACCCGCGCGGTCGAGGTGGCCAAGTGACCAAGCCGCTCACCGTCATCTGCGTGGGCGACGTGTTCGGCGAGCCGGGCCGGCGCGCGGTCCAGATGCTCCTGCCCAAGCTCAAGAAGCAGCACGAGGCCGATCTCGCGGTGGTCAACGTGGAGAACTCGGCCTCGGGCTTCGGGGTCACCCCGCTGATCGCGCGGACCTTCCTCGAGCAGGGCGTGGACGTGATGACCTCCGGCAATCACATCTGGGACAAGAAGGAGATCATCGAGTACATCGGCAAGGAGAACCTGCTCCTGCGCCCGGCCAACTATCCGCCCGGCACCCCCGGCGCGGGGTCAATCGTCATCAAGGCGGGGCCGCACAAGGTCGCGGTGCTCAACCTGATGGGCCGCGTGTTCCTGCCGCAGCTCGATTGCCCCTTCCGCAAGGCGGACGAGGAGCTGGAGCGCCTCCGCGCCGAGACGCCGATCATCGTGGTGGACATGCACGCCGAGGCCACCTCCGAGTCGCAGGCCATGGGCTGGCACCTCGACGGGCGGGTGAGCGCGGTGGTCGGCACGCACCGGCACGTGCAGACCGCGGACGAGCGGCTCCTGCCCAAGGGCACCGCCTACATCACCGACCTCGGGCTCACCGGCCCGGTGGACTCGGTCATCGGCGTGGAGCCCGAGCTGGCCCTCGCCCGCTTCCTCTCGCAGATGCCGAACCGCTTCGAGCCCGCCAAGGGGCCGGCCATGCTCCAGGGCGCGGTGATCCGCATCGATCCCGAAACCGGTCGCGGGCTGTCCATCGAGCGTTTGCGCGTCCCTCTCGCCGGCTGACCGTGTCGGCGCTGATCCTGAGCGGCAAGGAGGTCGCGGCGAAGGTCCTGGCCGAGGTGAAGGCCAGCGTCGCGATGCTCCGCGAGCGGACGGGCGCGCACCCCACGTTCGCGGTCATCCTGGTCGGCGAGGACCCCGCCTCCCAGATCTACGTCCGCAACAAGAAGCGCGCGGCCGACGAGGTGGGCATCACCACGCGCGACTTCCTGTTCCCGCAGGGCTGCTCGCAGGCCGAGCTGCTCGCGACCATCGCGGGCATCAACCGCGATCGGGCCGTCCACGGCATCCTGCTCCAGCTCCCGTTGCCCAAGGGCATGGACGAGGACGCCGCGGTGGCCGCGATCGCCCCCGAGAAGGACGCGGACGGCCTGCACCCGATGAACCTGGGCAACCTGCTGGGTGGCAAGCCGGGGGCGATCCCGTGCACCCCGGCCGGCTGCGTCGAGATCCTCGACCACTACCGTATTCCGATCGAAGGCGCGGAGGCGGTGGTGATCGGCCGCTCCCGCCTCGTGGGCAAGCCGCTGGCGCAGCTCCTGCTCGGGCGCCACGCCACCGTCACCATGTGCCACACGCGCACGCGGGACCTGGCCGCGCACTGCCGGCGCGCCGACATCCTCTGCGTCGCGGCCGGCCGAGCGGGCGTGGTCACCGGCGACATGGTGCGCGAGGGCGTGGTCGTGATCGACGTGGGCATGAACCGGCTGCCCACCGGCAAGGTCACCGGCGACGTGCACTTCGAGTCGGTTGCCGCCAGGGCCCGCGCCATCACCCCCGTCCCCGGCGGCGTCGGCCCCATGACCATCGCGATGCTCATGCGCAACACCCACCGCGCCGCCCTCCGCCAGCTCTCCCCATGAGCCAGACACCGGCGGCCTACATGCCCTCTCCATACACACCCTCTCCCCTCTGGGGAGAGGGCAGGGTGAGGGGCCAGGTAGCGAGGGGCCAGGCGGTGAGGGGCGAGGTCGAGATGCTCGTTGTGTGCGAATCACCGCGAGATTTCGCGCGTGGGTTGCGGCGGCGACAGACAGACGCGGAGCGCCGGCTGTGGGCTCATCTCCGCGATCGCCGCCTCCTCGGCGTCAAATTCGCGCGCCAGGTGCCGATCGGCCCCTACATCGTCGACTTCTGCTGCCGTGAGCGGAAGCTGATCGTGGAGCTGGACGGCGGTCAGCATGTGGCGCACGCCGACTACGACGGAGGCCGCACCGAGTTCTTACAGGCGCTGGGTTATCGGGTGCTGCGGTTCTGGGACAACGATGCGCTCGCGAATACCGATGGTGTTCTCCAGCGTATTGCCAAGACGGTAAGCGCTGCGCGCCCCTCACCCTGGCCCTCTCCCCAGAGGGGAGAGGGGACCGCAGTCTCCCTCTCCCTCTTTGAGGGAGAGGGCCGGGGTGAGGGTGGCCAAAAGGAGAGGACCATGCGCATCCGGAAGATGCTGACGGTGGTGGAGGAGATCTACGAAGACGGCGGCAAGAAAGCCGCCAGGCCCATCAAGAAGGTCGCCGCCGTGGCGGTGATCGAGAACCCCTTCGCGGGACGCTACGTCGAGGATCTCGAGGAGCTGGTCAAGACGGGCGAGGAGCTGGGCGACCTCCTCGGCCGCCGCGCCACGGCGGCACTGGGCGCGCCGGTGCATTCTTACGGCAAAGCCGCGATCGTCGGCGAGCGCGGGGAGTACGAGCACGCCGCCGCCATCCTCCATCCGACTCTCGGCGCGCCGTTCCGGGAGGCGGTGGGAGGCGGCAAGGCCATCATCCCATCGGCGAAGAAGCTCGGCGGTCCGGGTGCCACCATCGACGTACCGCTTCACTACAAGGACGCGGCCTTCGTGCGCACCCATTTCGACGCGATGGAAGTGAGGTTGGGCGACGCGCCACGTGGAGATGAGATCCTGGTGGTCCTCGTTGTCACCGACGGAGGCCGGCCGCATGCGCGCGTCGGCGGCCTCACGGTCGACGAGGCGAAGAAAGAGGACGGCCTGCGAT